>Ga0181531_10000014_pt1 | contig 181862 bp, 136 predicted proteins | sample PEATcosm2014_Bin_38_FD_119743 | JGI IMG/M metagenome (GOLD analysis project Ga0181531, IMG submission 119743) | Peatland microbial communities from MTU Mesocosm Facility, Houghton, MI, USA - PEATcosm2014_Bin11_10_metaG | ecosystem: Environmental > Terrestrial > Soil > Wetlands > Peat | place... | reverse complement strand
GCCATACTCGTACGCGGGCTCTACCAGCGCCAGAGTAGCTCGGCCTCCGTCGCCAACGCGGCTCCACTAACGCTACGCCGTCTCGAGCCCATTTTCATCCTTCGTTGTGGTCCCCGGAGGGGGGCCATGATTTACTCGTACCGCAGCGCCGATGCATCGCCACTCCGTTGGGGGCTCGCCGGTAATTTCCTCTGGCATTTTGAGAAGAATCTCGACGGCTTGGCCCTTTCTAATCATCGTGTTCGTAACAAAGAAGATTCCGCGCTCGGAAAGGTCCACGGACTCTGCTCTGTGCTCGGGCACGAGCGATTTCCAGACTCGCACTCGCAGAGCAGCTTTTATCTGGAAGCGCCGGACGTTGCGCCGATCCATTCCTGTGCGGTCCGCTCGGTGAGTCATGAAGTACCTCCGCGCAGCGTGGCCGTCTGCGGCGGCCCAAGACTAGAATGGGCAAATTTCAAGATGCGAGCGGTCGATCGTTGTGTGAAGACTCGTTTTTGTACTGCCCCGCGGTGGCGTGCGCGTGGTATCGGACTGAAACAGCCTCGCTTTCGGTAACATGAGCGGAATCTTATTGTTCTTAGCTATTAGCGATCCCCAAGCTTTCGGCCGATGTCGCCGCGACGCAGTGGTTTACGCGTGGGGGTTAACGTGGGCTTGGCCAGTCTCTTCGGCAGGGCTTGGGTTCTACCATCAGCGAGAATGTTCCGGAGTTTCGTGGGTATCCTGGGACAATCAATAAAGGGTGACAGCACCATGCCGCCGATTTGGTTCCGTGCCGACTGATACTCGAAACGGATATTGCCCAGCGAGACACATGCCTCCTGAACGATACTTGTCCCTGCCTGTACCTAAATCTACTCTTAGCTTGCGAAGGTACTAGTCCCCCATCAAGGGATTACCGTTTTCGTTCAGGACCTAACAGCAGAAGACTGCCGAAGCCAGGCGGGAAAAAGCGGGATAGTCGCCTTCCACGCCGCGGGTGCCTGAAGTGGTCGCCAACGCCAGGAGAAAGAACCTAATGAAGGTCACATCCAAGTTCCTATTTGCGGCCAGCCTTTTGTCGCTTTCCATGATTCTCGCCGCGTGCAGCAGCCTGCCTGCAGGGACGACCACAACCGGGGGTTCGACGTTTACAATCAGCGGGAATATCACGAACCTGGTTGGAAGCGGCATGGTTATCGCGGATAACGGGACTGACATGCTTACCATAACCGGGACAGGGACAGTGCCCTTCACCTTTAAGAAGTCCGTCTCCAGCTATTCCGTTACCGTGCTTACCCCACCCTCGAACCCGGCTCAGACGTGCACAGTGACAGGCGGCACAGGAACTGCGACAGCCGCTGTCACTACTGTGTCCATCGCATGCACTACGAATCCGGTCACGGCGACAATAGGCGGAATGGTGTCCGGCCTCGTCAACGGATCGAGCGTGATCCTGCAGAATAACGGCGGGGATAGCCTAACGATTGTCGGGACCACAGCCGCGAGCATTTCTTTCACATTTTCGGCTCCTGTAACTGGTCCGACGGACGCCTACGCGGTAACCGTCAACACTCAGCCCACGGGACCCAACCAGATTTGCACGGTCGCTAAGGGCAGTGGAACGGCTACGGCGAATGTCACCGACGTGGCAGTGACGTGCGTATTGAGCTACACGATTGGCGGGACGGTCAGCGGCCTTGTCGGTACCGGGTTGATTCTGGAAGACAGCACCACTATGGAACAGCTCCCTATCAGCCCTGCCAACGGGAATCAGGCCTTCACGTTTAAGCAACTGGTTCCAACGGGAACCATGTATACCGTTACGGTCTTTGCGGAGCCTACCGGTCCGGGGCAGACCTGCACGGTCGCGACAGGAACAGGCAGCGGCACGGCGACCTCGAACGTGACCAGCGTGCAGATTAATTGTCCCGCTGTGACGTACAGCATTGGAGGAGTAGTTGTTGGGCTGCAGGGCAAGACTCCCACACCACCAAACTCAATCGATCTACCACTGACTGACGGCAGCTTCCAGATACAGAACAACCTGGGCAACACCCTAGTCGTCACGCAAAATGGGCCCTTTACCTTTGCCACGCCCGAAGCGCTGGACGACCAATACGAAATCTCGGTTTTTCATGGTGCCAGCACCCAGACTCAGGGATGCACGCTGTGGAATTACAAAGGCGTGGTGACTGCTAACGTTACAAGCATCGTCGTCGATTGCGCTCATAACGACTGGACCTGGACCGATGGTACGAACATAGCCGGCACGATTTCACAGCCGCAGTACGGCAATTTCCCCTCCAGCGCGCCTACAAGCACTCCGGACCCGCTTACGAACACGCCTGGGGCACGGTACAGCGGCGCCACATGGACGGACAAGTATGGGAATCTCTTCCTCTTCGGCGGAGACGGCTGGGAATTGAGCGGGAACCCCCAGCCCGCCAATATTAATGGGCCAATGAGTGACATGTGGGTTTGCGCTAAGATCGGCGATTACTGCCAGTGGCAACTGATCGGAGGCTACGACACCACGGCCGCTACGCCGCCGCCCGGCGCAACCTTCACCACCGTGGGCGGTGGGATCTATTACTATGCTCAATTTGGCCTTGGCTATCCTACTCCGGTTCCAGGAGCACGATTGGGGGCAGCTACCTGGACCGACGCTTCAGGAAATTTCTGGATTTTTGGTGGCTCCGACACCCATGACTTTGCGAATGATCTATGGGAATACAACACGGCCAGCTTGAACCCCAGTAACTACACGACCACGGAAGGCACGTGGGTGGAGAAAGTCGCTGGTGGGGCGAATCAAGGGGGCACCTATTCGGGTGGAACGCTGATTCCTGGCGCTCGCACAAACGCCGTCACTTGGACGGATGCTTCTGGGAACTTCTGGTTGTTCGGTGGCTATGGCTATGACAGCCAATCGACCCTTGGATACCTGAATGATTTGTGGGAGTACACGGGCGGCGCGTGGGTTTTCGTCTCCGGTGGAACGACCAACCTGGCTAACCAGAATGGAAACTACGGAAGCCAGAACACCGCGGCAACGACCAATATGCCTGGCGGACGACAAGAAGCTGTCGGCTGGGCTGATGCCAGTGGGAACCTGTGGCTCTTTGGCGGAGAAGGTCTGGATTCCGTTGGAACCTCGAATGGCATCCTTAACGATCTGTGGGTGTACAACATCAGCGGTAAGGAATGGACGTTCGTAGCCGGCTCAAGTACGGCAAACAAGACCGGGGTCTATCCGTCTCAAACTGTCACAGGTCCTGCGAATACGACGTACGCAGCGGGGACGTGTGGCCTGTCTGTTGGCGATGCTCCCCTCTCCTGCGGGCCTGTCTCCCTGACCGGCGCGCTACCCGGATCCCGCTGGGGTGCCAGCGCCTGGGTTGACGCGGCAGGGAATTTCTGGCTCCTGGGAGGATGGGGATTGGATTCGACCGGAACCAATGGTAACGGCGCCCTGAACGACCTGTGGGTCTACACCCCCAACTCCACGGCTACCGCGACCGGCACTTGGGCCTGGATCAAGGGTTCGAACACGGGTAGCCAAAACGGCATCTATGGGAACGAGATAATCCCATTCGAGACCTACGAACTTTGGACCCCCGGCGGTCGCAGCAACGCGATGCATTGGACTGACTCCAAGGGCCAGTTCTGGCTCTTCGGCGGCGCGGGTTACGACTCCACTAACACAACCGGAAACGGCTACCTCAACGACATGTGGCGGTATCTGCCGTATCCATGATTCGGTGTTCGTCGCGGCCTCGCGTGGCTTCGATTCGCGCGCGCGGCAATTTGACCCTTCGACTTTTGTATCGGGGCCATCGGCCCGTAAACAGCGTGCAAGGACGGTAGCATCGCCAGAAAACTTTCGCTTTTGACCATGGCGCTGGCCTATCGGTGTTGAAATTCTGGCGAGGCGAGGATAAATCCGGCGACGAAGCGCATTCCTTCCACCGGTTGAGTTTTCATGCGGCGCTCCAAGTCCGGTTGTTGCATTTGCTTTCGGATGATGGCTTCATCCGAGCCCGGAAGTTCGCCGCCCATGATTGTGTCCTCCAAAAGAGCGATCGAGGCATCGAGGCTGGTATGTTTTGCGGCAAGAACCGCCTTTGTCCTGGGCAGGTCGGAACTTGTCAGAGTACCCAGCGCCATCAGATTTGCCGGATCGAACTGAATATTGGAGAGTTTGTTCTGCGTCAGCGCGCTGGCAAAATTGATGCGTGCCAGGATAGCGTTGTCACTCTCCCACGACTCCGCTTTCATGGAGTACCCGGTGGGCACGGCCATCCCGAAAGGCTGCATGCCCATGGCATTCAGGTTTTGTAGAAGAGCATCTGGTGCAACGACGTTCGAGGCACTGGCCCGCACCGCAGATACAGCGAATTCCAGCGGTGTTTTCAGTTTGGCGCGATAGACCTTCGGAGACCAGAACTCGGGTGAATGAAACATCGTGCGCAGCACTTCACGAATGTCGCCATCGCTCGACTGAAAAGTTGCCGCCATCCGGCGAACAAGACTCTCGGGCGGATCGTCGGAAACAAAGCGGGTGGCGAGGCACTTCGAAATAAATTGCGCCGTCGAAGGGTGATGCGCCAACAGGTCGAGAGCGCGCAGACCCTCATCGTTTCCGCCTTCGTAGAATTTTTCTCCAAGCACGGTCTTCGATCCCGGCTCGTGCCGCTTGGGATCGAACTGAAACTGCGCGGCATCATCCGGTTGCGCAATCGTCCAGCCGGTGAAAATCGTAGCGAGCGCGGTGACGTCCGTTTGCGTATAACCGCCATCCACACCCAGGGTGTGCAGCTCCATGACCTCCCGGCCATAGTTTTCATTCAGGCCACCACTCTTACCCGCCGCTGCCGAATGGGGCCCCAGGCTTTGCCAATTATCGAGATACATGAGCATGGCCGGGCTCTGTGCGGTAGCAAGGAGAAGATCGTAAAATTTGCCGAGCGCGTGTCCGCGAATCACATCGCGCTCGTAGGGCGTGGTGTAGTAAACGTCCTGGTTTTTATACAGATATACATTGAAGTGGTTGAACCAGAAATCGGTCATCACTTCGAGCAATTGGCGCTCGGAATAAATCTCGCGCATCAACTTGGCTTGTGGAAGTTCATTGGCGATAACTCCTGAGGGGTTGCTCAGCGCGCGAAGAGTCTCGCGCTCTTGGGGCGTGGCCTCATCGATCAAGCGGTTGCGCTGGTCCGATCTCAGCCGGTTCAGGAAGTCGATCAACTCCTCGGGCGAATAAACCTTGAGCGCGGCAATGCGCAGATTCTTCGGCGCGGCAAGCAGGCTGTCACCGATGGTCCGCGCGCGATCTTCCGCTGGAGAAGGCGTAGGAGGCGAGGCCGTTGTGGCACTGCTCGCAGCTCCGGCAGGCGCGGCTGCAGGAGCTGCAGCCGGAGGCGCAGTCTTCGGCGCATCTTGTTCCTTGATTCTCGCGATATTCACCGAATAGACCAAAGCCAGATCCGGGTCCGGCGGCGCTTGCCGCTTTCCGCCAATCACCTGGCGAATCGTAGTATCCGAGGGAAATGATTCGGCGAGTTGCTTGAGACTCATCCGGGTAGTCGCATACGGCGCGAGCCTGCCGTTCAGCGCTCCATCGTCGATGCTCTCCGGATGCAACTGGTCTTCGATCCACGCGTCAACGCCCTTGGAGAGGACCGTATCCAAGTCACCGGGTCGTGGCCCGAACGTCAGCCGATTGAGGGCCTGTATAGCGCGCTGGCGTTCCGTAAGGCTCAAGGGTTCGTGCGCCGCCGTACTTGCCGACGGAGACGCCGGCTTCTTCTTCGCCGTAGTCTGCGCAACGGTGGGCATTGCAATGCCGAGCGCGAGAAGAATTGCAGTGACGGCTTTCGAATAGGCCATGGAATGTGATCCAGGTTCGGAGCAAAAGGCGTCCTGGAAAGTACAATTATAAGCCCAATTTGCAATCCCAGTTTCGAGGAACGGGAGTAGCCCCATGGGTCAGGCTACGCTACCGGTGATGGAACGTCTTTTTATTTCGCCAACAGGCTCTTCCACCGCACCCAGGCTTCGTCACGAGCCTTTTTATCCGCATCGGATGCATCCGGCGCTTCGCCGCCACGCATAAAACCGTGATGGGCGCCATCGTATGTCACGGGATCAAACGTTTTCCCGGCTGCCCTCATATTGGCAATCGCATCCGGAATCATCGCGCCGATTCGTGAATCCTCGCCTGCGAAAAATCCATAGACAGGAGCTTTAATGCGAGTCATAGCTTCCTTATCTGGCGGCGGCCCGTAAAACACGAACGCCGCCGATAGATCGCCGCGATTGGTCGCAAAGCGGAACGTCTGCCCGCCGCCCCAGCAATATCCTCCTACAAAAAGCTTGCCGTTCGACGCGGGGATTTTATTGCCGTAATCGGCGACCGCGTTCAGGTCCGCCGTCACCTGATCCGGAGGAAGTTTGCTGACCGCTTCCATTATTTTGTCACTGGCAAAAGACGAGGTGCGCCCGCCATCCGGACCCATTCCGGAAAGAAGGTCCGGCGCGACAGCGATATATCCGGCTTCCGCTACTTCGTCAGCCAGCTCTTCGACCCAATCGGACATGCCAAAAATCTCATGGATGATCAGCACGACCGGCCGCTTGTCCTTCGCCGCCGGATAAACAACGAACGTCTCGACAGTGCGCCCGTCGTGCTTTACCATCACCCACTCGCTATGCCGCGGAGACTTGGCCAGCTTCGCTTTGGCCCAGTCCTGAGCGGACGCTGTTTGCGCCAATCCAATTTGCGCCATTCCAAGGATGATCAGACTCAACAAAATACGCTTCATGATTCCCCCTGCGTCCCGAATCTCACTTGCGATTGATTTCTCAATTCGTCCGCCGCGCCGCCCGCCGCATCATACATGCTCGCTCTCCTCCCCAGCAATCCCCAGATTTTTGTTGCGCGCGCTCTCGGTTTCCAAGAGACTGTGCCCCTAATTCCTGGACTCGGAGGCAATATGACCCGGTTTCGCACGCTCGCGTTTTTGCTCGCGCCATGCATACTTCTCCCGGCTCTGGCTTCTCTGCCGCAAGTCCCGCCGAGCGAAAAGCCAACCACGCCTCCGGCGACGACAGACGCGAAAACGGTTCCGACCACTCTGCCGCCAACCGCTCACCCGCTCGAGAAGCCCGATCTGGAAGCCTTCTTCGACGGCATCGTTCCGCTGCAACTGGAACGCAGCGACGTCGCCGGCGCCACTGTGCTGGTTATGAAAGACGGACAGGTATTGCTGAAAAAAGGTTACGGTTATTCCGACCTCAAGAAAAAACAGCCTGTCGATCCTGATACGACAATGTTTCGTCTGGCCTCCATCTCAAAACTTTTCACTTGGGTCTCCGTCATGCAGCTCGCCGAGCAAGGCAAGCTCGACATAGACGCCGACGTGAACACTTATCTCGATTTCCAGATTGCCCCGGCTTTTGGCAAGCCCATCACTCTGCGCAATCTGATGACGCACACCGGCGGGTTCGAAGAAGTCCTGCATGACATCATCATGACGGACCCCAAAATCGCCCCAACTCTTCGCGACTTCCTGATTCGAAATCAGCCGGTCCGCATGTATCCGCCCGGGGAGATTCCGGCTTACTCCAATTACGGTGTGGGCCTCGCGGGCTATATCGTTCAACGCGTCAGCGCCGAGCCTTTCGAGCAGTACGTCTCCGAACACATTTTCATACCCTTGAACATGAAGCATTCGAGTTTCAATCAGCCGATGACCGCGGAGCTTGCTCCCTCCGTTTCGGATGGCTACCACGCGGACACGGAAAAACCGGCGATTGGTTTTGAGATTTTCAACCCAGCCCCCGCTGGAGGCGTTTCCTCCTCGGCAGGCGACATGGGCCGCTTCGCGATGGCGCTTCTGAATGGCGGCGAACTCGACGGTCACCGCATTCTCAAGCCCGAAACGCGCGATCTCATGTGGACGCCGCAATTCCAGGCTTCGAAAGATTTGCCGCCGTTGTGCATGGGTTTTTATCAGACCTGGCGCAACAATTTGCATTACATCGGTCACAACGGTGATTTGATCGCTTTCCACAGCATGTTTGAAATGGAGCCAAAGGAAAAACTCGTTTTCTTTGTTTCCTACAACTCCGCGGGCTCGGGCAGCCAGACACGCCCGGAAATTCTGGATGATTTCACGGATCGCTACTTCCCCGCATACACGCGGCCGGCGTTTCAGACTTTTCCCATCCAGGAGTTGAAACAAATCGAAGGCCACTACATGGTCACGCGGCGTGCCGACAGCACAAAAACCGCCATTGGCAATCCCTCCGGGCAATCGGTCGCCAAGGTGGATAAAGAGGGAGTGCTTACGATAGATCCGGCCAAAGACCTGCGCGGACACAGCCGCAAATGGAGGCCCATCGGAAAAGATATTTGGCAACAGGAAGATGAGCAGACGCGTGTGTTCGCGATTCGAGATGCGTCGGGGAAAATCATTCGCCTGGCGATTGACTTTGCAGGAATTCAGCTCCAGCGCGTGCCCTGGTATGAGAACAAAACGTTTGTGGGATTTTCCGCGGCGTTCAGCGTGGTGGTTCTGCTGTTTGTCGTTATTGCCAGCTTGGTACGCCTGGGCAGGCGGCTCTTCTTTGGTTCGCGCCCAGCGCTGAAACCTCAACCCGGCACGCTTTGGCTCACGATCGGCCCGCGGCTGGCGGCGTTTGCGTGGTTCATTGTGGGTATCTGGCTCGTGGCGCTGATGGTAGCCCTGGCCAACCAGGAAATCCCACCGTTCCGCACCCTAGAACGCTATTTCTCGTTGATTAGCTGGTTTACGGGAATCGCGATTTTCTTCAGCATTTTCGCGCTCGGCTCCGGTGTGCTGATCTGGCGACGCGCCGATTTGCGATTCATTTCACAACTGAAGTTTTCGCTCGTGGCACTGGCTTGCGTTTTTCTGTCGTGGTATTCCATCCACTGGAACTTGCTGGGCCCCATCCACCGGTTCTAGGCGAACGCGCCTGGCTTGCAGGGGCGCAGCATGCTGCGCCCCTACAAGGCAACCATCTGTGTTTTGCGTCTTGCTTTTGTGAGGCCGGTGGAAATTTATTTCTGAATCCTGCTAAATTTCCCAGCCTTTGCGGCGTTCCGGTTTGACTAATTTTTGTGCCGCCTCGGAATTCGTGATCTTCAGCTGGGTGCGGTCCCAATGCAAGCGCTCTCCGGTGCGCGACGCCACATTTCCTAACAGCAAGCTCTCCGTCACCAACCCGGCAAATTCAAAATTCCCTCCGGGCTTCGTTTTGTCTCCCTTTGCGGCGTTTAGCCATTCGCGTTCATTGCCCGGCGAACGCGGCAACGTCTTCGGCGGCTGTTTGTAAGCGTCCATCTTCGCCTGCGGAATTATTTTGGGGTTTGCACCGTTGAAGCCACAGAGAATTTTGCCGTGGTCTCCGGAAAAGAGCAGGCCTTCGCCTTCTTCGTCGAGATCGGTCAGCGACCGCGTTTCCTCCAGTTCTTCCGGGCGTCCCGGCTTTAAGCCGCCGTCATACCATGTGAATTTCAGCGGCGGCATGCTGCCGCGCGAGGGGAAACTGTAGCGGCAGATGGAAGCCAGGGGATATGTCTCGTCATAACGATCGCTGGAGCTTGCTTCGACGTTGTCCGGCGATTCCAGTTTCAGAACGCGGAAGATGGTGTCGAAACTGTAGGAACCCATATCACCCAAAGCGCCGCAGCCGAAGTCTCCCCAGCCGCGCCACACAAACGGCAAGTAAGCCTGGTTAAAAGCGCGTTCCGGCGCGGGCCCGAGCCACAAATCCCAATCCAGCCCGGCGGGCACGGGCTGCGTTTCTTTGGGCCGCTCGATTCCCTGCGGCCAAAACGGGCGGTTCGACCAGTTGTGAACTTCGCGCACCGGCCCGATGGCGCCATCCCAAATCCATTCGCAGAGCTGGCGCGTTGCTTCGGACGCCTGATTGCCCACGGCGATTTGCGTCGCCACGCCAGTCTCGCGCGCGACTTCCGCCATGCGCCGCGCTTCATAAATCGTGTGCGTCAGCGGCTTCTGGCAGAAAACATGTTTGCCTTTTTTCATCGCCGCAATGGAGACCGCCGCGTGCAAATTGTCGGTCGTGCAGACAACGACCGCATCCACATCTTTCTGCTTTTCGAGCAGTTCACGGAAATCCACGTAGGCCGCACACCCCTTATAATTTCCGGAGCGCGTCTGCGTCGCATAAAGTGCATCCACAATTTTCTGGCAAGGCTCGCGCCCCGCGACGCCGCCCGTCACGTGCAGCGTGTGCGACAACTGAATTGGCTGGTTGGGGCTTAGCCACTCCCACCCGCTGTCGACGCCCAGCAATTTCCGTACTGACTTTGTGAACTCGTGGTCGTCCCACTGCGGATAGTTGTCGCTGCTCTTATTCACATCGCAGACCGCGACGCCTTGCACGTCCGGTTCCTTCAAAAAGTGCAGCATAACGCGCAATCCCTGCGCCCCTACGCCGATAAACGCAATGTTGACCTTGTCGCTCGGCGGCACATATCCCGCCCCGCCCAAAACGTGCCTCGGCACAATCGTAAGTCCGGTGACGGCAGCGGCCGTTTTGCCTAGGAATTGTCGGCGGGATAGGCCATCCTTGATTTGGCAATTGAATCGTTTGAACTCTTCCATATCGCACCTCGCCGCGGCAATTCTACATACGCCAAGGCAGCAGGTCGATAGTTTCTATGCAACGTGTAAACGAGGATCGGTATGACACGTCGTGCGCCTTTGACGCCCCGGTTTGCTTTTGGGTGGCCGCGCACGCGGGGCGGCCAGATCATCTTGCCTGTGCTCGACATTCCCAGAAGCAAATGATAGCCTCCGCGCCATGAGCGAAAAGCCACCAGAAGTCAGCAGGGCGGTGATTCTTCTTTGGATCAGTTTGGCGATGATGCCTCTGAGAATGGCAGCGGATTGGAACACCACCAAAGCCGTTCTTGACAGTGCTTTAGGCCTGACCGTTCTGGCCATTACGATTTTCCTTCTTTCGTTTTTGATCTGGAAGATTAGCCAGGGCAAGAACTCGGCGCGACTCGTTTTTTTGGTGCTTTACCTGCTCGGCCTTCCCTTTAGTCTATATGCCCTACCTACAGATTTTGGCCGCTCGGCGATTGTGGGGGTCTGCTCGATTGCGCAGATCGTGTTGCAAGGAGCCGGCCTGTGGCTGACATCGAGGCCGCCGGGAAAAGATTGGTTCACCGACCCACGGCCCGAAGCATCGCTTCCGTCCATCCGCGCCTAAACGGTCAGGTGCATCGCGTTACATGCGACCCCAGCGCTAAAGGTTAGCAGGCCGAGTCCTAGGACTTATAGCCACTTTCTCCCACTCTCGGCGCGTCCGGCCGTTTGATTGCTTCTGCGTACCTCGCCGCGTATCATTAGCCGTTCATGCTCTCGGCGGCGTCTAACCTGTCCATGGCTCGACTCACCTCCCGGTATTTTATACTTGCAATCTCGCTAGCCTTGGGGGCGATTCCTTCGTTTTTCCCCCTTCGCGCCCAAGCGCCTACGACCACAGAGATCATCCCCGTCAGCGAAATACAAGCCGGGATGAAAGGCTACGCTTACACCATTTTTGCCGGCGACCAGGTCGAAAGGTTCGAATTGGAAGTCATTGGTGTGATGCCCAATTTCTTGGGGCCGCAACAATCCATTATTCTTGTGCAGCTTACGGGGCCTAAGGTCGAGCACACCGGCGTCGTTGCCGGCATGAGCGGCAGCCCTGTTTATATTGATGGCAGGCTGGCTGGGGCCCTTTCGCTCAAGCTCGGTGTTTTCACCAAAGAACCTATCGGCGGAGTCACTCCGATCGAGGACGTCATGCGGCCCCAGCCGCAAACGCAGGCTTCCGCCGAAGTCTATACGCCACAACCGGCTCGGCCAACCCAGCGGACGCAATCGCCGGAAGTTCCTGAATCGCCCAGACAGCAGTTTTCGTTGCCGCAAGACGCGGCTTCGCGCACCTCGCTTCCCACGGGTTCGGCGTTGGAGCCGATTGAAACGCCCCTCGTTTTTTCCGGCTACCAGCCAGAAGCGTTGCGGCAGTTCGCTTCGCAGCTCCAAAGCTTCGGATTCGTAGCCGCACAAGGCGGGACGGCGCCTGCGCGTCCAGATGACGGACACCTCGTTGCGGGTGACATGGCCGGCATGGTGCTTGTCCAAGGCGATTCTTCGATCGCCTCGGCATGCACAGTTACCGCGGTTCGCGCCAACCAGGTTTTCCTCTGCGGGCATCCCTTTTTGAGCCTCGGCGACGTGCAATTCCCCATGGCGCGTACGGAAGTCGTGACCACGCTTTCCTCAGCGCTCGCTTCCACCAAAATTGTTAACGTGGGCGCCCCCATCGGCACCATCACGGGAGACCATCTCACCGCAGTCACCGGCAAACTTGGCGTCCCACCCCCGATGATTCCAATCGACCTCGCGCTGGCCGTCGGCGGCATCGAGAAAAAGCTGCACTTTGAGATGGTCAATCAGCCGAAGCTTACGCCGCTGCTCATCGGGCTCACCGTTTTCAACGGGTTGACGCAAAATTCGCTCTACGGCGAGGGCACCACGCTTCATTTCACCGGTGAAATCGACGTACACGGCCATGCGCCCGTCCGCTTGGAAAACACCTTTGCTCCAGGCGACGCTTTTTCTCCGGACGGCCTGCCCATCGCCCTCAGCATTCAGAACGCATTCAACCGGCTTTTTACCAATACGCAGGAAGCTCCGGTGTTTGATGGCATCCACATTCGCGTGGAAAGCGTGCCGGGGCACAACTCGTTCAACATCGAAAGCGCCTGGTTGGAAAAAGGCGAAGCCGCACCCGGCGAGACTCTGCGTGTGCGCGTTTTGTTGCGTCCCTATCGCGGCGCTGCACGCATTGAAGAAACCACCGTGCGCGTGCCCGATCAGGCTACGCGCGGAACCATGTTGCGCGTGCTTGTCACCGATGGCGATATGCTCAACCGGGCTTCGCGAGGATTCGCCTTTGGAGGGGCCGCCGGCGGCTGGGCTAGCCTCGATCAGCTTATCGCTTTGTTGAATCGCGAACGGCGCAACGACCGCCTCTATGTTGGGCTTTTTGTTCCGTCGCCAACACTTCTCTGGGATGACAAAGATCTGCCCAATATTCCGCAATCGCAGATCAACATGATTGACGGCCGGCCAACTCCCGGCACGGTTCAAATTTTGCGTGAATCACTTGCCAGCGAATCATCCATTCCGCTGGGCGGCCCCGTTACTGGGGTTATTTCGCTGAATCTTCAAATCCGGTGACCAACCTAATGCCAACGCGGAAGAAAACGAAACTCGAAATTCAAGAGTCGGTGAACGGATTCACGGGCAGCAGGGCTAGTCGCGGCGCGGGCGCGCGCGTCGCGTTCTTTTCCTTACTTATTTGCTTCTTTGTCTCTTCCTTTTCGCCTCTTCGTGCCGAACACACGCGCCACTGGCTGCAAACCACCTACGAAGAGTTTTTGAAAGGCACCGCTCACGGCGTGGCCGTCCGCAGCGATGGCCGCCTCGAGCTTGCGCCGAAATTCACCCTCCTTGCGGATGCCGATGCTTCCTACTTATGGTCTCTTCGCCTCGATACCAGCGGCGCTCTTTTTGCGGCTGGAGGCTCTCCAGCAAAAGTTTTTCGCTTCGATGCTGGCGGCAAGCCCACAACTGTTTTTGAATCCACCGATCTCCTCGCGCAGGCAATCGCCTTCGACGCAAAGGGAACTCTTTATGTCGCCACTTCTCCCGACGGCAAGGTTTATCGCGTCTCTTCTTCCGGCGAAAAAACCGTCTTCTTCGATCCCAAGACGAAATATATCTGGGACCTGGCGTTCGATCCGCGCGGCACTCTTTACGTGGCAACCGGCGACAAAGGACAGATTTTCGCCGTCGCGCCCGATGGCAAGAGCGAACTTTTCTATTCCAGCGACGAAGCCCACATTCGCGTTCTCGCTCTCGACCACCAGAACAATCTGATCGCCGGCACCGAGCCTAACGGGCGCGTTCTCCGCGTCAGCCGGCCCGACGCAAAATCGCCTCGCAAAGACAAAGACTCCGCAGCTTCCGGAAGTGCCGAGGGTTTCGTCCTCTATGAGACCGCCAAGCGCGAGGTAACGTCGCTCGCCGTCCAGTCGGATGGCACGATTTACGTCGCTGCGATTGGCGAAAAGCAGCACGGCGTCAGCCAGCCTTCCAGCACCATCGTGACTTCGCCACAAGGAACCACCACCATAACCACTGGCGGCGGCGTTGTCAGCTCCGTTTCCGCCCAGCAGCAACTTCAAAATCCTTTTAGCGCCTTCCCGCAGGCTATCTCCAGCAGCATCTATCGCCTCTCACTCGATGGCGCTCCCGAAGAACTCTGGACCTCTCGCGATGACGTCGTGTATTCGCTGGGCTTCGCTTCAGACGGCCGCCTCCTCGCAGGCACCGGAAACAATGGCGCTCTTCTCACCATTGATGGACACGGTGTGTTCGCACAACTCGCGAAAGCCGGCTCCGCGCAAATCACCGGTATCGCCCGCAACGCGGCAGGCAAGGTTTTTCTTTGCACCGCGAACCCCGGAAAGGTTTTCTCCGTCGGCCCCGAATACGAACCCGAAGGCACCTACGAATCGCGCTCCTTTGATGCGCAGCTTTTCTCTCAGTGGGGACGCATCGATTGGTGGGGACCACCCCCAACGGCGTCAAACACGAAATCTACTGGAACTTCTGGCGAACCGCGCCTGGAATTTTTCGTTCGCTCCGGCAACACCGAAGATCCGGGCAAAGAATGGTCGCGCTGGTTTGGGCCGTATTCAAAGCCGGGCAGCGCCGTGGAAGCTCCCAGCGCCCGCTTTTTCCAATGGAAAGTCGTCATCCATGACGGCCGTCCGGGCGACGGAATCAACTGGGTCAGCGTGGCCTATCTGCCGCGCAACGTCGCTCCCGTGATTGACGCGATCGTGCTGCAAGATCCCGGGGTGCGCGCGCAAGCCAACACCATCGTCTCTATCGGGCAATCGCCCTCTGCCACATTAAAAATGCCGCCAACGCCCAATACTCCGAACGTTTTTATCGCCCAGACAATCACTTCCCCCAGATTCGAACAGCCCCCGCAAGGCTTTCGCGAAAAGGGCTACCAATCGGTCTTGTGGAACGCCCACGACGATAACGACGACGATCTACGCTACGCCGTCTATTACCGCGGCGAAAACGAACACGAGTGGAAGCTTCTGAAAGACAATCTGGAGCAAAAATTCTATTCCTGGGACACCACGACTTTTCCCGACGGCGCCTACTACTTGAGGATATTCGTCAGCGATGCTCCATCGAATCCTACTGCCGACGTCAAGAGCGCCACTCGGGAGAGCGAGCGGTTCGTAGTTGATAACACGCCGCCAGTGATCGAGCGCCTGGAGGCATCTGTTACTGTGACACCGCATAAGGGCGACCTGCTTTCGCTGCAATCTTCCCTTGTCAAGTTCACCGCTCGCGACGCAACCAGTTCCATCGAACGCGCCCAATATAGTATCGACGGACATGACTGGCTTCTTGTAGCGCCAGTCGGCAATGTCAGCGACGCACTGGAAGAACGCTATGAATTTGGTCTCGCGGAAGGACTCAGCCCAGGCGAACACACCATAGCGGTCCGCGTCTACGATCGCTTCGAAAACGTGGGCAGCGCAAAAACGACGGTAATTGTTCCCACGGCGAAACCCTAGCAAAGTTTCGTCAGCACGACCTCTGGATTTGAGACTTGGACTTAAGAATTGGACTTGAGAAGTGTCATTCCGAGCGTAGCGAGGAACCTGCTTTTGCCCTAGGCTAACTCATCCACCGCTCTTGCACCGGCACCGAACTGTAATTGACAATTTCTGCCCCAAACCCGATCCGCCCGTCACCATAGGCCTCATTCCGCACATGCACCACCCGCGCCGTGCAGTGAATCTCCTCGGTCTGGCTCCCGGTGACCTCTTTGGGCATGCGCAGGGTCACTTCAATGGGCGCTCCTACCTGCAGCGGCGCCGACGACGCGAAATAGAACCCTCCACGAGAGATATTCAGTGCCTCGGTAAAATGCTCGCTCTTGTCCGCCGCCAACCCAGTCGACCGGAATCGCAGGGGGGTACGAAGGTTATGGCGCGTAAGCTGTCTGCGTTCTGCACCTGACATATTGCGTTATTCCTCGGGGCAAGGAAGCGTTTGAATCAGCCCTCTAACCGTCTCGGAAGGGTACATTCAGCGTAGCAGACCCACTGACCCGGTCAAGCATCAATCCACGGTACTACAAGTACTTTACCCGGCCTCCCTTGGGTACCTTTTCACCCCTTCCAGCCGCCACGTAAACGGCTTCTGCATAGCAATAGTCTGCATCCAATTCCATTCCACGCTCATCCAAGGGCATCTCCACTCAAGGGGATTCAATGTGCCTGCTGGAATGTCGCTATTTACCTTATCCCACGTTGGGATTAGCTTAATCGGAATTCTGACCGGGCTCATCGCCGTCTTCGGCATGATCGCCGCGAAGCGCCTCGACGGTTGGAACGCCATCTTTCTGCTCACCACCGCCCTGACCAGCATTACAGGCTTCCTGTTCCCGTTCCACAAGTGGTTGCCGTCGTACACTCTGGGAGTGCTATCGATCCTTGTGCTCGCGATAGCGATCCCTGCGCGTTACGTAAAGCACCTCGAAGGCCCCTGGCGCAAGACGTACACGATCACGTCCTGCATCGCCCTCTGGCTAAACGTCTTCGTTCTGGTCGCACAGCTTTATATGAAGGTGCCTGCTCTGCATGCCCTCGCTCCGACAGGCTCCGAGCCGCCCTTCTTGATTACGCAGGTCGTAGTGATGGCCGTGTTCATCGTACTGACCGTCGCCGCCACCATCAAGTTCCACCCGGAAGCTGTCCGCGTATCCTAGCGAGGGCATCCAGCGAATTCGGAAACTACTGTTTCTCAACGTTAATATAGTAGAGATCCGTCGCTACATCAAAATTATCTTTGCCTAATGGCGTCTTCATCGTCTGCCAGTCGGTGGTAGCCCGGATGATCTGCCAGTTGTCTTTCTTCCCGACACGCACATCCACAGCGAAGCCTGGCTCGTCCACTTTCCAGCGATACGCAACGGTGCCTTCCGCTTCGTTGAATTTCAGCTCGAGCGTGGGAATCGCCGTGTGGCGAAGGTATTGGTTGAATATGGGCGTCCAATCCTTGCCTGTCTTCTGATTGAAGAACTCCACGATATCTTCGGTCATGATGTTCTTGTACTTGAAGTGCTGATAGAAGTCGTGGATGAGTTTGAACCAGCGAGGATCGTCATTCATCGCGCTGCGCAAAGTGTTCAGAAAAAGCGCGCCTTTGAAGTATTGGTCTTGAGGCGGTTCGGCGTTGACGCCGTGTTCCGCGATGATCGGCGCAGTGTTCTTCACTTTGGATTTAAGACCGTTGACGTATTTTATGGCATCGTCGTGCCCCCACATGTATTCGACGTAGAGGCATTCGAGGTACGTGGTCCAGCCTTCGTGAATCCACATGTCGGAAGGATCGGCCGCGGTAATCGAGTTGCCGAACCATTCGTGCCCGCTTTCGTGAATGATGATGAAGTCGAACCTCAGGCTAATTCCGACGCCTGTCCAATCGCGTTCCAGATAGCCATTCGCGAAGCGGTTGCCATACGTAACCGCGGTTTGATGCTCCATGCCCGAATACGGTACCTCGATCAGTTTGTATCCGTCCTTTTTGAACGGATATTCGCCAAAATAGTGCTGAAAAGCCTGGAGCATTCCCTTGGCTTGCACAAACTGTTTTTTGGCTTTCTCCAAATCTTCCGGCAGCGCGTAGAAATCCAGATTCAGGTGGCCTAGTTTGTCGAAGAAATGCTGGTAGTTGCCGATGTTGAGCGAGACGTCGTAATTGTTGATGGGGTAGTGGACGAGCCAATCCCAGCGCGTGTAGCCGTCCCCCAAATCCGTCTTGCCCATGAATTTTCCGTTCGACACATCCACCAGATCATTGGGAATCGAAACGCTGATTCGCATGCTCTTGACTTCATCGCGCCATTGGTCTTTGTTCGGCCACCAGACGCTGGCACCGATGCCCTCGCATGCGGTAAAGATCCAGGGATGGCCTGAAGGGTCTTTGTGGAAAGAGAAACCGCCAAACCGGCCCTGCTCGCGAGGATTTCCCGAGTAGTAGAAATCGATGGAATAAAAGCGGCCGGCTTGGAGCGTTTCGGGGAAATCCACGAAGACGGCGCCGAGCTCGCGTTCGTATTTAAGTTCTGTGGTGCCAAGGAGAATCTTGTCGATACGCAGCGGGTCTTGAAGATCGAGTTGAATGCGGTTATCGCTCTTCAGCATCTTGAAGCGAATCGTGTTCTTGCCGCTGATGAATTTTTTCTCGGGATCGACGCGAATATCGAGGTGATAGAAAAGCAAGTCGTTGTTCGCGCGATATTGGCCATACGCTCCGCGCAGGATGTTCGCTCGCGTCGGTTCGGCCGGAGCCTGAGAGGCCGGCGCGGTTTGCGTTGCCGCAGACGGCTGGGCGCTTGCTGGCGCGGATTGCGACGCGGCTTGCGCGCCCGCGCGAGTCGCCATAAAAGCCAGGAACAAAAAAATGCCGAACATGCGGGCGGGCGAGGTTCTACAAGTCATGGCATCCTCGAAACGGGATTGAACATGAAGTTCGCACGGTAACACAAGAACGCCACGCGGCGAAAAACCAGCAATGCTGGGTAGCGCCGGGTTGCCACGGCGCTCTTTGGCGCAATGTGTTAGGAAAACTAAAGCAACGAGAGCGGGAGTTTGTTCGCGCAGTTCACTGTTTTTTCTGACTACGGCTTCGCAGAAAGCTTATCGAGCAGCAGATATTGTTCGCGCTGCGAATCCGGCGCTGCGTGCGGCTTGTCCACGAGATGCATCACCTTGTAACCATCCGGAGCACCGTACTGCGGCCACGGCGGAAGTGCCGGACTATTGGGATCGCCAGTCTTTGCAAAGTTTGTCCAATACGTGCCCATTTGATACGACAGATCGAAATCCACCTCCCCCCATGGCAGGTTTTTTGTTTTCAGCATTCCAAATACATATTCGATTTCCGCGGAGTGATACGCCCCCATCGAAGGCGTTCCTGCCGGTTGCGGCGGCGCCTCATCAAACGCAAAGCGATAAACCGCCGGCCCGCCGAGCTGCGTCTGCGACTCAATCCACTTCCACGTGCCGAAGCCGATAAAATCCGCCGTGGACAGCAATCCTGCCGATTGTTGAGCCTGCTCGTCGGTGTCAGCCGGAAATAATTTCAACACCTCGGTCGCGTTCGCTCCATAGGTCGCCTGAATCTTCGCGATAAAGTTCTCCTTGGTCGGCGCGTCCTTGCCAAAATAACCGTGGTAGTTCCCTTCGTCGTGGTTCCATCCCGCCAGCAAAGCGATATGCGCTTCGTCACCCTTTCTATATATTTCGGCGGGACTCTCCGGAAAAAAGTAGCCGTCCACATCTGGCCCAAAGTGGAACCCCTTTCCCGGAGCCAGCGCCATTTCCAATAATTTTGGCGCAGCAATGGCGCGCAATTGTTCGAGCGTGGCCGCTCCGTTGGACTCCCCAAACTTGGCGCCGTCCGCTTCCGTGACTGCCAGCGGCTTCGCTGGCAGCGACCGTCCAAAAAATGCGCCGCTCTCCCCAATCGCGCGGTGCACCAGCGCTTTCGAAACGGGTGAAGCCATCAGCCCGCTCACCGAAAACGAGCCCGCAGACTCTCCAAAAATCGTCACGTTATCGGCATCGCCGCCAAACGCCGCGATGTTCCTCTTTACCCATTGCAGCGCTGCCGCTTGGTCCAGCAATCCGTAATTTCCTGATGCGTGATGCGGCGATTCCTTCTCCAGTTCCGGATGCGAGAAGAATCCAAAAATTCCCAGCCGGTAGTTCATGCTGACAACCACCACGCCCTTGTGCGCCAGCGCCTCACCGTCCTGCCGTCCCTCGGAAGTTGCACCCGCCTGAAAGCCCCCTCCATGAATCCAAACCATCACAGGAAGCTTCCCGCCGGCCATCGTTTTCGGCACCCACACGTTCAGGTAGAGACAATCCTCGCTCGGCCCTGCATCGTGAAACCCCATGTCGCTATAAATATTTCCTTGCATGCATCGCGCGCCAAACTCCGTCGTTTTCTTCACTCCTTCCCACTTCACCACCGGCTGCGGCTCTTTCCAACGCAGCGCACCCACGGGCGGCGCCGCGAACGGAATGCCTCTGAAAATCTGCACTTTGCCATCAGCACTCAACGTGCCTTCGACCGCTCCCACGTCCGTCTTTACCTGCAGCTGCGCGCTTGCCGGACAGCTCATCGCCACCAACGCGAAAACCAGCACACTCGCCACCCGCCGCACACGCTTCGAGTGAATACTCATTCGCTCTCCTCATTTTTCCGCCCATTCACCAGCGGAAAACACTCGTCAGAACCGAAAAGATGTTACCTCTTATTCCAAAGTGCGGCCACTTTGGACTGCTCGCACCCTGCAAGCTCCACTGCCCTTTCGTTTCGAAGCGCTTTTTCCATATGACATAATGAACCTCATCATGAGCACTGCCCCACAAGTCGAATCGTCAAATTTTCAAGCTCCCACTTGGCAAGATATTGTAGAAGCCCACGCACGCATCGCCCCGCGCATCCACCGCACCCCCGTTCTCACTTCTCACTCGCTCGACGCCATGGCCGGCGCCCAATTCTTCTTCAAGTGCGAGAATTTTCAGAAAACCGGCTCCTTCAAAATTCGCGGCGCCGCCAACGCCATTCTTTCGCTCACCGGCGCGGAAGCCGCCCACGGCATCGTCACTCCCTCCAGCGGCAATCACGGCGCTGCCGTCGCCTGCGCGGCAGCATGGCGCGGTGTCCCCGCGTACATCGTCATGCCTAAAAACGCGCCCAAAGTAAAATGCCGCGCCGTCGAAAGTTATGGCGGAAAAATCACCTTCTCCGAACCCACCATCACTTCCCGCCAGGAAAACTCCGCCCGCATTCAAGCCGACACTGGTGCCACGCTCATCCATCCCTACGACAACGACCGCATCATCACTGGGCAAGCCACCGCCGCCAAAGAATTCCTCGAAGAAATCCCCGACCTCGACGCCGTAATCACCCCAGTCAGCGGCGGCGGTCTCCTCAGCGGCACCTGCCTCGCCGCAAAAGGCCTCCGGCCCAGTATCCATGTCTTCGGCGGCGAGCCTTCCCGCGCCGATGACGCCTACCGATCCCTGACCACCGGCACTCTCCAATCCATCGACTCCAGCGACACCATCGCCGACGGCCTCCGGGCGTCCCTGGCCCCGCGCACCTTCGCGATTCTCCGACAACATCTCGATCGGGTCGTCCTCGTCACCGAAGAGGAAATCATCACCGCGATGCGCCTCGTCTGGGAGCGCATGAAAATCATCATCGAGCCCAGCAGCGCCGTAGCCATCGCTCCCCTGCTGAAGCCAAGCGCCATCGCCGCTCTCCATCTTCCCGCCCGCTCCGACGGCGCCCCGCCAAAATTCGGCGTCGTCTTCTCCGGCGGCAACGTTGACTTCTCCTCCCTCCCGTTCTAACCAAAAAAGACGCCCACAAGCATAAGCATCCCGACCGCCTCGGAAGGCACCTCTACGGCACGGACGTCGCGCAAGCGACTCCCGCTCGCGGCTGTAGTGGCGGGCTTTTAGGCCTGCCAGTCTTCCTGGTCCGCCCTCCAAATAATCTTCCTCCCCGCAACGCAACTAACCCAGGGCTCCCGTGTTGTTAAAACGTTAGAACCTGCTTGGCCAACAGCCGCAAAAAAGCCAAGGGAACTAGATTCGCGCCATTGGGGAATAGGAATTAAACACAAGAACCCAGGGTCAAACCTGTTGTAACCGGTGTTTTTCGCAATTCCCTGCCTGGCCTTGTGCGGCAGTTGTAAAAGCCTTGGGGTAGTGCTCTTTATGCAAAAAGGAAAGCAAGTTATTAGAGGGGCCGCAAAAAGTTTGTGGTAACCTCTTTTTCAGTTTCTTGGGAGAATCCGCTTTGGGCTAAGGCCCCTGCCGAAGCAACCTGTTTGTAGGAGCCCAATCTCTTGCAAGCATGGTCGCTCCCTCTAGGCCTACTGCGATCCCCCTGAAAAAAAACACATCAAATCTGCAGCGTGGGCGGGTTATGAAAAAACTAAGCACTTTGATTCTTCGCAATTCCCTTCTCTTTTTTGCCACTCTCTTCATCATCTCCAGTTTGCAGGTCATGGCGCAAACCACGCCGCAGGCGACGGCCTCAACAAAACCCGTCGCGCGCATCACCCAGGCTATTGACGACAAGAATCTCGTCCAGACGGGCGGCATCGTGCATTCCCTTGCGCGGCCCGAGTTTGACCGCGGCGTAGTTGCCGATTCACAGCCCATGAACCGCATGCTGCTGCAGCTGCAGCGCAGCCCGGCACAGGAAACGGCCCTGCGCGAGCTCCTGGATGAACAGCAGACCAGGAACTCCCCGAACTACCACGCCTGGTTGACGCCAGCGCAGTTCGGCCAGCAGTTCGGCGTGGCCGCCGCCGACGTTCAAAAAGTCACGGACTGGCTCACCCAGAAGGGCTTTACCGGGATCAAGGTCTCGCCCAGTCAGCTGCTGATTGAGTTCAGTGGGACCGCCGGTCTGGTGCGCACCGCATTCCATACCGAAATTCACAACTTTATGGTGAACGGCAAAGCGCATATGGCCAACGTCTCCAGGCCGCAGATCCCTGCTGCCCTGGCCCCCGTCGTTGCGGGAGTAGTTTCGCTCCACAATTTCCGCAAAACCTCTTTCGTGCAGAAATCCACCGCCGCCGCAAGAGCGAAAGCAGAAGGCCGGCTGAAGCCTGGATTTACCGCCTCGCCTTGCGGATTTGAAGGCCCTGGCACAACTTGCTTTGGCATGGGCCCTGCTGACTTCGCGAAAATTTACAATATCCCCTCATCCCTGAAGGGTACGGGCCAGACCATCGCGATCGTCGCGCGTTCCAACATCACGGTTTCAGACATCAATCAATTTGGGCAGGGTTTTGGTATTTCGAACCTCACAAACTTTACCGCGGCCAATAATATCTTGTTGGAGAGTGCGGACCCGGGGATTGTTTCTGGCGACGACTTGGAAGCGACCTTGGACGTCGAGGCTTCGGGAGGGGTGGCTCCGAATGCCACCATTTTGCTCGTCGTTGCCGACGGAACTCTGAGCACCACTTTCTCAGATGGCGTAGATCTTTCTGCCTTGTACATCATTAGCAACAACCTCGCGCCAGTTATGAGCGAGAGCTTTGGATCTGCCGAGGAGGATACTTTCACGCCCTTCTATCAAGACTTGTGGGAACAGGGCGCCGCGCAGGGCATCACCATCGCGCTTTCCACGGGTGATAGCGGTTCGGCCTCGATTGACGGTGACGCGGGTAACCTCGAGGCATTCAACGGAGTGGCAGTCAGCGGCTTGGCCTCTACACCTTTCAACGTGGCGGTCGGTGGTACGGATTTTGCCGATGGCTCCAACCCTACTACCTACTGGTCCTCCACAAATGGCACAGGCCTCCTCTCCGCAAAGTCCTATATCCCTGAAGTTCCCTGGAATGACTCCTGCGCTGCAACCGCGACCGTCGGATCGCTGACAACCTGCGCAAATGAAAGTCCCAGCGACCTGGGTCTCGATCTCGCCGGAGGCGGAGGAGGACAAAGCGGCCCCTGCGGAACTCAGGATACAACCACAGGCGATTGTACCGGGCCCGTTCCGAAGCCTAGTTGGCAAGCCGGAACCGGGGTACCTGCCGATGGGGCTCGCGATCTTCCAGACGTTGCTCTCTTCGCCGCAGATGGTTCCTCAAGTGGAAACTTTTGGATAGTCTGCCACGCCGGCGTCGCAGGCGATGGTTTCCAGAATGGTGAACCTTGCAATTTGAGCACAGCTCCTTTCAATTTCGTTGGCATTGGCGGCACATCCGCTTCGACCCCAGCCTTTGCCGGAATTATGGCTTTGGTCAACCAATCCCAGGCAGCTACAAATCCTACAGGGCGACAGGGCGTTGCAAACTACGTCCTCTATAAGCTCGCCCAGACCGCTGGCGCGAGCTGCAACGCAGCCCTACCCGCGACAATTACCAACACGAGCTGCATTTTCTACGATATCACCACCGGAAATAACTCCGTCGAATGCGCTGCTCAGTCGCCCAATTGCAGCAACCAGACCGCAAGTGGTAACGGCGTCCTGATCGAACCAACAGGAACTGGCATACCTTTCGCCGCGAACACGCCCGCATGGTCTGCGACCACAGGCTACGACTTGGCAACAGGACTCGGTTCCGTCAACGTCGCCAATCTCACGAGTAAGTGGAATACGATTTTTGGCGCGTTTAAGACCGCCACCACAACGATTACGTCTCCTGCCACGGGATCGGTGAACATCACCCATGGTACAGACGTGAACTTCACCGTGACTGTAACTGGTTCGGGGGGCACGCCTACCGGGGATGTCTCTTTGATAGCCGAACCTCCCGGATTCCCCCAATTCGAAGTAGCCGGCGGAACCCTTGCGAACGGGACGATTACCTTTAACACCGCCAATGGCGACGTCGTTAACTCCTTGCCAGGAGACACTACAACCGGCGCAGGCACCGCCTATCCAGTGATTGCCCACTACGCCGGCGACGGAACGTTCGGGCCCAGCAACTCGGCTCCCATCAATGTTACCGTCAATCGCGAAAACAGCAGCGTTTTGACGACTCTCTACACGGAGGACCCAAACACCGGCAATCTTACGTCCTCCACCTCAACCGGCTACGGCAGCCCGTACATTATCCGCTATGACGTTCTCGGTTCTGGCAACGATAATCAAGTCTGCGCAAACGTAGTCATTCCCTGCCCCACCGGCTCGATTACCGTCACCTATGACTCCGGCACCAAGCTGAATGATTTTCTCAGCACGGCCACGAGCGGGTCCACAAACGTGGCCAATCTGAACGTACTGGGCTTTGTGGAAGACAGACAGCTTGGCGGCACAGGGCTCCCCGGCGGAACGCATAGCGTCCTGGGGGCCTATTCAGGAGACAATAGCTACAACCCAAGCGCTGGCACGGCGGTGTCACTCACGATTAATCCTGCCTTGACACAAACAATCGTTTCCGCGAACGGAGCGGCAACCACCAGCGTTGCCACTGGACAATCAGTAACCTTAGTGGCCACCGTGCAGGGCTTCAATAATATTGCCTCTACGCAGCAACCCAGCCCCAAGCAAGTAGCCAGCAACGGAGCAGGTCCAACGGGTACCGTTACGTTTTCACCTTGCGGGACGGCGACGAACTGCACTGTGCCTGTCACGCCGACCGCTTTCACCCAGGCCAACGGAGATGCCTACGCAACCGGAACACTCACGACCACGTTTACGACGACGGGAGTCCAAAACGTCACCGCAACCTTCACAACAGGTGATAAGAACTATGTGAGCTGCTTGACCGCGGCTCCTCCAGCCTGCACGCTCGCCCCCGCGGCTGTTACGGTTACCAACACCGTGGGGCCGGCAGCAAAGCTCGCTTTTAGCACTCAGCCCTCCAACGTCGCCACGGGTGCTTCCATCTCCCCGGCCGTGCAGGTTTCCATCGAGGATGCCAACGGCAATCTGGTCAACACAGCAACGAGTGCCGTCACAATTGCTATCTCGAACAACGCTGGACCTGGTGGAGTACTTTCCGGCACTCTGACCGCAAACGCTGTCGCCGGCGTCGCCACATTCTCCAACCTGAGCATCAACAAAGCCGGAACCGGCTACACGTTGCAGGCCACCGATGGAGCTCTAACCGCCGCCATCAGCAACTCATTCAATGTAACCGCTACCGTTGGTCCACCGGCGAAACTGGTGTTCAGCGGACCACCTTCCAACGTTGCCGTGGGGGCCTCGATCACCCCTGCCGTGGCTGTGACGATTCAAGACGCCTCTGGAAATACCGTCACAACCGCAACGAATCAAGTGACGATTGCCATCACGACGGGCACCGGCACCGGAACACTGGGTGGAACACTTACCGTTACTCCTGTAAACGGCGTGGCCACGTTCTCTAACCTGACCATCAGCGCCGCAGGAACGGGCTACACCCTGACGGCGACCTCAACCGGTCTGACCTCTGCCATCAGCAACGCCTTCAATGTCACTGCTCCGGGCTCGTTTACGGTTGCCGCGACTCCTAACCCAGTGATACTAAACTCCTCGACAGGCGCGACTGTGAACGCAACGATCACAATCACCTCGGTGAATGGTTTTAATTCCCCTGTGACCGTTGTCTGCCCCACATCCTTGCCGCCAGGAGTAACCTGCACACCTCCCTCTGCGATAACGCCTCCGGCGAATGGCTCGAACACGGGCATGCTTGGTTTGGCGGTAACAGCTACCTCCTCTAGCCTCACGGCTTCGAATATTACGCAGGACCAAATGCTCGATGCCAAAACAACGCCAGTCATTCCTGGGGCAAAAGAATGGTGGGCACTTAGCGCCGGTACGGGCTTTGCCGCTATCTTCCTGATCTTCCTCCCGGGTGGACGCAAGCGCTTCCGCGCCGCTCTCGGCCTTGGCCTCGCGTGCCTGCTCAGCCTCTCTCTCGGCTGCAGCAACAACGGCACTCCGGTCGTAACCAAGACAGCGACCACCACGAAGATGACCGTGAATGCGGATAAAGAGCCTTCGGGCACCGCGTTTACATTCAGCGTTACCGTCACCGGCGGAACGCCCACCGGCATGGTGCAACTCTTCGACGGCACGACAGCCATTGGCACCGCGGCTGCCGTAGCCGGTGGCACAGCAACGCCCACGGCTCCGGCGTTGAGTGTAGGCACGCATTCCATTAGCGCGCACTACATCGGCGATTCCACGACCGCCCCATCCAGCAGCGGTTCGCTCAACCTGACCTCCACCGGCAGCACCACAGTCGCAATCACCACAACACCCGCCGCGACGCCTGTGGCATCTCCGATCAACATCACCATCCAATAAACGCAATCCTCTGAGCACCAAAAACGAAGCGGCCCCGATTAAAAACCGGGGCCGCTTCGTTTTTCTAATGTCCGTCTTATCTTTCTCTATGGTCTCTGTGACCTCGATGCTCTCGGTGTAATGTTTTTCCGAATCGGGTAGGGATAAGCTTTTTACACTGTGGTGGACGAAGGACGAAAGAGGAAGGGACGAGTAGGACCGCTCGTTTTTCTACTATTCCCCTAACCTTAATTCACCGAAGGCGGAAAAACGATCCCCCAAAAATTAGGCGACGCCGACGTAAACTCTACCGGCACTAACGATCCTTCGTGCGTCATTTGCGGCGGCCGTACAACCTTCGCTTCCACTTTGCCGTTCACCTTCGGATTCTCAATGATGACCTTGGTGCCCTCGGCCAGCCCGTCGGGGAGAAGCAGCATGGCCCCGCTCGCGCTAACCGTATGCGTAAATGCTTCAGCGACGCTGTCCTTGCCCGCCACTTGCACGTTGACTCGAATCCTCAGCAGCACGCGCTGTGCGCGCCGCCGTTCTTCGGACGTCGGCGGCCGCGTTGCAATCACTTTCGCCGGGCTCACGACAGGTTTTACGTTCGGTTGCGGTTTGATCACAGCTCAAGCCCCCAGAAATCCATCTCCGGCGCGACCAGTTCAACTCCGTATTCCCACCCATCCGGCCGAGGCACTCCGCGCCAGACCACAACGGCTGCGTTGCTCGTTTCCGTAGCCAGATTCGTCAGCGCCAGCCGGTGTTCGAGCCTCAGTTCCTGTTGCAGCACCACCATGCACCCATACGGATTGACGACCCGCGTGTGAGCCTCCACCGAAAAGCGCTTCCCCGCGTCGCCGTCCCATTCCAGGCGGACGGGCACCCGCGAGTTCATGCGGATCCCACGGCGATTATCCGTGTATTTTCCGCCCAATACCTTGTTCTCACGCGACTTGACCGGCATTTTTGCCTCTACTTCCAATGCTAGGGTTGAGCGAAAAAACGGTCAATGGTACGGTGGTTGGCAGGCACGCGAAAGAGTAGCTGTACCCAGGGACAGGGCCGCACCGCTCGGACAGGTCAAATGTGAGGAATCTAATCGTCAATGCGGATGACTTGGGCTGGACCGAAGGCGTTAACCGCGGCATCGCTGAAGCCCATCGCAACGGAATCGTCACCAGCGCGTCCCTGCTCGCCAACGGAGCGGCGTTCGCATCGGCTGTCGAGCTGGCGCGCACCACGCCAGGTCTCGGCGTTGGCGTCCATCTCAACCTCAGCGACGGCGAACCGGTTGCCCCACGGGAGCTCGTAACGACCCTGTTGAATGACCGCGCCGAGCTCGAAGGCAAGCCGGAAACCCTGCTGTTGCGATTGGCGCGGCGCAGCCTGCCAATCGAAGAAGTCGAGTTTGAATGGGACGCGCAAATCCAGAAGGTGCGCGAAAACGGCATTGAGCCGACGCATCTGGATGGACATAAACATGTTCACATGCTGCCTGGACTGTTCGAAGTCGCGCTGCGCCTTGCGAAAAAACATGGCATCGCCGCGATTCGAATCTCTCACGAGGACTCGCGCCTGCGCGCCGCGCTTTCTGTCGGCGGAAAGCAGAACGGTTCGGTGGTTATAAAACAAGGAGTCCAGGCGCGAGGATTGAAATTGCTTGCGCGCGATGCGCGCGAGCAAGCGGAGCGTCTGGGAATCGCGGCAGCCGATTATTTCTGCGGCATTGCGCAGACGGGCGAACTCACGCGCGAGGGAGTTCTGCGTCTTCTTGAAATTCTACCGGAGGGAACAACCGAGCTAATGTGCCATCCAGGCTACGTGGATGCGGATCTGGCCAAATCCGCGACCAGGCTCCAATCTTCGCGGCAAACCGAAGTCCAGATACTTACGGACATGGCAATAAGAAATATTGTCGCGTCGCAGGGGATTCGGCTGATAGACTATGGGTTCGCAGCCCAGGAAGCCTGAGGAAAGCTCTGAACCGAAGCATGAAGAATGAACCGCCCATTCGGTACTCGATCGTCGTTCCGTTTTACAACGAACAGGAAAATATTCCACCACTCTACGTGAAGCTGACGGAAGTGATGGATTCCATCGGCGAGCGCTACGAACTGGTGTTTGTGGACGATGGCAGTAAAGACAAAACATTTAAAGTGCTTTCCGATATTTACGAGCACGACCCTCGCGTGAATGTAGTGCAGTTGCGCCGCAATTTTGGGCAGGCGCCGGCGCTGAAAGCGGGATTCGATTTTGCGCGCGGCGAAATTATTATTTCCATGGACGGCGACTTGCAGCACGATCCCGAAGAGATTCCGCGCTTTCTTGAAAAAATCGAAGAAGGCTACGACCTCGTTAGCGGCTGGCGCGTGACGCGGACCGATCATTGGCTGACGCGGCAGCTTCCCAGCCGCATCGCGAATCGCATGATGGCCAAACTTTCCGGCGTGGATTTGCATGACTTTGGAACCACGTTTAAAGCCTATCGCCGCGAGGTTTTGTCGGAGATTCATTTATACGGCGAGCTGCATCGCTTTATTCCGGCGCTGGCAAGTTGGGCGGGCGCTTCGGTTGCGGAAGTGCCGATTTCCAATATCGCGCGCAAGAGCGGCACGTCAAACTATGGCATCTCGCGTACCGTGCGCGTGTTGCTGGACCTATTGAGCGTGAAGTTTTTGCTGGATTACTCCACCAAGCCGCTGCAATTTTTCGGTCTTATGGGATTGTTGTGTCTCGCCGGCGGTGCCGGCATCGGCTCGTGGGTTTTCGTTCGCAAGGCGATTCTCGATGAGGGCATCCTTGCTAATCACGGTCCTTTGATCATTTTGGGCATGGCTCTGGTGATGGGCGGAATTCAATTTATCGCCACGGGATTGATTGGGGAAATGCTCGCGCGTACTTATTACGAATCGCAGAACAAGCCGGTGTACAGCGTGCGCGAATTCCGCAGCCGCCGCGAAGCTATGGCCGGGCGCGATGAGCCTCCTCGAACCGCCGGAGCCGGCGGCTGGTAGACGGTCACGAATTGCGGGAAACATCTTCTGATTCTTCCAGGAACATGAAAGCTGAAACGCCGGTCGAGAATTCGCCCGCGCCTGCCTATCCATCTTCAAAACATACTTTGCGCTACGTGTTGGGTATCGTGGCGTTCTGGGCGTTGATTTACATTCCCGGAATGGCCTGGCCTCCGATGATGGATGACGTGGACTCGGAACACTCGCAAATCGCCGTCGAGATGTTGCAGCGGCACGATTACGTGACCATGTACGTCAATGGCGTGCGCTACCTTGAAAAAGCTCCTCTTCCCTACTGGATTACGGCCGGAATTTATTCCGTTATGGGAGTCTCCGAATTTTCCGCGCGCATGGTGCTGACTTTTTTCGCGCTCGCCACGTTTCTTGCGGTTTTCCTCCTCGGCCACGAAATCGCCGGCGACGAAGCGGGATTCTACGGGGCGATAGCGCTCGGAACGGCCATTGGTCCGTATATCTACACGCGGTTTTTCATTCCAGACATTATGGTGTGTTTCTGGCTCACCGTGACCGTGTATCTGTTTTGGCGCACGCTCGAAGAGGCGCAGCCTTCGCGATTCTTTTGCTGGTCGATTGGAGTCGTAACGGCACTGGACGTTCTAACGAAAGGCCTGATCGGGCTGGCGTTTCCCGTCGGGATCATCTTCGGATACCTGCTTATCACGCGCAATCTGCGGCATCTGCTGAAGATGCGGTTGGTATCCACTGCGATTGTGTTTCTTGTGATCGGAGCGCCGTGGCACGTTCTGGCAACGCTGCGCAATCCCCCCATCGGAGCGGCCAAGGGATTTTTCTGGTTTTACTTTATCAACGATCAAATTTACCGCTACTTGAATCTGCGTGTGCCGCGCGATTATGACAAAGTTCCCTTCTGGATTTTCTGGGGCTTGCTGCTGGTATGGACTTTTCCTTGGACGTTTTACGCCGTGAAGTCTCTGAAGCAAGTGCCTTTGCGTTTCAGGGATTATGTCAGGAATCTCGACAGGACTTCGCGAGCCGCGTTATTGCTCGCTGTGTGGGCCGCATTCGTAATGGTCTTTTTCAGTTTTTCCACACGCCAGGAATACTACGTTTTGCCGGCTCTGCCCGCGCTGGCCGTGCTTAGCGGCATGTGGATGAAGCGCGAAGCAGATGCGCCGCCGGACAGTGCGCTGCGGCGCAGCACGGTCCGCGGCGCAACGGGGCTGCTGTTGCTCGGCGTGATTGGTTCAGCTCTGGCTTTCTGGTTCGCGGCAGTTTCGCCTGCCGTTCCGAGCGACGCCGACTTTGGAGAATTCCTGCAGCGGGCCACGAACATGTACAAACTTTCCATGGGGCATCTGTTCGACCTGACGCCGCAAGCAATGGGTTTCTTCCGGTTTCCGTTGCTGTTGACCGGCATCGGGCTTCTCGTTGGCAGCGCGTTACACTGGATTTTCCGCAAGCGCAACCGTTCCATGGCGGCAAATCTGTCGCTTGCTTCGATGATGATTGTTTTGTTCTATGCAGTGCATTTGGCGCTGGGGACGTTTTCACCGGTGCTTGGATCGAAGCCGCTGGCGAGAGCGATTCAGCGCGAGTACAAGCCGGGAGAGATTATCGCGGTGGATGGGCAGTATTCACGGGCGTCCAGCATTTTGTTTTATACCCAGGTGCGAATGCATATGCTGAACGGAGTGATCAACGACCTCTGGTTCGGTTCGTTGTATCCGGATTGCCCTCCAGTGTTTGAAGACGATGCTTCCTTTGCAAGACTGTGGCGTGGCCCCGGGCGAGTGTATTTGTTTGTGCCGGATCGCCGCGGCACCGAAAGCCTGGACAAAGTCGGCGCGCCGTATTTTCTGGTGGCCCGGGCGGGCGGGAAGAGCGTTTACAGCAACCAGCCGAGCGTTTCTGCCGCATCGAACTGAATGGACAAACATTCGCATTTGCAAAAATAACGTGTTTCTCGGGAGGTGTGCGTGAATCGGGAACAGTTTTACGCCATTATGAGCGGCGACGGAACTCTGGACTACGAAGTATATTTGAGCACGAAGTCGCTGCTCTCCTGCCAGCTAGATTACGACAAGCTCTGCAATGCCGACGAGATGCAGTTCCAAATCGTCCACCAGATTGAAGAACTTTGGATGAAGCTGATGGCGTACACCCTGCTGGATATTGACGAATATTTACAGAAGGAAGATACAAATCGCGTGATTACGCTTTTTCGGCGCGTACATACCGCGCAGAGATTGATGATTCAGCAGTTGACGCTGCTGGAGACGATGTCGCCCAAGGATTATCAGGAGATTCGGAAAAAACTTGGGAACGGCAGCGGACAGGAGTCGCCCGGGTTTCGCGTGCTTTTGAAAATGTACCAGCCAATCTGGAATTCGTTTAAGGCGAACTACCTGGACAAGCATGGACTGACCGTCGAGAAAATCTACGATTCGGAATACGATCACGGCGACGCCTACATGGTGGCGGAGGAGCTGGCGGAGTTTGACGAGTTGTTTCAGAAATTCCGGTTCGAGCACATGCAGCTGATTTTTAGAACGATTGGGTTTGGGTCGAAGTCGCTTAAGGGTCGCCCGGTGGAGATTCTTGAGGATGGAATGCGGCACAAGTTTTTCCCGGAGCTTTGGGAGATTCGCGGACAGATGACGGATCGGTGGGGAGCAGCGTACGGGGTAAAGCGGGATTCGTTGGGCGGGCATGGAGAGAGTTGACTGACCGAGAGTTGATAGTCAAAAGTTGAAAGTCGAAATTTCCAGCGAGCGGATGACTGTTGAAGTTGTCTGCAAGGGGTCCCACCGCCCCCCGTTTTTCGTAAAGATATGTATCTAAAGGGTTTAGAATTTTTGTAAACTGTTTAGAATCACATCCTTGTGACGTTTTTGTTAAAGATGTGATTCTAACCAGTTTGCAGTCATGTTGAAGAGGTGTTCCCCAAATAAAAACCGCCAGCAAGCGTGCTGGCGGCGCGGTATATCCCAAAGCCAACATACGCTAGAGTTATATTTTTGTCAAGACACATCTCTCGAAACTTTTGGGTTAGCGTGGCAGAGTCAACGAGGTGGGGCTAGTTGGCGATAGTGGCTGCGGAAAAAGAGGAGCGGTTCGCCGGGAGACAGTTCGGCAGATTGGACTTCGCCGAGGAAGATGGTGTGGTCACCTGCGATGTAGGAGGCTACTACGCGGCAAAGAATCTGCGCGATGGTGTCTGAAAGAACGGGGACACGAGCCTGTGTCCAACGATATTGGATGCCCAGCTTCGCTTCGGCTTCAGGGGTTTGATCGGCTTGGGCAAAATAGACTGAGAAAGCCTGTTGGTTTTCCTTCAAAACATTTATGGCGAAAACCCGCTTCTGTTTGATGAGCGGGAGGAGGTGGCTGCGCTGATCCACGCAGATGAGTACCAGGAGCGGTTCGAGAGAGACGGAGGTCAAGGAGTTGGCAGTCATGCCGTAAGCCTGGCCAGGGGCTCGTTCGACGGTGACAACCGTGACGCCAGTGGCGAATTGGCTTAGAGCATGGCGAAAGTCAGTTGAGGTGAAAGGAGCGGCAGTCATATTCGCGAATTTTCAAGATATCACAGTGAGAGACGGGTTGCGAAAAGGACGGGGGTATTAGTGCGGGGTTAGTTTCCGGTTGCGGCGACAGTTGAGCTCGCACGACAAACCAGCAGTTGATACCGAAACTGCTTTTCTCGTCCCGGCTCACGAAAAGTGAACTGATCGACATCGATGGAGGACTAGAGGATGTTGCGGAGAAGGGGGGTGCGCCGAAAGATGACGGCACTTAGGACGAACGAAACCACCGCGGCGATTGCGGTGAGCAGGAGAAATTTCGGAATCGCTGGCCAAGCCATCGGATGCAAAGCACGAGCCGCGAGAATGAGGATTGGCGGATGGAACACATAAACGCTGAAGGCGTTATCCGAAATGAATTTCGCGAGTGGGCCCTGGGAGTTAAATTTTCTTGCGTAGATGACTAATAGCCCGAAGCAGATCGCAACGCAAGTGAACGACTCCCAGAGATTCATGCCTGCAGCCTGCCAATGCCAACCGCCAGAAAACGCCCGGCCATTACCAGCGAGCGCACCGCCTTTCCAGAGAATCGTGAGCCATGTTGCGAATCCTAAAGGCAGGACAATGGTTAACCAGCGAATTCCCGAGGATAAGCTCAGGTTCAAAAGCCAGTGTTTACGGGCTGCCAGAATTCCACCGCTGAACAAGAGAATATATTGCGGAAAATCGCCAAGGTGCATGTTCAGAAAGGAAAAGCCGGGTGGCAGGGCAAGCCGAACAATGAACGTGAAACAGGCCATAGCGATGGCAAAGCCGATGAGTTGTAAGGTGTTCGGCGGGTGACCAGTTTGTTGGGTGGTGTTTGAGCGTGGAAACAACAGAACTATCGAAACATAGAAGAGCGAAAAAATTAGAAGCGCCAAACAAAACCAGAGAGGCCCGTTCTCCTGCAGAAATTCTCCGTTGCGGATGTGCTTTAGCCATTCGTTGGTGAACGAGGTTGGTTCGGTGGAAGTCCAGGAGTGAGCGCAGAAATACTCTGTGATCGGACCGAGAATGAACATATAAAACAAAACAGGAAGACCAAGACGGAAGAAGCGGTCTCGAAGGAAATCTCTCGGACCTTTCCGATCAAAAGAAGAGGGTACAAAGTACCCGGCAAGAAAAAACAAAAGCCCCATGAAGAAAGACTGCAGATACATCTGCAAGGCGGCAAAAAAGAGCAATGACCCAAGGGACAGCGGCCTGCGATCAACGTAATACCAGCTGCCAAGCGGACTGTAAGTGTCTGCGGCGTGCATGCCGAGGACCAGAAAGATCGCGGTCCAGCGCAGGTTGTCGATATAAAGAAGACGCGAACGGGACATAGAGCGTGGAGAATAACACTTTCGGAATTAAGCGTGAACGGGAACAGAATGCAGGTCAAATCCTGCTCAACGCTATCGGGTCAACCGTTTGAGCTGCACGCGTTACCGGACAGGTGGTTTTGGCCAGTTTTCATTTTTCATTGCAGCAAGCTGCATTTTGAGGTTCGGAACTCGGGGTAGCTGAGCCATCGTGGAGCCAATAATATCATCGAGGGCAGGAATTTATTGGGCCGGTAACGGCTGAGCCAAACCGGTCGATGCAACACTCTCTAATCGGTTGATGACACGAGACTTCTCTCGCAGAACCAGCTACGGTCGCTCCAAACCTAAACAGAACAGTGTTTTTGTTTGCATTGAAGAATTTCAGCCCCTGCATTCTCTATACGTTGGCCTCCGTCTAGGGTTGCATCGACCCCATTGAATGCACCGAGTTTATCGGGACTTGACATCTACGAGTACTTTATGAAATAAAGCAGCATGCGCACGCGCGTTATCGCCGTCATGGAACTGGTGCTCATCTTTCCCGCTGTTCTCTTTATGACTGCACTGGTGTTGCGCAATGTCCATCTGCTGCAATACGAACCCGCCCGCAGCGCTCAGCAACTGGTCATGTGGTACGCAGGCCGGATGTGGACGTTATGGTTCCTGTTGTCAGGTCTGCCGTTCATTGTGTTTGTCAGCGGCTGTGCCGAGTTGCTACGCAGCTACAACCGCGACGTTGTTCTTCCGCTCACATTCAAGAAATCGTTAGCCATGGCCCGTGCGCACTTGTCTTCCCTTTTCATTGCCGCGACAACACTGATAGCCGGTGTCATCCTGGCGATTGTCGTCTTGCACGTCCTAGCGAACTAAAGGACTTCGCGAGGAATTGGCGCGAAGTTTTTTCAATTGGCCCACTATCAAATTCACCTTGGTCCGGAAGCCCGGTATCGGCACGAGGCCTTTGTCGGCCCCATATCGGTTCAGATATATCGAAAAAGCATCATAAATCCGAAGTCCATGTGACTTTGGTTGTGGCAATGGAACAGAGTCGGACCGGGATTGTTCGCCGTGAAATCCACCTCGGCCCTTGTGTTTGCAGGAACCATAAGGACGTCCTTATTCAGCCCAGAGAGCGGCGCTCCATCCAGAGTGGTGACCTCGAAAGTATGGCGATGCAGGTGGAGCGGGTGATCGTCCGAGCTATGATTGAGCATCTGCAGACGATACCTTTTTCCCTGCCTGAGTGTAATCGTGTCCGAATGCGGATAGGACTTTCCATTGATCGTCCAAGAATCGAACGCCCCCCGCCCGTGAAATTTCGATTCGAACCGCAGGGAAATAATCTCATCCGGTTCAGGAGTGGCGGCTTGGGCAGCTGCGAAGGTTCGGTAGTCCCACAGGGTTTCCGGCGGATCGATCCATCTAGGCTTGCCCTGCTGGTTGGCGTACTCAACCACGGTGCCCATGCCTATCTTGCGCATTTGTTCATGGGTCTCCCCGAGAATCCATACTCCCGGTTGATTCATCACAACGACGGCATCGATGCGTTCGGCGGGACCCAAACGTACTGCGTGCACGCGGCCTGGGTTGGGCAGCGGGTTACCATCCATGGCGACAATGGTCATTTCGTGCCCTGCGAGCGCCAGCCAGTGAACTACGCTGGCGCTCGCATTCAGAAGATGCAAGAGCACTCGCTGCCCCTCACGGACCCGGATGGGATCGGCAAAGCCGAGCATACGGCCGTCGATGGTTGCGTAATCGTAGGCGGCTTCCATCGAGGAATCTCCGCTGGAGGACGTGTACGCGTTCCAGTCGTGCAGCGTCAGGAAGATCTCCTGGTCGTACGCACCTGCGTCGCTTTTGGGCTCGACAAAGAAGCAGCCGAACTGCCCAGTGTATGTTGCGCGCTTCAAGTCGCGCCCGGCAAAAATGTGGGTGTGATACCAGCGGAATCCCGCCGGACACGGGGTGAAGCGATAGCGGAATTGGGTACCAGGCGCGATCATCGACCCGCCTTCTTCCGAAGAACCATCCATCGTAGAGGGAGTCCAAAGCCCGTGCCAGTGCACAATTTCGGGGATGGCGGTGCGATTACGTACGTCGATGAGAATGGGCTTACCTTCAGGCCAGCGAATCAACGGGCCCGGCACGCGCCCATTATAGGCAGTTGTGTGAACCACCTTGCCAGGCGCGATCTCGAGCGCCAGAGGCGCAATCTCCAGCTTCACGTCGGGTGGAGCTTGGGCCAATGCAGGCGCGAGGGAAGCCAGCGTCGCCCCGGTCAGCGCCCCGCCTGCCTGCGCGATGAAGGTGCGCCGGTTCATCAGGCTCTTTGCTGCCTATCGCACGCTGTTAGAGCTGCCGGGACGGTGATGTGACCAGTCAAAATAGCGTCCTATTATGCATTTCACGATCAGATGGTCGGTTCCCGCGGTCGCACCCCAACCCGCGCCAACGTTGATCTCCCACTTGGGCGACACAAACAGGTTCACGACGGGGAAGACCTGTTGCTGCTGATTATGCAGAGAGACAAAGTTCCCGAGCTGGCCATAATAAGAATAATACTCAACACCGATATCGAAATACTTTGATGGTGCATACGTCAGTGTGGCCGCCGGGCCGAACGTCACCCCTCGGGGAGCGACGTTGTGATAGTAAGCCTGTTTCTCCTCAGGTGTTGAGTTCGCGGGGGCGGGAACGACATGGGCGTTCCAGACCATGGTCGTGTTGACGGCCCAGTACCAACGCCCAACTGTTTGGTCCACTATTGGCATGATCTGCCAGGACCAAGTCGGATTGGAAAATGCCGGCCTGGCATATCCGAACTCGCTGGATAAGCTCACGCCCACGGGCCAGCGCCAACGAGGAGGGATTCGCACCCGCGGGCGTATGTGATCTCCAACCCACTGTACGCCGTTGCCGCTCCTTTCGGCGGTGAAGATGTAAAAGCCAATCTCGAACCAGTCATTGATGCCCTCAGTCAGTTCAATCGTTTCATGTTCCTGGTGCCGAGTTGGCAGCATGCCGAACTGGGTTGTGGTACTTCCATCCACCGTAAAATTGCTGTGCAGTTCGACGAGCAGCGTCTTGGGTGCCATTGTCTCCGATGGATATACCTGGATTTCGTAGTTATCCTGGGAACGCGCGCTGGTCGGGTACAGCAGAGCAAGGCACATAAAAGAATAAAACAGGACGCGCATCACGATGCCGACGGCTCCTCTAATTGGAAGCTCCATTTTCATGCGGCGGTGCCGCAATGAGACCATTGGCTAGTCGCGCGGAAGCGCACAAATTCATGGCACTGGGCGTCTTGGTATCAGACGAGGCTTCACATCGCACGGTCCCTGGATTAGGGTATTCACTTTCGACTTCCAAATCTTCGACTGTAAAACTGGGGACCTTGTCGATGCGTGTGTGGCATTGGCATTGGCCCCCGGGCATCCATTCGGTCGCATGCCGCCCGGCAGGGAAAGCTACCGTAAACTAATCGCGCGATTTGAACCGTGAGGTCGCGCTTGGAATGAATATAAAACTACGATGGACCGCCCCGCCGCAACTGCTTTTTCCTGTTGTTTTCCCACAGGAAGGGTGCAATGCTTCTGTTGGAAACCCAAATGGCGGGCGAATGAAAGTCGTGAGCTTATGAAGCAGAAAACAGACGTTCTGCAAGGCACTTTGGCCCTGATGGTCCTCAAGACTCTCGATGTTTTGGGGCCACTGCACGGATATGGGATTGCGCGGCGCATCGAGCAGATCAGCGGAGATGTGCTGGCGGTGAATCAGGGCACTTTGTATCCCGTTCTGCTTAGACTCGAACAAGAAGGGGCGATCGCGTCGGATTGGGGCGCGTCGGAGAATAACCGGCGGGCGCGCTTCTATCGGTTGACGAAAGAAGGACGCAGGCAACTGCAGGTGGAGACCCAGGGCTGGGAGCAGACGGCGGCGATCATCGGGCGTTTCTTTGAAGTGAAAGCGGAGGATTTGTCATGAGATCCACGAGGCGTTTTTTCTCGCGTTTGGTCAAGCCTGCAACCAGGCGAGCACAGGAAGAGAGATTGAAAGAAGAGATTGCAGGTCATATCGCTCTCCAAACCGAGGAAAATCTTCGCGCGGGTTTATCGCCGGTGGAAGCGAGGCGGCAAGCGATGCTGAAATTTGGCGGCGTCGAGGGATGAAGCAGGATTATCGGGCCACGGGCGGGCTGATGTTGATTGAGGATTTTTTGCAGGATGTGCGATTCGCGTGGCGCATGCTGCGCAAATCGCCGGGATTTTCGATCGTGGCGGTGGCCACGCTGGCGTTCGCGATCGGTGCTAACTCCGTGGTGTTTGGAGTGCTCAATGGGCTGATCCTGCGGCCCTTGAATGTACCGCAAGCGCGAAGCTTGTGGGGAATCGAGCGCGGAAGCGATAAGGCGATCAATCACTCGTATCCGGATTACCGCGATCTGCGCGAGCGCAACCGGAGTTTTGAGGATCTCGCGGCTTATAACGTGACTTCGGTGACTGTGGATACGGGCAACAATCCAGTCGGCGCATGGATCCTGGAGACGACGGGGAACTACTTTGACGTGTTAGGGATTCAGCCGTGCCTTGGGCGATTTTTTCACGCTTCCGACGAGCATGGGCCGAACAGTACGCCGTACATCGTGCTGACGTATGTGTTCTGGCAGAGCCATTTTCAAAGTGACCGAGGGGTTGTGGGGCGCGTTGTGCAGCTGGACAAACACCCTTTCACTATTCTGGGTGTAGCACCGCCGGAGTTTCGCGGGACACTGCTGATTGTGAATCCCGATTTTTGGGTGCCGTTGGTGAATCAAGAACAGGTCGAGGGAGAAAATGTTCTGGAGGTTCGTGGACATCGCGGACTGTTGATGGTGTTTGGACACCTGAAGACTGGAGTAACTCCAGCGCAGGCGGTTGCCGATCTAAATTCCGTTGGTGCGGATCTGGAAAAAACCTATCCGAAGGACGATGCGCAGATGACCTTCCCGCTGACGCGGCCGGGTCTTGCGGGAGACTGGTTGGGCGGTCCCTTGCGCGCGTTTCTAGCCGGATTGATGCTGCTGGCGGGATTAATTCTGCTGGCGGCGTGCGCTTTCGATTGATCCGATGAAGCTGCTGCGTGAGGAGTGAAGCGGTGGGAGAGACCGCTTCATTCTTCGCGCAGGGCGATTAGAGGATCGACGCGTGTGGCGCGGCGCGCGGGAAAGTAGCACGCGAAAAATGCCACGGCGGCCAGGATCGCTGCGACGGATAGGAATGTGGATGGATCATTCGGGCCGATTCCGAAGAGCATAGAGCGGAAGACTTCGGTGACAAACGCTGCTCCGATGAGGCCTGCAACCAATCCGATGGTGACGGTGCGCATGCCTTCTGCCAGGGCCATGCGCAGAATGTCCGGGCGCTGGGCGCCGAGAGCCACGCGGATGCCGAGTTCGTGGGTGCGCTGGCTGAAGGAATAGGACATCACGCCGTAAATGCCAACGGCGGCGAGCAACAACGCGACAGCGGCAAAAACACCGAGAAGCTCGAGAGCGAAGCGGCGGTCGGCGACGGATCTGGAGATGATTTGATCCATGGAGCTGATGCTGTGGACCGGAACGTTCGAATCGATGGCTTCGACTTCGTGACGAACAGCTTCCCCTAGACCTTCGACGTCGGCGGCCTGGCTGCGCAGAAAGACTACCGCGTTGACCGGCGCGAACTGTCCAAGGGGGACATAGATATGCGGCACGCTGGGAGACTCAAAACCGTCGGACTTGATGTCGCCTGCGACGCCGACGATGGTGAGTCCATTCAAGCCGCGCCCAAAATTGAACTTAATCTCCTGCCCTAAGGGATTTTCGTTGGGCCAGTACTGGCGCGCGAGAGTTTCGTCGATTACGGCGACCGGTTTCGTTTTGTAGGTGTCGAGGGTGCTGAAGTTGCGGCCGCTCTTCAGAGGAACTTCCATGGTGCGGAAATATTGCGAGTCTACGACGGCGATGTCCGCGACCGGGTTGCGCTGGGATTCCGTGGGATGGCCCGGAATGGAAAAGACAGAATAGTTTCGTCCGGAGTTCATGGGCAACGTATCGTTCCCTGAGATGGAGGCTTGTTCCACACCGGGCAGAGTGGCGATACGGCGGTAGACTTCGAGAAGGAAATCGGCGCGCTTTTCCTCGACGCTGTAGGGATCCTTGGCGGGATCGTTGGATTGCGGAATCCAGATTTGGACCGTGGTCAGATGGTCTGGATTGAAGCCTGGATGCACTTCGAGCACACGCCAGAAGCTGCGCAGCAGCAAGCCCGCGCCGACCAGCAGAACAATGGAAAAAGCTACCTCGGAAATAACAAGGACGCGCGAAACACGAGTGTGGCGTTTGCCTACGCCTGATCCGCGGCCGCCTTCCCGCAAATTTTCCAACTGATCCATTTTTGCAGATTGCAGCGCGGGGACCAGACCGAAGATGACGCCCGTAAGTATCGAGAGAAGGAAAGCGAAGAAAAGCACGCTGGCGCTGATGCCCACTTCATTGAGGCGAGGAATGTCAGCGGGAGCGAGCCGGATGATTGCGTTTTTCAGGATTACGACGGTAAGCAGAGCGACTATTCCGGAGATCACGGAAAGGAGCGTACTTTCGGTCAGCAATTGGCTTATCAAGCGGGCGCGGCTTGCGCCCATGGTCAGTCGAATAGCGATTTCGCGGCGCCGTCCAGAAGAGCGGGCCAGGAGGAGATTGGCAATGTTTACGCACGCGATCAGCAGAACGAAACCTACCGCACCGAGAATGAGGAACAGCTCGGCGCTCTGCGGCCCGACCAGATCTTCTTTTATTGGAACGAGTCGCACGGCCCAAGAGGAAGCGGCGGGGTAGTCCGTGGGATACAGGCGTGTGAGTTGCTCGATGTAGCCATCGAGCTGCGATTGGGCCTGGGCAACCGTGAGGCCGGTCTTCAGCCGTCCAATCGCACCAGAGAGAAACCTCAGTGACCTCACCGCTGGAACAGGAAAAGGGATAGCACGAAATCCGGAGGCGATCCAGACTTCGACGTCGGTGTCGAGCGTTGGGCCGGGATGGCGGAATCCCGCGGGCATCACGCCTGCGATCGTATGCATATCGTTATCCAGGCGCATTTTGCGGCCGATGATTTGCGGATCGGAACCGTAATAGCCGCGCCAGAAGGCGTTGCTGATGACGACAGGCTCAAGGAAGCCCGGGACGGCTTCCTGATTTGTGTAAACGCGGCCGAGTTCCGGTTTTACGCCCAGAAGGGTGAAGTAATCTGGACTGGTGAGAAGACATTCGGCGCGGACAGTGCGGTCTCCGCCAGCCACAGCGGAATTATTCGGGTTGACCGCGGAGATTTCCTGGAAGACGCCAGCGTGGTCCTGTAAATCCCAGAGTTCAGGAATGGACATGCCGATGTCTTTTTGATTTAGGGCGGGAAAGTCGTCGAATACGCGGACAAGTTGCTCGGGGTGAACGAATGGCAGCGGCTTTAGCAGGACGCCGTAAACCACGCTGAAGGTCGCGACGTTGGCGCCGATGCCGAGAGCGAGAGTCAACGTTGCAACGATCGCGAAGCCGGGACTTTTAAGCAGAGAGCGGAAGGCGTAGCGCACGTCCTGGACAACTGAAAACACGGGTCACCCCCGGTTCGCGCCCGCAGGATGGGCGCGATTGCGTCTCACGCCATAAGACGAAGCGGGCCGGTCTTTGTTTCCGGGTTTCGGGGTTTCCGGAAAGATTCGCTCACCATCACGGTGCCGCACTTCGACCAAACCGGTAAGTGAGGCTCAGGCTCGCATACGAAGGGATTCGCACACCAACCACTTCCGCCACGGGATTCGCTGGAACCAATCCGTTGGGACCAAGTCCCACTTTTCCGGGACCAAATACAGAGGCGACGGCAAAATTTTCTACGGTCTGCCCAGTCCATCCACTGGCGATCAGAGCGTTCACGCCCACGTTAAGGCGGCCATTTAGAAAAGGCCTAAACAAGGCGAAACGGACCTCTTTATTCGATACGCCGAGGCAATAGTAGTCGAGCGCATTCGGATCGCGGCTCATATAGCTATTCTCGCTGCAACCGTTCCCCACGACCTTTCTGCCCACATACTCGAATTCCCCTTTAACCTGCAGGTGAAATGGGAGCTTCTGGTAAGTCCCCAACACGTCTCCAATCAGGCGGGGCGCTTCCGGGATGATCGAGAACGATGTGTTCACCAGGCGCGCATCGGCCTGTTCAAATGTCACCAGCAACGATCCGTTCGGAATGTTTTGCCGTACAGTGGCCGCAAGGAAGCGGATGCGGCCGGGCCCGAGGTCTTCCTGTAATCCCTGATCGGGATCAATCTTGCCGAACTCGGCGGACTGCGTCTCGTGACCAAGCGTCAGCTTGATGTCGGTACTGTGGAATGTTTTGCTGGCCACCAACTGATAAGAGCGCGCCGTCTCTACGGGCTGCGGAACGACGGGGCTATCCAAAGTGGTGCCTTCCCTGGGATCTTCCGTGAAAAAGGACTTGCCCGCACTTAGCGCGATCTGGGGAAGGAACCACGATTCTTTCGGAATAAAGGTGATGGTGGCTTTCGGGGAGTTGAATCCAACCCACTGGCTCGAGGAGTTAGCAGGGGTGATCAAGTCCTGGTTGACGATATCAATCTCATCGCGCCGCCAGCCGGCGTAGTAGTGAACGTATGGACTCAGCGGCCCGTCAGCGGCTACATACGCGCTCACCGGAGAGATGGTTACATTGCTGCTGTCGATCTTAACGAACGACCCGTAGTCCGATGATGCAGAGGGATCGTAGAAATCGTAGTGATCGAGATTGTCGCGCCGCGGAGCCTCGCGTTCGTAGTCTACGCCGGCCAAAAAAGTAAAGGCCTTGGCGAGTTTGTTTACGTAGGTCGCGTTACCGCCGGTCACGGTACGGAATTCGCTCTGACGGATCAGCCCCAAGCCAAAATCGGAGAAGAGAGAGAGATTATAGGTTCTAAAGAATGCGGAGAGCTGTAATTCCTGGTGATCTGCCAGCTTCCAAACATCATTCAGCGCCAGGAGCGTCGTATGTGTTTGATCCTTTTGTCTCGGGTCGATCGTATCCGGATACTCCTTCCACCCGGCGGCGGCATCTACGGAGTTGAAACCGAAAATCGGCCGTAGACCGGCTACATAGCTGTAGCCCAGATAGGCGATCCCAAGCAGCCTCAATGTATGATTTCCGAGGTGGAAGACATCCCCACCGTTGAGCTTGAACTGTTTGCGGTGTTCGAGACGATCGAGGAATCCGTTGCCAAACGAACCTTCGATGGCCACCCATGAATTCGGGGAAGGGCTCATTCCCGCAGTGGCCGTAACATCCCGGTAGTCTCCTGTCAGCGTCACAAACGGATCCAGATGGGGACGCAATCCGTAGGTAGCTGCCAGATTCAGCGCGTGATTACCCTCACGAACGTTGTACGCGCCGCCATCCACCTGAACATCCTGAATCGCACTCGCAACGTAAATGTTCGGATCCGCGTAGCCATTGCCATGGGCATTGGCAGAGAGATTGTTCGGCACAAGGTAGCTGCCAACCTGAATGTATTGGGCGATCGGTTCGCCATGGTCTCCGGCGACGCCCGGAGCGAAATACTGAGGAGCCTTGATGCCACTCGAAGCCGTTTCGATGGGGTAGCCAGGAATCGAAAGGGGAGCGCCGGGGCGGCCCGGGTTGGCGTCCAGCAAATTCTCCGAAGCGAAAACCTTAAGGGACGGATCGGGTGACTCCACGCTGAGAGCACTGACATCCGCAGTCACCGAAATAGTTTCGTTCCGGGCCGCAACTTGCGTGATCTTGATGATTATTTCTCGATTTCCGCTCAACGCAACGGTGATCGGTTGTTCCACTGGCCGGAACCCCGGCGCTTCCACCTTGATGACAAATTGTCCCGCAACGCCTACCTTCATTTGAAACGAGCCGTCACTTCCGGATGTGGCTCGCGCGAGAACTTTGTCGTGGTCGGCCAACTGCACGACCGCGCCCGGCAAATTGTTGCCTTGCGGATCGGTGACTCGACCGCTCAAAACGATCTCCTGTGCAAACAGGGGAAACGGCAGGAGAAGCATCGAAATAATCATCAACTTCTTCATGTCTTGCAGTCTTACAGAGCGCGTCTCATTGGGCCATCTCAACCTGTCTTAAAGAGCCAGGAGGGCGAGGGCCAGCTTGCGCTTGTCGTTGCGGGTGCGCATGACGGTGGGGAGAATAGCGACCTTCATGCCAAGCGCCTCGATGGCGGAGGATTGCTTGGCATCGCGCCGGTCAATGACAAAAGTGCCTGTGAAGTCGGCGTAGAGCTTGGCTACTGCGGATGCGCTCGAGCCGATGCCAAGCTGCATCATCATTTTGTCACTGGGGCCCTTTAACGATTTTCCTCCTACGATGGGGCAAACGGTCACGACACTTTCCTTGCGGGCGCGGAGCTGTTCGCGAACGCGCGGCACGGCGAGGATTGGGCCGATGCTGATCAGCGGATTGCTGGGGCAGATGATGACTTTGTCGGCGTCGCAGATGGCTTCCAGAACGCCGGGGGCTGGGTGCGAATGCTTTACGTTGTGGAAATGAATGGCTTTGATGCCGGGCTCGGTGCGGTGCTTGATCAAATATTCCTGGAAATGAATTTTGCCGTCAGCGGTTTCGATGATGGTGGGGACGGGCTGATCGGACATAGGAAGGATGCGGGATTTTACGCCGAGTGAGGTGCGAATGTGATCTGCGGCCTGGGAGAGAGTTTTGCCGTGAGCCAGCAGGTCGGTGCGGTGGATATGCGTGGCGAGATCGCGGTCGCCGAGGTTGAACCAGATTTCGCGGCCGTAGGTGCCGAGGCGTTTTAGAAAATGAAACGTTTCTCCTCGAATGCCCCAGCCTGTCGTTGGATTGACGATTCCCGCCAGCGTGTAGGTGACGATGTCCAGGTCCGGGGAAATTTTTAGGCCGTGCATGGTGATGTCGTCGCCGGTGTTGACGATGATCGTCAGGTCGCCTGGGTCCATGGCGTGGTAGAGGCCGAGAAGGAGTTTGGAGGCGCCCACACCGCCAGCGAGTGCGGTGACGGTTTGTTTTTTTGCGGGAGACATCTGGATAGGATGCCGGGAGAGAGGAAGCGTCGCAAGAGGAAAAGCTCAACGCGGACCGCCGTCAGATAACAACAAGACGAAGGCAAAGACACGCACCTAAAGGTCCGCCACTACCGGAATAGGTCATCCTTTGCGGGACGGATTAGGCGGCTTGCTGGGGATTGCGTGGGGCGGTATCGGTAGCCGCGGATGATGACCGCGGGCGTGCCGGAGGATTTGCCCATAAGAAGGCCTGCGGCGGCGGCCAATTCATCGGCCACCGCGAGCATTGTGGCATGGAGAATTTTTTTCCCTCGGTCGCGCGCGCCACGAAGATCGAGTAGCGCGGGAACGCCGGAGGCGCCCAAGGCTACGTTGGTCAGCCCGAGGCGCCAGGGACGGCCAAAGGTGTCGCTGATGATTACGGCAACGCGTTTGCCCGTGAGCCTGCGGAGGGCGGCAGCCAGGCGGCGTGCGGAACGGTCTGGATTTTTTGGGAGGAGGGTGACTTGATCGCGGCCGGGCACGTTGGAATGGTCGATGCCAGCGTTCGCGCAGACGAAACCGTGGTGCGTCTCTACGATCAGGACGCGGTCGGCACGGACGACGCGGCGGGATTCGCGGAGAATGAGTTCGATAAAGCGCGAATCGTTCTCGAGTTTTTTTGCGAGAGATTGCGATTCAGGCGAAGGCTTTATTTTTGAAAGGTGAACGACACGACCTTCGGATTTGGAAATGATTTTTTGGGCGACGACCAGGATGTCATTTTGCTCGAAGACGATTCCCGCTTTGCTTGCGGTGTTGGTCATTAGCTTAGGCAAATCATGGTTTTTGCGGATTTCCGGAAGACCGGGAATTACGAACAACTTGAGCGGAGAAAAAGAAGAACGGGCGCGATTCGACTTCGGCCGGTCTACGCGCTGTTGGGCCATAAGGGGAGGAGGAATCTTACGCGAATTGCCTTGATGATTTCACGCGGAAGATGAGGATGAGTTCACTCTAAAGAAGAAGGAGGGGGACGAGTGGCATTCGGCACTCGTCCCCCCTTTGTTGAACACGGACAGGGCTATTAGTCTTTCTTCGGTGGTTTGTCGTCCTTCGCAGGCTTTGCTGGTGGTTTGGCAGCAGCCTTTTTCTCTTCTGCCTGCTTCTGTTTCAGCTGTGCCTCTTCAGCATCGTGTTTTTTCTCGAGATCTTCGAGCTGCTTTTGATGTTGCTGGTTGAGTTGCTGCTGTTTGGCGTCGTCCGCTTTTTTCTTTTCCAGAGCGGCTTTATCGGCTTGCTGTTGCTGCTCGACCTTTTGGCGCTCGGCATCTTGCTTGGCGCGAAGATCCTGGATTTGCTGCTGATGCTTTTGATCTAGCTCTGGGTTGGCGGGTGCCGGCGCGGGCTTCGCGGCTGGCGGACGATTCGTATTGGTGTTGGTGTTCGTGTTGGTGTTCGTGTTGGTGTTCGTTTTGGTGTTCGTTTTGGCGTTTGCGTTGGTAACGGGAGGATTATTTGGCCTGTTGGTATTCGCCGGGTGGTTCGGGTTTGGCTGGACACCATGGGCCTGCACTGCTTGCGGTTTGGCCGGCGGAGCGATTTTTATATTGGCGCGGGCCTGCGCGGCCGGAGGCTGAATCTGCCGGATCTGCGCTACAGCGATGGGCCTGCCGCCATTGGCTTGAATAGCCTGCTGCTGCTTTGCGAACGATGGAGGTGGAGGAGGCGGAGGCGTTTTTGCAACCACTGCGCGCGCCGCGAAGGAGACTCTCGGCTGCACACGGGCTGCAACGCCTGCCCCAAGAACGGCCGTTCTGGTGGGCACCACTGCCGGAGCCGCGTACCCAACGGAAGCGTGGGCGATCACGTTCACATTCACGGCCACAACGTTACGGGCGACAGGCTGGGCGCTAGAGAAAGCCGTCGGGGTGGTTACCATCACCGCGCCGGTGACGCGCTGATTCGTGTACGTGATGTTGTTGATGACCGTTTTGTTGACGACGACTGTGGTGTAGTAGTTGTTCACCACAGTGGTCTCGACGCGAGTATTGGAAACGTTGATGTTCGTCCAATAGTTCCGGCTGACGGGATACGATGGCGCGTAGACTTCGCGGGGACCCAGCGGGAACCAGCCAACGTTGAGGCCAACGCCGATACCGAAGCCCGGGCCACCGACCCAAGCGACGAGCGCGGGCGCGTATACGGGACGCACGTAGACAACGCCTACGACTGCGACAGGGCGCGGCGGAGCCGGAACCCAGCCCCAGACGCCACCAACGGTCACCCAACGGCCGTAGTGAAACGGAGCGAAGCCCCAGGAGGCGTCATCCACCCAGCTGTAACCCCAAGGCGCCACATAGGCCCAGTGGCCATAATGATAAGGAGCCCATCCAACGATCGAAACGTGTGGAAACCAGATCGTGCCGTAATCCGGAGTCGGACGCCAGCCGCCGTTTTCGTCGAGGTCTTCGTAGCCGATGACGTCATCGGAAACGTAGCGGTTCGAAATAGAGTGATCCCAACGGGCATCGCGTTCGGCACACCAGTCGTCAAAATCGTCGGTGGAATTGTCCCAACTCTCGATGTCGGCATCCACTTCGTCGGTGCCGGTGAAAGTCGCGATGTCGGTGGGATGGAGGGTGTAGGCGGTGCCGCCGCCGGTGACCTCACCCTGTCCATCGCGGACAAGAACGATGGTCGTGTCTCCGGCTTCGTTCACGCTGATTTTGTAGCTGCCGGGACGGAGGATAGTGAACGCGAGATTTGGAGTATCCACTTCGAAAGTTTCGTCGTCGCCCAGCCGGCGGACGCGAACGTTCAGGGTGCCCGCGGTAAGGCTAAGCTGAGCGACGTTGTCGGTAAGATTCAAAAAAGAAAAGCCAGTGTCGCTGCCAAGACGGATGGCAGCGGAACCAATATGCAATTCGGACGCAGAATCGTCGTCGTTCCAGATCTTGTCCCCGGTGGTCAGCGGGCGATTGACGATAGCAGAGACCCAATCTTCCGTTCCGGCGGGTTCAAAGGAAACGTTTCCGCGAACGAAGCCGAGGCGAGCGACGCGTCCCGGAGGATCGTCATCGTCGGCAACGGCGCGTTGCGGGGTAAGGAAAGCCATAGCCAGCGCTAGACTGACGAGGCTCACCAAATGCAGCGTATATCTTTTCATTTATAAGTTCCTCTCTCCTGAAATGCGAGGGCCTGTGTAGGCCCTGTTCTTGCGAGCGTCATGCGGATAAATGCCGGAATCCTTTGAGCCTGGGCGCTCAGAGAATCCTGGCCGTGTTATGTAATTCCAACAATAACACCGTTCTGCGTCAACCCTTATCGGGAGTTTCCCCTATGTCGAGAAAAAATGGCCCCAGGCTGGAGCTACCGATTGAACCCGCGAATTGGAGGAGAGTTGCGGGCGGACAGTGCTGATCCTGCTTCGAAAAAAAACGGCCCGCACCTTGGACGGTGCGGGCCGTTGCGTTTGCGTCAGATGCCGAAATTAACGGTGGTGACCGCCGCCTCCGCCGCCGTGTGGTGAACCGCCGCCACCGTGCGAACCACCGCCGCCGCTGGCCCTCGGAGCGGAGCCGCCGCTCTTAGGGCTCCCACCGCCACCGTAGCTACGGCTAGGCGCCGTGTAGGTGCGGTTCGGTGCCGACGTGCCCGGATTCGTGCGCTGAGGCGCTTGATACGAGCGATTGCCGCCGGTGTTTGCAGGAGTATTTGAGTTGACGCTTCCGCCGCGCGATCCGCCATTGTTAACAGGTCCGCCGGAACCGGCCCACGACGGGCGATCCGAACGAGTATTCGCTCCATTTGCTGGTCGCGAACTGCCGAAGCCTTGCGGCGCGCGCCCCTTGTCGGTCGAATTGCCTTGGGCATCCCAGTTGCGGGAATTGTTGCCACCCGCAGTGGAGGGACGACTCTGTGAAAGCTGGTTCTGGCGGGATGAGTTATAGGCCGAGAGATTGTTCCCTGCTCTGCCGGGGCTCAACCCGTTGGTGCTCATAGTATGTACCGCCGAGTGCGACGCTGCCGCGCCGGGCGTAGTGCGCGCCATCACGGACCGATTCTCGACCGATGAGGGCGGACGCGAAACATTGGCGCGGGCGTTAGCGGCGCCGAAACTGCTTTGCCTCGAGGGAGACAAACCAGCGCCGTTCGTGACTTGTGCGCCTCGCAAGTTTGCTTCCGTAAGGTGCGCGGCGCCACGATTGATGGATTGTCCGCCAGTGAAAGCACCGCGCGAAGCCGCGGTCACGGCATGTTCGTTGTGCGCATAAGCGTAATTGAAGTTGCCGCCATTGTGGATGACGCTGGTGTTGCGAATGAAAGTGTTGTGAACGTTGATTCGTTCCCCGTATCCAAATCCTGCGTGGTACCAGGGATGGAACGGCTCACCCCAGCCGAGCGGGAACCAGCCGACTCCCAAACCAACGCCAAACCCGAATCCGAAGCCTCCGCCAAGGAAGCCGACGAAAGCGGGTCCATAAATCGATACGCCAAAGCGCGGGCCAGGGTACCAACCCCACCTGCCTCCAACCCAACCCCAGCGGCCATAGTGATAGGGAGCAAAACCCCAAGGCTCGTAGCCTATCCAGGTCCAGCCCCACGGACCGACATAGCCCCAATAGCCGTTACTGTAAGGAGCCCAATCAGGACCCACATCCGACGGATACCAGATGGGGCCGTTCTGATCCTGGCTCCAGGTACCGCTGTTGTCGAGCTCCTCCGTGCCAGGCATGTCATTCGGAACATAGCGCTGGGACACGGAGTTTTGTTCGCCTAAATCGCGGTTATTAGCCCATTGATCGAGGCCATCGCCCTGAGGAGCCTGCCCGACATCGGCTTGAACATCATCCGTGCCATTAAAAATGCCACGGTCGTTGGGCTTGAGATCGTAAGTCTTCCCGCTGGCGGTTACCTGGCCGGAGCCGCGGATGACCGTGATGCCGGTGTTGTCGCCGTTTTCATTTACATCGATGCGAAATGCGCCAGCCTCTTTAATTGTGAACACCACATTGGGAGTGTCCACTTCATAGACGTCGCCTTCGCGGATTTCCTTGACACGGAAATTAACGGAGCCTTCGGCAAGACGCATCTGCGTGATGGTCTGATCCAGGTTGAGGAAGGACAACGCAGTCATGCTGCCGAGGTGAATGGAAACGACGCCGGTCTGCAATTCCGCGCGAGAATCCTTGTCTGTCCAGAGCTTGTCGCCCACAGTCATGGGGCGGTTCTTTGCCGCGGCACCCCAGTCCCCTTGCCCGCCGGGTTGAATCGAAACAGAGCCGTCAATATAGCTCACGCGTGCTACGCGGGTTGGCGGATCGCCTGGCTCCGCAGGTTCATCGGCGCGCGCCTTTGGCGCAGCGAAACAGAGAAGACCGGTAAGACAGAGAAGCAGTCCAAGCCTTCCCTTGCCGGTTAAAGTGGTCTTCATCATGGTTAATCCCCTCGATCTTCGTCCGGAATGGAAACATCGGACGACGGGAGTGTGCCCTACATATATAACTCCCTTTGGGTAGAACCCCAAAGTGGAAAAGAAGTTGCTTTGAGCGAAGCGTACGAGAGGCAACCGGGGGTGTCAACAGGACGACTGGTGCGATCTAAGGCACAACTTATTCATTATCTGTACTTTAGGACAGGTAGGTTGTCTGGGGCGTTGGGCCGGGCTCGTTTTCCCTACTTGCGCCTGGGCGAAGCGAAGGGAGCGCGAATGGCCCCGCCGACCGATCTACGCTAATGAGTAGTCCCGTTACCACCAATTTGATACCCGACTCCCCGGATCGTGCGGATCAATGGCCGGTCGTAGCCTGAGTCTACCTTGCGGCGCAGGTAATTAATGTAGACGTCCACCACATTCGTCATCGTATCAAAGTTCAGTTTCCAGACCTGCTCCACGATCGCGGTACGGGTGACAGCCTGTCCTTCATGCCGCATCAGGAACTCTAGAAGAGCAAATTCCTTTGGGCTGAGATCAATGGCGTGCCCTCCGCGGCGGACAGCATGGGCTACGCGGTCGATCTCAAGGTCCCCCACTTTAAGGACGGCGTGAGCCGGCCGGCTTCCTCTGCGAAGTACAGCCCGGATGCGCGCCGCCAGCTCCGCAAACGCAAAAGGCTTTGCCAAAGAATCGTCCGCGCCGGCGTCGAGCAGCCGCACACGTTCTTCCGCGAGATTTGCCGCGGTAACCATAAGCACGGGTAAATCCGGTTTACTGGCGCGGATCTGGCGAAGCGTGGTCATCCCGCCTTCCGACGACTGATTTAGGTCCAGTATCACCATGTCGTAGGCCTGATCGGAAGCATGACGCTGGGCTTCGGACCCGTCCCCAACCATTTGTACCGAGAATTGTTCCTGCTGCAGCCGCTGTTGGAGAAACTCCGCCAGCGGTGCGTCATCTTCAGCGACAAGAATGCGCATCGGCAGACACCAAACGATAAATTTGAAAGGGGTAAGGCCAGTGTGGGGGTGGGACAAAGATGTGTCAATGGAGTATCCGGGCGTGATGGCGCAAAAGCCATCTCACCCAAACGTTGGGATGCGGCGAACCGTGAGGCTGACACTAAGGAATTGCCGGGGCTCTGTTCTGTTGATTCTGTTGAATGGGAGCGACAAGGACTGGTTTTGGAGTTTCAGCGGAAGCAAGGCCATCGGCAGAGGGCGTCGGATTCAAAATCACGATGTCCACGCGCCGGTTCATCCCCCGCCCTTCCGCGGTGTTGTTGGGAGCTACCGGGCGATATTCGGCATAGCCCGCCGCGGAAAGGCGCTCGGGGGCAAATTTGTATTTCGTTATGAAAAGTTTTATGAGCTCCGCGGCGCGCGCGGTGGAAAGCTCCCAATTCGAATCGAATCGTGCGTTGTGAATCGGAATATTGTCCGTGTGCCCTTCGATTCGCAGAGCTTCGCTGTGCGCGCGGAGAATAGCCGCAAGCCGGTCAATCGCCGCCTGCGAAGAAGCGCGCAGGCTTGCGGAGCCGCTCTCGAAAAAACCGATTTCGCGCAAACTGACAACGATGCCCTCGCGGCTGGCCCGGACGTTCACAACGCGGTTGCGAATTTCCGGCGCGAGCGCTTTTTCCAAATCCACTTGCACGCCTTTGAGGGGAACGCTTTGTTGCTCCGTGCTTAGAATTCCCTTCAAGGGCTGCACGAAATGCTGCAGGTCGGTAGTGTGATCGGAATTTTGCACCACCTGCACTTGCGAAAAAGGAAGGTTATCCGCGTCGCTAAGAGGAATCTTGGTGTTGGAAGTGTCAAAGACGCCCAGCTCCTGGAAAGCGACCTGTATCGAAAGCGCCAGCTTGCCGATCTTGCGCTTGTCCACCTGCGACGACGCATAGAGCACCACAAAAAAAGCAAAGAGCAGCGTGATGAAATCCGCATACGAGATGAGCCAGCGCTCGTGGTTTACGTGTTCTTCGTGTTTCTTGTGGCGTCTCATTCCGCGAGCTTCCGGTCCGCATTCTGATTCGCTTGCGAGAAGAAACCGTTCAGCTTGGTTTCAATCATGCGGGGATTCATCCCTTCGAGAATCGAGATCACTCCCTCAAGAACCATTTCCCGCAGTGTCTGTTCCTGACGAAGCCGGATTTTGATTTTGCCGGCCGCCGGAATGAAAAAAAGATTAGCCATTCCGACGCCATAGATGGTCGCCACAAACGCGACCGCGATGCCCCGCCCCACTTCTCCGATATCATCGAGATGCTGCATGACTTGGATCAACCCAAGCACCGCGCCGATGATGCCAACCGTCGGAGAAAATCCTCCCGCCGATTCCAGCACCTTGGGAATGTAGTCATCGTGTTCGGCCTGGTTGTCCAGTTCCAGTTCCATCATTTTCCGGATTTCCACGGGTTCGGTGCCATCCACGGCCAGCATCAGGCTCTTCTTCAGGAAAGGGTCTTTAATGCTTTCCAAATCGGAATCCAGCGAGACAATCCCCTCCTTGCGCGCTTTGTGCGCATAACCCACCAGTTCGCCAATCAGCGTCTGGGGATCCTTCGCATTGTCGACAAAAATCTGGCCAAGCCGCCTCGCCGCCGCGATAACAACACGAAGCGGAAATTGCAGCATCACGGCACCGAGTGTTCCTCCAAAAACGATAAGCGCGGCCGTCGGCTGCATGATCTGCGCGAGCCTTCCGCCTTCCAGAAGCAGGCCCACCACAATTCCACCCAGTGCGATCGCGATTCCGGCGAAGCTGCTCTTGTCCATGGCGGCGATTAGCGCTCCTCCGGTTTGGTGGGCAGGGGGAGCGGCCCTGCTGAGATCGTTGAACTATGTGCGGAAGGCACGGAATTGGCCGCCTGGAGACCAACAAGGATGCTCCTCCGAAAGGCGATCACTTTCTGCAGTACCGCGTCGCAAGACTCGAGGACGATGATTTTTTCCCCGCTGATCAACGTCAGCACAGTGTCCGGGGCATTCTCCACGAACTTGATAAGTTCGGAATTGACCATGATGGGCTGATTGTTGAGGCGAGTAAGCTGAATCATGAGCGAGAGCTCGAATAGACAAGGACGCACGCCACGCGCCAATCAACGGGCGGCAACACCCATATCGGCTCCAATGAAAACCAGTTCATACAAATTTGCAGAATTTGCCCGGAACCAGGATTGGACTCTTCTCATTGGCTAGACACGTGCTATTTCCCACAGGAGATGCGGAGTGGCTCTCCAGGGTGCTCCGAGGTGCTGCAGAGTTGAGCCAAAAGTACATGGGAGTGAGCAGAATACGAAGAAATTGCAGTACTTTTCCTCAGCACATGATCAGATCCCCGTCTGAGGTGCCAATTTGATACTGGGAGTTTTGAAATGAAACGGCCAGGTCCACGGAGGACTCGCTCACTGCATGATAGTACAAGCGCCAATCGAAATCCGTTTGCGAGCATTCCCGACAAGATCACGCGAGGTGTTCTGACCAGGTAGCCATTGTCTTGGGAAGACAAATCTGTGCTGCGCTGTCCCCGGAGCAGGCGGCAAACTCAACACGCCGGTTACCCCAGCGCGTGAGTAAGAGAGGCTCGCTGTGGACGAAAGACAACGTCGCTACGTCTTGCTCGAAAGAGAAGGAATCGTCAGCTTGCGCAACGCTGGGAGCGTGGCGCACTGCTGGGAGCAGTTTGCGTTTGTGCCCCGAGCTCTCGAGGCGCTGCGGCTGCTGGCCGCCGAGGATTACGCGGCCATCATTATTTCCCGGCAGACCTGGGCCAGCAACGGCCAGGGCTCTTCAAAGGAGCTGGACGCCATCACGCGCCGATTCCTGTTGCAAGTGGCTTTAGCGGAAGGCCACATCGCGGGCGTTTACTATTGCCGGCACCGCAAAGAAGACGAGTGCAATTGCTTTGCGCCCGCCGGGCTGATCGCGCGCGCATGCCTGGAACATGGATTTGTATTGGAGAATACTTATTTTATCGGCGAGAAAGAAATTGCGTTAGAGGCCGCGGCCGCGGCAGGCTGCCACACTCTCCGGATCCAGCGGGACGCCTTCCTGCAGCCTGAAATGGGAGGCAGAAAACCACTCGGGGTTGCGTCGAATTTGTACGAAGCGGTCGAACAGGTCCTGGCCACCGAAAGAGTCCTTAAGAGTATGCATGCATCGGTTCTGGCCTAGCGGAGAACGATGCATGGGGCAAATATGCATGGGAAAAATGCCGGCCATCTGTGAAATGGAAAGCGACGCTCGACGAAGACAGAAAAAAACTCTTCGCGCTTCCGGTACGCTCGGCCGCGTTCCGTAAGACTTTAGTAAGCAACTGCCATGGCACAAAATCCTGGTACCGCGCTGGCAATTCGGACAGGTCAAACTCGCAAGTCGTTTCCCATCACGCAGTTCTGCTTGTTAAAGGCTTTTCCGCATCCGCCGATAAACTTTGTGAGTACGTCGGCGGCCGCGATGGGAAGTGCGAGCCACCTGGGACCACTGCAAAGGGTTCAAGCCCCCGCGCACCACAGGCTCCCGGCCGCAGGACGACAAGTTAACTGAGGAAAAGGAGCCGTCCAATGGCCATCAGCCTTCTTAATAACATTTCCGCCCTGGAAGCACAGAACGAATTAAACATCACGCAAAACAATCTGCAGAAAACGCTGTTCCAGCTTTCTTCGGGCTCGCGCATCAACTCCGGCGCGGATGACGCCGCGGGTCTCGCGATCGCCAACGGTTTGGAAGCCAACATTACCGCCTTGACGCAGTCTTCTTCGAACGCCAACGCGGGCGTCGGCGCATTGCAAGTCGCCGACGGCGCGCTTGCTCAGGTAACCACCCTGCTCAATCGCGCCGTTACTCTCGCGACCGAGTCCGCCACCGGAACGGTCGGAACAAGCCAGCGCGGCGCTCTCCAGGCGGAGTACAGCCAGATCCAAACCGAAATTGACAGCATCGGCAGCACCACCAGCTTCAACGGCAGCTCGGTCTTCAACTCACAGCCGGCCAGCATCTTCCTGAGTGACGGCCAGAACAGCACTACGATTTCGGCCAATCAGATCAACCTGACGTCCGCAAGTCTTCTCCAGGCCGCAGGACAGTCCGCAACACTTTCGGCGTCCGGCGCGATCACCGCGGGTGACACCGTGACCGTCGGCAATACAGTGTACACGTTCGTTGCGGCCAGCAACGCCGCTACGGCAGCACCGAGCACGTTATCCGCTGCTGACGCAACTGGCGCGACCGCGCAAACTTCCACCGCCGCCGGCGGCGCGGGCGCCGTGGACGTTTTGATCGATTCGAACACCAACGACAACGTACAGACCCAGTTGACCAACACCCTGGCAAACTTGGCCGCGGCAATCAATGGCGGCGCCGGTTCCGGCACGGTCTATCAAGCTGGCGCGACGGCGAACCCAGATGCGACCGCAGTAGCCTCCGGATTGTCGCTCACGCTCTCAGCAACGCCTGCAGGCCTAGCTCTGGGAGATTCAAACGGTAACGCTTCTAACGCTGCTGGTGACGTATCCCTCGCCACGACCAGCGCCGGCCTGGCACTTCTCGGCGACGACACCGCGGGTACTGGACTTCTCGCAACCGGTTCGGCCGGCACGGACTTGTCCACGGCCACCGATGCACAAGCCGCTCTGACCGCAATTAACAGCGCCATCGCCACCGTCGCCGCGGACCGCGGCAACATCGGCGCGGTCATCAACCGCCTGCAAGCTGCCAGCAACGTCGAAAGCGTTCAGGTCCAGAACCTGACCGCCGCCGAAGACCAGATCACCGCTGCGAACATCCCGCAGCAAGTCACGAACCTGTCCGAGTACTCGATCCTGAACCAGTCCGGCATCTCCGCTCTGGCCCAGGCGAACTCGGCGCAGCAAAGCATCCTGAAGCTGCTTCAGTAAGAAGCGCAACAAGAGAAAGGCGGCGGCGGGCGGGATCCCTCTGAGGACTCCGCCCAAAGCCTTTGCAGGACGACCCGATGACAATTTCACCAGTGCAGAATCAAGGGGCACCAGTAGAGCCGGCCACTACGTCGACCGCGCAACCCAAGCCGGAGCGAAACTCCATTCCCGCTCAAGTGGCCAGTGCCAATGCCGTTGAGAAACCGGAAGCTGCCGCAGACGCTACGACTGTGGCGCCACTTGCGCGGCAAACCGACGTCACCCTGAAACGCGACAGCAATGGCCGCATTTATTACTCCGTGTCCGACGCTAAATCCGGCGCGGAGATTCTCGAAGTTCCGCCCAAAGCGCTTCGCGATGTCAGCCAGGGTATTGAAGACTATCTGAAAGAAGAGCAGTCCAAGGCAGGCGCGCGCGTCAGCGCCAAGGCTTAAGGAGTCGCCGCAATGTCTACAACAAACCCTCTCGGTTCCCTGACCGACGCACTCAGCACTTCCGGCTCCGGCACCACAAGCGGTACCGGCCTGGGACAAGGCATAGATGTCCAGCAATTCGTTCAGTTTGCTGTAGCCAATCAGCAGGGAGCCATCACCGCGCTTCAAAACGAGCAAACAACTCTCGGCTCCCAAACCACTGAACTCTCGCAGATAAGTTCCGATCTCAATAACCTTCAGACTGCCGCAAATGAGTTGAGCGATCCCCTGGGAGCGCTCTCCGCACTCGATGCCACGTCATCCAATACCGCCGTTGTTTCGGCCACCACTTCCAATACGGCGACCGCCGGCTCTCACACCGTTACGGTGAATTCTCTCGCTACCACCTCCTCCTACTACACCAACGAGCTGGCCACCGCCGACACTGCCATTGCCGACGGCACCTTCAACATTTCCGTGGGCGGCGGCACGCCCGTCGCCATTACCGCGGACTCCAGCGACGACACGCTGAACGGACTTGCCGCTGCCATCAACAATCAGAATATCGGCGTAACCGCCAGCGTAATTCAAGACGCCAACGGCTACCGCCTCGCGCTGGTAAGCAACAGCACCGGCGCTCCCGGAGACATAACCGTTTCCGGCAACACCTCCGGCCTCACCTTCACCAAGGCCGTCACCGGCACAAACGCCTCCCTCACCGTTGACGGCGTCCCCATCAGCAGCGCGAGCAACACTGTCTCCAATGTAATCAATGGAGTGACGCTCAATCTCGGTACGGCCGCACCGGATACGCCCATAAACGTGGACGTTGCCTCTGACACCGATCAGGCCACCACGGCCATCAACAACTTCGTCTCTGCCTACAACACGGTCATCAACGACTTCAATACCCAATTTGCCGTCGCCTCCGACGGCACCGGAGGCGGACCGCTCGAGAACGACAACACCGTGAGCGAGGCACAGAGCTTGCTCCTAGGAGCAACCGCCTACTCCATCACGGGGAATAGCGGCATCGTCAATCTGGCCAGCATCGGCGTGAACTTGAACGATGACGGCACACTTTCCTTGGACAGCGGCACCCTCTCCAATGCCCTCACCACCCATTACTCCGCCGTCCAGAACCTCCTGCAAAACTCCACCAACGGCTTCGCGCAAAACCTCTCGAACGTAATCAACACTCTCAACGCCCCCAGCACCGGAATCCTGTCGCTCGATGCCCAGGGGATCAGCAGCAATTCGCAGGATCTCACCAACCAGATCAACGACCTTCAGGCGGCGCTCACCGTTCAGGAAGCCAATCTCACCACCGTTTATTCCAACGTGAATACTACTCTTCAGGAATTGCCTCTGCTCGAGAACGAAACAAGTCAGCAATTGGCGGCCATCTGATGAACACAAAAGATTCGGTTGGCGCTTATCGGCAGTCCACGGCGTTCGGGGCCTCGGCGGTGGGTCAGGTCATGGCTTTGTATGACACCATCTTGCGCGATCTGCATCGCGCCCTCGATGCCGTCGAGGCGGGCAAAATCGAAGAGCGCGTCAACAGCACCAACCACGCTCTCGTCGTCATTGGCGAATTGCAGGGCGTTCTCGATTTTGAGCGCGGAGGCGAAGCAGCACGCAATTTGAGCAATTTCTACAACGTCACTCGCTCCATGATTGCGCATGCCAGTATGACCAGCTCTCGCGAGAAATTTCAGGAGCTTATCAGCATGTTTGCGCGCATTCGCGCGGCCTGGTCAAAGGTTGAAAAGACCGTCGCGCCGTGCAGTCCTCCGGGGCGGCTGCGCGGCTCCTCGGAGCAGCAACCGGTTTTTTCGCATAGCGCGGCTGAACCTGCCACTGTTTCCAGTTCCAGCAACGGCGCAGGTTGGAAAGCCTGATGGACGAGACGCCGCGGCAAACCATGGATCGCGTCAATGTGCGCCTCGCCGCACTTTTGGAAGAGGCCCGTCGCGCTCTTCGCGGCGAGCGGGATTTTGATGTCAGAGACGTCCGGCGCCTTCGCGAACCAGTCCGCGAGATGGCTCCCCTTGTCGCCCAGGCGGCCGAGCTAAAACGCCTTCAACCGGAAATCGCCGGGGTCCTCGATCAGTACAAAGCGCAACTCCGCGACCTGCAGACCACGCTCCTGCAAGTTCGCATCATGCTGCAAGCACGCCAAGCCAGCCTCCTTGCGAAACGCAACCACCATACCTCCGTATCCCGCTGGGTCTCCGCCCTACGCATGACACGCTAAAGTCAGCCCCTCGATGCGGGATCCATTCACGGTTGCATCAAATAGTGCATTCTAGTGCATTCTGCCGGGGCTCTTGTCTTCGTAGGGATTCCAAGGACCGAGTTCTTTGCATGGAACAACCTCACAATCATTTCACGCGCACGATAAACTCATGTCCACCAGTGCAGTCTGAAGCTATCGGCGAAACGTCGATGAGAACGGACTCCTTTGGATTGGGCAATCCCTTCACTTCCAGGTCGAACGTATCGGCATTAATCCACTCTTCCCCAGCAACTCTTAGCGTATAGTGACCCGGTTTCAGAGTGCCGAAGTCGAAGTGCCCGTCACCATCGGTCAAGACGAATTTGACCGGGACGAGGCTTTTAGAAGCGCAAGGCGAACAGTACTCATATAGCGTCATCGTGAGTTTTCGCCGAACGATCAACTGTCTCAGCCATCGTGGGAATACATAGACGCTCGTACCGACCACCGTTCCCCTTAGGTTCGTAACCTGATAAAAATAGCCCCAAGCAAGCGAGCAAGCCGAGACCCGCAGACTTCCCGATAGCAATACGAACACCACGACCACCGCTATGTTTTTTCTCTGAAGCGAAATCCTATTCCCGTCCTTACTCCAGCGACGCTATTTGTGCCCGTAGCGTTTCCAAGTTACTTTTGTGGAGCGCCTTTCTAGTTCCCTTCATTTTCTTGTGCGCGAACCTTGGGAAATTTGGGTCGCTCCACGGTGAAGCTAATCCCCGTAGATGCAACACTTACAAAAATGGGGGACATACGCCGACCATGCGCCCGTCCATCCCGAAGTCGAGCCTTGTCCCGCTGACTCAAACTTTCTTAGATGCAACACTTATAGAAAATGCGGGGAAGGGTCGGCAGCACGAATACGCAAGCGTCGTCGGGCCCACAGGCAGCCTAAATCCCGTAGATGCACCACTTACAAAATTGACGGGGATAAACGCATCGTTACGTCCGCGTTTACGGCGGCGGCAGATAGCTGAGCAGATTCGGCAAACTAAGGATACGGCTGGCGGCGTTGAGGGTCGCCTCCTCCGCTGTTTGCGCCTGCACAAGGTTTGAGGAGGCAGTGGCCAGAGCGGCGCCGATCAGCGCGTTTTCCTGCGTGCTGAGATTGACCTTGTCCTGGTTCAGAAAATCCTCGCTGGAAGAAAGCTGATTGAGCGAGTTGTCATACTGGACGCGCTGCGTGTTCACCGTGGTGAGCGCGTTCTGCACTTCGGTCACGGCAGCGCCAATATTGGAGTTGTTCTGCAAACCGGTAATCAGATCCTGGATGGACTGGAAGACGTTGCCGCTTGTGTTCTGAAATAGCTGGCTGCCCGGCACGTTCGTCTGAATGGAGTTGCCGTTCGAGATTTGCACCGAAGTGACGTTCGTGTTGCCGTTATAAGTGACAGCGCCGGTGGTGGCGTTGAGCGTAAAAGGCGCGGCGCCAACGGCCGTTCCGCCAAAAAGATATTTGCCCTGATACGTCGCGTTCGCGAGACTCACGAGTTGTGACTGAATTCCCTGCACTTCCACGGCGACCGCCTGGCGGTCGCCGTGACTCAAAGTTCCGTTCGCGCCTTCGGTTCCGAGAGAGATGGCCTGCGTAAGCGCGGTAACCACGCTGGTGAACGAAGAGTCGGCGACCTGCAACTGTGGCTGAAGCGTGCTGATGTTCTGCAAATACTGGTCGTCCTGGCTGGACTGGTTGTGATTCAGCACCACGGAGGCGGCGGCAGCGGGGTTGTCGGAGAGCTGGTTGACACTTCGACCGGTGGAGATCTGCTGCGTTGCGGTGTTCTGGTTCTGCTCGGTCTGCTGAATCTGGAGGAGCAGGTCGGGAAGCGGATTGGGATTGAGCCGAATGGCCATGGATTATTTAACCGATGTTTTTCTCACCGCAGTGCTTAGGTCACCGGAATAATGTTGATGGTGTCTTGCAGCAGCTGGTCAATAATTCCGGAAACCTGTGCGGAAGCCTGATACGCGGATTGAAAACGAATCAGGTTGGCAGACTCTTCGTTGATGTCCACGCCGGAAACACCCTGCTGAAGATTCGTAAGCTGGTCGAGCACTTCACTACCGGCTGTCTGGTTGCTTTGCGCGGTGGAAACGTCATTTCCGATTTTGTAGACCAGCGAGGAATAGGCATCGATGGGAGACTCCCCGTTATCAATCGTCTGATTCTGGATCGCCAGGAGCGCGTTGGCGTTGGTGTTGTCGCCCGCAGTTCCCGGAGCCGGACCGCCGCTGGCCGCAAGCAACGAAGGATCGGTAATAGCCACGGCAAGCGAGCCGGCTGCGCCGGCGCCATTCGCCGGAGGAGGCACAAAAATATTGCCGCCGGGATTTCCGTTCAGGTCGTAGCCCTGCGCATTCTGGGTGTTCACGGCTGTGGCAAGAGTGGAGGCCAGAGAATCGAGCGAGGAAATATCCGAAGGAATTTCCTGATCGCGAAGCTGAATTTGCCCGGCAAGCTCGCCACCCGTAATTTTGGAAGTGATGTTGTTGCCCTGCGAATAGACATCCTGCAATCCAGTAACTGGATCGGCCTGCGTGGTGAGCGGAAAGCTCTGTCCGCCGACGACAAGCGGCGCGCCGCTGGTCGTCGTAAGCGTAAGGCTGTTGTTGCCGGCATCGATTTCAGAAACGTCCACGAGGTTGGAAAGCTGATTGATCAACTGCTGGCGCTGGTCAATAAAGGGACCGGGATTCTGGCCGGTTCCCGTGGCCGCGGAGACTTGCACATTGACCGCGGCGATTTGCGAGGTCAGCGAATTGATTTGATTGACGGATTGCGTGACGTCGAGATCCTCGCCCTGCTGGATTTGCGTAAGATTGTTGGAAGTCTGATTGAAAGCGGTAGCCAGATTCTGCGCGGCGGTCAGGACGGCCTGGCGCGTGTCCACGTCGCTGGGATTCGCGGAGAGTTCAGAGAGGCTGTTAAAAAAATTGGTCAGAGGCGTTTGCAACCCGGTGCTTTCGGTTTCATTGAACAACGCCTGAATCTGCTGCCCGCCACTGATGAAAGCATTCAGCTCGCCCTGCTGCTGCGTTTCCTGATTGACGCGCTTGTCCAGGACCGCATCGCGCAGGCTGGTAACCTGGCTGATATTCACCCCGGAGCCGAGCGACAAATTGCCGATCTGGATAGGCGGGTTGTCGTCGAAATTGGCGACCTGGCGCGAATAGCCCGGAGTGTCCACATTGGCAATGTTGTTCGTGGTGGTTTGAATGGCGGTCTGTTCCGCCTGGAGGCCTTGCATGGCGATGTTCAGACTGGCGGTAAGAGAACCCATGTCTAGAGTCCCTCTGCCGCGGAAGCGTTGTGGTCGGCCGGATTGGAATAAGTCAAAGCAAACGTGTGGTAGGAATTGAGGAGGGCGTTAACGGTGCGGCGCGAGCGGCGCAGCAAAGCTTGGTGTTCCGCGTTGAGTTTTTGTACGCTGGCTTGCACTCGAGCCAGGCGCTCGATGGTTTCCCGGCGGCGCGTGGCGTCGGAGTCCAAAGCGGAATTCGGTGCTTTTTCGCCGGAATGCGTCAAATGCGTTGCACACTGGCGTTGCACGCGATCGAGTTGCGTGTCGAGAGAACCGATTTCAACGCACAGCCTCTGCTGATCGGCGATGCGGGATTCGAAGCTGGAAATGTCGAGTGAAACGATGTCCGATCGCGCAGCGGTCAGAGCGGCCGAGAGAGAACCGAGAAGATCGAGGCGCTGCTCCAACAATTCGAGATAGCGTGTGATTTCGGTGCTCACGATTTCAGGCCCGCTCGTCCAGCTTGTGCCGTTCTTCTTTTTCGTCGAAGTCAATGTCCGGGGCCGAACTGGGCGGTGTCCGTTGGCCGCTCGAAATGACGGCAACCTTCGCCGGCTTCTGCGTTCGCCTGTCGGGTGCGTTCCTGTTTTCTCCGGAGGAACTAGATTCAATTCTCACCGGTTGCGCTGGCCCCACTTCGTCCATCACCGGCGATTACCTCTGGGCGTCTCAAGCCCTGCGGCCAGCCTGATCAGCAAGGATGGCGTCCGCAATATTTTGGCTATTCGGCAGATAGTTGCCGCTGTTCACTTTTTGCTGCAGGGCGCTGACGCGCTGCGTGCGGACTTCAGGGACGTTGGCGAGACTGGCCGTCAGGGTCTGCACCTGGGAGTGCGTGCTGGAAAGGTTAAAGGTATCTTCGCCGTTGGCGGAGGATGTTCCGGAACTGCTCGTGGAACCCTGGGACGGCACGGTCTTGCCTGGCGAGTTCGTGACGCGGTCCGATTGCGGGTCAATCGGAAACTGGATATTAGGGTCAATCTTCATCGCTAAACTCCTGTTTCTTTACAGGCCGACATAGCCAGATCTAACGAGATGCGTTTCAAGTTCCTATCGGCCGGATGTCAGAAAACTTTAATTCCAGCGATTGCTCCGAACTCTTTCCTAAGAGTCTATCGGCAGGAGCGGCGGAAGCTTTATCGGAAACTGCGCCATTTTGGTGCATGGACTTGGCGAGCATAGGCTCCAGGTGCTTCAGAAGCAGATTGCCCAGGCCAAAGCCGCCGGCTTTTGCCACGGCGTTAGACATGGTCTGGATGCCAAGATCGTCAATCGTGTCGTGGGCCGGATCGGCCGAGTCATCCTCGTCGGCAAAGGTGGATTTCATGGACTTCCACAACGAAGAGATGAGCATGCCCTCGAAATCGGCAGCGGCTTTGCGAAGCCTGCGGCCAGCAGGAGTATTAGAAACGGAGGCGAGGCCGGCGGATTTCCCATTTTGGGAGGCCGCTGAAATGGCGGTTCGAGCAACCGCGGAGGCGAGAACGTTGGTCTGCATTGCTAAATTACCTCGAGTTCGGAATTGAGCGCGCCGGCGGCTTTGATGGACTGGAGTATGGCGACGATGTCGCGCGCCGTGGCGCCAAGAGTTTGAAGGCCACGAATCAACTCCTCGACGGTGGCTCCTTCTTTCAGCTGGATGACCTGAAGGGGAGATTCCTGGGCTTTCACCTCGGTTTGAGGGACAACTACAGTTTTGCCGGTTTTGGAAAGCGGAGGCGGCTGAGAAACCTGAAACTCCGTGGTGACTTGGATGGAGAGATTGCCATGAAGAATGGAGCAGGCGCTGATGGTTACGTTGCCGCCCATAACGATGGTTCCCGTGCGTTCGTTGACGACCACTTTCGCGGCAGGTTTGGTGTGAATGGTTAGGTCGCCGATGCGAGCCATGAGAGTTTGGACGTCGGGGGCGTCGGCTTTTACGTCGGGAAGCTCTATGCGGCGGCTGTCCACCGCGTGGGCAGCCGGAAGTCCAAGCTCCGTGTTGATGGCAAGAGCGACATCACGGGCAGAATCAAAATCCGGATCGCGAAGCAACAAAGAAAGCGACTTCATTTGAGTAAGGTCCAGAGAGGTGTCGCGTTCGACCAGGGCGCCGGCTGGAATGCGTCCGACGGTGGGATGATTGACCACTTTTGAGTTTGCGGCGGTTCCGGCGATGTAGCCGCCGATGATCAGCGGGCCTTGCGCAACAGCGTAGACCTTGCCATCCGAAGCGGCGAGCGGCGTAAGAACCAGCGTGCCCCCCGCAAGGCTTTTGGCGTCGCCGATGGAAGAGACGGTAACGTCCATTTTCATTCCGGGCCGCGAGAATGGAGGAATATTGGCGGTAACGAAAACGGCGGCGATGTTGCGTACCTGGACGTTGGTGATCTGGTTTTGAATGTTGACGCCGAGGCGCTGGAGCATGTTGGCCAGCGTTTGGATAGAGAAGATGGTCTGCTGCTTGTCTCCAGTGCCTGCGAGACCGACGACGAGCCCGTAGCCGACGAGCTGGTTTTCGCGAATGCCTTCCACAGTGGTTATGTCCTTGATGCGGGCTACGTGCGGGCCCAATGGCGCGGTCGCGGCGGGCTGATCGTTGGCCCGCGCATTTGCAGGAATCAGGAGCAGGCACAGCAGAACGAGAAGAACAACCGATGGATGCCTGCCGCGAGACATTGCCGAACTCCTTAGGAAATCAAATTACAAAATAGAAAGCAAAATCAGAATGTCAAAAACTTCAAGAGAGTTCTAACGACGACATTGGGCTGGCGAGAAGCTTCGGCGACGGCGCCTTTGCCCTTAATCTCGACCTCAAGATTCGCAATGGATGCTGAGGCGATCGAATTGTTCGCCCCAAGGTCGCCCGGCCGGACGAGGCCGCGAATCACCACAATTTGGCGATCGTTGCCCACGAGGAAGTCGCGAGCCGCCTGCACGACCAGCACGCCGTTGGGTAAAACCTCCAAAACTTGCGCGGCGAGATTCAAAGTGACGTTGGAACTGAGCGTGGATGCGCCTTTGCCGTCGAGGGTTGTGGTGGAAGCGCCGCCGAGAAGATTCGCCAACCGGTTTTTCGCGCCGATAGCGCCGAGAAGCCCAGTGATTCCAGAAGTGGTACTGAACGCGCGCGACTGACTGTTTTCGCCAGTGTTGGCCGCGCTAAAAGTGTCGGCCAGGTTAATGAGAATGAGATCTCCCACATGCAGCGCCTTATAGTCCAAAGCGAAGGTGGCGAGAGAGCCCGTGGGAACCCACAGGCTGCCGGGTGTCGAGGGAGCAGCGGGATTCATTTCGCGGGCTTGTTTCAGATAGTCATCCATGACCGTCGCGGTGGGATCCGGCTTCGGCTTTTTTGTGCCCGCAAAAATGGATGGAGGTAAAAAGATCAGGACTGCAAAAAACGGAGCTGCAAGAAAAAAGACGGCAAACATACGACGGCGGCTGGGAGTCATTTCGGTGCGCCTAGAGAGTTGCATCGAGATAGCCCTCGGCGGCAACTTGTGCGCGCAGGGTGCGACCGGAACCGGGCAATCGGACGCGAATGAGATCACCCAGGCGGCCGGGCTGCAAAGGTGTAACTTCGAGAATCATATCCATGTTGGCGGAATGCATATGCAGCCTGGCCGGCTGATTGGCTGCGACCAGGATAGGTATGGAAATGGAATTTGCATTGGACGAGGGCACGGAACCAGGAATGGACTCTGCGTTGAGAACCGTGCGCACGCCCGGCGCGGACGCCGAGAGCGCGGATGGAATTCGGGCAATGACATAAAACGGGAGCAGAGCAGGAGCGGACCTTGCGCGCAAACGGATTCGGGCGCTGCCGATGAGCTGGTCAAAACTAATTTGAGTGACTTCGAGGCCTGGGTCACCTTGCGGAACACGAATTTCCACTTCGAGAAACAGATCTTTGGGCTGGAGGCGCGGAATGCCCGGTATTGGTTTTTTAGAAAGAGAAGAATCGATGGCCGCGAAAATTTCTTCGCGGGAGAGCAAGCGTCCGCGACGCCGGACAACGACCGAGGCGGGCACATCAAAATCAGAAGGGGCGAGACCGGCCAACTCGATCGCAGAGTTGAGAGTGTCGTGACTTAGCTGGCGAGTCGTGCCGCTCTGTGGAGTGGAACCGAGAGCAACCTTTTCCGCCGCTTCGCGAACGCGCCGTGAGGCACTGGCAGGCATCAAATTGGCGAGGAGAATGGTGTCGCTCTGGACTTCTGTACTGGCGAGGAGAGCGATCTGGAGACCGCTCGCTTCGACCCGCGGAGCCGCGAGGAAAGCGAGCAAGAAAATGGATGCGATAAGCAACAGGGTTCGCACGGTGACCTTTCCTGAATCGATCTTTAAGCCGTTTAACGCGTTTACTTCGTTTCGTTCGTTTCTTTGATCGTTTTTTGTTCGTGTCCTAGCTCGTCAAGCCGTTCACGGTCTGGAACATTTGATTGGCGGCCTGAACAACGCGCGAATTCGCTTCATAGGAGCGCTGCGCGAGAATCATCTGGATGAATTCGGTGACGATATCAATGTTGGAATCCTCGAGGGAGCCCTGCTGAATGGTGCCGAGACCTTCCGCGCCGCCAGGAGTTCCGGTAACTGCGTTGCCGGAAGCGGTGGTCTCGAGAACGATGTTATCGCCGACGCTGTTCAAACCGCCCGGATTGGGAAACGTGGCAAGCTGAATGGTGCCGATCTGCTGAGCCTGCTGCTGGCCGGGAAGCTGAACGCTAACCGTGCCGTCGGTGCCGATAGTGATGTTCGTAGCGTTCGTTGGAATAGTGATGGCAGGCTGTAGCTGATAACCGTCGGAAGTAACGATGATGCCGGTGGAATCCAGATGGAAAGTTCCGGAGCGCGTGTAAGCTAATTCGCCGGTTGGGAGCTGAACCTGAAAAAAGCCCTGGCCTTGAATGGCGAGGTCCAGCGGATTTCCGGTCTGCGTAAAGTCACCCTGCGTCTGCAAAATCTCGGACGAGGAGGGTCGCGAACCCAGACCAATCTGGAGGCCGGTAGGATAGGTCGTTTGCTGCGTGGAAGCGGCGCCGGGCAGGATCATATTCTGATAGACGAGATCCTGAAACTGGAGGCGGCGTCCGCGGAATCCGGCGGTGCTTCCGTTGGCGATGTTGTTCGCGACGTTATCAAGATTGAGTTCCTGCGTCTGCATACCGCTTGCGGCAGTGTAAAGGGCTCGGTACATGAGTTGATGTTCTCCTTGGGGTCGTCCTTGAAATCAATCTTTCCGGGAATTGCTAAATCTGCGAAAGCTGTTGGGCCGCGACTTTGTTGAACTCGTTGTGAAAGATGGAAAGAGCTTTTTCCATCAGCCCGGCAGTGCGCTGGACTTCAATCAGCTCAACGGCACCGCGCACGGGGTCACTGTTGGAAGATTCGAGGCTTCCCTGGCGGACAGTTGCGTCAGCTACAGGTGCCGCCGTGGCGTTGTGCGGAACCACAAAGTATGAATTCCCTTCCAGCGTCAGCTGGGTGTTGGGAGCAAAGCCGGCGATTTTCAGTTTGCCAACGAGCGATCCATCCACGGAGATGGTGCCGTCTGGGCTGAGCGCAAGGTGGCCGGAAGGTATTTGAATCGGCCCGGCGTCACCGAGGACAAGATCGCCTTGCTGCGTAACCAATTGGCGCTGCGTGTTCAAACCGAAATTGCCCGCGCGCGTGTAACGGATGCCGTTGGCGGTCTGAACGGTGAAGAAGCCGGCGTTTTCGAGAGCCATGTCTGTGTCGTTGCCGGTAGGCGCCATGCTGCCCACGGAAAGATCGAGATTGGCGCCACCGAGAACACCGAACTGATTTACGGCCTGGTTGATGGGGGTGGTGAGAGAAGGCTGCAACCACGTGGCGAAGGAACGATAGAACTCGTGCTGCGCTTTGAAGCCCGTCGTGCTGACGTTTGCGAGATTGTTGGCGACAATGTCGAGCGCATCCATGCGAGACGCTAGGCCTGCGTAGGCGGAATAAAAGCCGCTGTTCATCGGCTACCTCCGCCGAGATAAAGTGCACGCGCGAGACCATCTAAGCCGGCTGTAAGAATCCGCAAAGCGTTGAAGAATAAGGAGCGCTATTGCGAGGCGCGGATAATCATGGAGAAGATAGCGCTGCGACTGGACGTTCTTGCCGAGGCGCATCTTACGGACGGCAAACTTTGCCGCATATTGTGGCGCGCGAATGAACACAAATAGAAAGAAGGCCCGGACGTGCGTGTAATGTCAGATTTGCCAGGGAGGCCCGTAAGATTTTGGAAATAAGGAAAGCCCAGCGTAGGAAGCATGCTTAGCCTCTGATTGTAGGAGGGGCAATCGCTTTCACTTCTTCGCCAGCCGAGTCTGCATTTGCCAATCCTATTTGCACCAAAGGAAGAAGATGAATGTACTCGGTTTGAAGCAATTCCAGAACAGCTTGCCGCTCCTCTTCGTTGAGCCTCGGCAAACACGTTTGCAGGAAGGTGGGTTCCTCCGGCTCGGCGGCGGGCGAAGCTGCTGCTTCGCTCGCCGCTTCGGCCTCGTTCTCCGTGGTGGGGGCCTCCGCAGCGGCGGCTTCCGCACCAGCCGCATCCTGCGGAGTAACTTTGGAGGCTGCCGATGGATCGGGAATTACCTGCGTCATAAGAAACTGATCGGCAGCAGCGACGATGCCTACGAGGTGAGGATCGTGAGAAGCGCGCTCGGGAGCGTGATGGTGTTCGAAAACATCGACATAGGAAGGCATGAAGTTCCATGCGACGGCCATCCAGCGGCCCACTTTGCAATGATCCATTTCAAAGTAGTCGCGCTCCATCAAAATATTGTCGAGCCAACCAGGCGGCGGAAGCCGGCGATTCTTGGATTCTTCCTCAAGAACCAGAATGGATAGTGGGAGTTGGCCGATGTCATGCAAGAGGCCGCATAGATAGGCCTGCTCCTTTTCGAAGTAATCCACCTGACGGGCAATGCGTTCGCTGAGCAAGGCGGTGAGGAAGCTGTGCTGCCAGTAGGTCATGAGCTGAGCGCTGGGCAGACGTTTGCCGGCAAATTGCATCAGCGAACAGGTGAGCACGAGAGTGCGTAAGCGTTCCGTCCCGAGAAGGACGGCAGCCTGTTCGATGCTGATGACGCGGCGGCGCAATCCAAAGAGCGCTGAATTACACAGGCGAAGAACCTGGGCGCTGAGACTGGGGTCGGTGCGAATCACCTTGGAGACTTTTTTCAGATCTACGGTCTGGCTGCTGAGCAAAGCATTCAGGTCCAATACGTAGTTGGGGAGAGTAGGCAAGTCCTGACTGAGCATGCCGGTGAGGCGCTTTTTGCGGCGCTCCTGCTCGGCAAGCAGAAAACTGGCAGTAGGCTTGTGGGCGGTGTTCGGTGGATGTTGGACGGGCTGGCTCATAGAGCAATGGAGGCAGCCGGGAGGGCGCCCTTTCTGCCATCGGCATGAGTGGATGAAACTTTAGCGCGAGAGGCCGTGTGTTCAGCCGGGCTGCTGACGGGATCGGGCAGGATCCGGAAGAGAAGATCGCGAGAGGATTCGTGCCGAAAGAAGCGCACCCAGACAAAGGAGCCGGTACGAGCGAGAACGATGCGGCGAGCCTGGAGTTCCGCCGCGTAATTGCAGATGGTCCAGGTCATCTCGCGATATTCGCGGACGGTGTCAAAACAAGTGTCAGTGCGGGAATGGAGGCGGCGAAACTGTTCGAGCTGCGATTTGACGGCGGTGCCGGAGGCGACGCAAGGAAAAGTGCGGCATTGGAGCATTTGTTCCACGGCGTAGAGCAATGTGTGATCGACGCGGACCTCAAAGGCGATATGCAAAACGCGCCCATCGGAGGAAGCGTAAGCAGGCACGGCACCGGCGGAATTGAGAATGGGAAATGGAATCAACTCGCCCCAGGTGAGCGTGCGCGCTTGATTTTCGAGAGGAAAGACGGGGCAACCCCACTGCTGGCCGAGAGCGGCCGTAAGCTGCTGGACGTTCAAGTCCGCGGTCTGGCGAAGCCAGTCGCCGAGCTTGCCCTGGCCTGCTTCGCGCTGAAGACGGAGAGCTTCGCGCAATTGCGGCGGGGTAATCGCACCGCGATTGACGAGAAGCAAGCCGAGGGGGATGCGGTGCGATCGAGGCTTCTCCGATTGAAAGGTGGAGAGCAGCGTGTACACGCGATGAGCTAGAGCCGATTCGAGGCAGGTTCGACCGCAGTACCACCGGCCCTCGTAGTAGATGCCCGAAGATTTATGCATCCAGGACGGCCACAACTTGCCCAGCTTGGGGCAGCCGGAGCTGGCGCAGCGTGAAATAAAACGGACCCACCATTGTTTGCAGCGGGAAATCCGTTCGGAGGAATTTTCAGCGTCCGGAGAATACAATGCCAGTTCCGTTGTGCTCATCGGTTTCACACTCGCTTCCACTTTCACATTGGGATCGCGGCCACGCGGTCGCTCACGCTGGCAACCTCGGTAACGCGCAAGCCAAAATTTCCGTCAACGACGACAACTTCTCCGCGTGCGACCAATCGGCCGGCAACGAGAAGCTGTGCAGGCTCGTTGACCATCTGGTCCAGCTCGATGATTGCGCCGGGCATGAGTCCGAAAATGTCGCGCAGTGGCATTTCGCGCTCGCCGAAGCGGATAGTTGCTTCCAGCTCAACATCGAGGACGAGCGAGAGATTTGCGGGCAGCGACCCGGTGCGGACCGCGGCGGGCACTTGTGCCGCTTCTTCGCGTTGTAACGGAGGAGGAGGAGCAGCGCGAGCTTTCAGAGGGGTTGCGGTAAGAGCGGCGCAGAGATCTTCATTGAGAAAAAGGCGGATGGAGAGTTCGGGAAATTTTTCGCCCGAGAGCTTAAGAGAGACGGATTGGGCAGCGACCGGGGCGGGGTCGACGGTGGCTTGAAAGAAGATGTCCGTTTCGGCGCCGACTTCTTTTTTCCAGGCGCTGGCAGCCGGACCGGCCACTTGGCGAAAAAGTTCCGCGGAGGCATCGCGTTGGATATCGCCAAACTCGACGGCCGGATCGAGTGGCTCCGACATGAGCACCTGGGCAAGCTGAAGCGCGGCAGGTTTGTCCGCGACCCAAAGCAATTCGCCTTGAATGGAGCCGCCGCCGGAGAAGCGGACGCACACGAGTTTTTCGAATTCCTCGGCGGTGGGCGATTGCGCGGGAGCAGGCTCCGTGGCTTCCACCTTCTGGGAGGCAACGCCGACGGATTCGAGAAAACGCGAAAAGCATTCCGCCCAGACCTGGCAGAATCTGGCGATCTGGGATGGAACAGCAGGGGGGCTCATGAGGATGCTCCCGAGTGCCTGGAATCGGTATGGAATTTTTCTTTGAGTCTGGCGCGCAGGCGGATCAACGCTGCCGTGTGGATTTGCGAGACGCGCGATTCGCCCACGTTCATGATCAGGCCGACTTCTTTCATGGTGAGTTCCTCGAGGTAATATAAAGAGAGAACCTGACGTTCGTTCTTGTCCAGCTCATCGATAGCTTCCGTCAGTAAAGTGCGCATTTCTGAGCGCAACGTCATGTCGAAGGGATCTTCCTCGGGGCGAAGGGCTACGCCGCCGGAAGGATCTTCGCTGCTGTTTTCATCGAACTGGCCTTGAAGGCTGCCGAGATCGAGACCGCGGAGCTCGCCGAGCAGGTGCTGGAACTCTTCCAGTTCGAGGCCGAGGTGCGTGGCCAGCTCTGGCTCCGTGGGGGCGTGGCCGAGGACGGCGGCGAGTTCGCGGTGAGCTTCTTCGATTCGCCGGGCCTGGCGGCGCAAATTGCGCGGGCTCCAGTCAAGCTGGCGGAGGCTGTCCAGGATCGCGCCGCGAATGCGGAAGCGCGCGTAGGATTTAAGCAGCACGTTTTTGCGGGGATCGAACTTGTCAACCGCGTCGATGAGGCCGAGGATTCCCGCGTGCAGCAAATCGTCAAATTGTACGTGAGACGGAAGACGATCGTGAATGCGGCGGGCAATGTAGCGCACCTCAGGGAGGTTTTCCGTTAGCAGCCGCTCGCGCTCGGCCGGATCGGGCCCGATGGATTGCAACTGTTTGTCGGAGGAAGTCGTCAGCATGGAGCGCTTTCCTGCTTGCCAAGATTAGTTACTTGGAGTGGGGTCATCGCACGACCCCCAGCGACTGAACAGAGACGGTGGAAGGAATCTCGGATGGAGACAGAACCACGATGCGCGGAACAAATGGTTCGAGGAGGCGTCGGAGATGAAAGCGCGTGGGACTGCTGCAAAGCAATATGGTGGAGCTGAGCGCGACGCGGTCTCCGACGAGACACTGAAGACCTTCAAGAACGCGGCGTAAGGGAGCCGTCCCGCCGCCGGAGACGCGTTCGATACCGGGCTGAGGATCGATCTGGCGCTGGAATTCCTGCTCGATGACGGGATCGAGCGTGAGAACCTTCAGCTTGCGGTCGTCGCCGAGCAGGGGGTGGACGAGAGAACGGCCGAGCGATTGGCGCACGGCTTCGACAAGAGCGACCTGCGATTTGTTGACCGGGGCAGCTTCGAGAAGCGTTTCGAGCACTGTGGTGAGGTCACGGATGGAGACTTGTTCGCGCAGCAACTGCTGAAGGACGCGCTGGATTTCGCCGAGCGTTAGAAGGCGCGGGTACAATTCATCAACGAGTTTGGGCTGAGTTTCGGCGAGAGCGTCGAGGAGGCGCTTGGTCTCCTGGCGCGTGAGAAGTTCGTGCGCGAACTGGCGGACGAGTTCCGCGAGGTGCGTGGCGAGAACGGAAGTCTGATCCACGACAGCATAGCCAGTCGAGAGGGCTTGTTCCTGCAGACCTGGGACAATCCACAACGCGGAGGCGCCAAACGCCGGCTCGTTCGTGGCGATACCCTCGATGGGAGGCGCGGAAGGTTCGGAGCTTATAGCCAGCAAGCGTTCCTGCTGCATTTCCCAACGCGCGACTTCGACGCCACGAAGAAGAACGAGATATTCGCGGGGCTTGAGTTTGAGATTGTCCGTGATGTGTACCGACGGCACGAGAAAACCTAACTGCAGCGCGAGATGGCGGCGAAGTGCGCGAATGCGCTGGAGCAGCTGGCCGCCCTGCGCTTGATCCACGAGCGGGACGAGCGCATAACCGACTTCGAGGCTGATTTCGTCGAGCTTGAGCAGGCTCTCAATCTGTTGCTGCGGATCGGTTTTCTTTGCGTCGGCGACCACCTCGGCGGCTTTCATATCGGCGCCGGCGGTCTTTGGCGCGCGCCAGGCGAGGTAAGCCGTGATAGCAGCCAAAAGGAAAAAGGAGAACTTCGGCAAGCCGGGAATAAGACCAAGCGTAAACATCACGCCGGCGGCGATGCGCAGCGGCATTTTTTTGCCGGCCAATTGGCGTGCGAACTCGACGCCTACCGTCGCGCCGCTCGAGGTGCGCGTAACCACCATGCCGCCGGCAACGGAAACGAGCAGCGACGGGATCAGAGTGACGAGGCCATCGCCGACGGTCAGAACCGTGTACGTTTTGGCGGCTTCGGCAAACGGAATGTTCAGTTGAAAAACGCCAATCAAGAATCCGGCGATGATATTGATGGCCGTGATGAGGATGGTGGCGAGCGAATCGCGCTGGCTGAAGCGCGCGGCGCCATCCATAGCGCCGTAGAATTCCGCCTCCTTGGCAATTAGTTCGCGGCGGGCTTTAGCCTGCGGTTCATCAATGAGGCCGGCGTTCATGTCCGCATCAATAGCCATCTGCTTACCGGGCAAAGCATCCAGGGTGAAGCGGGCAGCGACTTCCGCGGTGCGCACGGCGCCATGATTGATGACGAGGTATTGAATGGCGATAAGCGCGAGGAAAATCACGAAGCCCACGACGTAATTCCCTCCGACGACGAATTGGCCGAAGGACTGGATAACGCTTCCGGCAGCGGCGGCTCCTTCCGTGCCGTGAAGAAGAATGCGGCGGCTGCTGGCGATGTTGAGCGAAATACGAAAAAGAGTGAGGAAGAGCAGCAACGTGGGAAAGACGGAGAATTCTACGGGCTTGAGAATGTAGAGCGCAGAGAGAAGAACGATGACTCCAAGCGTGATGCTCAATGCCAGGAAGACGTCGATCACAACCGCCGGGACGGGAACCAGCATGACGAAGACCGTGATAACCGTGGCCACAGGAATGAGCCACTCGGCTGACGGAGTGGGCTTGGGGCTTGCCGGTTGTGCGACAGTGGCCATTTGTTAGCGAGCCCCCCACGCGGACGCAGGTTGGCGGCCTTTCATGCGCATTTGTACCCGGTAAATAAAAGCAAGAATCTCTGCGACGGCTACATAGAGGTTCGGGGGAATCATTTGCCCTACTTCCGCAGCCCGGTAGAGAGCCTGGGCAAGCGGCGGATTCTCCACGATAGGAATTTCATGCCAGCGCGCGAGCTCTTTTATTTTCTGCGCGATGAAATTGCGCCCCTTGGCGACGATGACTGGGGCAGCCATTGTGGCCGGGCGGTATTCGAGAGCCACGGCATAATGCGTCGGATTGGTGATGACGGCAGTGGCCCGCTGAAGATCCTTCTGGAGCGAGCGCCGATGCAGTTCGCGACGAAGGCGCCGGATGCGTCCTTTGACTAAAGGATTGCCATCGGTGTCTTTCGATTCCTGACGAACTTCCTGCTTGGTCATGCGCAATGATTTCTCGAAGGCCTGACGCTGGAGAAGAAAGTCCACTCCGGACCATGCGAAAAGCACCAGGCCCGATTGCCAAGCGAGGCTGAAAAGTAATTGGCCCATCAAGGCGAGAGCGGCGCGCGAGTGCATGCGCGAGGAATGAAAAATCTGAGGCGCGCCTTGCAGAATGACGCGGAGGCCAAGGTAGAGAATGACGCTCGAAGGAATGAGCGAGCGCAGGATGCGGCTCAAGCCAGAGAGAGAGAAGATTTGCTGAAGATTGCGGCCCGGGCTGAGGCGCGAGAAATCCGGCGTGAGCGCGTCGCCGGCAACGACCATGCCACCCTGCGCCAGAGTGGAGAGGACCGCGACGAAGAAGGACGCCACAAAAATCGGGGCGACCCACTGCACCACGATGAGACTTGTCCATCCAATAGCTGGCGCGTGGTCGGTCCAGTCCATGCTCACGCTTGCGTCCAGCATTCCAGCGAAATAATTCCGCCAGCGGCTAACCCACATTTCGGGATGCCACGCTAGCAGTAAAACGACCGTAATCAAAGTAAGGGCGGCAGTGAGATCGCGCGCGCGGAGAACCTGGCCACTTTCACGGGCCTTCGTGCGGCGGCGTGGCGTTGCTTGCTCTGTGCGATTATCCGGCACGAATCGGTGTCCTTAATGCGCCAGGCGGAGCATGCGTTCGCTCCACCCCAGGGCGAGAGCAAATTGCTTTTCAAAGAAAACCGGCCAGAGGCCAATCGTGATGGCAAGAATCGCGTAACCAGCGAGCCCTTTCATCGGGATGCTGAGCAGGATCGCGGGCATCTGCGGAGAGGCTTTGCTCAGGAAGCCGACGGCAACGTCAATGAGCAGCGTGGAGAGAAGAAGTGGCGTGGCAATTTGCACGCCGACGAGCCAGAGAGCGCCTGCGTCGCGGAAGAGTTCGTGAACCAGGGGCAAGCCAATGGCGGCGCTGCCCACGGGAACGTACTCGAAACTTTTAACCATGCCGCGCAGGAGCCAGTGATGAACGTTCATGTGGAGAAAGAGCAGCAAGACGACAGACTGGTGAAAAACGGAGAGCACGGGCGTATCCACGCTGGATTGCGGGTCGATAACGTTCACAAGAGAAAAAGAAAACTGGAAGCCGGCCACTTGTCCCGCGAGCAAGGCGCCTTCGAAAATGAATTGCAGGCAAAGGCCCATGCCGAGACCGAGAATCGCTTCGCTGAGCGCGAACTGGGTCAATCCCATGATCGTCAAGGTGGCGGGGGGAACGGGGCAGATAGGATAGAGCAACGCGGTGACAGCAATGGTGAGAAGAGCTTTGACCCGAACGGGGATGGACGAGCTTCCGATAAACGGAGCGAAGCTCATCAAGCCGCCAACGCGCAGCCCGATGGCCAAAATTCGCATGATAGCGATTTCAAGAAACGGGGGCACTCGAGTTCGCTCCTTACTGCGTGTAAACCTGAAAATTGCCGAACAGCTCGACGGTAAAGGTGACCAGATGATGCAAAATCCATGGCGTAAGGAAAAACAGAATCACGCCAACCGCCGTGAGACGGGGGACGGTCGAGACGGTCATGTCCTGGATCGAGGTCATCACCTGGCCGATGTTGATGAGCAGTCCCAGGACCATGGTGCAAAGCAGAATCGGCATGGCCACCCAGAACGCCGCTTCAATCGTCTGGCGAGAAAGTTGCACGACTTGTTCCGGCGTCATTCCATGGCCTCGGTGACTTAAGTAATTTCCGTAACCTCAAAGACTCAGTAATGAAAACTCTTCATCAGCGAGCCGACGACGAGGTTCCATCCGTCGGCGACCACAAATAGCAGGATTTTCAGCGGCGTCGATATAACCACGGGAGGCAACTGCAACATGCCGATGGAAGTGGTGATGGACGCAGTGACCAGATCAATCACCAGAAACGGCAAAAAAAGCACTGCGCCAATCTGAAAACCAGTTTTCAGTTCGGAGATGATGTACGCGGGCACGACGACGCGCATCGAGAGATCCTCCGGCTTGCTCGGCCGCGGCTCTTTGCTGAGGTCCACAAAAAGCGCGAGATCTTTTTCGCGCGTGTAGCCCAGCATGAACTGGCGAAGCGGCCCAGCACAGCGGTCCAGCGCCTCCCAGGAATTGATGCTTCCATGTTCAAAGGGCACGAGAGCTTGTGTATTTATGGCTGCGCCGACAGGCTGCATGATGAAGAAAGTCAAAAAAAGTCCCAGGCCAATGAGAGTTTGATTGGTGGGCGCGGTCTGTGTGCCCAACGCCTGCCGCAGAAAATGGAAGATGACCAGGATGCGCACGAACGGAGTCATGGCGAGAAGAATGGAAGGCAAAAGCGTAAGCACAGTCAGCAAAAGGATGATCGTTATGGAAGTGGAGTCGCCACGAACGGTCACACCAGGCAGCTGAATTAAGGGGCTTTGCGGAGCGGCCGCAGCAAGCAACATCAGTTCACCCCACTCAAGTAGGTGTTGGCCAGCGTGGGATCCGGTTTCGGTCGCGGGACGACTGGCGAATCCAGCCTCTCCAACACGGAAATGGAATGATGGGTGGCGCCAATCAGCAAACGGCGCCCCTCGATTTGCACAATAGCGAGGAAGCGCTTTTCACCAAGCGGAAGCGTTTCACAGATGCAGAGACGGCGCTCACGGCGGCGCACTTTGCCTAAAAAGGCGCGAATCAGCCCAAATGCTCGAACGAACGAGCCCGACAAGGGGCGCTGCAGTGTCTCTATCCGCTCTGATTCCATGAGATGGTTCCTTTTCCCCGACTGCATTGCCCGCAGCGATGCCCCAACCGCGCAATCCGTGCGTTAACCCAACTCGGTAATGCGAATGCCCAGCTTTTGCCCAATCACCTCAAACTCCGCCCAGCCAATCCGCTGGGAATTGACGACGACCGGCACGTCGGCGCTGTTGTCACTTTCCGTTTCGAGCACGACTCCCGTTTCCAACCGCAGCAAATCTCGAACCGTGAACGTCATCACCTTCAGATCCACGCTGAGCACGCACGGCAAAAAATTCGCTTCCTCCCATAGCTCCTCGGGAAACGCGACTGAAAATTCCTTTTGCAATGCCTGCTGCGTGGCCATGTTTCAGCGCTGCACCAGAAATTCGGTAAAGTAAATTTCCCTCAAAGCAAGCTCCGGAACATTTTTCCGGAGAGTCTCGAGTAGATTTTTCTTGAGCTGCTCTTTCCCTTCCGGGGTCAGCAATTCATTCGCTTTGCAGACCGTCAGAACGGACAGGATGGAATCGCGTATCCGCGCGACAGGAATCGCCTGGCCGGGTTTCTCCTTATCGGTTCCCGGAGGAAGCCGGTCGATTCCCAGATCAATCGTGACCCGCAAGAAATGCGTCTCCTCCGGATCCGACAAATTGACGGTGAATCCCTCAAGGTGGACGGTGTACTTCGGAGCAACGGAAGCTTCCGTGGCCGCCCGTTCGTTTTCTATCGCGCGGTCATGTTGCTGGACATACCAGTACGATCCGCCAACGACGGCTCCTGCAAAAAGCAGCATGCCGACGGCTCTCGAGCTGGAAGACATCTGCCGCGTGCTTGCCGCGGATGCTCCGGAAGTCGAAGTCAGTTTGTGTGCGGCGTCGCTCATCCGCGAATTAAGAATGCAATTCAGACGCCGAATCGTGAACTTCGTGGACTGCGCTTCCCTCTTCTGTGGTTCTGCAAGTGATTCTTTTGCAGAGGCTTAGCCAAGCGGTTCGCCATCATTGGAGAATGCACAGAACAAAAATGGGACGCTGGACGCAAATTCGGAAGACACTCATTAAGGATCTCTAACAAGGGGCGGGGCTCCCATCGAAGCCCTGCGAGACACGCCGCCGTAATTTGTACGAAAAACTACTGCACCAGATTAATCGCCGTTTGCGTGACCTGATCGAACGTCGTAATCGTCTTTGCGTTTGCCTGATAGCTGCTCTGCGCCACGATCAGCTGCGCAAATTCCGTGGCGATATCCACGTTGGACTGCTCCAGGGAACCGCCGCTCAACGAACCGCGGCCGCCGGTTGTTGGAGCTCCCACATTGGCCTGGCCCGAAGCCAAAGTCGCGAGGAATTCATTGGATCCGGTTCGGCTCAGACCTTGCTCGTTGGCAAAAGAAGCCATGGCGATCTGTCCGAGAGATGTAGTCTGGCCATTGCTGAACACGCCCTGGATCGTGCCATCGTCGCCAATCGTGTAGCTGACCAGCGAACCGCTCGAATATCCATTTTCGTGCGTGGCGGAAGTGGAAGAAGCTCCGGAGACCTGCGTCAAAAGCGCTCCGCCAGAGGTTGGATCATAGAGGTTCCAATTAAAATTCATGTTGCTGGCGCCGTCTGCAAGCCCCCCGATCGTAATACCTGTGACATCGCCGGAAGGGGTTACGAGCTGTCCATTACCATTAAACGTGAGCGTGCCGCTGTTGACGACCACCGGGTTACCAGTCTGGCCGACGTCCGCGGCGGGAATGGTGATCTGATAATTCCACGTATTCGCGGCGGTCTTCGTGAAATTATAGGTGAGCACATGAGAAGCCCCGAGCGAATCCTGCACGGTAACCGAAGTGCTGAAGCTCCCGCCCGGTTGAGCTGTTCCGGAAGTTGCGAAGGCCTCGGCAAGCGTCCCGGTGGCGTTGTCGCTTAGCGTGTTAGTTGTGAAATTGATGGGATTGCCGCTGTTGGCTGTGATCACCAGCGAATTTCCATTCAGGCTGGCCGTGTAATTGGGATTCGCGTTGATCGCGTTGACGACGTTTGCCAGCGTGTCTCCAGCATTGGTGGTGTAAGTGAAAGGATTCGTACCGTCGGTAAACGCGAGCGTTGTTCCCGTGGTGAGCACGGTCCCCGCGGGGATTCCGGTTCCGGTCTGCTGGCCAGCCGCAGTGACGGGAAGAGCGGCGTCGGAATCCAGATTCGTGGTCAATTCCACGTCGGTCGTAGCTTGAGGCGGGTTGGTCAGGCCGGTGGGAATGTAAAGCGGTCCAAGCGTGGCGTTTGGATTGACTACACCATTGACCGCCGGATAGCCCTGGACCGCGGCGCCGTCTTGGGTCAACAGCTGACCAGTCGGCCCAAGCGTGAAATTCCCCGCGCGGGTATAGAGGGTCTCACCGTCTTTTTGAACGACGAAATAGCCATTCCCCTGGATGGCCACGTCCGTAGGTCCTCCAGTGGACTGGATACTTCCTTGCGTCAGATCGGCGGTGATGCCGGAAACACTAGTCCCAACACCTTCTTGAATGGCGTCTCCGTCGCCGCTGGTGCCAATTTGCTGGTAGAACAGATCCTGAAACTGCGTCTCCTGTCCTTTGAATCCCACGGTGTTCAAATTCGCGAGATTGTCGGCAATCACGGAAAGATCTGTTGAGCTTGCGTCGAGTCCGGAAAGTGGTATCGAAAAGGATGGCATTTTTTTCTCCTAGTAAGATTGGGAACTGGAATTCAAAGCATGGAGTGAATTCAATTGCGAATATAGTTTCGGTCCTACGGTCAAGACGGAACTTGCTGTGGTTGGCGTCGTATTTGCGGCAGTGCTTGCCGCGGCGGTTGCCGCTGCGGCTGCATCGCGGGATGAGGTGCCGGTGCTGCTTTGGCCCGACGAAACGCCGGCGAGAGAATCCATATCTGTGCGGATTTGGACGAGCTGCTGAAGGCTGCTTATGGACGTAAGCTCATTCACCATTTGATCGGGATCCATGGGGTCCAGCGGATCCTGGGCCTGAAGCTGGGCGGTCAGCAAAGTGATGAATGAATCCGGCCCCAGCGTGTTGTTCGCAGTGACCGGTGTGCTCCCTGAGCTTGGGTCCGTGGTGCCAACAATTGGATTCGGTGAGGTCATCGCTTATCCTTTTACTTCGACGTGAAAATGACTACGCCTGCACGCTGAGCCTTCCTTGCGCGTTAAAGATTTCGCCTTGTTCGGGAACGAACCACGCCGCCGTGGTGACGCTACGCTCTTCGTTCCAAAAGGGCGTCTGCCGCAAGGGCTGGCCGTTGCCGCGCTGGCCGTTCGGAGTGTTTGCGCCTGCATCTCCCCCAGTGGAACTCAGCGAACCTTGCGACAGCGAGACTTGCTCGATCCGCAACTGCTTTTCCGAGAGCGCCTCGCGAAGAGCCGGCAACTCCAGGGCCAGTGCCGCGTGGGCGTCGCGCTTTTCAAACAGGATGGCCGCGCCGACTTCATCGCCGTTGACGCGCGCGTGAAGCTCAACAACTCCCAGCTTTTCTGTTTGCATGGCGATACGCATCTCGCTTTGGCTGGCGGCGTTGGTGATTTGCACATCATTCACAAAACGGCTTGGCGCAGTATCAGGCAATGGCGAAGCCGGAAGTGTTGGTGGAGCAGGAGCAGGAGCTTGCGCAGGCAAGTCCGCACTGCGCGCAGGGAGATCATTTTGCGACACGGGTGTGGATGCCAGAGGAACAGCGGCGCTCGCGATTTGCGCTGGAGTCGCCACATCGGGCTTGATGAGGGATGCTGTGGCCAGCGTGTCGGAAAAAACTGACGTCTGCGCTTTTGCAAGCAGCGCGCTCGCCGAGGACAAATCGGCGGAAACCGAGGAGTCCGTGGAATTCTGCCCCGGGTGATTGGAAGAAGAGTCCTGCTCTGTGGAAGGATCGTTTCCCGAAGAATCCGCGTTTTGGATCGGCAAGGCCGCATGGGCTCCCAGGCTGGCAGACTGTCCGCCCTTCGTTTCAGAGGCTGATAGAGCACTGTTAGCCGGCGAGATGCGCAAAACTGGCGAAGAGGCGAGCTCGGAAGTCACTCCAGACTGGGCGGATTGGGATTGCACAGCATTGCGCGCGATATCCACGGTCAAGGATGGCGCCGGAAGATGACTTGCGCCTGCGCCAACCAGGTCGGTGATCTTCTGTACGACGAAAGAGACAAGCTCGCCCTTTGCTGGATTTGCAGACGACGCAGAAATCTGAGCGTTGGTTACTGTCCTAAGAGCATCGTTTAGGGAGCTGGAGGAAGCTGCGTTTGAAGTCCCAGGGAGGACCGTTGGTGTATTTCCAGTAGACGCTGTCGCTCCAGCTGTACCCCCAGCAGAGGCCGCGTCCTTCGTGGAGTTGGAAACGGTGAGGCCTGGAGTCCCGCCCAATGCCGTGTCGAGCGCAGCGGTCAGAGCCGTTGCAATCTCGTTAGCGCCGCGCGCAATGGAGGACTGAGTGGCCGAAACGCCCTCGTTGTTTGAGGCACCGGCTGATTTTGCGGCATCGCTCGTCAACAATTCCGTGGCGACAGGCAATACGGACCCGAGCCGACCCTGTAGTTGCGATGCAAATTGCGATGGGACTCGCGATTGCGCTTGCACAGCAAGAAGAGCCGCTGGGTCTTCGCCATCGGAAATCTGCGGCTTCTGCTTGCACGAACCTAGCGCAATCGTTGGCGAAGCGCTTTCGTTAGCCGTTGCCGCAACTCCCTCTAGCGCCGACGCCCCCGGGGTTTGCTGAGAAAGATCCGGCGAAAAGCCCGAGAAGAAAGCCGTCAATAATGTTCCGGCCGCTTGTGTATTACTCGATGGTTTTTGGGCCGCGGTCTTTTCCGGCTGCTTTGTCAAACTGGGGAGAGCGGCCAGTTTGGAAACATTGGACGAGTATGCTGCGGTAGGCTGCGGAGCCGCGGGCGCGTCGGCCGTTTTCGCAGCTGAAGTCGGAGTCGGCTGGCTCGCTTCCTTATTGGTCGTTCGGTTCAGAGCGTCGCGAACAACCTGCGAGAATACAGGTGCCCCGTTGGCGTCTGTGGCGTTGTTGATCACCGCCGCAAAAGGCGAGGAGGAATTCGCCGCGTTCATTGTTGCGGCATTCGAGTTTGGCTGAACGGCTAACATAGGTTTCACGGCATCGCCTGAGGAAGGAGCACGTACTCGACCACAACGCATCGGCAGCGTCCATGCCGGTATACATATCTAATTGCTTGAAGTAGCGGGAGATAGCGATTCCTTCGTTCGCGCTTGCAGCCACAACTTATAAATACCGTTTTCTACCGGGCAAGCTTTGCCGCGCGAGGAGGCAATAACTATTCGGAGGGAACTGCAAGTGCGCGCATTAAAAATGCTTCATCCGCAAGCTGCTGTTCCTGTCGTGCGGCTTCGAGTTCGTAGGCCGTTTCTTTGCGTTCGAGCAGACCCTCCAGGATTTCGCGTTTTTGATGCGCGGCTTGATACACACGCAGCTGGTTGAGGCGCTTGCGTTCAGCCTCTTCCAACTGCAACGCCAATTTCTTTCGTGTACTTTCGGAAGCCGCCGCGCAAATGGCCATGTACTGCAATGACGCACCCGAACTGCCGCTCGTCATCTCCCGCAACTCGATTCGCCGTGATTCGAAATCTTCTTGATAGAGACACTCAATTTGAGTGCGTAAACGAGCCACTTCCGTGGCCAGCACAAACAGGCGCTGCTCCTCCTGCCGTTCCATACTCCGGCGTAAGCGCAGCAATGATTCCAGCGTGTAGCGGAAAGCCATGATGATCTCAGCCGGGCAAAGTCATAAGAGACTGGAGGCTCTGTGCAAAAGGCGCGGGATCATTTTTTCTCTGCTGCAGAAACTGGTTAATCGCCGGAAGAGTCGCAATGGCTTTGTCGAGAAGCGCATCCGCTCCCTTTTGGTACGCCCCAACCCGTATCAAGTCCTCCGAAGCGGAATGCGCAGCCAGGAGCTGCCTCAGGCGGCGCGCCTTCTCTAAATGTTCGGTAGAACAAACCGAAGGCATCAAGCGGCTCAAGCTATCCAGGATGGAAATGGCGGGATAATGCCCCTGCGCGTGCAACCGCCGGTCGAGTACCACGTGCCCATCGAGCAGCGCGCGGACTGCATCTACCAATGGATCCTGCTGATCGTCGCCTTCCATCAGCACGGTATAGAAACCTGTAATGCTGCCGTTCGAAAAGTTTCCGGCGCGCTCAATAATGCGCGCCAGCAGCGTGAATACAGAGGGAGTGTAACCTTTCGCAGTGGGCGGTTCCCCCGCCGCGAGACCGATCTCGCGCTGGGCCATCGCAAACCGCGTAAGCGAATCCACGACGAGCAGAACGCTTTTTCCGCGGGCGGAAAAATACTCCGCGAGCGTGGTGGCCGCCAACGCCGCGCGAATACGTAACAATGGCGATTGGTCCGAAGTCGAGACGACCACTACCGACCGCGCCAGCCCTCCCGCGCCAATCGCTTCATCCAAAAACTCGCGTACTTCGCGGCCACGTTCGCCAACCAGCGCCAGTACCGTCAATTCCGCCGACGTGGCCCGGGTCATCATGCCGATGAGCGTGCTCTTTCCGACGCCGCTTCCTCCGAAAATTCCCACACGCTGGCCGCGCCCGCAGGTCAGCATTCCGTCAATGGCGCGAATACCGCAGCCCAGTGGCTCGCGAATGGGCACGCGCTCGAGGGGAAGCGGGGGATCGCCATGAAGTGGCCAGTAGTCGCGCGCCGGGTACGTGGGCTTGTCATCGAGAGGTCTTCCCGAACCGTCAATCACCCGCCCCAGCACTTCCGGCCCAACACGCAAAGAAGGTTGCGTTCCTCGGGAGACGATGCGGTCGCCATAGCGAATTCCGCTCGGGCGTTCCAAGGGCATGGACAATACGGTGCGTCCCCTGAATCCGACAATTTCTCCGGAGTAGGTCCTGCCATCTTCCGTGAGAATCGCGCAGCCCTCGCCCACCGAACAAAACGGCCCTTCCGACTCCACCAGATATCCGATAGATTTCGTGACGCGGCCGGTCCATCGAAGCGTCGAAAATCCTTCCAGCCTGCGAAAATACGGTCCGAGAATATCGGATTCCTCCATCAGCGTACCTGCGGGCGCTGCTCAAGCAGATCGAAAAATCCTTGTTCGATTTCCTTGAGCTGCGTTTCGAGGCTGATTTGCGTGTTGCCGACTTCGGTTTCGAGCACGCACTCGCCGTGCCGCAGCGTCGCGTCACCAATAATCTCTGGAGCCTTGGGAAGAGATCCGAATTCCGCAAAGTATCTGTTCCAGTAATGGGTCTCGTCCGGATGGGCGTGCAGCCGCACACGCGTGCCTTGATCGATCTTTTCCAGCGCAACATGCACCATTCCGGCAAGCAGCAGCGGATCCATCTGTGCTTCACGATGCAAAATTTTGCGCGCGATGCCCAGCGCCAGTTGGACCACTTGCGGCTCGACGCGCCCGAAGTAGGTTTCTCGCTGCCCTTTAAACTCTTCGAGCGCCTTGGCCACCGATGTCCTTAATGCCGCGAGGTTTTGGTCGTAGTTTTTACGGGCGCGGTCTTCGCCCTCCTGTAAACCGCGGTCGTATCCTCGCTTTTCGCGCTGCTCGAGGATTCGCTCCATATTCACTTTGGGGTTGCCCGAAACCTTTGCAGCGTCCCCTTCTATGGGCTCCGCTCCGTCGCCATACGGAGTGTAAGTAAACGGCTCGGTGTGGGCTTCTGCCTGCTGCGTTGACGCGCGGCTAGACGACATAAGACTCCTCCTGCTCCGCCTTCAGGAACATCTTCCCTTCCGTTTCGAGTTTTCGCGCCGTATTTACAATGTCCTGTTGAGCCGTGCTCACGTCCCGCGACCGCAGTGGCCCGAGCGAATCCATGTCTTCTTTGAGCATTCCCGCGGCACGCGAGGACATGCACTTGAAAAAATGGTTTTTTAAGTCTTCCGAAGCGCCCTTCAGTGCCGTCGCGAGCGTTTTCTTATCCACTTGTCCCAGCAACTCCCTCATTCCGCTGTCATCCACTTCGAGAAAATCCTCGAACGTGAACATCAAGTTGCGGATCGAAGTGGCCAACTGCGCGTCGTCCTCTTCAATCGTTCCCAGGATATTTTTGCTCGCTTCCTGCTCAATCTGGTTGAGCAAATCCGCGACCGCCTTCACTCCGCCGAATGCCCGCCGGCTCTGCTGGCCGATGCTCGTCAGGCGCTGGTGTAGCACTTTCGAGATTTTCTTGACCATCTCCGGCGAGAATTGCTGCATTTGCGCAATCCTTTTGATTGTCTTGGCGCGCAATTTTTCCGGCAGCAGCATCAGTACTGCGCGCGACGTCTTCACGTTCAAGTGCGCAAGCACCAGAGCAATCGTTTGTGGGTGTTCGCCTCCCAGAAATTTGGCAAGCTGCTGCGGGTCTGTCTTTTGTAAATTGTCGAGGCGCAGCGCGTCCGCTTCCTGCGCCTTTGTAGCCTCGGCTAGAAAAGCTTTGGCGCCCTGTTCGCCGAACGCTCTCGTTAATATCTTGTTGGCCGGCTCCTGTCCGCCGCGCCCGAGCGTGTGGGGATTGTCCAACAACCGGTGTACTTCGCCCAGGACGCGCGCCGCCATCGTCGGCGAAATCGCTCCCAGTCCGGCTATTTCCTCTGTAAGAGTGCGAATCTCCGCGTCAGTCAAACTTTTGTAAACGTTACTTGCCACCTCCTCGCCAAGCAGCAGCAGGAAAATCGCGGCCTTACGCGTTCCATCCAGTTTTTCTTCCGCCGTAGCGCTCATTACCCGCCTTCCGATTCCCGGATCCAGTTCTGCACCAACTTGTTGGCCGCTTCGGGATCTTCCTGAACTTTGCTCAAAAGCTGTTTCTTGAGATGAACGGCCTGTTGAACATCGCTCACGAAGCCGGCGGCAGCCTCAGCGGGAAGTCCCGGAGCAGGACCCTCTCCTCCAGCAAGAACCGCGGTCGCCGCACCGTGCTCCCCGCCAACCGTCCGAGTCCCTCCAGGCAACGCCGCGTGAGCCGGGCCTTCCAGCACTTCCATAAATTTCCTCTTTACCGGCTGCAAAATCAGCAGGTAGACCACCGCAAACAACGCGATGAGCGCAACGTAGCGGAACAATCCCATCCAGCGCTCCGCAAACATCAGGATTCGCTGCACTTTTCCAGGCGGCGGCACCACATCCGTCGGCGCCACCGTGAACGATACGTTTTGCAGCGAAAATTGATCCCCGCGCAGCGCATCAAATCCCACCGCCGCTTTCGCCAGCGCTTCAATCTGTTTCATTTCATCATCGGTCCGCTTGCGCCGCGTTTCCTGCGTCTTCCCGTTGTCCGTTTTTATTTCCATCACGTCGTCCACAAGGATCGCCGCCGCAAGTTTTTTTACTCGACCGGGAGGCTCCAGAAAATGGTGCGTCGTGTGGCTGACGGCGAATGTTGTGCTCTCGGTGTGGATGCCCTGCGTTGTATTCGCGGCTTTTGCTTGCGCGACAGCCGCGGCATTTCCCTGCGAATTCGGCACGTTGCTCGGTGTCCCCGGAATTCCGGCGGGCTCCAGGTCCCCGACAGTTTCCTGCGATCTTTGCGACGTTAAGACGGCCGTGTGTTCCGGGTCGTAAAGTTCCTGCGTGCTTTCTCCGGAAGTCGGGTCGTAATCAATCGTAACGCTGGACTTCACATGCTCGTTGCCGACAAACGGAGCCAGCGTCTGAACCACTCGCTCCGCCAGCGTCGTCTCTAGATCTTGATTCCCCAAAAGAACCAGGCCAGTATGGCCATGCCCCTGATTCGCCATGGCTCCGTCCGTGGTAACAACGGTGACGTTCTGCGGCGACAGGTCGTCCCACGCGCTCGAAACCAAATTCGCCACCGACGCCGACACTTGATCGTTCAACCGCGACCCTTGCATCTTCAACACCACTGCTGCCTTTGCGGGATGCTCCCGGTCGGTAAAAAGCGATTCGTGCGGCAACACCAGGTGCACACGCACCGCTTCCACGCCATTCATTGTCTGAATCGTGCGTTCGAGCTCCGCCTCCAAAGCTCGCTGGTAATTCACCTTCTCCGAAAACTCGCTACCCGACCAGTTCGGCTTGTCAAAAAGTTCGAATCCCATGCGCCCGCTCGCGAGCGGGCCTTGAGAAGCCGCCTCCACGCGCGCGCGATCTAATTGATCCGAACGCACCAGCACAGCCGTTCCATCGCTGCTGATTTGATAGGAGATATTCTGCGCGCTCAGCCGCTGCGCAAGCGTTTGTGCGTCCGCTGGAGCCATCCCGGAATAGAGCGTCTTGTAATGATTTCCGCCGAGGAAGTAAACAAACAAGCAGATAATCCCTACTACAGTCACCGCGCTGCCGGCCAGTGTAATCCTTTGCCGGACGCTCAAACCTTTTACAAATGCCGTGATCTGCTGCCAGAATTTTTCCATGACGCCAGGGGACGGTTGCCGTTACACCGGTTCTTGTGAATCTAGAATTGCAGCCCCGACACTTGTTGATAGGCCGCCACGATTTTATTTCGCACCTGCACCATCATCTGAAAGGCAAGACTCGCCTTCTCTACCGCAATCATCGCGGAGTGCACATCCTGCCCACTGCCGCTGAGCAGTTGCGCTACTTTTCCATCCGCTTCCGACTGCAGGTGTCCCACCTGATCCATTGCGTTGCTCAGTGTTTTCATAAAGTCCGATTGGCCGGATCCTCCGCTCTGCAGGCCCAGCCCGCTCTGTCCCGTGGAATCCAACACTCCTTGCGGCAATCCCGGTATCGTCGTTCCCATCGCCGTCTCCCTCCGCAAAACAATTAACTCAGTATCGTAATCGCCGACTGAATCATGTTTTTCGTGCTGGTCACCGCCGAAGCATTCATCTCATAGGCTCGCGCTGCGCCCATTAAGTTCACCATCTCTTCGGCGGGATTGATCGAAGGGTACGAAACATATCCTTGCGCGTCCGCGTCCGGGTGCCCCGGTTCGAAACGCCGGTTCGGCGGCGTCGTGTCCGCGACCACGTTTACAACCCTCACATCTTCCGCGTGCATATCCGCCAAGGAAGCCAGCATCATCCCAAAACCCCCATGAATCGCAGGCCGCGCCCCAAAAACAACGTGCATGCGCTGATAAGGACCGCCCGAATCCGTGCGCGTCGTTTCCGCATTGGCGAGGTTTGCGGTCACGACTTCCGCGCGCAATCTCTCCGCTAGCAGCGCCGACCCGCTAATTTCCATCACGCGAAATAAATTCATGGTTACTGTCCCTCCCGTATTGCCGTGCTCAGTCCTGAAAATTCCGAGCGAATAATCGCCGTCGCCGCTTTAAACTGCAGCTGCACTTCCGCTAGCAGCATCGATTCGCGGTCCACGCTTACGTTGTTGCCATCGGGACGCGCGATCAACCCGCGCACCGGCAACACAAATGGGCTCGACAAACTCGTATCGTCACCGTTCATCGCCCTCTGTAACTCCCCGCGGAAATCCACGTCGCGCGTGTGGTAGCCCGGCGTGTCTACGTTGGCGATGTTGGTCGAAACCAGTGTCTGCCTCATGGTGACAACATCCAGATACCGCTCCAGCATCATCAACGGAGTGGAGTTCAGCCAGCTCATGAAGCCTTCCTCGCGGGCATGCCGTATTCGCGAATCTTATTGCGCACTGTTCGCAGGCTCACACCCATTAGTTCCGCGGCCCGCGTTCGATTCCCGCCCGTGGACGCCAGCGTCGCTTCCAGTAGCTGCCGTTCCACTTCCTGCAGCGTAACTCCGGGCTTGAGCGCGGCAGCTTGCTGCGCGGCTCCCGGCGCGCTTCCCGCCTCAAGCGATTGCGGCCCCAGCGTCATCCCGCTCGCAAGCGCTAGGCTCCGCCGAATCGCGTTCTCAAGCTCTCGCACATTTCCCGGCCAACTGTGATTCTCCAATTGCTCCGCAAACTCCTGTGAAATTCGGTAAGCTCCCGGCCGAGTTCCCTCCTCATGTTTTCGAAGAAAATGTTCCGCCAGGGGAAGAATGTCCTCGCGCCGTTCCCGCAGTGGCGGAATCTGCAGCGGCACGACGTGCAACCGGTAGAACAAGTCCGCACGAAACTGCCCCGCATCCACTTGCGCCCGCAACGAACGATTCGTCGTGGCAATCACGCGCAGGTCCACGGAAAGCGGCCGCGTGTCGCCCAGCCGATCAACTTCGCGCTCCTGCAGGACGCGCAGCAGCTTTGGCTGCAAACTCAGCGGCATTTCGCTCACTTCATCCAGCAGAATCGTTCCGCCATCCGCCAGCTCAAACTTGCCGGGCTTTGCCGTATTCGCTCCCGTAAAGGCGCCGCGCACATGGCCGAAGAGTTCGCTTTCCAGCAGATTTTCCGGGAATGCCGAGCAATTCACGGCCACGAAAGGCCCGCTGGCGCGCGGGCTCGTGCGATGGATCAGCCGGGCCAGCAGTTCCTTCCCTGTCCCGCTTTCCGCCTCAATCAAAACATCCACGCCGGTTTGCGCCACTCGCTGTGCCCGCGCAATGACGCTCCGAAATCCCGGCGAATTACCGATCCCCTCCCAACTTGCCCCAGTTTCTGCCCCCGGACCGCGCGGCGTTAGCACCCTCTGCGCCGTCGCTTCCAATTGCTCGAACGAAACCGGCTTTTGCAAATAATCGCAAGCCCCGTCTCGCATCGCCTGCACGGCATCTGGCACACTCCCGTAGGCCGTCAGCAGAATCACCGGCGTGTCCGGCACAAATGTCCGCACGCCCTGCATCACCTGTAGACCGTCGCCGTCCGGCATGCGCATGTCTGTCACCACCAGCGTGCTTGGCGCGCTGTGAAACTTTGCGAGCGCATCGCCCACGCTATTCGCCGTCTGCACGAACCATCCTCGCCGCCGGAAATTCGCCTCCAGTGCTACCCGCATAGCCGCTTCATCGTCCACGATCAAAACGTTATTCATGCGTGGGCTCCTGAAACTGGCAGGAACAGCGAAAAGGTAGTGCCACAATCCGGTTTGCTTTGCACGCGCATCTCGCCTCCGTGCTGTTCAATCACTTTTTTACAGACCGAAAGCCCCAGGCCGGGGCTTCCTGGCGTCGTCGTAAACCCAGGCTCATAAATTTTGTCCAGAAGTTCTGGCGCGACACCCCGCCCTTCGTCGCAAAAATCAATCTGAACCAACCCTCCGGGGAACTGTGGCGCCCAATGTAGTTTCACCGCCAGCTTTCCTCCGGGGTGCATCGCTCGAAAAGCATTCAGCGAAAGGTTAAAGAACACCTGCTTCAGGCGGTTCGCATCGGCATGTGTCGCGATTTTTCCAATCCGGTTATCAATCTTGATCTCCTGCCCGCGTTGCCTCGCCAGCGGCGTCAGAAAATCCATGGTTTCTCCAACCAGGCGATCCAATTCTGTAGGTAACATTTGCGTGGATGGCTGGCTGTGAAATTGCAATACATTGTTGACGGTCGCCGACAGCGCCCTCAGGCCTGCCTGCAGGTGCGTCACCCACTGCCGCGTTTCTGGCATCTGCGAAGTCGCATCCGCAAGCAGCCCGGTGAAAAGTTCCAGGCTTCCGAGGGGATTGCGAATTTCGTGTGCAAGCAGCGTCGCCACTTCCGCCAGGGCCACCGAACGCCGCGCCGATTCGCGCTCGCTTGCCAGCCTCTTCTGTTCCGTCAGATCCCGCACGATCCAAATGGTGTCGCCCAACTCGTTCGTTTTTTCATTAACGTTCGCGCGCAGAATGCCGATAGTACGATTGCCGCCATTCTCTGCCGTGGTCCATTCCTGCTCCGAAAAAAAACTGTTCGCCGGCACTTCCGCTATCAGCTTCGCAAACGTCTCCGGCAGTCCCGTCGTTCGGCGTCCGGGAACCCAATCCGCGGCCAGGTGCATCAGCCGCCGCGCTTCCGGATTAATAATTTGCAATGCTCCATCCGCGGAAACCACCAGCACCCCGCACGGTAAGTCTTCGAGCACCCGCGCAAGATATGCGCGGACTCGAGCATTCTCCTCAAGACTTCGTTCCAGCTCCGAATTCGCGCACTGTAATTCCCGGTGCAATCGCGCGACTTCCGCCTGCAATTGCGTATACGACTTCTCCAGCGATCCCGCCGCCTGCGTGAACGTCAGGAACGCCCGCGTCAGGCTCTCCTGCGCCGCCGCGCGTCCCTTCATCTCGATCGCTGCTCTGGCCGTTACTTGCCGGGTCCTGGGCATATTTGTCATCGTGGTGGTCGCTGCACGCTTTCTGCCGGAACTCTGGTTCACGGCTTAAATTTCTCTTAGCCGGACGCTTTCGCTGAACGCCTGAAAGTGCTCGGCGCGCAATTCATCTTCGTTTCCGGAGAGGATGAACGCCCTCTCAATGGCATGCTGCAGCTCGCGCACATTTCCCTCCCAGCGCGATTGTTGCAGCAGCGTCAGTGCCTGCGTTGTCAGATACTTGCGGGCCATCTTGTTTTCAGCGGAAAGCTGCGACAAAAAGTGCTCGCTCAAAATGCCGATGTCTTCCATGCGCTCCCGCAATGGCGGGACCGCCAGCGGAAAAATCGCCAGCCGGTAATACAGATCCTGGCGAAATTCCTTGGCGTGTACCTGCTCCAGCAATTCGCGGTTTGTCGCGCAAACCACGCGCACATCCACGCGATAAACATCCGAGCTCCCCAGCCGCTGCACTTCCCCGTTTTGCAAAAAACGCAGCAGCTTCGCCTGCATGCTCAGCGGCATTTCGCCTGCTTCATCCAGAAAAAGCGTCCCGCCTTGCGCCACGTGAATTCGTCCCAACCGCGATTGGACCGCTCCCGTAAACGCCCCGCGCGCGTATCCAAACAGCTCCGCCTCGAAGAGCGACTCTGGGATCGCCGCGCAGTTCACTGCCACAAACGGGTGGCTCGCTCGCGGGCTCAACTTGTGAATCGCTTCCGCTACCAGCTCCTTTCCCGTTCCCGTTTCTCCCGTGATCAAAACCGTCGTATCGCGCGGCGCTACCATGCGCGCCATTCGGTACACCTGCTGCATTGCTCGGCTCGTTCCCAGCATTCCCGGCAGCGTTTCCGCCACTTCGGCAACGGCCGGATTCAGACGCAAGCGTGAATGTCCGATCTCGTCTCTATCCGCCGGATGAGGGCTGCCAAAGCGATTAGAGTTATCCGAATTCGCTTTCCCGTTCTCAAATCCTGTCACCCTGCTGAATTCCTCCGGCTGCGCCACGTCGAGCTTCGAATCCACAAATTTCACTTCCGTGCTCGGGTACCGCTGCCGAATCAACTCGGCGACCTCCGTCGAATCCAGGTCCGGCAAATGCCTGTCCAGCAAAACGCTGTCGCAGGTGAATTGCGCCAGCTTCGCCAGCGCATGCGCTCCGCCAACTGCCTCCTCGCTGAGCGACCCTGCGCACGCGCTGCTTTTCATCAACCGCCTGCGAAACGACGAATCCGCACTGGCAACCAAAATGCTCTTCTGAAACCGGACAAACGTTGGTGTCGCAGCGGCAGCCATGGACATTCCCCCTATGGAGTGCGGCGGCTAGACGCCGCTTTGCCTTTGCAAACTTAATTGCCGTAAACAAATTCTTCGATAGACAACTTCGACAAACAAAACTTCTGCAAACAACCCGCTGTTGCGGAATTCGCGGGTCAAGTCGGAAAAATTTTCCGGCCCGCAATTGCATCGCGTAACTGCGATTCGATGGCCAAAGGGGCGAATGTTCTGGGACTGAAAAGACAGGAGTTAGCTGCGAGGAAACAGGCGCAAACTGCCCCGCTTAGGAACAACGTTCCAAGCGGGCGCACACCACGACAGCGCAGATCTTGCCGCATTGGCTGACCATACTGCCCGTCCAAGCCGAACTCGTAACCCTCCGCAGTTCAGCATTCTGCTCAAAGCTCCCATCGGCGGCTCGCCAAAGAACTTTAGCGCTCCACGCTTCTTTTTCATTGAAAATAATTAAAATTCCCAGAGAGCTTCGGACATTCGGAATCGTCGGAAGACTCCACGAAGCACTCCGATTGCCCCAATTATTGCGTCTTAATCGGCTCGCTGATCTTCGTCGCCTGCCACGCCACCGCCTGCCAGCTCCCATGCCGCCGAACAAACGTTCCCGTGTTCCTGTATAGGTTTGTCTCCGTTTTCCCGTCGTTGCCCACCGTGCGGCCCAAGAGCCGAAATGCCACCACCACCACATCGCCATACTGGTGTGCGGTGATATCCTCAGCGGAATAGGTGCTCTTTCCATCGGTGGCTGTCCCTTGTTTCCCGAGAGCGGCCATGATGTCACCCTTTGTGGTAACCACTCCCGTAGCCCTCGTATAAATCACGTCTTCAGCAAAAAACTTGTCGAACACCGCCCGGTCCCCTCGCCCGGCCGCATCCAGAAACTCCCGCAGCAATGCCGTGACTTCCTCCTTCGCACTCCCCGTCTTCTGCGCCCGCGCCCCTCCGACTGCCACCGCCAGGCAAACGACGGCTGCGGTCAACAAGACTCTCGCCAAATTCATCGCTCCCTCCTAATATAGGATATAGGCTAGCTCCAACCGAGCCGCGTTTCGAGCACTACCCACAGTGAGGTTAACTCCTTTAGATGCAACACTTAATGACCAGCTTATAAGTGTTGCATCCAAAAGGACTTACGGCTTCCATAAGTCCTTTATCTGCAACACTTACGGAAAACGCAAGGGGGCCTATTCTTCATTTGCCTCGTCCTTTATACTCTCTTTCCGATGGAGAACGCCTACATCTGCGACGCCATTAGAACCCCTATTGGCCGCTACGCCGGATCTCTTTCCTCCATTCGCACCGACGATCTCGCCGCCATACCCATCCAGGCCTTGATGGAACGTAACGCCTCCGTAGACTGGAACGCCCTCGACGACGTCTTCTACGGCTGCGCTAATCAATCCGGCGAAGATAATCGCAACGTCGCCAGAATGGCGTTGCTGCTTGCGGGACTGCCCAAGGAAATCCCCGGCTCCACGGTAAATCGCCTCTGCGGCTCCAGCATGGACGCCGTCGCCACCGCCGCCCGGGCTATCAAAAGCGGTGAATCTGACTTCATCATCGCGGGCGGCGTCGAGAGCATGTCCCGCGCTCCCTTCGTGATGGGCAAAGCGGATTCCGCTTTCTCCCGCTCCCTGAAAGCCGAAGACACCACACTCGGCTGGCGCTTCATCAATCCGCTGATGAAAGCTAAATACGGCGTCGACTCCATGCCGGAGACGGCCGAAATCGTCGCCGAAGAATTTCATATCTCGCGCGAAGACCAGGACGCCTTCGCCTTCAGAAGCCAGCAGCGGGCGGCAAGCGCTATGCGTAACTGTTTTCTTTCACAGGAAATCGTTCCAGTTCCCATTCCGCAGAAAAAAGCCGAGCCCATCCTGTTCAGGGCCGACGAACATCCTCGCTCCGACACGACCCTTGCCGCGCTCGCCAAATTGCAAGGCGTCGTAAAGCCAGGCGGCACCGTGACCGCCGGAAACGCCTCCGGCATCAATGACGGCGCATGCGCCTTGCTGATCGCATCGGAATCCGCCGCCAACCGTCACGGCCTCACTCCGAAAGCCCGCATCCTGGCCGCGGCTACCGCAGGTGTAGCTCCGCGTCTCATGGGGATAGGTCCAATCCCCGCATCGCGCAAAGTCCTGGCGAGGACAAATCTCTCCGTCGGTCAGATGGACGTCATCGAACTAAACGAGGCCTTCGCCTCGCAAGCTCTGGCGGTTCTCCGCGAATTCGGCGTCCCCGATGACGCTTCGCACGTAAATCCAAATGGCGGCGCCATCGCCCTTGGCCATCCGCTTGGTGCCAGCGGCGCGCGTCTCGTCACGACGGCTCTCTACCAACTTCTTCGCACCAGCGGCAAATATGCGCTCTGCACCATGTGCATCGGCGTAGGTCAGGGCATCGCGCTAATCCTCGAACGCGTCTAGTTTTCCGAACCCGTCGCCGGGGCTCGCTAACATTCCCTGAGCTAACATTCCCTGGCGCCGCACCGTTTATCTCCATTACAAAGTTCCAATGAAACCGTTTTGTTTCCCGCGTGGGAGTGATTACACTCACCGCATGAACCTGCTGGACCCGTTGTTCCGCTCCCAGGCAGTCGAAAAGGTCTTCTCCAATCGGGCCACGCTGCAGGGCATGCTCGATTTCGAGGCAGCCCTTGCCCGAGCCGAAGCTCGCGCCGGATTCATTCCCGCAACCGCCGCCCAAGCCATCGAAGCAAAATGCCGCGCGGAACTTTACGACATGACCGTAATTGCTCGCGCCGCCGCAAACGCGGGCAACCTCGCAATTCCGCTGATCAAACAGCTCACCGTTCTCGTCGCCCAAAAAGATAAAAACTCCGCCCGCCACATCCATTGGGGGGCCACCAGCCAGGACGCCATCGACACCGGCCGAGTCCTCCAACTCCGCCAGGCGCTGGCTCTCATCGCGATCGAACTCGATAATTTGGCGGTCGCGCTTGGCGGGATGGCTCACAAGAATCGCGCCACGCTCGTCCCCGCGCGCACCTGGATGCAACAGGCTCTGCCCACAACTTTCGGCTTCAAAGTAGCAGGCTGGCTCGACTCAATCGAAAGGCACCGCGCGCGCCTCGCGGAAACGCAAGAGCGTTGTCTGGTCCTTCAATTCGGCGGCGCAGTCGGCACGATGGCGGCTCTTGGCACGCGGGGCCTCGACGTCGCAAAAAATCTCGCCAAGGATTTGCAGCTTCCCTTGCCCGACCTTTCCTGGCACAGCCATCGCGATCGCATGGCGGAAATCGCGACGACCCTTGGCCTGTGCACGGGCACGCTCGGCAAAATCGCGCGCGACATTTCTCTGCACACACAAACCGAAATTGGCGAACTCTTCGAGCCGTCAGCGGATGGCCGCGGCGGATCTTCCACGCTGCCGCACAAACGCAACCCAGTCACAAGCGCCGTCGTACTTTCCGCGGCTGTCCGCGTCCCGGCGCTCGTTAGCGCTATGCTTTCCGCGATGGTCCAGGAAGAAGAACGAGGCTTGGGCGGCTGGCATGCCGAATGGGAAACCCTCCCCGAAATCGTCCGCCTGACCGCGGGCGCACTGCATCACCTGACCAGCGCTATCACGGAACTGGAAATTGATGCTTCACGCATGCGTCAGAATCTCGACATCACACACGGTCTGATTTTCGCGGAAGCCGTAACCATGGCTCTGGCCGAAAAAATTCCTCGCGCCGAAGCCCACGAAATCATCCAACGCGCCTGCAAACAAGCGCAATCCCAGCATGCGGAACTTCGTTCTATCCTCGCGCAAGAAGCCATCATCAAGTCGGCTCTTTCGGGAGCAGAACTGGACCGCCTCTTTTCTCCCGGCAATTATTTGGGCGTCGCTGACCAATTCATCGATCGCGTTCTGGCTACGAGCGAGTCCAGCAGAGAGAAGAAAAAATCCCGCACAAAGTGAGTGCCATGCCCTTCGCGCAATTAAACGACGTCCGCATCTATTATGACTTTGAGGGTCCCGCCAACGCGCCCGTACTGATTTTCTCCAATTCGCTCGGCGCAAATCTCTCGATGTGGGATCAGCAAGCGCTCGCGTTTCGCAAACAGTTCCGCGTCTTGCGATATGACACACGCGGCCACGGCCAGTCTTCCACCACGCCCGGCCCATACCATATCGAGCAGCTTTCCCAAGACGTACTGGCTCTCCTTGCGAGCCTGCAGCTCGTTCGCGTGTATTTTTGCGGCCTCTCGAAAGGAGGGATGACCGGGATGTGGCTCGGACTTCACGCCCCGCAAGTCCTCCACAAACTGATTCTTTGCAACACAGCCGCAAAAATTGGAAATGCCGAAGGTTGGAACTCCCGTATCGAAGCGGCCCGAAAAGGAGGAATGAAATCCATCTCCGGAGCCGTTATGGAACGCTGGCTCACGCCCGCTTTCCGCGCAAGCTCTCCCGAAGTTGCGGCGGCAACGCTAGGCATGCTCGAAAGCACCGACCTCGACGGCTACATTGCCAACTGTGCGGCCGTCCGTGATTTTGATGCGCGCGAAACCATCTGCGGAATTCGCGTTCCAACTTTGGTCATCGCCGGCGCTCAGGATCCCGCTACCACTCCCGACGAAGGCCGCTTCCTCGCCGAAAAAATCCCCGGCGCTCGTTATGTTGAGCTCAATGCCGCGCATCTCTCGAACATCGAAGCCCGCGATGGGTTTAATTCGGAACTCAGCGCGTTTCTTGCCGCATAAGCCGGAGCGTATAAGCTTTCCTTGGATTTTCGCGGGAATGCCGAGCGCCGGGTGTTGCGTAATTTCGCAGGTGCGTGTGCGTGCCGGCGGAATTCTTATTTCGCCGCAACGCGTTCTTTAATCTGTTTGGAAAGGGCTTGAATTTCCTGCTGACTAATCCGGCCTTCGCCATTGAGCACGACCAGCAACTTTCCGCCGCCCGCGTCTTTGAATTCCGCATTCTGAATCGTGGCGTGGCCTTGAATCGCCGGTGGAAGCGTCGCGCTCAGGTTCGTTCCTTTTTCCAGGGCCGAAAGAATGGAAGAGCGAATTTTGTCGCGCAGCATGTCACCGAGAGTCCCCGAGCGCAAAAGTTCGCCTAGTGATCCATCCGCTTCGATCTTTCCGACCTCGGGCACCAATCGCAGTTCGGTATTGTCTTTCTCAATGGCAGGCGTCAGTTTTATTTCGATCAATGCGTTTCCGCCCACCAGTCTTTTGGACTTATCTTTTCCCAGGATTTTCGCGCAGGCCCATCGTTCATAGTGCAGTTGCACGGTCGCAAGGCTAGCCGGTGGAACCGGTACGAGTTGGGCTTGTTGGATGGCGATCCGTTCGCCGCAAGCATCCTCCTTATCCAGCTGACTGCTCAGCAGGTCCGTCATGTCTTGCTGCAATTCGGAGAGGTCGGCGTCGAGTTCCAGTTTGAAAGCGCTGGTGTCTTTATCTTTTACCTGCAAAGACACGACTCCCCAGGCCGTTATGGTAACGGCCTGCTCCTTGATTTTGAGCGGGATCTTCTGCGGGGGAATTTTGAATGTCAGATTCTGAGCGCACACGGGCACGCCAAAAGCACCAAGCGCGGCACAGAGGACAACCACCAGGCTAGGGCACAAGAACGAAGATCCGTCTGCGGTTCCGCGCCCACCAAAGGCACTGGGAATCATCTTCCTTATGGCCGCGTATCCCCTATAAAAAGAACTGCCATCCAATCCTTCGCTCTGCACGGGTCCTCACTACTCCCCATCACTTCACTGACGCATCCTATAGATTGTACCTTTGATCGAGGATCCGTCTCATCGTTGGCCGGCAATCCGGGTGAGCCATTTTTGGGCGCCCTCGAAATCTTGCGATGCCCCGCGAGCCCTTACTTGGCGAGTTCGGGCCCCTGCGAACGCATAAAGAATTCATCAAATTATGTGAGACGTTTTCTTAATTCTTGCGTCCAAATTGGCAAAAGCCGAAGTGGAGCGGAAGTCGGCCCAGAAGCTCCTAGACGTCCCGTCCAGACCATGGGCTGGGAGAATGCGGAGTTATCGGGCAGAGGCCGGCGCTTCTGCAAAAGGGAAGCCCGTTATGGGTGTATTTGCAAGAAACTACCATCAATATAGAACCTCGGAACCCCCCCCCAGCGAAATCGTCGGCCAAACAGAGAACCTGCGTCTCAGCCTGATCGAAGACCGGCCAGGAATCATCGAATTCAGCGGCTCCCCGAGCGTTCTCGTTTCGCTGCACATTGGTCCCTCGGTTGCTGTGGATTGCCGGCGGGCCGGAGAGCGCCACCGCGGCAAGAACATTCACGGCGATTTGGAAATCATTCCTCCGAACGTCGGCGGCCTCTGGGAAATCAAAAGCACCGACACGGCCCTGGTTATCGGATTGAAGCTGCGTCTGCTCGAGCGCGTTGCGGAAGAGTCCGGTGATGATCCATCCAAACTGCGGGTGACCAATCGTTTTCAAACGCGCGACTCGCAAATCGAGCACATCGCCTGGGCGTTGAAGGCCGAAATGGAAAACGGCTATCCTTGCGGGCGCCTCTATCGAGACTCGCTCGCGACGGCGCTGGCCGCGCGCATTGTGCGATATCACAGTTCGCTGGCGCGTCCCTACCGAACGACGAAAACCGCACTTCCGGCTCGCAAATTAAAAGAGGTTCTCGGCTTTGTCGAGGACAATCTTTCCCGAGACCTCGAACTGCGCGAGATTGCGGCAGTAGCCAGCTTGAGCGTTTCGCACTTCAAGACAATCTTTCGCCAATCCGTGGGCATGCCGCCGCATCAGTATTTGATTCGCCGCCGCGTCGAGCGCGCAGCCGCACAGTTACGCAACAGCAAATTGCCTATCGGCCAAATCGCCCTCGAACACGGCTTCTGCCATCAGAGCCATCTGGCGCTGCATATCCGCCGCGTTTTGGGAGTGTCGCCCCAGCAGATCAGGGATGCCAGTTGAAACGGCGGCTCTCCGGCATTTTCATACGTTTTTGCTCGTGACCGGCTGAATTTGAGCGACGACCGATTCTTTAAGGGGCAAGATAGACTGGGTGATTTTGCCCTTAAGAAGTGTAGACATTTGCGGGTTGCCGGCAGCAATGAATACTGCTTTGTTCTGGACAAATATGACCGACTTCCTTAGAGGGCAGACCGATGGAGCTTCCATCAAGCTGTCCGCAGACAAGCCCGTAGACGCTTCCCTGCTTCCTCCGATTCGCGCGCTTGCGCCGGAATCGGCCGAGAACATTGCGGAGTTCGAGCCACGGCCGGAAGCTACACCGGAGAAGCCCGTGCGGATCGCGGTCAAGACGAAGGGGAAAATTCTTCTCTTCAATCCAGAGGACATTCTTGCGGTCGAAGCCGAGGGCAACTACGTCCTGCTACAGCGCCACTCGGATTCCAATCTGCTTCGCGAATCCATCACCGCCATTGCAGAAAAACTCAAAGCCTACGGATTTGTACGGATTCACCGCTCCGTACTTGTGAATGCATCCTGGGTGCAGGAGATCCGCCCTGGGGCCACGGGCGAATATATTCTTCGTATCGCGAATGGGAAGGAATACACGGTTTCGCGAACGTACAAAAACAATTTGAAGCTGCTGGCCCAGTCCTGGATCGGTATTGATTCCTTCATCGAAGATTAGCACCGCATTTCGAGCCTGCCTGTTGAGTGCCCCAAGTTGAAGGGTCCTTCTACCGGACAAATGCTCTCTCTGCCTCCACGTTTTAGAATCAATTTATAATTCATTCCCAAAATTTAGTCGGTTACTCCTACCAAACTCGGTGCGAACTACGTTCTTTTTTCCAACATCTCCCAAATTCTGGAGTTATCTATTCTTTTGTCAGCCGGGGACGTCTCAACACCTTCCCGATACCAAGTCCAAATTGGCTGGTGCGAACCGCCCATTTAGCAACGCAAGACAATTTCGCCGCACTTCGCGTTTTCATATTTTCATTTCGTGCCTTCCTCCGAAGTGCTTGAAAATAAATCAACCTCGGGACTATTTCTGATTGGTATCTCGCTTGCACCTCACTCTGCGATTACATCGCGCGGTTCGAGTGCCGCGCGAATTCGCTTTCCTGAAATTTATTAGCCGTAATGCAGTCCATTGGAGGAATGCTAAATGTCTAGCAAGCGACGCATCTTTATTATCGGTTGCCTGTTGTGTTTGCTCGCTTTTGTTCCATCAGCGCTCTTTTCGCAGAGCGCCTCCACCGGCCAGGTAGTAGGGACAGTGTTGGACCCATCGGGAGCAGCGGTTGCAGGCGCGCTCGTCACGCTGACGGACCTGTCCACGAACGCGACGCGTTCGGCCTCAACGAACGACGTCGGGAGATTCATTCTCGTTGACGTGCCCGCGGGCAACTTCAGCGTTTCGATCAATAAGACGGGATTTCGGGTATCGAAGATCACGGACCAAGCGGTGAGCGTGGGAACGACCCTGACGTTGAACATTACGCTCGAAATTGGTTCCGTTGCCGAGAGCGTTGAGGTCACGGCGAGCAATGCGGAACTCCAGACTCTGAACGCCACGGTCGGCAACACCATTACAGGTACGGCCCTAGACTCGCTCCCCAGCTTGAGCCGCGACGCGAGCACGTTTTTCACCCTGCAACCAGGTGTGGCGCCTGATGGCAGCGTCGCCGGCGTGGCCATGGACCAAAATTCCTTCCAACTCGATGGCGGCCAGAACACCAATGATATGGACGGCAGCATGAACATCTACACGCCGAGCTTTGCGGGTGACGTTACGGGCGGTCTCATCTCGGCGCAGGTCACAGGGAATGCGGGCGGCGGGCCTACGGGAGTAATGCCCACCCCGATCGACAGCGTTGAAGAATTCAAGGTCAGCACCACCAACCAGACCGCGGACTTCAACAGCTCAGCCGGTTCGCAGGTTTCCATCGTCACCAAGCGCGGCACCAATTCCTGGCATGGAACGCTGTACGAATATTATTTGGACAACAACTGGTCGGCGAACACTTTCCAAAATAATTCCGCGGGCATTCCGGTTCCGAGTTTCCACTACAGCCGCTTTGGCGCGGCCGCTGGCGGGCCGATCATTCCTAAAGAGATTCTCGGCGGCAAGACCTACTTCTTTGCCAACTTTGAAGGCTACCGTTTCCCCGATTCCGAAACCATCAACCACAACACTCCCACAGCTTCCATGCGCCTTGGCCTGCTCTACTTCGGCGGCCAGTATTACAACCTGAATCCAACCCCCGTAACCTACAACGGCGTTACGTATGCGGGAACAAATCTAGATCCGCGGGGCATTGGCATCAATTCTGAAATCGAACAGCTGTGGGCGAAAATGCCGCTGCCCAACACGACGGCATGCAACGGCCTATCGCTTTGCGACAACTCACCAGCGGGCGGCAACATTGGCGTCTTCACGGGTAACATGTCCGTCCCTCAATCCAGCAACTTCGGCGTCGCTCGGCTGGATCATGATTTTGGAGCCAAGTGGCACTTCATGAGCAGCTACCGCTACTTCCGGCTAGATCGCACCACGGACAGCCAGTATACGATTGCAGGTGGAACTCCCACTTCCCTTTCCGAGCGGCCTCAGGTGCCGTGGTTCTATGTGGCAGCCCTGACCACCAACGTCACCAACAATGTGACGAACGATCTGCACTATAGCTATCTTAGGAACTACTGGCAGTGGGGGTCCGCAGGAGACCCTCCGCAGCTTTCTGGCTTGTCCGGAGCTCTTGAACCCTTGGGCGAAGGAGGCTCTGCTACTGGATTTGCTCTTACTCCTTACAACGTAAACACGCAGAACACCCGGACGCGCTTCTGGGATGGAAAAGACAACATGGTCCGGGATGACGTCAGCATGTTGCATGGCAGCCACCTCTTCCAATTCGGCGGAACGTATCAGCATAACTGGGACTTTCACCAGCGCACGGACAACGGAGGCGGTATCAACAACCAGGCCGTTTACCAGCTATCGAACGACGTCAATTCGGGTCTTAATTTGACCGGAATTATTCCGGGCACCGTGCCCACCGCGAACCAGGTCGAGTTTGGGCAAGACTACGCGGCGGCTTTGGGAATTGTCACCATCGCCCAGATTGCTTATACGCGAAGCGGGCCGAACCTGACATTGAATCCCCCGCTCACGCCGGCAGAAGACAAGAGCACCATTCCCTACTACAACGTGTACTTCAGCGATTCCTGGCGCGTCAAACCAACGTTCACGATCACTTACGGTTTGGGTTGGACACTGGAAATGCCTCCGGTCGAATCGCAGGGACGCCAGGTTGAACTCGTGGATCAGGGCGGCCAGCAAATTGATGTGGCAGCCTACCTCAAGCAACGCGAAGAGGCGGCGTTGCAGGGTCAAGTCTACAATCCGGAAATTGGTTTCGACCTCGTCGGCAACACGGGCAGCGGACAGAAGTATCCTTACGACCCTTTCTATGGTTCGTTCAGCCCGCGCATTGCGGCTGCCTGGAATCCCAACTATACGGACGGAATCCTTGGCAACCTATTAGGCCAGGGCAAGACCGTGATCCGCGGCGGTTACAGCCGAATTTATGGACGTCTGAACGGCGTCGACCTCGTGCTCGTACCTTTGCTCGGGACGGGCCTCATCCAGCCAGTACAGTGCATAGACCCACAGAGCTCCATCACCGGTAACGGGACCTGTTCCGGAACAGGGGGGGCCACTCCGTTGAATGCTTTCCGCATTGGCACAGACGGGTTGACCGCTCCGCTTCCAACTCCGAGCGCGACTCTTCCCCAACCGGATTTCCCCGGCTACAACGCCATTGCCGCAGCTACGGGCGAGGCGTTGGACAAGAATTTCCGTCCCGACGAGTCAGACCAGTTCGACCTGACCATCCAGCGCCAGATCAACAGCAAAACCATCCTCGAAGTGGGCTACATCGGCCGCCGCATCACGCATGAATATCAGCCACTGATGATCAATGCGGTGCCCACGATGATGACTCTCGGTGGACAAACCTTTGCAAAAGCCTACGCCAACCTGCAATTGCAATATTGCGGCGGCGGGTCGGTTGCAGGTCTCGCGGGCGGCGGCTGTGTTGGGAACGTAGGAGCCGTAACGCCACAGCCGTTCTTTGAAAAAGCCCTGGCGGGCACCGGCTATTGCACCGGGTTTGCAAGCTGCACGCAGGCCGTCGCCGTGAACGAAGGCAACAACGGCACTGGCAACCTGGGCATACAAAACGTCTGGAGCCTCTGGAGCGATTTGGATCAGGGCGGCGCCACTTGCAGCCCCACTCAACCCTGCGGCTTCAACTTCGCCCGCACCATGATGAACAGCCCGATCGCCGGCTCGCCCTTCGGCGCCAACGGCCAACTGACCTCTGGCGTGGCCGTCAACGCGAGCCTCGGCTACGGCAATTACAACGCTGGCTTCGTTACGTTGAAAATGGCCGACTGGCACGGGTTGACGCTTCAGCAGAACTTTACATTCAGCAAGGCGCTCGGAACCGTAAACGTGGTTCAAGCCAGCAGTTCATTCACTACCGTGAATCCCTACGACATCGGCGCGGGCTACGGCTTACAGCCCTTTGACCGCAAATTCGTTGACAACGTTTTGCTGGTGTACCAGCCACCCTTCTACAAGGCCCAACACGGCGTGGTCGGTCGTCTCCTCGGCGGGTGGTCCTTCGCGCCCATCTTCACCGCGGGAAGCGGCTTGCCGCTCGAAATCAACACCAGCAACGGCGACGGACAGTCCTTTGGCGAGGCGGATGCTATTGACTTCGCCGCGGACGAAAACGCCGTTCTGACTTGCGCCAATAACTTTGGCAGCTCGCGCCACAATGGCGTCGCGCCCACTACGGGTCCCGGCTCCGCAGGAAACGTCAACATGTTTGCCAACCCGGCCGCCGTTTTTGGTTGCGTTCGCGACCCAATACTCGGTCTCGATGGCGGCGCCGGCGGTGCTGGCACGCTTCGCGGCATGCCTTTCTGGAACGTGGACTTCCAGGTGAAGAAGAACATTCACATCAACGAGCGCTTCAGCGCGGAATTCCAATCCATCTTTACCAACGTCTTCAACCACGACCAACTGCTTGATCCGTTCTTGAGCCTTTCGGCACCGTCGCTCTGGGGCGTCGAAAATACGCAGGGAAATACGCCACGGTCCATCGAGCTGGGGATTCGGTTCCGGTTCTAAACTCCAGAGGGGCGCCGTCCCACGCAATGAATCACGCGGATCTCGTCCCCGCGAAGCCGCGAAGAAAACGGGGAAGGCCTGTAAGGCCTTCCCCGTTTCTTTTTTAGGTGGGAGCTGGGATGACGACGCGGAAACCTGCGGCCACCAGCCACAAATCTCCAGCGCCGTTCTCTTTTCTCAGTTGTTCACGGTGGAATGGAAGGCTGCGCCATCCAGGAGCGGCTGCAGACTTTGCAGAACTTGCGGAAGCTCATCCGCCAGCGTTGTTACGGTTAGGACCCCGACGGAAGAGCCGCTACGCGCGTAGATTCGCCGATAGACCAGTTCCCTGCCATCTTTGGTCGAGTGGCGCACGTCTACGGCCATGCTCTCATCCGCGCCACCCACTCGCGGCGGCATCGTCGGCTCAATCCTGGCATCGCGGAGATAGCCGCGCAGCGTGCTGATCTGAGACTCCACAAATTGGGGTAGCGTAATTCCGCCGAGCGCCTCTTCGGTCGCGGCTACGCTGCTCGGAAAGTCTTCGTGCCCCGTTTGTTGCAGGCCGAACCCCTCCTGCACAATCCACTCCGGTGGCGCAGCCGGAAACGACCACCCCATGACGGAAAAGGCGGCCTCTCGTGAGCCGCCTGCGGAGCGCGGGAGACCGCGGTCGGCAGGGCGGTCGACGGCCCGATCAACCGGTCGCTGAGAGACTGGGTGAAGCGGCGAAGCGGCCACAGGATTCGGCGGAGGGGCGACGGGCAGCCTGGGGATGGCGTGAACCCGTGGCGGCTCCTCCGGACGCGGCGGCGCGCTCTCCGCGCGCAGTTCAGGCGGTTGCGAAGCGTGATCGGCAGATGATGGCCGTCGAGCAGGCGGTTCAGCGGGTGTGGAAGGAGTGGCACGCGGCGGGACGCCATGATCATCTGGATGGAACGGTTCGGCGGGAGACAAGATAGAATCCGCGGGTGAGGGTCGCACGGCCTGAGGCGCGTCCGGTGAGACTGGCGGGTCGCCAACGGGAGGCCGCGCGGCGCGGTGCGCCTCAAAAAGGGCTGGAGGCTCCGCGGCGGGAGGGCGCACAACCCGCGGCTCAGGAGTGGACGCAGGCCGCTGAGGTTCTCTTGGGGAGACGGCATCAGGACGCGGAGTTGAGGGGGCGAGTTTTGCGTCAGCAACAATCTTTACCGTGAAAATGGTTTGGCCGCTTTTGATTTCGTCGCCGTTGGCGAGCATGGCGTCCTGAATTTTAGCGCCATTGAGAAATGTGCCGTTGCTGCTCTTGCGGTCCACAACGCGGCAGCCCTGCGCACCGCACTCCACAACAAAGTGCAAGCCGGACATGAACGTGTCGTGAGGGAGCGCGAAGTCGGAGCGCGTGGCCGAGCGGCCAATGGTGACGGTCTGGCCGGTCGTCAGGGGAATTTTCTTTCCCTCGAAGGGGCCGGCTTTAATTTCAAGAAGTAAACCCATCTTGTTTTCCCGCTTGCGATCCTACGCCACAGACGTTGAGCTTAGTTCTCGAGGTTGTGTCCATTTCGATTAGTCTCCATCCTCCACAGGAGGCGCGAGACGCGCGTTGAAAAGCTTTGGATCGACCGGTCTCCACTTGAAATTATTAGCCGCTTCGCGGACTTTCTCCATAGACTCTCGGGGATAGAATTCCGCGGGCCAACCGCGAGACCTGACATCACTAGCCACTTGGCTAGCAGTAGTCAGAAGTTCCTCGTGAACATCATGAAAGTGCTTGTGTTCACCAGCACCGTAGGCTGCCATCGCCTCGCCGAATTCGCCAATCAACTGTGACAGATAGCCTACCCCCTGAAGAGCAGCGAAGATCGGCAACTTGCTGAATACTCCCCCACTGCTTCCGACGCCAACGAGCCACTTCCCTGCCCAAGTGACGAGATGAAATCCATATACCGAAACGGCATCCTCACGCGGGTACTTTTCGAGCAGTTCATCACCATACGTGTGCGTCACGAAAATGTCATAGCTGAAAACAATAGCAGACCCTACGTCTGCCATGGCTCCCATGCCCTTGCCAACCTTGCTCAGTGTTTCCAACCTGGCTGTTACTTTTGCGGCGGTCCCAGCTGCGTCACCGGCAGCACCGGATAGCCAAACGGCACGGAGAATTTTATGAAGTCCGATAAATTGCAGAGTCGCGCCACCAGCATCCAACCCCTTCAAAACTGCTTTCATTCCTTTGCCTATCCACCAAGGATCGTCGGATGCGTGACCGGCTCCTTCGCGAAATGCATTCCAAGCAGACACAAATACCGCCCACTTCACAAAAATCTCAATGGCCTGGACGCTACCCGCGAATGCAGGATCACTCTCCTTAAAAACATCGAGGGCTTTTCTGCGCTTGTACTCGATACCTTTCTCGAGCTTCTCGGTTTCGACCCGGAACTCCTCCTGTATCTTGGCTAAATCAGGGTCCGAGGCGGCCATCGCCCGAGTCGCGTCGCGTTGGAGAAGATCCCGATTCCCCAGCACTTTCCGCACCCAATCCGAATTGCCCGCCTGCTTATATTTTTCGATATATTCATCGCACAGCAAAACCAGATCGTCTTCTTTGCCGGCTACACCCCAAAGCTCGTCCCATACCTTGATTTGCTTGCCGACAATGTCCGACATCTTTTTATAACTTATGTTTTCCTTCGAGACGAATATGGAAGCGGCATTTAGCATGGAAATCGTATACCGCCGGGCAGAGTTGATGGCATCCACAGTGCTCGCAGGCTTGGACGAAAGCCCCTTAGCGAGGGGAAATTTGCCGGCGTCGCCGAACTTCTTCTCAAAGAAGGGAAAAGTGAATTCGCAGGCAAATGCGCGGCCGTAGTCGAAAGACTCGCCCGTCACCCGAACTTGATATTGGTCCACGGGAGAAACCGAAGTGAAAACCTTCGGGATGCGGTTGAAGATAAACCCGAGACGAGAAAGCAAGACGCGATGTTCTTCTGCGAAGACGGGGTCATAGTGGGCAACTTCCTTGCCGAAGGCTGAATTATGAATGAGATTCCAAACCAGGCTGGCGAGATTGTTAATGTGTTTGCGCTCGGGAATAGGTGCCTGCGATTCTAGGCAAACTCCATAATTGATGAAATTGGAGCAGGCATTGAAGGTGCTTAGCAGGCGAATCTGCATGTCGCAGAAATACTTGGAGTTATCGTCGGACGGATCCTCAATGTGAATGTGATTCATATTATAGCCGGACTCATAGAGGACACTGAGGAACTGACGCAGGTATTGCGCAAGATTTCGGGCTTTAGCTACGTTGGCGACCAGTTTTTCATGAGACAACAGAAGGCGGTCAAGAGCGTCGATGATACGGCTGAGCCGATATATCCAATGGAAACGCCGACTGCGCAAGCGGAGCCGGCAAGGGTCGCCTCTTTGGGCGGGCGCGGTGATTTTAACCTCCTGCCAGTATTTCCGCGCCGGTAGATCCGGGGGGTTCCATCGCTTCTGCTTGCCGTTTACAGGTTCAGTGGTGAAGGGCGGATCGCTCTCGTAGATGTAGTCGCCCATCCTAATCCAAGCGTCGAGCCATACTTTATAGGTGCCGAGAGGCATTAACGTTGGAATTTGGCGATCATGTTTGCGGTTGTAATTGAACTTTTCGCGAGCGGTTTGGATGATGTAAAGAGCCCCGTCTTTGACATAGCCGGAATGCCACATGCCGCGTTTGGAGCGATCTGCAAACCAAATTTCGCCCCAAATAACCTTCTCGGTGAGCAGCGTTTTGCCATAGAGATTGGGCACGGGCGGAAAAGGGAGCTTCCCTTCAAATCCGACCATGTCGTCCTGAAGAATCTCGATGGGCACCATCTGTGCCGCCCTGATGTGCATACTCTACCCCCTTAGACAATAGACTCGCCGGCACCTTCGGTTGGAGGAAGGTCGGCGATCTCCCATCCCGATGGCTGGTGGCCGCGTAAGTCATCCGGGATATCTGGCAACTGATCTTCGAGCGCCATCGAATCATATTTGTCAGGCTCCGGCTGGTCTCCTGCAGCGTCAACGGTGGAATCGGGATTGGCATCTGTGTCAAGAAGGTCGTCCAATAGAAGGTTATGAAAGACGTAGTAGGAGCCCTCCGAACCTTCGTCCACAATGAGGCTATAGCGAAGGCCTTTGCGCATGCCGGTGAAGACGAGAGTGATCCTATCGTCGCCCTGTACTGCATCGTCAGCAACCGTATGGCGCTGATGTTCCGAACCATCTTCATTCAGCACGATATAGACGTCCTGACGCGCATGCTGAGTGGCAGAATCGATGTACAGATCGATGATAAAAACCGGGGGAACGGCCAAAGTATTCAAACTATTCGGGGCAAGATGAGCCAGTTCAAACAATGTAGCACCCCCCCGCGTTCAAAGGACGAACCCGGGCAACGACGTTGCCGACAGCAAAATGGCGCAGGCAGGGTTCGCAGATACAAGGAGCGATCAGAGAGAAAGAGAACCCGAAGCGAACAGGACTAGCAGCCATGCAAATCCGCCAACTTTGAGCGAGTGGTTGTGTTGGGTGTGCCGGAAACTCCAAGGCCGAACTTCTTTTGAAAAGCTTCAAGAGCGCTCTTAGTCCGTGCCCCGAGCACGCCATCTGCTGGACCACAGAGAAAACCGAGATTATTGAGACGAGCTTGAATACCGGTGATGATAGCAGGGTCATTGCCGTGGCTATCTACCGGATCGAGATATCCGATGCGTAGATTCCACTTGAGATGGGCCTTGTCCAACCTCAGTTCTCCCTCTCGCGCGTCGGCGGGGATCTCCTGCTGTAAGAGTCCGCCTCCATCGGTAGTGCCCTTCTTTCGAAGGTTGCCAACGATCAGGGTAAAAGGTTCGTTCCCCATTGGGTTGTCTTCCACATCTTTCAATCGAATTTTAAGAAGGAGCTTTGAGCTCTTTATCTGGAATTTGTGTATCTGGTCCGTTGCAGCGGACTCCTGCTTATCCGCCTTGTCAGGAATATAAAGTTGGTCGCCGGGATAGATAACGTTAGGGTCCGGCCTATTCCGCTTAAAGTCCGCGTTTTGGGGATGATCGTAGATGGTATGAAAGTCAGAGAAACCGTAGTCCAGTGCGATGCTTGACAAGAATTCGCCCTGCTCGACGGTATGCGTTTGGCCCATGGGGAGCCTCCTATTTGGCTCAACTCTGCTTCCAGTCCCTGGCGTCCCTTTCGGGAAACGCGACTTTACAGTTGCCGGAATCGATGCCGCTGATTTTGGCGCGGCCGTGTTTATCGGTACTGCCCTCCACGACGGTGCCGTCGGGAAGGGTGATGCGGTAGTCCTCGAAGGGTACGGCGCGTTGTTGCTCATCTACCAGTTGGATGGCGATCCAGTGCGTTTTATCCGGCGATACAGTTTGATTCGAAGGCGAGTCGGAAGAAGAATCGGAGCCGCAGGACGAGGATGGAGAGCCGGCGGGAGCTGGGCTCATGTTTTGATTGGCGTCGTTGGAGGCGTTTTCGAGCGGGCTACCGGCACTGCTCATGGATTTGCTCCGGGTTTGGCTTTATTTTCGTGTTTTTTGGCGGCTTTGTACAGGCGCTCGATTTTCGCGGTGGGATTGCGAAGCGCGCGATTTTGCAGGATGGATTGGGCCCAGGGAAGATTGGGGTCTTTGTCGAAGTCGCGGCCGTAGAAGATCATCAGATCGATGTATTTGCAGACGTCCACTTCGGAAATCATTTTGTAGGCGGCGGCGCGCTGGGTGCCGTATTGAATGGTTTCGCGGAGTTTTGGCTCGCCGAGGGATTCGGATTGTTGGGGAAAGACTTTTTTCAGATGCGCGATCATGCGATCTGCGAAGGCCTTTTGCCCTACAGGTCCGAAGACGGCCAGTTGTTCTTTGCGGATGGTTAGCATGGCGTTAGCGGCGGCCTGTGGCGAAAAGCTCTCGCGATCTCACGTGCCCTACCGCCCTCGCTGTGCGAGCAAACGCAAGTTCATTCAGGTTGATCTCAGGCCGGAGCAAGTTGGAGCTCCTTTGCAGCGGCGCCTTTGGGGCTGCGGGTAAAGTGGAGGCCTAGCTTGGGGTCTTCGGCTTCCATAAAGAAATGCTTCACTGGGCCGAAAAACTGATCTGCTTCTTCGGGAAAGCATGTGGGTAAGAAAAGTCGGAGGACGCGCGGATCGTAGTAGCGGAAGTAAACCTGCTGGCCATCGGGCAATTTTACATTGAGATAGTGGCGGAAATGGGGGCGGAGCTCTTTGAGCGGAAGGTCGCTAGTGACGAAGATGCCCCAGTTTTTGGACCAGGCTTGCTGTGCGAGCGTGTCGATCAAGGGCGATTTATTGGGAACGCGCACAAGATACGGGGCGAAGTGCGCGAGTTGCGCGCCCTGTGCGCCTTCGTAGAGGGATTGATGCTCTTCTTTTGATTCGAGGATAACTTTCAGGACGCTCGGTTCACGCGAGGCATCCAGTAAAGCGTAGAGAGGCTGCAAATCTTTGGCCAGAAGATCCTGGAGGCGGGGCTGGGCTGGCGCCAGCGGTTTTGGCTTTGGCTGAGGCGGCGCGGCCGGGGCTGGCATGAATTGCGGGGAGCGAACGGGGAAAGAAGGTAGTTCGCCGGGCTTGAGGGGAGCGGGAGCAGGCTCCGGAGTAAACGGAGCGCGGGGTTGCGGTTGTGGCGGTCGCGGCGGAGTGGCAAAGGCTGGCGGCTTTGCGTCCATGATGGGATCGAATTTTGGTTGTGGCTTGGGAGTTTCGGCCACGAGCGAGTCTTCGCGCACCATTCGAACGACGAAGATAGTTGCGCCGGCGCGGATTTCGTCGCCGTTGGCGAGAATGGCTTCCTTGACGCGAGCGCCGTTGAGGAAAGTGCCGTTGCTGCTTTCGAGGTCGAGCAAGCGACAACCTTTGGGGCCGAAATCAACGGCGAAGTGCAGACTGGACATGGCTTTGTCGTCGGGGAAAGCGTGGTCGGCTTTGGGGTTGCGGCCGATACGGAGGGGCTGGCCCTCGATTAGCGGGATTTTGTTTCCCGCGGTGGGGCCGGAGCGAATTTCGAGAACTGTCTTCATGACCAACGGCAAAGCTCAGACCAGCAAGACCGACTATGCACTTTCTAGAGGGCCAGCATTATTACAGGATGCCTCGCATCATGCCGACAACTTAGCGCAAGAGAGCCGACTCCGGCAAGAACATAGGACTGACGACCGCTTCGGGAGGGAAGGATAGGATCACGGGATCGCATATTGTTGGCGCATCCGTTTGTACTCTTCGGCGAGAGTAGGGTCGGCAAAGCCGAGCGAGGCCCAATTGTGGAGACACTTGTTGGTCCGCTCGCGGAGAGGTTGCCGGGACTTCTGGAGCGGCTGGCGAGAGGAGAAATCGAGGATGAGAGCGAAAGCGGCGAGGTTTTGCAATTGCAGTTTCGGATCGGTCTGACGGGCGAACATGGTGCAAAGCAACTCCAAAGCAGCGGCGCCGTCGTCGTCCCATGCGCTCTGAGAGATAGTGAAGGCTATAAAGTAAAAAGCAAAAGGCTGGAGGCCACGAGGGAGATTCTGTTGCGAAAGAGTCTTCCTCACGGCCGGCTCGAATTGCGGCCACTTAACTCCGGCATGAACGAGCGAGCGTAGGGCGACGCGATAGCCTTCGGGAGAAGGAGAGGCGGCCAAGTAGGAGAGCCATCTTTGGATGCGATCTTTGGGATCGGTGACGCGCTGGATGGAAACGATGTCCTTTACCAAGGCCAGGAAGTTCTGTTCGCCCGCCGAGCTGGGGATGGCTTTCAGGACGTTTTGCGAATTCGCTTCGCCAAAGAAGAGAACGACTTCACCATCCGGCTGTAGTTCGCCGTAGTCTTTCTCCCAGAGCGGGTTGGGGGAAGGAGTGGGGGACATGAAGGCCCGCTCGGACCTGGAGAAAGGGATGGGGCCGGTAAGGGGAGTGCCCTTGAGAGTGCTGGGGAGCTCGAGTTCGGCTGTGACCGTCCACTCGAGAGGGAAACCGTCGGGGCCGGGCTGAGACATCTTCACATCTTTCTTTTGATAGTGAGAGATATGGCCAGCGACAATGGCGGGGCTGGAGGCAACGAGAGTTTCAGGGCCAATACGAAAGATTTGGTCGGCTCGATCTGTCAGTGCAGCGTTTGGCGACATGCGGCCTCCTAAGAGAAAAATACACAGTGTGATGAGCGTTTTCATGGCGTTAGATTGCCGGCTGGGCGGTGTAAGAGCTCCGCTGGGAAGTGTTAAAGAAAGGATCGGCCAAGTTGGGCGAGTTAGAGCCTTTGCCCACGGCAACGGAGCCGATCTGGATTGCATTGGAGGACGGAGTGCAGCGGCTTCCCACATTCTGCGAAGTGTCGACGGTCACGTTAAATTGCATCGACCAATCAAAGTTGCGGAGGTAGACAAACGAACCCGGAACATCAAAATCGGCCCACTCAATGCACTGAACTACAAGCCAGGCAGTAAAACTATTCGAGAAGGATATTTGACGGAGAGCGCCTCCGGGCGAGCCCGCGCGAGGATCCCGCCAATCGGAGGGCAACCATGGGCTGTCCTCATGATGAGCTGTCTCGGTATCGCCGTCGGAGAGAAAACCCAATACGAAAGCAGCATGGTAAAAGGGCTTTTGGGTGTCGGGATCCCAAACGTCGCGGATGGGCATGGGACAGGACCAGGTGAGCAGAGCACGTGCAAAGCGAATGCGCCGGTCATTTGTGAGCATGGTTTGAAGCCAACCGACTTGAAAGTTCGTGGCGCAATCGTTTTTCCGCGGACAGGAGGAGTCGAGATTGATTTGCACCGTTGGATCGGTGCTCATCTCCGATGTGCCATTGAATTGATAGGAGCAAAGATTGACGCCGTCGTTGGTCTCCATGGCGTAGATGCGACGACCGGTCACAGTATCGTTTGTAACGACGAAGTCAATCTTGTGAATGGTGACTTGCTTGGTGTCGGTGGCGCTGCCCTGAGCCGTGACGTAATTCACGGTGACAGTGGCATGCTGCTCAGGGATATTCCCGTTCACATTGTCCGGAGTGAAGTTTCGCAAGTAAACGGTGTCACCTTTTGTCGCAGGTCTGCCATTTGCGTCCACAAGAGTAGCTCCGGTGACCGACCATTGGTAGTCGCCGCTAGCAGGAGTACCAACCGCCTGAATTTTGAAGCGGTGGCCCGGGCAAGCGACGGCGGCTTCGAGAATGATTTTAACCGTTGGAGGCGCAGTCGACTCGCAGGGGGAGGAACTGGAAATGCGCTGATAGAAGCGGCAAGCAAACGTGTCTTTATTGTCCTCGAACTTACGATCCTGGCCGGAGAGGTGGTTGGAACGGCGAAACTCGCCGTTGTCCCAAAAGCGAAGCTTGCAGCCGGCGGGACCATCGGTGGCGGTGGGACAGGGCCACTTGGCCGGATCGACGCGGCTGCCTTTGCGAAACATGAGAATGAGGACCCGGCGATTGGAGGCGTTGTCGGAATTGCGCTGAGCGAGAATGGCCTGAATTGCAGGGTCGGTTCGGTCGCCTTGCGCGGCTTGATCGTAATTGCTCTGCTTCTCCTGGGAGAAAATGAGGAGGGGGTTGAACTCGCTGCAACCCTGATAGTCGCCCTTGCCGGCGGAATTGGCGCCTTGTGCAAGGAAATCGGCCTTGGAGAGTTTCAGCGCGGGAGGAACGAGTTTTCGGAGATAGGCCTGGATGAGAGCGGAATCTTGGGTGCCCATGGGAAGGCCTGTGAAGCTCTGCATCATTTCGCGCTGCTGGGAGCCCCAATTTTCCTTGCTGGCGATGGAACTCCATAAATTGACAGCGGTGCCGGAATCAGTGTTGAAAATGAGGATGGCGTAGATGGCCGTTGCGCGGCGGCCACTCAGATATTTGTTGTATTCGTCGGTGCCGACGGGGTCGGCGTGGCCAAAGACGGAGAGCGGGCATCCTGGGTGGGCTTGAATGAGAGAGATTAAGTTCTGAAGTTCGGCGCGAATGTCGTTGGGCGTGCCGGCGGGATCGGCGGAAGGGTCGGCGGCAACGAAGGAGGAATCGAAGGCAAATCGGATGTCATCGACACGCCAACACGCAATGGGAATGAGGGGAAGCCTTGTGTTGTTAAACTCACCGGCGGTGGAGGGGGCAACGAGGAGTTGCGGAGAACTGGAAGCTGGATGGGAGCCTTGAACGCCGCCATCGGAAGAGCCGTGAATTGTGCCTTGGTTATCGCCGGGCATATTCGGTCCGCGTTATTTTGCACGAGAGCATGAGGAGCGTGGCGGCCATGGGGAGAAATCAACAGCCATAAACTTGCTTGAGTTTGGATTGGGTTTGGGGGCCGCAGTCGCCGTCGACGGTGAGGCTGTTGTCGCACTGGAATTCCTGGACGGCAGAATTGAAGGCATCGGTGTCGGAGCCGTCGACGGGGCCCGCAAAATAGCCGAGATTGTTGAGGCGGGCGACCTGGCCGGAGACTTCGTCAATGGGATCGAGATGGCCGATTTTGATAGGCAAGACTTCGTTGGCGAAAGGGGTTTGATCACCGCGGATGGTGAGAACGCCTTCTTTGGCATCGAGCGGGATTTCCTGTTCGAGCTTGCCGTTGCCGTCGGTCGTGAGTTGATAGACCTGGCCGTCGATAAGCAAGGCGCATTGCGCGCCTGCGATAGGTTTTTCGTAGATATCTTCCAGGACGAGGCGGAGCTTCAAGGTAGTTTTGTCCACTTTGAAGGTGTGCTTCTTGTCTGTGGCGCCGGATTCCTGTTTTTCTTCCATGTCGGGAATGAAGATTTCGTCGCCGGGGAGAAGAATGTTGGGATTCTGGCGCTTGTTTTTCAGGTCGGCGTTTTTGGGATGATTCCAGATGATGGTGTAATCCGTGAAACCGTTGTCTTTGGCGATGCTGGAAAGGTGATCGCCTTGTTGGACAGTGTAATTCTCAGGCATTGCTGCCACCTCGAGCCGATTTGTTCGCTAAAAATAAGCTCATCGTACGACCATCGAATTATTTTTTGTGCCAGGACTTCTTGTCGATGTTTGGAAATGTGATTTTGCAGTTGCCGGGGTCGATGCCATCCACGCGCGCCTGGCCTTGTGAATCCAGATTGCCTTCCTTGATCGAACCGTCCGGGAGCTCAATTCGATAGGCTTCGCCTGCGACAGGCTTGCCTGCTTGATCGAGCAATTCGATTTCGACCCAATGACCGGTTGGGGATTTTGGGGGCGCACCTGACGCGTTCGAGAGAGCCTCGCAACCTTGACAAGGTTTAATGAACGGGAGACCACTTTGCGCGGCATTCGCCAGCGCCTGGCCCGCCGTGGAAACGCCAGGACTACCGGAGGAAGAGGAGGGGCCGGTGGTGCCACTGCCGCTCATCGCTTGTGCCAGTAAGACGAGAGGCGGGACCGGGGGAACAACCGTGGGCGAGCCCATGCCGACTTCGCCGATCATAACGGTCATCTCGCCCAGCACGATGGGATTCGCGGGACCGAGACAGAGGCCGGGAATTTCCATGACGATGTCGCCCATCCGACAGGCCATCATGTTGTTGATGAGGACGGTGGGGCTGCCCATCATGACCATGCCGACGCCGTCGGGCCCGGTTATGTTGACCATGGGGCAGGCGTGCTGATCCATCATGGCGCGCCAAGCAGGTAGGCCGCCGATGAGGACGTCCACGCTGCCGGGGCCTGGGGCGAGCGGAGTGCCGTGCGTCGTAAGGTCAGTAACTCGGGCTGCGGGAGGCATAATTTTTGCTCCTGAATGGCGCGGGACATCGCGTACGCGTTCGCTTGCATGTTCTTGAGCAAGTCCGCTTGCTCTGCGCCTACTGGTTGAGCTTTCCCCCTTTCGTGCCGTCATCGGCAGTGTCCGGATCTTTGGGATCTTCGGGGCTGTCGGGGCTGTCTGGAGAATCGGGGCTGGCCGATTGAGCGCTGCCCGGGGCACCACCGCTGTTGATGAGAACCATGGTGCCCTGGATGGAGACGCCGGCGGGGCCAATATCAATGAAGCCGCCGGGGCCGACCAAAGAAAGTTGCATGCCAGCCTGAATGACCACGTTCATGCCGCCCGTGATGTACACGGCTTGCGTTGCGGAGGTTACATCGTTTCCGCCGATTTGCGTGTTCCGGTTCTGACCAACGGTTAGCGAATCGTTCGAACCGATTTGAATTTTGCGGTTCTGGCCAATGGTCACCGAATCATTGTTAGTGACCTGCTCTTTGCGATTGCCTCCGATTGTAATCGATTCGTCGGCGTCCACTTTTTCCATGTGCTTCGCAGCGATATGGATGGATGTATCGCCGGTGATGCTTTCGATGTGCTTGCCTTTGACTTGTGTCTGTTTGTCGCCGTCCACTTCTTCGAACTGGCTGGACTTGACGATCATGTGGCGATTGGCGCCGACGAACTCTCGCGATTCTTTTTCGACGCGCCAGTCCATGTCTTTTTCGGCGTTCATGAAAATCTGCTCGTCACCTTTTTTGTCTTCGAAGCGCAACTCGTTGAAGTTGCTGGAACTTCCCTTTTTCGTGCTGCGCGAAAGGAACGTTGTACGCGTCATATTATCGGGCAGAGCGTATGGAGGCATCTGGTCAGCGTTATAGACGCGGCCGGTAATAATAGGGCGGTCCGGATCGCCTTCGAGAAAGTCGACAATCACTTCCTGACCGATGCGCGGAATATTGATGGCGCCCCAGTTTTTGCCGGCCCAAGGCTGCGAGACGCGGATCCAGCAAGAACTGTTCTCGTTCTTTTTGCCCAGTCGATCCCAGAAAAATTGCACTTTTACGCGGCTGTATTTATCGGGATAAATCTCCTCGCCCTCGGGACCCACGACGACCGCGGTTTGTGGACCCTGAACCACGGGTTTGGGAGTGATGCGCGCCGGACGGAAGGGCGTTGTGAACGGAATGCACGTGAAATGATTGCTGTAGACTTCCTGGCCGCTACTTTCTCCGCTGTAATATCCCTGGCCAACCGAAGCGGAATGCGAGACTTCGGTCAGAAGGTAGTCGGCGTTCATTTCCTTGCGAATGTGTTCGCTGAGGGTGAACTTGGAGCCGGGCGAAAAACCTCGCGCATTGCTCGATCCGGTCATGATTTGAAAGGAGGTCTCTTCTTCCTCCATGCGGACATTCACCATGTCGCTGCTCTGATCTTTTTTCAGGAAGATTCCCGGATAGTCGAAGACTTCGAAATTGGTGTTGTCCGCAACTTTATCCACGGTGGTGACCTGGGACAGAAGCGACGTGTTGGGGGTCTCGAAGTTGTAATCGGTCAAAGCGTACTTGCCTGGGCGAAGCTCTTCTTCAGCGTCCCAACTGAAAATGTAGTCCTCGTCCTGAAGATGGGCCCCGGCGGCCACGTTGAAACGAAGCGCGGATTGCGGCACGCAGCTTTTGTGCACGCTGGGCTTGTCCGCAAAGATCAATTTATGGCTACTCTTGTCGTGATCAAAGAAATAGAAGATGCCGTATTCCTCCATAAGGCGGGAAATGAAATTGAAGGAAGTTTCGCGGTATTGGACCACGTATTCGCGCTGTACGTAGGTTGCCTGGGTCTTATCCTGAAAATCGTTGAAGCCGAAATCGCCGAACACTTTTTTCAGGATATCCGGGATGGTCTTTTGCTGAAAGATTTCGCAATCGGCCGTGCGGGTGAGAAACCACGACCAGGGGACGATTTCGGCTCGATACCGGCTGAAACGCTCGTCGCGGCCTACGAAAGCGAAGCGGCTGACAAAACCGTTCCAATAGCGCTTGCCATCGTGAGGAACACCGAGACTTATGGTCACGTTCTTTCCAACGACGTCCTTGGACGCAATCGAGTGATTTTCCGAGAGCAGGTCGGCGGTGAAATGAAACAGACGAGAGATGGACTCGCGGCCGATGAAGCCCTGGAGCAGCAAGACGTCCTTGCCAAGGGGAGTACTAATGGCGATCAGACGATTATCCTGGGTGTAGGCCATATTCAGCGGCTCCGCGTAATGAACAACTCCGGACTTACCTCATCAACGCAATGCAGCAACGAAAGTATCACTCTTTTAGGGCATCGAGGCTGCTTTGGCTGGGCTAGGCATAGACAAACGATCCGTTTTCGCCGACGGAAACGTGAATTGCCGCGGGCTTCTGCTGCTCGGCCATGCGCGTCAGCAGGTAGCGCGAAACGTCGGGGAGCATGGTATTGGTCAGAATGTTATCGACGTTGCGCGCGCCGGATTCGACTTCGGTGCAGCGCTTGGCCACTTCCGCGACGACGGACGGATCGTAGGTCAGCTCGATCTTGTGGTTTTCGCGGATGCGACGTTGGATTTTGCCGAGCTTCAGCGTGACGATGTTGCGCATGGCTTCATCGCGCAAGGGGAAATACGGAACGGTTACAAGCCGCCCCATGAACGCAGGCTTGAAAATTTTGTTCAGCTCCGGCTTCAGCGCTTTGGCCAAGCCGTCGGCGCTGGGAGTTGTTTCAGGATCAGCGGTCAACTTCATGAGCAGGTCGGTGCAAGCGTTGGAGGTGAGAATGATGATGGTGTTCTTGAAATCGATTTCGCGGCCTTCGCCGTCTTCCATATTGCCCTTGTCGAAGACCTGATAGAAAAGCTCGAGAACGTCCGGGTGGGCTTTCTCGCATTCGTCGAGCAATACGACGGAATACGGGCGGCGGCGGACGGCTTCGGTCAAAACGCCTCCTTCACCATAACCAACGTAGCCTGGAGGAGAGCCTTTCAAGCTCGAAACGGTGTGGGCTTCCTGATACTCGGACATGTTAATGGTGACGAGATTGCGCTCCCCGCCGTAGAGAAGATCGGCCAGTGCGAGAGCCGTTTCTGTTTTGCCGACGCCGCTGGGACCAACCAGCATGAAGACGCCGACGGGCTTGACAGGATCGTCCATGCCGGCGCGCGAAGTGGAAATACGCTGAGCGATGGCTTCGAGGGCGTGGTTTTGGCCGATGACACGCGCGGCCATTAGATCCTTGAGTTTCAGGACCGTGTTGATTTCATCCTGCTGCATTTTGCCAACAGGAATGCCGGTCCAGGCGGAAATCACTTCGCCGACGATTTGCGAGTCCACACATACCCGCATGAGTGGAGAGTCGCCTTGCAGCGTGTCCAGCTCGGTGTTCAATTTTTCGAGCTCGGTGCGAAGCGCGGCCGAATCCACGGCGGGCTGAGCGGCCGTGCCGGCAGTGGCGCTGGCGGCAGCAGCAGTTCGCGGCGCGGCCGCGGCTTCGAGCTGCGTACGCACGTCGCGAATGCGTGACACGAGAGACAATTCCTTGTCGCGGCGTTCGGTCAACGACTTCAGACGCGCGGACACTTCTTCGCGCTGCTTGGCAATTCCGGCGAGCCTTTCCGAATGATCCACTCCAACCGCGACTTCGCGCTCGAGTACGCGCTGCTGTACATCCAGGTCATCCACCTGCCTTGTGGCATCTTCGATCAGTGGTGGAGTTGCGTTTTGTCCCAAAGCCAGCCGTGCGCAAGCTGTGTCCATGACGCTGACAGCCTTGTCGGGCAATTGACGGCCGGCTAGATAACGATGCGAAAAGCGCGTGGCGGCCTGCACGGCTTCGTCGAGAATGCGCACGTTGTGATGTTTTTCGAGAGAGCTGACAATGCCGCGCAGCATGACCATGCACTGCTCTTCCGTGGGCTCTTCGACTTTCACGACCTGGAAGCGGCGAGCGAGCGCGGCGTCTTTTTCGAAAAACTTTTTGTATTCGGACCAGGTCGTTGCGGCAATCGTACGCAACTCACCGCGCGCCAGTGCCGGTTTCAGAAGATTGGCGGCATCGCCCTGCCCAGCCTGGCCACCCGCTCCAATCAACGTATGGGCTTCGTCGATGAAGAGGATGATGGGCGAGGGAGAAGACTTTACCTCTTCGATGAGACCCTTCAGCCGGTTCTCGAATTCGCCTTTGACGCCTGCACCCGCCTGCAAGAGCGCGAGGTCGAGCGAACGGATGGTGACATTTTTCAGAGGCGGCGGCACATCGCCCGCGGCTACGCGCAAGGCGAATCCTTCGACGACAGCCGTTTTGCCGACGCCTGCCTCTCCGGTCAGAATCGGATTGTTCTGACGGCGGCGCGTGAGAATGTCAATAATCTGGCGGATTTCGTGGTCGCGTCCCAGAACAGCGTCAATTTTCCCCGCCTTGGCGTTGGCTGTTAGATCAATTGTGAACTGATTCAGATTTTGCGTCTTGCCCGTGGCGGGTATGCCACCCGTTTGCGGCGACGCTTCCCCACCGAGAGGAACGGCTTGCGCGGTTTCCTGGTCCTCCACTGAGCCGGCGACGATATTCCAGAAGTCTTTATGCAGCGCTTCCGCGCTTATTTTCTGGAATTCGCGCGTGACTTCCCGCATCAGCCGCGAAAGGTCGCCAGAGCTCGCAATCGCCAGAACGCAGAAACCGGTGCGAACCTGCGCCGCGCCAAAATCAAGAGAACCAAGCGTCCACGCCTCGGAAAGCATGTCCGTGAGCGAAGGACTAAAGGCAGGAGTGCGCGCATTTCCGGACTTTAATTTGTCGAGGCTGCGCGTCAGATCGCCGGTGAACCGCGATTTGTCCAGGCCAAACTGTTTCAGGATGCGCGGCAAATCGCTGTCCGTGGCGTCGAGGAGTTTCAAAAGAAAATGCTCCAGCTCGATGTCGTAATGCGTACGCGACAGGCAAAAGCCCGCGGCGGCTTCCAGAGTATTCCGCGTCGTATCGTTCAGCTTCCCGATCAGGCCCTTCAGATTTGTCGTCATAGTGACCTCGCTTCGCTAGACATTCCACTAAACATTGAAAATCGTTTCTTCCGGATGGCGGTCCATGGGCTTCGATTTCATCCAGGTAACCCAGCCAAGCTGCGGCGCGCCATCGCCTTCGCCGCCCAGCTGGCACCGCGGAACCTCCTCGCGTTCGAGAATCAGCTGGACTTCGAAATCGATTTCTTCGTTGGTCCAGAAACGGAGGAGCGCCCGGAGCGGCTCGTACGCGGAACCGTTTGGCAGAAAATCCAGGTAATTTTCCAGGCTGAGCGGGCCGATGCGGATGCGCGCGCTGGCTTGCTGGTTCCACACTTCGTCGCCGACTACGGCGCCCATGCCGAGTTGTTCCGACGGCGTCGAACGCTCGCCGATGCAACACTCCGTGGCTTCATCGAGACGGAACCATCCGCCGACCAACTGGATTACCTCCACGGGCACTTCAAAGTAATCGTTCAGGAGCATCTCCAGGGCGTGCGCGGAATGAGGACGCTGGCCAATGATGCCCGCAAAAAAGAGAAACGCATCATCGGGCACCGCGAGCCGCTCCTGCAAACCGAGCGTCCCGAGGCCGATCAAATCAAGAAGATGATGTGAGAAGCGGTCGCGCTCTCCGCGCTCGTAGGAAACGGCAAAGCGGTACTTCTCCCAGGCTTGGTAGAAAAACGAAAGCAAGCGATGGTGAAAGAGGTCGAGAAAATCTCTCAGCGTGCGGTCGCCCGAACGAACGCGCGCGGTGATGAGCGTCGTGTAATGGTGCGGCAGCGGCCCTTGAACGCCGGTCATGCCCATGAAATTCACCGCGAGAGACGGCGGCTTGCCTTCTGGCCAGTCAATGGTCTGGATTTCGCTCGCCGGAAACGACAACGACGGATATGTGCCGAGGCGCGCGATTTCATCGGACGGATTCACAAAGCGCCCTAAGGGCCTGCGGTCCGGCATCATCCGTTCGAGCAGACGAATCGCCTGAAAAAATTCGAAGCGATACGGCTCTTTGCGAAGCTGCTCTTCGACTTCCGAAAGATCGGCAGCCGGCGATGAATCTACAGGAGAATCACTTCCCCCGCTCGAGGTGGCCATTGGCGCAGTAGCTCCTTTCTTTGCTGGGTGCGCACGGCAAGCTGGCTGAAGCTGTTCAGCGAAGCATAGTGCCCCAGAAAATATTCAAGAACGCTGGCAAAAAGAAAAACGCCGCCTCCGACAAATTGCTCCTCATCGAAAATCATTTCCACGCGGTGACCCCGCACGAAGCCGATGCCGTTTTCGGAAATGACGCGCGCGAAATGGCGCGTGCTGGAAAGTTTCGTCAACCCTGCGACTTGCCGTTCGTTGTAGCCCGATTCGCCGAATGTGTACAGGCGTAGAATTTCTTGGAGAGATTCTTTCCCTTCTTCGACGATCGAAAGATAGTTCAGCGATAAATGAGATATGAGCCGCCAGAGCATTCCTTTGCCGGTCGGTGGCCGCACGGAAGCGGACGGTTTGCGCAGCGCGACAATGCGCTTGATCGCATTTATACCTTCGGCTTCGAAATCGCCGCGTTCATTTCCCATCGGAAGTCGATGGGGCAAATCCCGGTTTGAGCAAATGCAATGCACGGTGGCTGTGTCCGTTTCCGGATGCAGCGGACGGCCACTCAGATCCAGGAACGAAAGATAGACATCCGTACCTTCGTCGTCCCGGCGCGTGGAAGCCTGGCGCCGCGAATGCCAGAAGCCCTTGGGCCGTTCGCCGTGGCGCGTGGTGGTATGGCGAAAGCGGTAGAAAGGCTCGAAACTGATTACTTCATGAGTCTGCGGGTTCGGGGAGATGACTTCTTCGATGGAGAAAATTTCCATCGCGCGGCGGCGGCGCACGTCGGGCGTGACCAGATATTCGGTGTGCGTCTGGTCGAGCCGGATAGGCTCCGCGGTGTGAGGGAAGAGATTGATGGCTGGCGAGCAGCCCAGGCGAATCGTTTCTTCGGAAATGTTCAGTTCGAGCGTCTGCTGGCGTTCGCCGCGTTCAAAACGCGAAATCAAAATAACGATCTCGATACGCGGGCCGAAACCGGAGGTGCGAAGCTGCTCGAGCCCGTTCAATTCCACAAAAAAGAATTTCTCTGGAAAATGAAAATATTCCTGAAGCAGCCGGTAGCCGGAAAAAGAACGCCGCGGATACGGCAGCAGGGACTCGGAGTTCCGAAAGCCGGACGGCTGAAGCTTGGTGCCCGGAAAAGTGATCGGATGTCTTCGCGTTTGCGGAGTGCGGTCGCGAAGCAGAATCTGCGAACAGTTATTGCAAAGCAATTCGTAAAGCGAATGAATCAAGCTGCTTTCGCCGTTCAAATAGAAGCGGAGCGAGTTCAATTCCAGCTTGTCGAAGGTCACATCCGGGAAGCATTCGACTTCGAGGCGCAACGCGGCAACGGCATCTTGCGACTTAACCGCGGGACGCAGCCGATCCGGCGTGACCCATTGCGCCGCCGTAATTTTCAGCGGCCAGAGAGTGGTGTCAAAACAAGTCTTGAATTTGCACGGATAGCCATCCACGGGCTGCGAATAAAGCATCGATCCGCTCGGAATCGGCAGGCCGGTCGTAAGCTTCCCCTGTTCAGGATCGAGATGAAACTGCACGATGGTCGAAGACGGAATCGGCCGAATGTAGTGCGGATAAAGGACGCTGAGCAACGCCTCCGTGATCTCCGGAAATTCGTCATCAATCTTCAGATGAACGCGCGCAGCCAAAAACGCGAAGGATTCGATCAGACGCTCGACATGCGGGTCTTCGCAGCGGTTCGGCTCGAGCAGCAAACGAGACGCGACCTTCGGATACTTCTCCGAAAACTCGGCGCCCAGCTGGCGAATGTAGGTCAGCTCGCGCTCGTAGTATTCGAGCAGTTCGTCACGCACGGTCGTCTCCGGATATCTGTACCTCGAGGCTGGTCAATTCCATGGACGCGTCATAAACGACATGCTCGGGAAGCGGATCAATGCGCAACATTCCGTCAATCGCGAAACGCAGCACCCGGCCCACACCCGCGACCGGAACGAGCGCAACTCGAACGCCATCGAGTCTTCCCTCAAACGTTTTCACCGCCGTCTCAATCGCCTGAAGCAATTTTCCCCGTTCGTACAGAAAATTCGCGGGGAGCGACGTAATATCGGGCAGCCCATAACAATAAACCGACCGCAGAATTTCGAGGCACTCCTCGGGAATGATGTCGGGGGTTCGCCTTGTATTCAGCAGGCTTTCCAAATCGCGCCGCACCGCGATCTTCAGCTTCGCGAGCGAAGCCGTCCGCGTCATCGGCAACTCCGTCTTCACGCGCGGCTCATCGTCCATCAGCCTGTCCAGCAGTGGCAGCCGCAACGGAGCGTTGGAATCGTATTCTGCCATCACCTACCTCAGCGCCAGCGCCTGCCCGGGATCAAGCCGGCAAAGTTTCTGATAAATTTTCTGTTTTTCCGCGTCGTCCCGGCCTAGTTTTTCCGCGCAGCGATACAGCAAAGCCAGCGGCTGCGCGACAATTGCCGGGTCTTCCCATTCCTCGAGTTTGCGCCGCTCGATTTCATCCGCCAATTCGACAAGGATAGGGTAGGCAATCGACTCGTGCTTGGTTGCCAGAAAAATATTCGCAAGTTGAATGTGCCTCTGGAAGCGTCCTCGGCCCGTGCGCTCGTTGTTCATTTCGCGCGTGATCAGGCTAATGGCTTCCTGCACTTTTCCGGAACGCGCCGCTTTCATGGCCAGTTCGAGAACCTCAGGCCCCTTTTCTCCATTGGCGCTATCCCCACTCTGGGCCGCAGGCATTGGCGGCGGCACATATTCCGGCTCGCTTGGCGGAAGTGGTGGCGGAGCGGGAGGCTCCGGCGGAGGCGGCACAATGCTTTCTTTAAGCCATGCCAACGTCTCCGCGTTAGCCGCCGGAGTATCGTCCATGAGCGACGCCGTCAGCAAGTCCGGATAGTCGGTGAGCAGCGCTCTCAAATCGGCGCGAATCGCCGCCGCAGCCGCTTCATAATCCGATCCAAGCGATTCGCAAGCTCGCACAGCGTAACGCTGCAAGTCCAGCCATCCGCGCCCGCACGGCAGACTCATCGCGCTCTCGGCGCCTTCCAGAACTTCAGCCCAGTTCCCTTCCAGCGCCATCTTCTTGATGTGCGTCCGCTTCTCGGTCGGGGGCGCTTCCAAAATCGCAGGATCGAGCGAAGATCCTCCCGCGCGCAGTTCTCCCCATCGCGCCGCCCTCAACAACAAATAGGACACAGGGTTCTGCGGACTTTCGCGCCGCAAGAATCCGGCCACCGCCGACACGCGCTGCATCGCATCCTCGCGGTCCACGGGCTCGGAAGTCAGCGTACGTTTTTTCGCGGCAGCAACAGCACCAGCAGCCGCGCCCGCGGTGGCCGGCACTTCCGAGGATACTTCCTGCGCTTCCCCCGCCTGCTCCGGCGCTGCAGCCTCCGGCTCCTCAACCACTGGCTTGTAATACTGCTTCACCATGTCCTGCATCTCTTCAAGAGCAGTACGCAGGTTGGCGAAGTTCGGCGCATCTCGTCCGAATTTCTCGTCGCTCAGCGCCCCGAGCGCCTCCAGAGACTCCAGTGCAGCAACCAGGTTGCCGCTTAGCTTTTCATAGTATGCGTCGCCCGTGGCCCGCACGCCTTCGTCAAATTCCTCGGCGGTGCATTTCTTCTCTTCAATGTAAGCATTTCTCGCAGCCGTCTTGGCGTCGTTGCCTTCGCAATCTTTTTCGTAGCCGACGCGCCGCGATTCCTGGTACTTGAACAAATCCAGTTTTGTTTTGGTTAAGGGCAAGCGCCGCACGGCCGTGTCGAGCTTCGAACCAACCCACGCCAGCGGAGCTCCTCGAATCTCCAGGTCGTCGTCCTCAATCTCGGGGTACATCGAATCCCAGAAAGTGTCGAGCATGCCTTTCAAAAGATCGAGGCTTTCGCGCAAACCGGCAATGTGATCGCGGAAAAGCATGGCTTCCGTCAGCCACGCCGCGATTTGCAGATCTTTGCTTTTCGTCGAGAGGACGTCGGTGGCCAGCTTTATGACCAGCGGGTAATCCGCTTTCTTAATCGCGTAAGACCAATCGCCCTGCTCCAGCGCTTCTTCTTCGCGCCGCGCTTCGCGAATCTTGTCATAAACAGGATCGTATCGAAGATTTTTTCCGCTCGGATTTTCGCCGGGGATAGGGTTCAGGAGGCCTTCAGGAAGGGGCATGGATGTTACGAGGCCGCTTGCGCCATCGCAATTTGGAGATTGCGAATTTCGAGAATCGGCCACTCCTCGTCATCCGCGAGCAGCATTTTCTGGCCGACCGGAACGGTCTCCCCTTCAGGACTTTCTTCCCACAACGTCGCGCGCCCCAAACGGACATTGGGATCCGCGTGCTTTCCCGCAAACGGTGTTAACGCGGGTAACAGCACTTCGCCCAGCTCTCGTTCCTCAAATTTATCCGAGGTGCGAACCTTCGCGGGAAGCCACAACAAATCTCGAAGTCGCTTGGGAGGCGCAATCTCCACGGAAGTCAGCAGTGCAAAGGGAATCCACATGTAGCTGCCGGCGGCAAAAACTTCAAGGTTCGGCCCGATGCGCGGGTCGGCATCGCTCAGGGAAAGATATTTTTTACCATTGATACTGATCGAGATTTCGCCCAGCCCCTCGGTGCTCTTAGGCTTGGGGTACTCTTTCTTGGCGAAAAGGTCGTGCCGCGTTCTTTCCGCGTGCAACGCTGCATGATAAAGCAGCGCTCCCATCTCGGAGGTCTGGCTTCCCTGCGCAGCCAGATCCAGATGCTTTTCCGCCCGGTCGTAGTCCCCGGCAAAGCACAAAAGCTCAAACAGAAACGTACGCCGTTTGGCGTCCTGCGGGTTGTCGCGGACTTCGGCGCTTATGGCTTGAATGGCTTCGTCGAGCTTACCGGCTTGGTATAACTGTTGAGCGGTCATCAGACGTTCCTCTCAAGCGCGCGTCTCGCAACCGCGGTGAAACGCGGACGAGTAGCGCCCGGACCTCTTCACAAGGACCGGGCGCACCCAGATAGGATTTGACGGACTCTTCGCTGCTTAGGCAGCCTGTGCTTTCGCCAGGTCGTAGCTAACTGCGCCCGTCGAGGATACTGTGCCTTTGGAGGCATCCTGGACGAAGTACTCGAACGTGATCTTCGAGAAGTTCAAGCTGAACTGTTCCAAGCCCATTTCGTCACTCCCTGATCCGCCGCCAGTCGAGTAGGAAGCAACCAGGCAATGCTCGAGGGTAATCTTCAGATAGTCGTACGGCTTGGCATCGCCACCCGTCTTGCGAACGGCGAGAATGCCCTTGTCAATGTGCGTTCCCTTGGTGCACGCCTGAAAAAGCTTCGGCGAAGCCTTGCTCAGGTAAGCCGAGCAGGCCAGGTCGTTCGTCGAATACTTTCCCGTACCGCCGCCGCTGCCGTGAGCGAAGCTGCCGCTGTTGCTTCCGCCCCAGGACCAGCTCGTGAGCTCGATTTCTTTTGTGTGGCCTTCCTTCTGTGATTCCCCTTCCACTCCATCCAGCTTCAAATATGCATCGAATGCCATGAACTTTTCCTCCTCAAATCGTGCTGTTTGATACTTGGAAAGCGAAGAGTTTCGCCGGTCGGGCAGCGAAATCTCTGCTTCCAAAAATTATCCCCGGGATGACTTCGGGAGCTCAGCCACCAGCCGCAGCGAAACGGTGAGCTCATCCAGTTGAAAGTGCGGCCGCAGGAAAGCGATCGCCCGGTAGACGCCGGGTTTGCCGGGAACTTCTTCCACGTCCACGCGCGCCTCTCGGAGCGGATACTGAGACTTTGCCGCCGCCGAGGCCGTATCATCCAGCACCACGTATTGGCTGATCCAGCGGTTCAGGAACTGCTCGCAATCCTTGCGGGACATAAAGCTGCCGATTTTGTCCCTCATAATTGCTTTCAGGAAGTGCGCAAAGCGCGAGATAGCCAGAATGTAGGGCATCTGAGCGGAAAGCCGCGCATTTGCATTGGCTTCCGGCTTGTCATATTTCTTGGGCTTGTTGGTGGACTGCACGCTGAAGAACGCCGCGTAATCCGTTCCCTTGCAATGCACCAGGGGAATCAGTCCCTGGTCGGCAAGTTCCTTTTCGCGGCGGTCGGTGATGGCGATTTCCGTCGGGCATTTCAGCGCAACGTCGCCTTCATCCGTGCGGAAGGTATGTGCGGGAAGTCCCTCGACCAACCCTCCGCCTTCCACACCGCGGATGGCTGCGCACCACCCGAACTTGGCAAACGCTTGCGTCAGCCGCGCGCCGAGTGCATACGCCGCGTTGCCCCACAGATACTTCGAGTGGTCCGTCCCGTCCACGCCCTCTTCAAAGTTGAACTCCTCAATGGGCTTGGTTTCCTTGCCGTATGGCAGCCTCATCAGCACACGCGGCATCGCCAGACCAACGTACCGGGAATCATCGCTCGCACGGAAACTCTTCCATTTCGCGTACTCGACCGTGTCAAAAATCTTTGCGATATCCCGGGGATCGCCCAGCTGAGCGAAACTGTCGAGGTTCAGCAGTTCCGGTGCGGCCGCTGTCAGGAAAGGAGCGTGTGCGCCGGCAGCCACTTGCGAAATCCTCTCGAGAAATTCCATGTCCTCGGGATGCTTGCTGAATTCGTAGTCGCCGATCAGCGCGGAAAACGGCTCGCCGCCGAAAATTCCGAATTCGTCTTCGTATACCTTCTTGAACACCGTGCTCTGGTCAAACTCGGGCGCCCGCTGCAAATCTCGCAGCAGTTCCTTTTTGTTGGCATTGAACACGCGCAGCTTCAGCATCGTGCCTGTTTCGCTCTGGTCCATCAGGTACTTGATGCCGCGCCAGCTCGCTTCCAGTTTCTGGAATGCGGGGTGATGCAGCACTTCATTCAATTGCAGAGAAATCAGGTGGTCAATTTGCGCGATGCGCGCATTGATGGTGGCATCCGCGTCGCGCGAGAGCTTCATCTCGCCTTCCAGTACTTGCGCGACGAACTCTTTCACCATGTCTCGTCCGCGTTCCCGCGCGGACTGCTCGGAGCCAAACCGACCGGAAGTTACAATCTGATCCAGCAGGCTTCCTTCTGTCGTTTTAGCTTCCGCGGCCGAAGCCGACGCTTTCTCCGCCTTACTCATCTGAGCCTCCCGCGGGCTTTTCTTTGTCTAGTTCTTTCTTCAACTGATCTGCCTTCTGCGTGTTGCCGACGGCTTCCATCAAAAGATCGTCGAACTTTTCGTTGCCCTGCAGAGCGCCCCGCAAGCTGCCCAGCTTCTCGCGAAGATCAAGGAGCTGCTTCAGCGGTTTCACATTTTTTGCCACATTGGCAGGGTCAAAATCGTCCAGGCTCTTGAAGTCGAGGTCCACTTTCATTTTGCCGGCGTCGGCCTCGTCGCTCAGCTTGTTGTCCACTTCGAGCGAGAGGTGCGGTTTGAAACTCTCCAGCACACCATCGAAGTTGTCGGGATTGATCTCCACAAAGCGCCGGTCTTTCAGCTTTGGCAGAGGATCCACTGGCTGGCCGCTGAGGTCCGCGAAGATGCCCATGACAAAAGGCAACTCCTTGACCTCAATGGCGTCGCCAACTTCGACGTCATAGGTGATGTGTACTCTCGGCGGACGTACACGCTCGAGTTTCTTCTGTACGCTTTCTTTAGCCATGTGTTCCTCTTATGTCTCCCTTTCGTGGATAGTGCTTCGGGAGCGAAATTCGTTTCGGCAAGGCGGGACACCCAGATGTTCGGGCATGGTGTATCACGATTCCTTTTGCCCGTCAATTGGTTCTAAAGTCCTAGAACTGGCTTCCATCGTCCTAACCTGCTGACTCTCAAGCCATTTACAATCCACCCCCGGGCCGGGGCCCCAGAGGACCGCCGAGAGACTTCCGCCCGCGAGGACGCGAAGAGTAGACCCGTCTCGATCGCCTTCCAGGCTCGTTCGCGTCCCCTTCCTCGTTACTTTCCAGCGGCTCCATGTGCTCATCATGGCGTGCACTATCGCGCGATTCTCTCGCGCGTACAATGCACTGGAGATGAACCGTAAGGAGTCTGCAGGTGAACTGTGCGCGGTTCAAAAAGAGCCGATTCTTAACAGGAGTAGAAAGCAGCACCAACTCTGTGCGCACTCCGGCGCAACAACAGAGAAGCAATCTCTTTTGACTTTCCCTCTCCGCACCTGCTAGCTTTAGCCGCAAGCCATGCGCCAGCTTCAACCTGTCATCTGGTCAAAAGGTACCTTCCTCACGCCGCAGCACCTTCAGACGCGCGACCGCTATGTTGACAGTTGCCTCCAGTTTCGACTCGAGGGCCTGAATTTTCGCCCCTGGGGATTCTTCGACTTGCAGATTAATCAGGAAGCCCTCACCGAAGGCAATTTCGCGCTGACACATGCTTCCGGCCTCTTCGCCGATGGTCTGCCCTTTGAGATTCCGGAATCCGACCCTGCTCCCGCTCCAAAACCCCTGGCTCTCTTTTTTGAGGCCGAACAAACTTCGCTCGATATCTACCTGGCGATTCCCGAGTATCGCCTTCACGGCCTGAATGTTTCCATCGAGAAAAAAGGCGCCGATGTCCGCTATCTCTCCGAAATCGTCAACCTGAAAGACGAAAACTCCGGCCTCACGGAAAAGCCGGTACAAATCGCGCGCAAAAATTTGCGCTTTCTTTTCGAGGGCGAATCCCGCGAAGGCTGCAATTCCCTGCAAGTCGCCCGCGTTCAACGCACTTCCGCCGGCACTTTCCGCCTCGATCCACAATATATTCCGCCCCTGCTCGATATCGCTGCCAACGATTACTTGATGGGCATCGCGCGCCGCCTCGTCGAAATTCTCGCCGCAAAAAGCAGCATTCTTGCGGGAGGCCGCCGCCAGCGCAGCGCCGGCCTCGCCGATTTCACCGCCGCCGACATCGCCAGCTTCTGGCTTCTCTACACCGTCAACGGCCACTTCCCCGCTCTCCGCCACATTCACGACGTGCGTCACGGCCATCCCGACGTTCTTTTCCGCCTTCTCACTTCACTGGCCGGCGCGCTCAGTACCTTCTCTCTTAAAATTCAGCCGCGCGATCTGCCCCTCTACGATCACGAAAATCTAGGCGTGTGCTTCACCGATCTCGACGAAAAGCTTCGCGAACTTCTTGAGACCGTCGTTCCCAGCAATTTCGTAGCGCTCCCCCTCAAGTTCGTCAAGCAATCCATCTATTCCACGAACATCGACGACGACCGCTACCTCACCGGCACGAAATTTTTCCTGGCCGTCAGCTCCACCATGAATCAGGGTGACCTCATCAAAAAAGCCCCGCCGCTCATCAAAGTTTGCTCCGCTGCACAAATCGAGCAACTCGTCCGCCAGGCGCTTCCAGGTATGCAACTCACGCACGCCGTCAGGCCGCCGGCCTCTATCCCGGTAAAGCTCAACTATCAATATTTCAGTTTGAATCAGTCCGGCATGGCGTGGGAAACCGTGATGAAAGGCCGCAGCCTCGCTGCGTTCGTCCCCAGCGATATCCCTGATCCGCAGCTCGAACTTCTCATCCTGCTGCCTCAGGCCATTTAATTTTCTCGGTCCGCAAAAATCCCGCGCTGATGAACGTCGCCAGCAGCCTGCAAAATTCCAACATCGGCGTCTCCGGCGCAATCCATTCATTCTGTTTGCTCAATTCATGAAGCTCGCCAATCGTCTTTGTGCCGTCGCAACGGGCCAACAGCATCGTCATCCACGGCTGCACGTTGAAATCCACTTCAAACGGCCGCCTCTGCGACACCTTAAATTCTTCCGGCACGATCTCTCCACCGCGCAGCACATGCCTCGTCGTAATTTCCATGCCCGAGGTGGCAACCGGCTTCCACTCCCGCATCGCCTCCAGCGTGCTCTTCAGCCGCGCCTCCGCTTCCCACCACAAAAACCATTCCATCGTCACCGCGGGCGTATTGTTGGGCATGACGCGCCGCAGCGTAAACGGCGGCCTCTTCCCCGCGTTGTACTGAACCACCAGCTCGCAATTCAGAAGCTCCTTGACGCCGTTCGTATCGAAAAGCTTCTCCCATTCCTTCGCCCCGTCCGTCCCCGTGTCGTGCCGTAGCGCGTCTTCTAGCGCAAATCGCGTGGCCGTCACCGTGCCAATCACAAAAACCGCAACGTCAAATTCCGCCTGTTTCTCGCCTAGCCATTCCCGTACCGTCTGTTCAAAACCCTTATCCACCCGGTCGAGCCCCAATGTCCGGCAATACAATCGCCCGCCCGGTTTAATCATTGCCGGCAGTTCACTCACAATCCTCTTTGTAAAGTGTTCGCCCAGTTCTCCGCCGCCCGCAAAGATTTCCGCCGGCCTCAGCACCGGCATGTAAGGCGGATGCGCCGCAATCCGGTCGAATTTCGTCCCCGCAACCGGCTGATACAAGTCCCCCCGCCCAAATTTCACATTCTGAATCCCATTCAGCGCCGCATTGAACTCCGCAAACGCCAGCGACCTCTCGGTAATGTCCGTTGCCCAGACGTTCTTGGCCGTCCGCGACGCCAGCAGCGCCGCGGGCGCCGTTCCTGCGCAAACCTCCAGAAAATCCTCGCACGCCTCAAACGACGTATAATCCAAAAATTCCTTCACCGACTTCGTCATGGGCGGATAAACAATATCCGCAAACGGCTGCCGCACCGAGTGATCTATATTCGTCCACCGGTCCGCCACGCAATACAATCCCCGCACTGGAAACAGCGCCACGCTCCCCAGACAACGCGAAGCATCCGTGGACTCCACCAAAATCAGCTCCGTCTGCATCAGCGCTTCCCAAACCTTCGCCGGAAACAACGCCTGCGCTTCCGCGGTTGGCAAAGTCTCTCCAACCATAAACAAGTGCAAAGCCGCGTCCAGGCTGTTTTCGATCTTTTCTTTCGGATTGGGCTTCGTGCAAATGGGAATCAGGTTCAGCGGCTCGTCCGGCTTAAACGAAAACCTTCCGCGCACAGTCTGTTCGTTAAATCCAATTTCCAAAAGGTGCTCGCGAATCGTCCCGAATTGCTCCGCACCCACCATGCGCAAATGAAACATAAATTTTCCCCGCTTTTCCCTGCCAACAGCGCGCGCATGATACCAAATACTTCCCAACGCGGGGTGAATGTCTTGACATCCATCTAATCAAACGCCATAGTTAGGCTCGATTCGAGTCGTTTCAAGCAGTTAGGGGCTTTCCCGACTTTTTCTTCAGGCCAGAGTTCGGATCCCGAGCCGCAACTGGCGCCTCCATCGAGCCTGGAGATGCTTCGCCGGTCGAGTGCTGAGCAACGACTTTTGCACCTTGTCATAGGAGAGCTGGTTCGCGTCGGCCGCCTCGCGGCACTGCGGCGCTAACCCGCCGTCATCTACTGAACAATGAAGCATCTTTCCAAGGTGGTGTGGCACGAGGGGATGTACCTGGGCCCCCATCACTTCCAGGTTCAATCCCAATCTTTTGAAGACCTCATCCATTTCTCCACGTCCACTCTCTGGTTCGCCCCTTTCGGCGTCATCAGCTGCAAGCTCGACGAGGACGCCCTAAAAAACGGCATCCTCTCCCTCGTCCATGCCCGCGGACTTTTCCCCGACGGCCTCGCCTTCCAAATTCCCGACGCCGATGCCGCCCCGCCGGTCCTGGACATCAACGATCTTTTCTCCGCCACCCGCGAATCTCTCCTCGTTCTTCTCGCGGTCCCGGAGCGCCATCCTGAAGGCCCCAATTGCCTCCTCGATTCCGAGCCTTACCCGGTGGAAGTCCGCTATCAAGCGGAAATGCGCACCCTCCCCGACGAAAATACCGGCCGCGACGAAAAACAGATCCAGATCGGCCGCAAGAACATCCGCTTTGTCCTCGAAACTCAAGAAACACAGGGTCTCGTAACCTTTCCCGTCGCCCGCGTGCTCCGCGATGGCACCGGCCGTTTCATTTTTGATCCCAGCTTTATCCCTCCCTGCCTTCACATCAGCGCAAGCGAACGCCTCTCCGTTATCGCCCGCACCCTCGTAGACATACTCGACGAAAAAAGCGCTTCTCTTTCCCGCGCACGCCGCGCTACCGCCCAGGGCCGCGCCGGTTACTCCTCGGAAGAAATTGCCAGTTTCTGGTTCGTCCACACCGTCAACGAAAGCCTCTCTGTTCTCCGCCACTTGACGGTCTCCGAACGCGGCCACCCGGAGCAGCTCTACATGGAAATGTCGCGTCTTGCGGGAGCTCTCTGCACCTTCGGACTGGACTCCCACCCTGAAACGCTTCCGGCTTACGATCACTATAATCTTGAGAAATGTTTCGGTCCGCTCAATGCCCACATCCGCGCCCATCTCGAGCTTGTCGTGCCCTCGAATTGCGTGCAGATTCCCCTCGTTCTGGCCGGCAAAAATTTTCGCAACGGCGAAGTCCTCGATCAGCGCTGTCTCGATCGCGCCCGCTGGATCTTGGCCGTCCGCGCCGATACCGGAGAGGCCGAAATTATCGCCAAAACGCCGCGCCTCGTGAAAATTTGCTCCAAAGACTTGCTGCCCGAACTTGTAAAGACAGCGCTTCCTGGGCTGGGCCTCGTTCATCTCCCGATTCCGCCCTCGGCCATTGCCCCCAAAGTCGAGTTTCAATATTTCGGCATCAGCCGCACCGGCAATTCCTGGGAACACATCGTCCAGACCCGCAAAGTCGGCGTCTATGTTCCCGACGACATCCCCGGCGCAGAGCTGGAGCTTCTCGTTGTTTTGGAAGCGTAACGTTTGCAGCCTTGATATTTTGAAGGCTTGACTCGAACTCTTAGGAGGTCACCGTGGGAGCCACAATGTTTGGGGCCACAAGCATGCAGCCCCGCGAAGTCTCCACTAAACGGCGCACCGAAAATCTCGCTTTCATCTATCAGCAGATTTTGACGGTCATCGTCCGCTTGCGCCAGAATCGTCAGTCCTTTTCCGACGCTAACACGTTTCGCGCCAACATCCAGTCCGTCCTGCGTTCCGCGGAAAAGGACGCGGTCAAGAAGGCCTACGCCCCCGACGATATCCGCAATGCCACTCTCGCCGTCGTTGCCTTTCTCGATGAGTCCGTCCTCACTTCCAGCAGCTCCGTCTTCAGTTCCTGGCACAGCATGCCTCTCCAGGAAGAAATGTTCGGCCACAACGTCGCTGGTGACACTTTCTTCGACAATCTCGAGAAACTCCTCTCCCGCTCCGATTCGCACGATGTTGCCGACGTTCTCGAAATCTACGCTCTCTGTCTTTTGATGGGCTACAAAGGCCGTTACGGCCTCTCCGGCGGCGACGCCACGCGCCCCGTCATTGACGCCACCCTCGAAAAAATCCGCCGCATTCGCGGCCCCCTCACAGGCCTCTCCCCTGCCTGGGCTGTTCCCGAAGGTGGCGCCGTTGTCGTAAAGCGCGATCCTTGGGTCGGTCGCCTCGCCTTTACTGCCCTGGGCTTTCTCATACTCGGGATACTCTTTATTTTCGTTTTCAAGTGGCGTTTGATTGCAGGCGTTTCAAGCGTCCACGCACTTGCACCCTTAAACCACCCATAGGGAGTGGAGATGCGATTTCATTGGGAATATCTCGTCGCTGGTGCCCTGGCCATCCTCGTCTTGATGCTGACGTGGTTTGCCGGCCCGCTCTTTCACGTGGTTGGCACCAACGCCCTCGTTTTGCGCGCAGGCATTCTGCTGCTCGGCGTTATCGCCATTATCGGCCTCCTGCTCTGGGCTCGCTCGGCGCGTCCTCCCATGCCAGAGGCGCCTTCCGTCCCTGCGCCTCAATTTTCCGCCCCGGGTGGCGTGTCCGTAAGCATGGGAGCCGGCGCGGGAGCCTCGGGAGCTTCGCAGGATGTGGACGTCCTGATTCGCGAAGCCTCCCTTAAAGTTGCCTCCGCGCGCCTCGCCGCTGGCGCCAAGCTCTATTCCCTTCCGACCGTCTTTCTCCTCGGCGAAACCGGCGCCGGCAAAACCAGTGCCATGGACCAAAGCGGTCTTGATGCCGAACTCCTCGCCGGTCAGGTCTTTCAGGAAAACAGTATTGTTCCCACGCGCGTCGCAAATATCTGGTTCGCCCGCAAAACCGTTTTCGTCGAAGGCGGCGGTCCGCTCATGGACGACCCAGCCTCCTGGGTCCGCCTCGTCAAGCATTTCATCCCCGGAAGCCTCACCTCCGTATTTGGCGGCGGCACCAGCGCCCCTCGCGCCGCTGTCGTCTGCATTGACTGCGAAAAACTCGTCCGCGAAGCCGCTCTGGATAAAATCGTCGCACAAGCGCGCAAAATCCGTTCACGCCTTGAAGAGCTTTCCTATCACATGGGAGTCAGCCTCCCGGTCTACGTCCTCTTCAATCGCTCGGACCGTGTCCCCTATTTCGAGGAATTTGCCGGCACCTTCAGCGACCAGGAAACTTCTCAAGTCCTCGGCGCCACTCTCCCTCTCACAGGCGCCACAAGTTCCGGCGTCTATGCCGAACAGGAGGCCAAGCGGCTCACCGCCGCTTTCCAGGCCATTTTTTTCAATCTCGCCGAGTGCCGCCCCGGCCTTCTCAGCCGTGAGCGCAACAGCGATCGCCAGGCCGGCATCTACGAATTCCCACGCGAATTCGGCAAGCTCAGCAAACCACTCGTTCAATTCCTCGTTGACCTGTGCCGTCCCGGCCATCTCCGCACCGGCCCATTCCTTCGCGGCTTTTATTTTGTCGGCCAGCGCGTCGTAACCGTTTCCGGCGGCGGCGCTGGCGGGGGCACCATGCTCGGCACGCAGTCGGTCATGCAGAAAGCTCCCAGCGGCTTTAACCCCGCCGCTACCAGCTTGCTCAGCGCACAAGATCCTTCCGCCAAGTCCTCCTGGTCCACGGGTACTTCCATTGGCGCAGGCATGGAAACCCGCCGCTCCATCCAACGGGTTTTCTTGAGCCACGTCTTCAGCCACGTCTTATTACAGGATCGCGCCGCCCTCGGCGCCAGCGGGACCAGCTCCCGCGGGGACTTCGGACGCCGCATCCTCTTCGCGTCCCTCGCCGCACTCTGTTTGATTTGGATCATTATTACCGCGGTCTCCTTCGCGGGAAACCAGCGTCTCGTCTCCAGCATCCGCGACGCAGGCCAGGATCTTTCCACCGTCCAGAACACCGGCGGCCTGCCGCCCACCACCGATTCCTTGCGTCGCCTCGATAATCTTCGCAAATCCCTGCTCGAGCTTCGCGAATACGACAGGAACACTCCGCTCCACCTTCGCTGGGGCCTCTACTCCGGCGGCGATCCTCTCTCCTCCGACGCTCGTGCCATCTATTTCCATGCCTTCGATCAGGTTCTTTTCGAGCACGCTAAGCAGAATCTCCTGGCCGACCTGCGCACGTATCACGGCGTCCCTCAGCCCGACGCCGATTCCGGTGCTCCTTACAATTCGCTGAAAGCCTATCTCCTCACCACCTCCGAATATCAGCGGAATTCCACTACCGGCGAATTCTTGCAGGATTTCCTCATGAAGGATTGGAAGCGGGATTTTGCTGAATTGGACCAGGATCGTACCGAACTCGCCGCCCAGCAATTCGCCTTCTACAGCTCCGAGCTTTCCATAGACAATCCCTTCGCGAAAACGAACGACACGCTTCTCGTCGATCAAGTCCGCGGCTACTTAAATGGATTCTCCGGCGTCCAGCGCCTTTACGCCAGCATGCTCAACGACGCCCGCCAGAAAGCAAAAAGCTATCGCTTCGCCACCGCTCACCCCGACGGCCTCGCCGCCGTGCATGGTGGCTCCGACGTTGACGCCGCCTTCACCGCTGACGGCTGGAAGGTCATGGATCAATCCATCCAGAATCCCAAGAGTGTGCAGGGTGAAACCTGGGTTCTCGGCTCCGCCGCCAGCTCCAATCTTTCCACCTCCGACCTCAGCTCGCAGCTTCGCGCTCTCTACGAAAAGGATTTCATTGCACAATGGCGCGCGTTCCTGAACACGTCCAATGTCCTCGCTTACCATGACGACGCCGACGCCGCCAACAAACTCAAAAAGCTTTCCTCCAACTCTTCTCCCCTTCTCGAACTCGTTTGCGACATCTCCGAAAACACTTTCGTTCCTTCCGACAACATCAAGAAAGCCTTCGCCGCCCCGCAACAGGTCGTTGCTCACGGCTGCCTCTCCCAGCAAATTTATCTTCAGCAAGCCAACAACGCCTACATGAAAGGCCTCTTCGACCTGCAAACCTGCGTTCAGGACATCGCCGACGCCACTCCCGACCAGAAGGACGCAAAGAAACAAGCCTGCGTCACAACCGCCAAGCAGTCGCTCCTCATCGCAGGCCAGCTTGAGCAAGTCCTCCCCGCCGACCCCGAAGGCAAAGTCGATCAACGTGTCTCCGCCCTTTTGGAAGCCCCCATAAAGCCCTACGCGGCTCCCCCCGCCACCGCTGATGCGGGAAAGCTCTGCGGCGCCTTCAAGAGCCTCCAGACCGCCTATCCCTTCAATGCCAAGAGCACGCGCGACATCACGCTCGATGAGTTCAACCTCGTTTTCCAGCCCGGCACTGGCGCGCTCTCCCAATTCATCACGGACCATAAGACCATCCTGAGCCTTCAAAGCAACGGTTACGTCCGCGCGCTCGGCAGCACCGTTCCCGGCCCCATCACGCTTCGCACCATAAACCAGCTCTATGCTATCCAGCAGGCCGTCTACCCGAATAACGCGAAAGACCCCCACTTCGAGTACTCCGTCTCGGCCCACCTTCCGGACGCTGGCGGATTCAAGTCGGAAAAGCTCTCCTTTGACGGCCAGGAATGGACCATCACTTCCACCAGCGGCACCAAGAAATTCATCTGGCCCGGACCTGTTGCCAGGGGCGCTACTCTCAGCTTGAACAGCGGCGGAAGCGACCTCGACGTCGCTCACTACGATGGGCTCTGGGCCGTCTCCCACTTCCTAAGCGGCTACCGCTGGCAATCCTCGCCAACCGGCTACATTATCCAGGGCCCGCTCATCGGTCCCACTGGTCAACCGATCATGAGCAATGGCAAAGCCATCGAAGTCCGCTTCGACGTCGACTTCAAAGGCGTCCAATTCTTCCAGGCCGGCTACCTGGCGGGCTACTCCTGCCCCCTGAAACTAAACCAGTAACCTATATGCCCCCAGGGCGTCCACTTTTTGTTGACAAATCTCTACTAGATGTCGTAAAGTACGCGTTAGGTAATACTGTGTAGTGGTCCTAAGCTCCTCAAGAGGCCGACAAGCTCTAAAATTTCAATCGAATCGCCGTAAGCCCTTTGGAATCACCTCTTTCGCATACCCCCAACCCATAACCCCTTTCCTTTCACATCTTCCCAAAAATAAGGGGGAGGGGGGAGCAAGCCGAAAAGAAGCTTGCGCTTGCTAGCCGTGGCCGCACATTCCGAGAAGCCCATTAGAATCAACACTTACAAAAAACCGAGGGGGGTGTATTTAGCACAAGGCCAGAGGGCACAGCGGAAACACACAAGAACGCCAAAACCTAGTTCGACGACCCGACAATAACCCAGGTGCCCCCAATCCGATTCAATTCCATCGTGATTCGCTGCGGCTTGGCATGATTGTCTTTTGTAAGGATCGCCTCGCAGCTCACCGTCGCCGCGTCGCCATTTACACCCGTTAGCATGCAATCCCGGAAGGTATATCCCTTCCCCTTGGTGGATTTCACCGCCTTCGACAACTTGCTCTCTTCCTTGGGGGTATACCGCCGCAGCGCCCTTAGCCGCTCAACGTCTCCGTCGTCGATCGCTTTGGCATATCGTTCGAGCACGCTCCGTATGGCCACCGCTATGGCCGCATTCGGGTTCGGTTCGGCCGCCCGCAAGTCCGAGTCAATCTGCTCGACGATGTTCTTCGCCTCGCCGCTGTGCGGCCCAGGCTTGTTTGCCTCGTTCAAAAAGAATGGCCTCAACGCTCGCAGTACATCCTTGTGCTTGTTGTTATGAGCCAGGTTGAAGGAATCTCGAGATTGGCTGAAGTCCTGGTCTTCCTTTCGCCCTTCGCTAATCTGGCGTTTTAGCTCGGCGAATTCCGCATTTGTCGTCGGCACGCTGCTTAATTTCGCGTCGGCCTCATCCCAGCGCGACTGGCTGATGAGGCTGCGCACGTCGGCCAGGATCGGCCCCAGATTGACAACCGGCTTCGGCGGCTGCGAAATGAGGATGATTTCGCTGCGCGCAGCAGCCACCAGCTCCGGATCGGGATTCGGCGCGCTTTCCACGCGCGCGAAGATATCCTTCGCCTGCTGCTTCTGCCCGGCATGCATCAGTTGCACGCCCTGATCGAAAAGTTTCTTCTGCTCCTCGCGGTCGTGAATTTGCGTTAGATATTGCTGAATCTTCTGCGTCACGTCCCCAGACACCCCGGCTGTGGCTGCAGCCTGGTCCAGGTCCTTTTGGGCCGTCGCGTAATCCTTTTTGTCGAACGCCCGCTTTCCATCGTCGAAAAGCGCTTGCCAAAGCGGTTTCGGGGCCACGCCTCCGGTTTCGGGTCCTTTCGCGGCAACGTCGTATTCGCGTTGTGCCTCTTCCATCTTCCAAAGATTCATCTGGAGAATTTCGTTAAATTTCTCGGCGGCCTCGGGATATTTTTTGTCTTCGTACAAAAGCTTCATGCCTTGCGCATAAATCTGTTCCACGGCCAGGTGCTTCTGCTCGATGTCGCTCACCTGCTTGACGGCTTCATCATGCAGCGGCCCGGGGTGGCCGGCGAGTTTTTGCCAATCCACAAGAGCATCATTCGGCTTGTGACTGTCCCAAAGCTGTTTCGCTGCGGCTTCCAGCGCGACATCCTCGGCGGAAGGCCCAGTGGGCTTTTTCATAAAATGCATGGCGGCGTAAATTCCACCAACCAAAACAAGGGCGAGAGTCGCAAGCGCGCCCAAAACCACGGGCTTCCGCGCCATTCCTCTCGCCACAGCAGACTTCCGCGTCTCCGGAATCTTTTCCTCGATCACTACCTTGGTTTGAATCACCGGCAGCGGCGCGGCCGGAGGCGGAGTTAAGACAGGGACAGAGGGAACCGGCCGCGGACCAGCGCTGACGATCCCTGCAGCGGACTCGCTCACGTCCGGACCTTCGTCGCGCGGAACACTTATCGCAGGCGAAGCCGTCTGCCCTGCTGGGACTGCCCTGCTCCCGCCGGGCGGTTTTTCCTCGTCGAATGGCGCGCGCTTGTCTTGCGAGTCCGGCTTTCCTTTTTGCCGCGCTTCCTTGCGGAAGGCTTCTTCCTTCTCGCTGATCTGGACAATCAGCGCCCTCGCCTGCCTGTCGCTGGCATCGAAAATTTTGGCGGCCATCGCTCGATCGATGAGCTGCCGGGCTCCCGCCAGATCGCCTTTTTCGATGAGCGCACGAATTGCTTCGAGCTGCTGGTCGCGCTCGCCTGCTCTTTTATCGCGCTGCTGGGCTTCGACCTCCGCCGCTTGCAGCAGTTGCTTGACGCCGGCGTCCTGGCCGAACTCCATGAGCGTCTGATTCGCTAACTCAATCGCGTCGGTCAGTTCCTGCCGCTTGATTTTGCTGCGAATCTCCTGCATGCGCTGCTGAATTTCGCGCTGCAATGTTTCGCGTTCCTGCTGGGCGGCTGCTTTTTGGTCGGCCTCGGCGGCCAGCCTGCGGAATACGTCCTGCTTTGGAAATTCCTGGCCCGCGCGCCGTGCCAATTCTGCCGCTTCTCGGTAACGATGCGCCAGAAGCAGCGCCTGGATTTGTTTTTCGTGCTCCAGCTCCTTCTTCTGCGCTTCCTGTTGCGCGATTTCGTTTTTCGAGTAAGTCAGCAACTCTTTGATTTCATACTCCTGCGGAAAATCACGGAGCAGCGGCTCGCCTTTCGCAATCGCATCCTTGAGCTTTCCGGCGCTGACCAACGCGCGCAGACTGGCTAGCTCTTCGCCAAGCCGGGTCCTTCTTTTTTGCCCTTCTTCTTCCTGCATGAGCAGCGCGTTCAGGTTCCGCACGGTTGAGTCCGCCGGCTGCTCCTTGAGAAGAACGTCCATAGCCTTGCGGGCTTCGCCAAGTTTCTGCTGGCCCAGCAGCCTGCGCACTTCACCGGCTTGCGTCTGTTTTTTCTGCTCGGCTACATCCGCCTGGACCGCTTCCTGAAGTTTTTTCAGTTCGCTGTCATTGGGAAATGTCTTCAACGCTTCGGCAATCAGCGCGAGACAGTCGTCGTACTTCAGTTCGGTCCAAAGCGCTCGTGCGCGCTGCACGAGTTCGTTGAGTTGCTTTCGCCGCTCGCGCCTGCTTTTTTCTTCGCTGAGCTGGCGTTTCAGTTCGAGCACTTGAGGGTGCGCCGCATCCAGATCGAGCGCCTGCTGCAAAGCCGTGTCCGCCTCGGTAAGGGCGCCTTCCGCCAGACGCTGGCGGGAGAAGCGCAACTTCTGTTCGACCTGCTGTACACGCGCAGCGGCGGCTTCCACCTCCGCGCCCAGCTTCTGCGCGGGTTCGCAGCGGGAGTCCAGCTCCAGGGCCGCCTCCACCTCCGCCTGTGCCTCGCGAAAATTTCCTGCATTCAAAAGCGAGCGGCTGCGGCTGAGATGTTCCTGGACCTTCGGTTCGATTTCGACGCGCCGAACCTGGGCTGATATTTTTTCGAGCAGGCTCTTCGCCTGCGCGTTGGTGTTGTCTATCAGGCGCGCCCGCCGCAGCGTTTCCTGCGCTTTGGGAAGGTCACCGAGGTCGTAGAATTCACGCCCTCGCTCTGCGAGAACGGAAGCAGCTTCACCGCGCAAGCGGTTATAAACCGGCTCCAAATCCAGCAGAACGTCTTCCATGCTTTGATAGCGCTGCTCCGATTGTTTTCGCAGCATGCCCTGAAGCACATTTTCCACTTCGCGCGGGCAGTCCGGAGCCAGGCTTGAGATCGAAGGAATCTCATCCTCCAGAATCGCGCGGATAATATCGTAACCGTCGCCGGTAAAGGGCCGCTGGTAACAGATCAGCTCATAAAACGTAACTCCCGCAGCCCAGATATCCGTTCGCTCATCCGCTTTTTTCTTGCGGAAGAGTTCGGGCGCCATGTACGAGGGAGTCCCGATCATCATGTTGGTGTGTGTGCGCGAGAAATCCACGAGGCGTGCGATGCCAAAATCGACAACTTTCACCACGCCTTCCGAATTCACCATGATGTTGCCGGGCTTGATGTCGCGATGGACAACGCGGTTCTTGTGAGCGTATTCCAGCGCCTGACAGATGCGCACGATGAAGCCGACCTTCAGGGCGAGAGGAAGATCGGCCTGCCGGAGAATGGTTTTTTCGAGGCTCTCGCCGTCGAGATACTCCATGGCAATAAACGGAGTGGCCTTTTCCTGGCCTAATTCGAAAACGGTGACGATATTGGGGTGCTGAAGTTTTCCCGCGGATTGTGCTTCCTGGTAGAAACGTTCGAGGAGATCGGGGCGGTCAACGAGATTGCTGTTGATGGTCTTGAGAGCGACCAGCCGGCCGATAAATGGATCGCGCGCCTTGTAGACGACGCCCATGGCGCCGCGTCCAACTTCCGCGAGAATTTCGTATTTGCCGAGCTTTTGCAAAGCGGCGACCCCGCGCTACGCCGCTAATCGTAACAAATCTGCGGCGTTGCGCGCGTCCCTCAACGCTGAAAAGTAATCGTAAGAGGAAAACGAACGGTGACGGGCTTCCCTCCAGCTGTAGGAGGAGTCGTCTTCCACTTCTTTGAGGCGTCTTTCACTTTCTTGAAAAAGTCCTTGTCGTTGTTTTCGCCTTTGTCGACCTTCACGTTTCCGTTCGGTTCGACGGTGACGATGACGGTGAGCGTGTACGGCAATTTCCCCGGCTGGTTTGCAACATCTGGCAGTTCGACCATGGCATTGCCGACCCACTGCAAAGCAGCAGCCGCATCCAACTGCGCGCAAGACACTGCGCCCCCAACCGAGGGAAGCGCCTCCACCGGCCGGCCGGGACCGCAGGATAGAGCGGGCAGGACCAACTTGCCAGAAGTCTGCATGAGGGACTGAATCGTGTTAGGAATGGTTGTTTTTACGTAGGTAGCCGCCTGGTCCTTGAAAATTCCCGAGCCGTTGGCGATTTTCTGAAATTCCTGGCTCACTCCATGGCCCAGGGACTCCACATCCTTCTTTTGTTTTGCCTGTTCAAAATGCTGTAAGGCCAAATCGTAGGCGGCCTTGTCGCCATTCTTTTCGGCTGCCTTTGTGTAAGCGTCGGCAAGATGTTTGTCCAGATCATGAGCGGGTTGAAGAAGAGATGGCTCTTCGATGCGAGCTTCAAATCCGCGCAGCTCATCCTGAGCGTGCTGAATCCCGCTGAGGTCGCCTTTGCTTTCCGCGGCTTGCGCGTTATTGCGAATAGCGTCGAACTGTTGCTGCTCCGCGGCGCGCAAATCTCTCATGAGTTTGTCGTGAGTCTTGGGCCACGGCTGCGCAGCGTCGGCCTGCGCCTTTGCGGCTTTGAACGAGCCGGACCGGAGCGCTTCGTCAAATGAGCTCATGACCTGGAGCGCCTTTTCCGCGGTCGGCATCTGCTTCTTTGCATCTGCGCTCTGCGTCGCTTTGCGCTTTATAAGTTCCTGAAACTGATCGCGCGCCTCCGCCCAGCTTTCTTCCTGCATGTCCTGCATGGCTGTCTCGTAAAGCTTCTGATCCGAACCGCTCTGCTTGATTTTAGCGAGGTAGCTTTCCGCCTGTTGCTTGAGCGGGGAACCAGCCACGTTCAGATCGAGCATGGCCTTAAATTCCTTGCGCGCCTTGTCGAAGTCCTTGGCTTGATACTGTTTCACGGCCTCGTCGAAGTGATCCTGCTCCTGCTTGTGGACGTCGGTTTCGCTCAGGCCGGCTTTCACCGCATCCATTTCCCGGTTGGCGTCATCGGCGTGCCACAAGTTCATCTGGATCACGTCCTGAAACGCCGATTGTGCTGCCGTAAAGTCCTTCTTGTTCTTCAGAAAATCCTCGCCCTCATCAAAGCGGTGTTGCTCGTCGGAGCGCTTTTGCTCAATTTGCGAGACTTGCTGCGTGGCTTCGTTCTGCAGCGGGCCTTTCGCTTTTGCGAGGCCTTGCCAAATCTGTTCGGCCTGATCGAACTGGCGGTTCTGCCAGAGATCGAGCGCCTGCTGCTTCAGCTGCTTTGCATCTTTGTCCGAGGCAGAACTCTTCGAGCCATTGCGCGGCCAGAGGGCAATCACAAGAACCAGCAGGACTGCCAGGCTGATTGCGGCGAGCACGACAGGCTTGCGCATAATCGGCATGATCTGCGCCATGACGTCGGGGCCCGCCTTAGGTTTGACGGGAGGCGCGGCCGTTGCTGCCGGAACAACACCCGAATCGCGGGTAGCTGGCCCTGTTGGAGCCGGCTGACCACCTCCCGCTATCGCAGACTTGCTTGCTGCCGGACCGAGAATAACGGTGGCGTCGCTGGGCGCAGCCTTTTGTATGCCGGAATCTCTCGTGTCCGGAGACGGCCGTTGCGATGCGGGCGGATCTGTTCGCGGCGGTGTTGCCGCGGGTCCCATCATCTTGGTGGCAGAGAATGTGGTTCCCGAGGCGCTTGGCGCCGGCGTTTTCAGAATCTGAGTCGCATCGGAAACCGGTGGTGGGGGCGACTTGAGTATCTGTGTGGCGTCAGAAACCGGGGACGCCGGCGGCTTGAGTACCTGCGTGGCATCGGAAACGGGAGGCTTATTCTTCTGTACGGGAGCCCCAGGCTTTGACGCCGCCGCTTTTGGCGGATAGACCTGGGTCTTATCCGTCGGCGGAGGAGTGGCAAGCGCGGAAATCTTTCCGCGAAACTCCTGAAGGCGGGGATCGCTCGGCGCAAGAATCTGAGTGGCTTCCACTTCCTTGAAAAGCTGCGTAGCGCCGGCGAGATCGCCCTTGTTGATGAGGTTTTGCAGCGCCTTGACTTTGCTTTCCTGATGCTCTTCCTTCTTCTTCTTCTTTTCTTCCGCGCCCTGAAGCAGCACGGTCACGTTGGGATCCGGTCCCATGACTTCAATGGTTTGCTGCGCCAGATCAATCGCGTCGGTTATTTTGTCCTGGCCGATCTTGCTGTTGATTTCGCGGACGCGGCGCTGCATTTCGTTGCGAGCGCGGTCGCGGTCCTCTTGCTCTTTCTTCAGGGCTTCCGCTTCCGCGGCCATCTTGCGGAAGGCGTCCTGCCGGGGAAATTCTTCGATGGCTTTGCGGGCGCTATCCAGCGCTTCGCCATATCGCTCGCACATCAGGAAGCCCTGAATCTGCTTCTCGCGCTCTTCTTCCTTGCGCTTCTGATCCAGCTGCGCCACTTCGCCTTTGGCGTAGCTCACCAATTCCTTCAGTTCATATTCCTGAGGAAATTCCTCGAGCAGCGGCTCGCCCTTTGCAACGACCTGCTTGAACTTGCCCGCGCCCAGGAGCGTGCGAAGGTTGGTGATTTCCGCTTCCAGATGCTTCTGGCGTTTTTGCTCCGTTTCTTCTTGTGCGGCCAGATTCTGCAGATTTTTTACCGAAGTGTCCTGAGGATGTTCCTGTCCAAGGACGTCGAGGAGCTTGCGCGCTTCGGCAAAATTCTGCTGTCCGAGGAGGCGGCGAACTTCAGCCATGCGGCGTTGTTTCTGCTGTTCGCCCTGATCGGCTTTTGCGGAATCTTGGAGCTTTTTGAGTTCCGGATCATTGGGAAATTCCTGCAGGGCCGAAGCGATGACGCTAAGGCATTCGTCGTAATTCAGCTCGGTCCACAGGGTGCGCGCGTGATGCAGGATTTCGCTGAGTCTTTTGCGCTTTTCGCGGCGGACGCGCTCGTCGTCGATCTGCTTCTTCAGTTCCTTCGCCTGGAGGTTAGCGTCGTCCAGCTCGAGAGCTTGTCCGAGCGCGGAAGCGGCTTCCGTAAGAGCGCCTTCGGCGAGGCGCTGCTTGGTAAGCTTCAGTTTTTGCTCCAACTGCTGGACCCTGGCTGCGGCTGCTTCCACTTCCGCAAGCAGTTTCTGAGCGGGCTCGTGTTTCGAGTCCAGACCGAGCGCAGCCTGCGCTTCCGATTTGGCCTCGCGGAGCTGGCCTGCTTTCAGGAAGCCCTCGCCGCGGCTCATGTGTTCCTGCAAGCGCGGGAGAATTTCGGAACGGCGAAGCTCGACGGAAACTTTTTCGAGCATGCTCTTCGCTTGGGAGTTGCCGATGTCAATGTGCAGTGCTTTGCGCAGAAGAGCCTGGGCGCGCTGGAGATCCTTGGCTTCCACCAATTCCTTGCAATCCGCCAGCAAGCCCGAGACGGTGCTCTGCTGGGCGGCTTTCCAGAGTGGCTCGATCGCGTGGAGCACATCGTCCATAGACTGGTAGCGGTCTTCGCTCTTTTTTTCGAGCATTTTGAAGACGATAGCTGCCAGCTCTTCGGTACACTCCGGCGAAAGCGGAAGAATGTCTTCCGGCTTTTCATAAATGATGTGGAACATCAGCTCGGCTTCGCTGTCGCCGGTGAAAGGACGGCGATAAGCAAGAAGCTCATAGAGCGCAACCCCTAAAGCCCAGATATCGGAGCGCGCATCGGCGCGTTCCCCTTTGTAAAGCTGGGGAGACATATAGGCGCGCGAGCCGATCATCATGTTCGGCTGGGTCATGGACATGTCGGTTAAGCGGGCGATACCGAAGTCCACGACTTTTACAACGCCTTCCTTGGTGACCATGATGTTGGCAGGCTTGACGTCGCGGTGAACGACGTTGTGCGAATGGGCGTAAGCGAGAGCGTCGCAAACGCGAACGATGTAGCCAAGCTTGACGGAAAGCGGAAGAACGGGACGCTGCTCGATAATGCGATCGAGACTTTCTCCTTCAAGATATTCCATGGCGATGAAGGGAGTAGTTTTTTCGTGGCCGAGTTCGTAGATGGTGACGATATTGGGGTGCTGAAGAGCGCCGGCGGAGCGGGCTTCCTGATAGAAGCGCTCCAGGAGATTCGATTGCGTGCTTTGGCCGCTCGTGATGGTCTTGAGGGCGACCAGACGGTCAATGAGCGGATCGCGGGCTTTATAGACAGCGCCCATGGCGCCGCGGCCGAGTTCGGAGATGATTTCGTATTTGCCTAAGTACTGCACACACGGACCCCTGACGCCAAGATGGTAACAAAATTAGGGCCAAACCACCTCCTAAGTGAGGGGGTAGGTGAAGGGTTGTGAAGGAGGGGGGTGCGGCGTTTCTGGACATTTTGAGGATTTGGCTGGATGTTATTGAAAACAGGGCAGAAGACCGGAGGGCAGAGGCCTGTGTTTCTGTTTCGGGGGGAGTAGCTGAGGCGGGGGGCATTTGCATTGATCCTATCGTTGGAGGGCGGGAGGGGAGTTTTCGACCCATTGGTAAGCCGAGATGCCGAAAAGTGGCATCCCTTAGGTTCCGAAATTGTCACCGCTTTTTCACTGTGGGCTAGGGTCAGCATGCTGGTGTGTGCCGGGCCATCCTGCGTCTTCCGGGTCATTCTACTAGGATTTCTTGAAAATGCATCCGGCTGCTTTGTTGGCGCTTGGGACAAGCGATGATAATCGGCACTGATCGGCAGACGGTGATCGGCACTGGAGCCAAGAGATACTCCCGGTGCGCTGTGCGTGGCGGTTCTTGCGCGCAAAAACGGCGCGGCTTTACGACGCTCCGTGCCTATATTCATGCTGGAGGGGAGTGTCGAGGAGAAATGCGGATGCCTGGTCATCGCAGAGCGCGCGAATCGGCTGGAAATGGCAATTTGGTGGAACGCGCGTGTGAAGGGCTTGGCGCAAAGTGATAAACTTGCCGTTACGACATATTTAATCTTCAGAAGAGAAGCTGTTATGTCTCAAACAACGAGCAGTCTTGGCGGCATGGACAGCATGGACAAACCCGTTCGAGAAATTTCGGATTTGGTTTCGGGTACGGATGTGGCGCTCGCTCATTTGCGCGGCCGGTCTTTGGAGGCGAATCGCGGCGTTCCGCTGGACCTCGATTGGGTTGCAAACGTGCGCGTTAATACGAGCGCGGTGGAACGGCGTGCGCAGACGATTGGGACCCGTCGGAGCGTTAAGAAAGATTGGCAGGCGGCTTGGCTTTTGCGCGCGATTTCCTGCATGGATTTGACGACGCTATCCGGCGATGACACCGACGAGCGGGTGCGGCGTTTGTGTGCGAAGGCGCGGCGGCCTTTGCAGCAGGAACTCGTGCAGAAGCTGGGAATCGAAGCGCTGGAGATCAAAGTTGCGGCCGTGTGCGTGTATCACGTTTTTGTAGAGACGGCGCGGCGAGCGCTCGAGGGGAGCGGGATTCGCGTAGCGGCGGTTTCGACCGGCTTCCCTGCTGGATTGTCGCCGCTTGCGGAGCGCGTGGAGGAGATTCGGCGTTCGGTGGAAGCTGGAGCGGATGAGATCGATGTGGTGATTACGCGTGCGAATGTGTTTGGGGCGAAATGGCAGGCGCTTTACGATGAGGTTGCGGCGTTCAAACATGCTTGCGGGCCTGCGCACATGAAAGTGATTCTGGGGACAGGCGATTTGCTTACTTTGAGGAATGTGGCGAGGGCCAGTGTGGTTGCGATGATGGCTGGAGCAGATTTTATTAAAACTTCCACGGGAAAAGAGGCTGTGAATGCGACGCTGCCCGTAGGTTTGGTTATGGCGCGGGCGATTCGCGAATATGCGGCGCAAACGGGGATGGCGGTCGGATTTAAGCCGGCGGGTGGGATTCGTACCGCGAAGCAATCGATGGAGTGGCTGGCGTTGATGAAAGAAGAGCTTGGCGTTTCGTGGCTGAAGGCGGAGCTTTTTCGTTTTGGTGCCAGCGGGATGCTTGCGGATATCGAGCGGCAGCTGGAGCACCATGTGACGGGGCGGTATTCGGCGGATTACCGGCATCCGATGGCGTGATGGCGGCGCGCGCGATTGCGGGCGCGTGGAGTGTGCGTGGATGACGGCGGGCCGGGGCGAGTGTCGAAGAGGAAGGAATTGAGCCGAGGCAAATGAGCATTGTCGAAAAATTTGTGACGATGGAATACGGACCTGCGCCGGAAGATCCGCGCGAGGCGATGAGCTGGATCGGGCACTATAGCCGCCGGTTCGGACATTTTATTCAGGGCTCGTGGCAGACTCCTGGCGATGGAAAATATTTCGACACCTCTGATCCATCGACTGGCGAAAAGCTTGCTGACGTGGCGCAGGGTTCAGCGGCGGATGTGGACGTCGCGGTGAAGGCCGCGCGGGCCGCGCTTGCCCCTTGGCAGGCGCTTAAGCCGCATGTGCGGGCGCGTTATTTGTATGCGCTGGCGCGGCAGGTGCAGAAACACTCCCGACGATTGGCCGTACTGGAAACTTTGGACAACGGCAAACCAATTCGCGAGAGCCGCGATATTGATATTCCGCTGGTGGCGCGACATTTTTATCATCACGCGGGTTGGGCGCAACTGCTGGACCAGGAATTTCCCGGTTATAGCGCATGCGGCGTGGTGGGACAGATTATTCCGTGGAATTTTCCGCTGTTGATGCTGGCGTGGAAGATTGCGCCGGCTTTGGCCACGGGAAACACCGTCGTGCTGAAGCCCGCGGAATTTACTCCTCTGACGGCGCTGGCGTTTGCGGAGATTTGCCAGGAAGTTGGGTTGCCTCCCGGTGTCGTAAATATCGTAACGGGCGACGGCACGACGGGCGAAGCGCTGGTCAAACATCCGGACGTGGACAAGATTGCTTTTACCGGATCGACGGAAGTCGGACGTGCGATTCGCAAAGCCACCGCGGAGAGCCACAAAAAGCTTTCGCTTGAGCTTGGCGGAAAATCGCCGTTCCTTATTTTTGAGGACGCGGACCTCGACAGCGCTGTGGAGGGTCTCGTCGACGGAATCTGGTTCAACCAGGGACAGGTTTGTTGCGCGGGTTCGCGGCTTTTGATGCAGGAAAGCATCGCGGAACCGCTGATTGCGAAGATTTGCGACCGCATGAACACGCTGCGCGTCGGGCCGCCGCTCGACAAATCCATTGATATCGGCGCGATTGTGGCGCGCGTCCAGTTGGAGCGAATTCAAAAGCTCGTCGAGCAAGGCGTCGCGGAAGGCGCGACCTGCTGGCAGCCTTCGATCCCGATGCCCACGCGAGGGCTGTATTATCCGCCGACACTTTTGAGCAACGTGCATCCCACTTCAATTGTTGCGCAGCAGGAAATTTTCGGGCCGGTGCTGGCAGCCATGACGTTTCGCACGCCAAGCGAAGCGGTCGAGCTTGCCAACAACACGGCGTATGGTCTCGCAGCGTGCGTGTGGAGCGAGAGCATCAATGTTTCGCTGCACGTCGCCGCGCAAATCAAAGCGGGCGTTGTTTGGGTGAACTGCACGAATCTTTTCGACGCGTCGTGCGGATTTGGTGGTTACCGCGAGAGCGGGTACGGACGAGAAGGCGGGCGCGAAGGGCTGCTCGAATATCTGGAGCCGACCTGGTTCAAGGTTGCGCCGCCGGTGCGTGCAGCTCCTCCGGCCAACGATCAGCCACCCGTGGAACACGTTGATATTGCCGCGCCGCAGATTGACCGCACCGTGAAATTGTTTATTGGCGGGAAGCAGGCGCGGCCGGATTCCGGCTATAGCATGGAAGTACGCGGGGCAGATGGACGGTTGCTCGGCGAAGCGCCGCTGGGAAATCGTAAGGATATTCGAAACGCCGTCGAAGCAGCTCGCAAGGCTTCCGGTTGGGGCAAGGCTACGGCCCACAATCGCGCACAGGTGCTTTATTACATCGGGGAGAATCTTTCGCAGCGCCGCGAAGAAGTCGCCGAGCGCCTCTCGGCGGTGGTCGGCAAAAATAAGGCAGGCGCGGAAGTTTCTCTCGGCATTGAGCGGATATTTTCTTACGCGGCGTGGGCCGATAAATATGACGGAGCCGTTCATAATCCGCCGTTCCGTAACGTGGCGCTGGCGATGCACGAACCGGTTGGCACGGTTGCTATTCGATGCCCGCTCGAAATGCCGCTGCTCGGATTTTTGTCTTTGGTGATGCCGGCCATCGCCGTTGGCAACACGGTGATTGCGGTGCCCTCCGAGATTTATCCGCTCGTCACCGGCGACTTGTATCCGATTTTCGAGACAAGCGATTTGCCGGATGGTGTGGTGAACATCGTCACCGGGCGTTCCGCGGAATTGCTGAAGACGCTGGCCGAACATGATGACGTGGACGCCATCTGGTGTTTCGGCGAGGACGCGAGTTGCGCGACGGCGAAAGCTCTTTCGATCGGAAACTTGAAGCAGGTCTTTACAAACGAGGGTCGCGAGATCAATTGGTTTGATGTGAACCAGGGCGAAGGCCGCTGGTTCTTGCAGCATGCCGTGCAAGTCAAAAATATCTGGGTTCCGTACGGCGAGTAGCGACCCCGGGGGATTTCCGCCCTACACCTCATGTGCCTCTACACCAGTGGGCCGCGGCCTTCCCGCTAAAGACTGCGGGTATTGACCTATCCTTCGTCGATGCTACGAAGAGTGAAGTCGAACCCTTAGGCTAGTCTGCTTCGCGGTAGACTTTGGCGAAGGGGCAAGTTGTGAAAACCAAGCGAAGATTTACCGTGGTCATCGAGCAGGATGAAGCCGGCTTCTATGTAGCTACGGTTCCAGCGTTGCCCGGCTGCCACACGCAGGCCAAGACGCTCGACACGTTGATGAAGCGCGTGCGCGAAGTAATTCAGCTTTGTCTCGCAGAAGACGACAGCTTCGGCGGTACGCTCGAGCTGGTTGGCATCCAACAGATTTCTGTATGACGCGTCTTCCCCGGGCCCAGGGGGAGAGATGTCGTTCGAGCGCTCGGAAGGCTGGTTTCTCCGTCGAACGGATGCGCGGAAGTCACGTTTTTCTCAAACATCAGGATGGAAGAGCAACCAGCGTACCTGTGCACAGCGGCGAGACGCGGGGGCCAGGATTGTTGCGTGCGATCCTGCGGGATGTCGAAATGTCTGTGGAAGAACTCCTTCCGCTGATTTGACCTCAATGCGAGAGTTTGTTCATCAATTAGGGAATAAAATGCAGGGAAATTACTCTTTGTGATTTGCCTTCCTCTGGCGAACACGCGCCTTTAACATCCGGTCGGAAAAACTTAGCGGGCGGAGCTCGAAGAGAATGAATGTGCCGCGGGTACGGTGGAACTCGCGGCGTCTTTGATCAGAATGGGCCAGCGGGGGAAGGCGAAATTGCCTGAGACGTCGTCGATCACGTTGACCTGGCAGACGTAGAGGCCGGGCTTGAGCGATTGCAGCGGCAGATCGATTTGGAAAACGACAGCTTTGCGTTGCGGGGACGTGACTTCGGTTGCGGCAACTTGCTTTGATTCGTAGATTTTTACGTTGCCTTGCAGGAATTCTATGCTCGTTAGAACGTGGATAGATTCCTTGGACTCCTTCGTTGGCTTGGCTTGCGCGGTATCCGGGGACTGGCCCGGTGTTGCGGCAGGCTGACCGGGAGTGGCGGTGGACTGGCCAGGAGTTGCAGCCGGCGCGGCAGGCGCGGCTGCCGCGATTTTTCCTTTCTGGGCGTCGTAAATTTCATACTTCAAATACAAGTGCTGGTCGCGCGTGAAGACGTGCGTGACGTTGGGAACGAGCTGCGTCTGGTCCTCGATGAGCGGATTCCCAGCGTTTTTCTTTGTTGAGCCTGTGACCGGGGCGCGCAGGCTGCTGAGTATTACGGAACTCATGCGCAGCGGAGCCTTGCGCAGGTCGGGAATTTGCACGTCGGTTTCAAACGAACCCATGTGCCCGGTCTGATTTTCGCGGACGATGAATTTCAGGTGGTAGTTCCCGGGAGCGAGAACGAATCCCGTGTTGTACTGAACATTTTTGCGGCGCACCTGCTGCGTGCTGTCCAGCGCGAGTTTTACGGTGTCACGAAGCTGGCCGACCGGGACTTTGCCTCCGCCACCGATGCGCACTTCTCCAATAATGTCGATGGTGGCGTTGTCTTTGTCTTTTTCCTGAACGAATGGAATTTGCGAGCCCGGAACTACCAGCGAGACAGCGAGATAATAATGAGAATCATCCTGGCGGAAATACGCGGTGCCAGCGTAAAGAGGGACGTCGGTCTGCGGAAGCTCGGCGGCGAGTTCGTCTTCGAGCTGCGCTTCGCGGTCGGCGTGGTTCTGATGCAGGAAATCGCGGCCTGCATAATAACCGGGTCGGAACTCGATCTTTACATCGGGGCGGTTCACCTGCACGCGCAGGCGGCGATACTTGCCGTCCTTGAGCGTGTTGGTGCTGACGAAGCCAAGAACATAGTAAGCGGAAGTGTCTTTTTGCACTTGCGCGAAGACGCCGCTGAAATCGTTGGTATCGAAGAAGGCTTTGCCACCGGTGTCGGCCGCGAGGGTGGAGAGAGTTTCCTGCGAGGCAGCATTGCCGCTGAGGTCATTTAGAACGGCGTTGCCGTTGTAGGCAGACTGGCCGTGCAGGCTGGCGCTTTGCGCTTCGCCACCCGGAGGGAAAGCCTGCAAGCCGCGAACATCCACGGGATAGATGGAGACATTATTTTTCACCGCCGCCGCGGTTGCGGCTCGCAATGCGGATTGATTGTCGGTTCCCGTCTGGCTGATGCCGTTGCTGAAATAGACGAGCGATTTTTTCTGCTGAATCTTTCCCAGCGCCTGCATGGTGGATTGCAGCGCCAGCAGCTTCCAATCGGCGCTGAAGGTGTTGTAATCCGTGTCGTCGGGCGTGAAGGAACCGCCGCTTTCCGCAGTATCTTCCGCACTGCCGGTGTCGCCCATAGCAAAGCCCTGGCCTTGCCCCAGCGAATACGAGTTCAGAACCGAAAGAATTTTGGGCTTGTCGTCGGTGAAATCCAGATCCACGCGCATGTTGGTAGAGAGCGAAACCAGCGCGACGATATCCACCGGATGCATCTGAGCATTGATGTATTTCTTGGCGGACTCGACGCAACGATCAATCTGATCGGGTTCCATGGCGGAAAAATCGAAGAAGAGGACCATCACGCGGCGGTCCCGTGCGTTCATCACGGGTGTATCGCCCTTGCGCAGCACACCGGCTGGCCCCGCGGCTGACGCTACGCCTGTCACGGTGTTCTCCGCAGCGCCGGCGGTTTCGATCTGGTCCACGTTTTCAAAGTCAAAGGTGGAGATGGCCTGTTTCTTGCCGTCCTCGAAGAGCGTGAAATCGTCTTTCTTCAGGTCGCGGACGAGATTGCCTTTTTTGTCGCGGACGACGACGTTGGCAAGCACCAGCTCCGTGGTGATATGGATCGAGCCCCCAGCCGGTTCCGGCTCGGCTGGCGCAGGGGGCTGCGGCTGCTGGGGCTGTTGGGCGATGGAGGGAACGGGAAACTGCAAAAGCAGACTGGCCAGTGCAATGGCCGCGATTTTTCTGTAAGCAACAATCATGGCCTCACCCCTGATTTCTCCTTCGTCTTATCCATCAAAAGCGGAACCTCACTTGCACCGTCACACGCCTCATGCTGGCTGCGCCGGTGACCTGCCCGAACGTGATGGAGTTCACGGCCGTGCCGAGCGAAGTGAACTCCACGGCGTTGAACACGTTGTTGGCGGTAATCCGAAAGTCCAGCGAACGATACTCTTTGATGGTGATGGTTTTGTTCAGGGACATATTCAGGGTCACTTGCGCGGGGCCTTCCAGGATGTCGCGTCCCGCATCGCCATAGGTAGAGTCGCTGGCATTCACGCAAGTTGCCGCCGGATTGCTGGTTGTCGTTTGAGGCTGGCAGAAAGCTGCCGTATTGAACCACTCCTTCGTGGTGGGATCGCTGACGTGGATGGACTGGCCGGGGACAAGATTGGCGCGGAGAGAGCCGCTGACGCCGCGGTCAATGTCGAGCGTGCCGCCCACAACATTAATGGTGAACGGAAGTCCGGTCGCCACGGTGAAACTTCCGCTGTACTGCCATCCGGAAAAAATATGAGATAGAGCGCCTTTCTGAAGGAATCGTTTGTTGTCTCCAAAAGGAAGATCGTAAACCCAATTGCCGGTGAATTTATGGCGCTGGTCGAAGCTGGAAAGTCCACGGTCGGCGGCGATGTCAAAAGGATTCTGCGCGACAACAACGCCACCGCCTCCAATCGAGGAAGCGTCGTCTATCGATTTTGAGTAAACATAGGTTGCGCTGAAGCTAACGCCTTTGGCGAGGCGTTTGCGGATTCGCACGGAGCCGGCATGAAAAACGGAATTCGCTGCTGAAGACTCATACGTGAAGGGCTGGAGCCCGGGAATCAAAATGGCCCGGTCGTCGTCCAGATCGGTGCCTTTCGAGCCGTTATAGTCCAGGTTCAACAGATAGCCGCCGCGCAGCTCGCGCTGGATGTCCACGTTCCAGACTTGCACATAGCCCAGGTGATAGTTGGGATCGATGGCGAAATTGTTAGTGATGGTGCCTGGAGGAATAGGGGGAAAAGCGTTGGACAGATTCAGAAAACTCGCCGTGGTGGCGACATTGGTCGCGGTCTCGGCAAACGGAGGTTGAAACGCGAAATTTTGAACGATCGTGCCGTACTGCGCGAGATTGTAATTGATGCCGTAGCCTGTGCGCACAACGGTCTGTTTGAAGGGTTTCCAGGCGAGACCGAGACGCGGGGCAAAAGCGTGGCGGTCCGGACGGATCAACGAATCGGGAAAAAAACCGGAATAGGGCCCGACCGTGCCTGGGAAAACGGGGGCTGCCGCTGTAAATCCCGGCGCCACATCCAGGTTGACGATTTGATTGTTCGCTTCGGTGTAAGGGCCGACAAATTCGTAACGCACGCCAAGAAGAAGCGTCAAGCTGGCGCGAATGCGCCAGTCGTCCTGGACGAAAGCGTCGTAGGAATTGGCGCGAAAATTATAGGCGCTGGTACCGGACTGAATGCTGCTCTGCTGCGGGAGGCCGAGGAGAAAATCGGCAAAGTCGCTGCCAGTTCCCGTTTGTTCCTGGGTGCCGATATATTCGGCAGTACCAAAACCGGTAAAGGTGAAGGTTCCCTCGGCGTTCCTGGAAGAACGGAAGCTCTGCAAAATGCGGCGGTAGTCGCCGCCGAAGCGCCAATTGTGTTTGCCGTGATTCAAAATCACCGTGTCGGAGACCGTGTAGGTCTGCGCGAGCTGACGGCTTGGCGAGGGATCGCTGAGGCCGGAGAAAGATGTGAAATTGATTCCGGGAATGCCCCAATCGAAGGGATCGGGGGAGACGCCGCCGATCTGCGCGAGCGAAGCGACGTCCGTCACCTCGGAATATAAATTGGTCGTTGAAGTGTGGCTGTGATTGTAGGTAAAGCGCAGATTGTTGGTTGTGTGTCCCTTGCCGTAAACCCAGGCCGCGGTGGCGTTCAAACCTTGCGTGTCCGTGGCACCTGCAAGCGAAGGAAATGGATTCACGAGGTTACTGTTGGTGCGCGACCAGTTCAGCCCTAGATTGAGATTGTTCTGCGACCGCGAACGCCCGCCGCCTCCTCCACCGCCGCGCCCAGACCCGGGCGTACGACTGCCCTGCGCCGGGACGGGGCCGAAGTTATGGATGAGGCGCATGCTGACGTTGTCCGTGTCGCTATGGGTGGACGTCACATAGTGAAAGTTCTGTGTTGTTCCCGGCAGATTGGGAAGCGGAATGTATTGCAGAAGCGCCTGGGCTTGGGGAGTGATGAGCGTTGGATCGATTTCGTTCGGCACGCCGTTGAAGTCGAATTGCTGGCCGGTTGTGGGATCGAAGATGGGCGCGGCCAATGCGGAAAGGTTTCCGGAGCGCTCAGCCGCAGTGGGCACCGTGGAAAGCGCATCATACGGCGTGCTTCCGCGAGTTGCGTTCCAGCCACCAAAAAAGAAAGTTTTGTTCCCGCCGTTGAAGATTTTGGGGATGTTCAGCGGACCGCCCACGTACCCGCCGAAATGAATTTGGTTGTAATCGGCTTTGGGGAGCGGTTCTCCGCTCAACGAGAAAGGCCTTGCGTCCAGAGCGGATGTGTCGTCGTAATAATAGAGATTGCCGTGCGGCTGATTGGTGTTGAAGCCGCGGCCCAACCGTCCGAAGGCGATAGGCCCTCCACCGCCACCAGGTCCCCCCGGGCCGCCAAATCCCCCGCCACCGCCCTGGCCGCCAAAACCGCCAAAACCCTGCTGCTGCGCGCGGTCGCGGAATTCCTGAATCCTGTCCTGGAGCTCGATGTCACTACCCGCGCCAAAATCCTGCGTGCGCCCTTGCGCGCCGTTGACGCTGACGGACTCGGTTGGAGCGTCGGCGCCGGCGCCATTCAGAGGCAAGCCCGAGAGATCGCTGGCGTTATTTTGGCCACCAGAGCCGGCCCCAGCATTGCCACCCGTAAGGGCGGCTTCGGTGGGATCGACCGTGAGACTCTGGAAGCCGCGACTGCCTGCTGAGGTCGCGGCCGCACGTTCGGTGACTTCCTGCTGGCGCGACGCGAGAATCAGTTCGAAGTCGGCTTTGCCGGCGGGGTTTTCAGGATTGAGGACGACTTCCTGAGTCGCGACGGCGAAGCCCATAAATTCGGCGCGCAGAACGTAGCGTCCGCGCGGGAGAGCGAGCAAAGCAAAAGTTCCGTCGGAGAGGGTCGCGGCGGTGTACTTCTTGCCCGTTAAAGTGTTCGAGGCGGTGAGGGTTACGCCGGGGAGCGGAGTCTTGCCGCTATGCGCGGTACCGGTGATTTGATAGGAGGCGGGCGGAGCCTGAGCTTGCGGTGGAGCCTGCGTTCGCGCCGGAACTGGCGGCACAGAGGTATTTTCCTGCGCAGGCAGATCGGAAACTACTACGACCAGCGTGGCCAGAAAAATTAAAAACCAGACGAACCATTTCAAAGTTGAGGCTCCGGTGGTTTCTGCGGTGGATTTGTGGTGTTTGGAGCGTTTGCAGACGGCCCACCGGCCATCATTTCCTGCATACGCTTCCACTGATCCGGACCAATGACCATCAGGGATTTTGGTTGAAAGGCGCCGGCTGCTGTTGCGCCACGCACCATCACGTGGTCGCCCACCTGAATATCCGCCATCGTAACGCTTTCGCGGCCTTTGCGGAGGGACGTTTCTTCGTTCAGCTCGACAGTTTGCGTGACGTTGTCCGTGCGGAGAATCGTCAGCTTGGGCGGATCAATGGCTTTCACTTCGCCGAGAACATAATCCTGGCCGAGCACGCCAAAAGGTCGGCCGCCGCCAGGACCTCCTTCGCCGGTACCGTTCGCGCCGCCGGATCGGGGCGCGCCCCCAAAACCCCCCGCGGGGCGCTCGCCGATGACTTCCGCGTTCCAGCTATGATCAGCATTTTCCTGGCCGCGTACGAAGATCGTGTCGCCGACCTTGAAATCGCTGAGCTTCGCCTCCTGGCGATCCTTGCGGAATTCCGTGCTGCCACTGATCTTGACGGTGACGGTGTCGCCGCCCTGCGTCGTTATTTGAATGGATTGAGCATTGATCGCGGTCACTTTCCCGAAGAGGCCGGAGCGGCGTTCGCCGCCACGCCGCGGAGGCTGCTGGCCGCTTGCGGGTTGGCCGGGATTCTGACTCTGCGCAGGAGGCGGGTCTTGTGTGGACTGCGCTGCGACGGGCCCGGGTGCTTGGGCGGCCAGGAAAACAAAAAGTGAAATGGACAAAAAAGGAACGATTGACTTCATATCAGCCTTCCCAAAACCATGCCCCAATGAATCGACTCTGACTACGCCGGGAAAATTCGTGTTTCGTGGCTCTGCCTATCAGATTAGACGGCGGCTGGGGGGCACAGAGTTTCCTTAAATCTGAGCCTCAGCGCGCCAATCGTCACCTTATTGTTCACTCTCATGGTTCAATCTAAATTCCTGTTCGGAGGATACTTAGTTCCCGTGAGGTAGATGGAATTGCGGGGCGCCCATTTCGGGGAAATTTGCCGTGAATTGTAATCGGGAATAACGAAGACGACCAGGGAAGATCTCCCCTGGCCGTCTTTTTTGCGATATTCCTCGCAAAGCGAGGTTGTCTACTTGGTCTTATAAGTGAAGGTAAGTTTCGTTTCTTCGTCGAGGACGAGAGGGCGGATGAAGCTGTACGAAGTGCCTGCGCGTGGCACATCCACGCGAACGGGCAGCACGCCCGAAACGCGCTGCTGCAGGCTGAACACGTTGGAAGAAGCGGCGCTGGCGTTCGATGTATCTTTTTGCTTAATGTCGCGCTCGATTTGCCGCGATTCTGTCATGATGACGCTGTTGCTCGCCTGCACTTCCACCGTTTCCGCTGTCGCGGCTAGCTGCATCGAAAAGCTGAAGGTGGTTGGATTGCTCGCGTCGTAGTTGAGGTTGCTGACGATGCTTTTGAAGCCTGGCGAGCTAGCAGCAATTTTCACGCGGCCCGACGGCATATTCGAGACGACCCACCGGCCGGAAGAATCGCTCACGACGGTTCGTTGCACGCCCGTCTCCGCTTGGGTGACGGTCACTTGAGCGCCGGCGACAACTGCCCCGCTGGGATCAACGATGTAGCCTCCCATTTGCCCCGGAAGGAGGGATAAAGACGCGAGGCCGCCTATAGAGCCGGCCCCTGTGCTGGTACGGAACCCGCCTCCGCTTCCTCCGATTTCAGCTTCCTGAAACGATTCCGGCAGCAAATTTGCGGCGATGGCGTCGCCGCCGAAATCTTTCACCTTGTACTGCTCGGGGAGAAACACTTCCCATTGCAGAATGCTTATGGGGACGTCCATTTTGGGAAGCGAAATCTCCGAGCCTCCCTTTTTGGCAAAGGGAGTACCGGAGTGCATGAAGACGAAAGACACTTCATAAGATCCCACTGGCCGGAACCCCGCCCGCAAGAGCGGCACACGGTTTCCATCGGGACCTTCCACGGGCTTCACTTTTTCTCCGGCAATTTCGGCAGAGACGATGGTCGCTCCAACTGGGAGTTCAACTTTCAAGAAAGGCTGGGCTTGATTCTTCACCGTCAACTTTACTTCGGTCAGCGATCTGCCTTCGTTGGTTACCAATGTGGTCACGACGGCGCGTTCGGCGACCGCGGCGAGTACACTGCTGTCCGGAAAGCGTGTCCACTCGAGAGCCAACGTTGGATTTTCGTTTGGCTGCCGGTGATAACGGAATGCCGACTGCAACGAAGAGCGCGCCAGCGATCGCAGATAAGGATTCGTTTCCTTGATATCCATGCGCTTCAGGCTGCCGCCTTCGGTGGCAGTCAGTTCCATTGTGCCAACGCCTTCGACAAGCACTTCGCCGGTTTCCCGCTGCGAATTCTTGATGGTGAGAAATGGCACGTCGGCTTTTGTAACGCCGATGGTCTTTTCCATGGAGATTAGAAATTGATGGGCTCGCTGCCCGGGCGCGTTCACCTTCAGAGTCAGTGCGCCCGATTCGACATCGCTGGAATCGACCGATGCGCCCGACGTTCCCGTGACTTCGTAGCCCACGGGAACTTCCAGTCGAAATTGAGATGGCTCGCCTTGCACAACGGTAATATCCGCGAGGACAGCGAGGCGAATGTCTGCTTCGCTTACGGAGACGAGAGTTTTCATATTAGAAAGAAAGCGCACCTCGCGCGGCACGACCGGAGCGAGCACTTCACGTGTCGCCCACCAGATGCTGGCGGCCTGTCCGGGGACGAGCGTGGCTTCTATCGTGGTTTGACCATTTTCAGATTCCCGGCTCGTAATTAATCCCGGGGTCAGGTGGACGTTGGCGTGGTCGCCAGGAACAACGAGCGTGAGGCGCGCGCTGCCCGCCGACGGCACCGGCAGGTTGAAGGATGCGCGGCCCGTTTCGATGCCAAGCGGAAGTCCGGCATCCAGTACCACAGAAAATTCGGCAGGACCGGGAAGAATTGCCATCTGTGTGCCGCCTTCCTGCTCGAGCGGCAAGCCTTTGCCTTCCTGGCGCGCGTCGAGAATGGTCATTCCTGAAGTGAGCGCGACTTTCGTTTCACCATGGTTGAAGGTCTCGCCTTGCAGTTGAACTGTTCCCATCACGGTTTCGCTGGCGACTTTCAGCTTGATGTCGGCGCGCTTGATGGAATACGGAAGCGGCGCGGATTCAACTCGCCGCGGAGTTTTGTTGGCCAGTTCCAGCAAACGGTTGTACTCCTCAAGCGGCAGCGTGACGTTGCCTGCCGGCGGGACGGGTGGATTGACTTTGTCCTGCGCAAATGCAGGGACGCCCATCAGAAATGCAACTGCCAGTAAGGTCTTTTTCATCGCCCACCTGCCTTTTTCTCATGTTGATAATTCAGCGCCGCGCTGGGAGCCTGATTTTCTGCGGTGAGTTCGGAAACCATAAATAAAGACGGACCAAAAGATGGGAAGGAAACTTCGATGGGAAGAATTCCGACGGCTTTGCCGCCAGAAAGAGTTTTCTTGAAGTTGTCGAACAGAGTTTGCGCGGCGGCCTGGTTGCTGGCCGCACCGTCATCTGATTTGGCGACGTAATCCGCTGCCGCCTTTGGAGGAGGGGGAGGAGGAGGAGCGGGTGCGGCGGTCGAGACCACGCTTCTGCCATTTTCCTCTGCCAGATTCAATGCCGCGGACGCCGGGGCTTCGTACATTTCGACGTGGAACGCCCCTGTTTCTGACGTTACCTTGAAGAGCGGCGGATGATAGACGAGCAATCCTGTGCGCGACACCGGCAAGTCCAGCGCCGGCAGCGTGAGTTTGAACTGTCCTTTGTCGTTCCAGGCCGCGCCGCGTGCGACGTAAACCAGTTCCACCGCGAATTCCGGCGCTTCGTCTCCGGCGTGGGATTTTTCGAGCGGGAGCAGGACGCCACCGTCGGGCGATTGTCCTGGACGAATGGGTTTCCCTGCAAGCGATGCGCTCCAAAGAATCGACCCCGGGGGCAGGTTGACCTTCAGGAAATTTCGCTGATTGTTGCGCACGGCGTAGCGCGCCTGCACCAGCGTCTTGCCTTCACCGCTGATGAGCACGTTGTAGCGAGCTTCCGCGACATTGGCCATCAGCATGGCCTGGGTTTCGTAGCGCGCGACGTTCACGGTCAGCGACCTCGCGGTCTTTGCATCGCCCGAGCGAAACCGGAATGCCGAGAGTGAAGTCGATTGCCTGCCGGAGACCACATCGCCCAGATCCGTGGCATCGGCATTTTCGAGGCCTTCGGACTTGAACTCCTTGATCTCGCCCGCGCCGACAACTTCTACCGCAACTCCCCCCGTATCACGCTCGGTGTTCAGCAAGCGGAGCAATGGAATGGTGATCTGGCCGTCACGCGGGCTTCTGGCTTCGCCGCTGACGATGAACCTTGCGTTCTGCTCTACTGGCTCCAGAAATGTCACAGCGAGTTGGCCGTCCTTCATTTCCCAATCCGCCACGGTGGCTCCGGCGACTTGATTGATGGTCACTTTGTCCGGCAGCGAAATACGCACTTCTCGCGCGGCGCCCTGAGTGACTTCGACCTTGACCTCGGCCATGATCGCGGTGGAGTCTTCGCTGAGCCCGGCAAGTTCCGTGAGCGATCCGCGCAGACGCAACGCCTGCGTGCTGCGGTGGTCTTCGGTCTTCCGCTTCCAGGTGAACGTCAACGCCTCATTTCCGCGGGCATACGCAAGCCATTTGCTCTCTGTCCCCGACTCCGATTTTTCGGCCAGGAGCCCGCCGTTAAGCCTGATTTCCACTCCTTGTCTGGGAAGCCGAACGGAGGCCTTCGTGATTCCCGAAACAGTCGAAGGGAGCGAGATGCTTTCTTCTCCGGCGGTGGAAACAACGGGCAAAGCAATATCGAGCTGTAAGACGGAACGTCCGGGTCGCGAAAGGAGCGCGGAAAGCTGATTGGCGCCTTTGCCTGCGGCGCCCGGTACGAGCGAGACCAGCTTGCCGTCAAGCCTTGCTTCCCGCACCAGCAGTCCTGCCGGAATCGGCACGCGCACCCACCCGTCTTTCAGCACATCCACCGTGAGACTCGCTCGGCCTGCCGCCAGATCGCCTTCGATGCGCACGTCATAGTCCACGCGCGTCAATGTTGCTTCCACCGGAGGCGGCTCGGGTTCGTGCTCGGGTGGATAGGCCTTGGCGTGCAGCGAGCGATAGTCACCAATCGTGATCACAACCCACCCAGGCGCGTGAGAGGCGGTTTGCGCGCCAGCCGTGCCCGCAAAAAACAGAAAGGGAGCGACGGCACAGATAAACAAAAGCCAGGGCTTGCGTATTACTTGAGAATGAGAAAAACGTGCGCTTGAGCTGGTCATTTTCGACACCTCTAGCTTTCAGGAATTGCCTCGGCATTTTTACTTCGCAACCCGGGGAATGGAGGACCGTCTAAGAGTAATCGGCGTCGTTTACAAGTAACAACGCTTTCACTCTTGTCTGTAACCTCATTAGAGTTAGCAATCTGGACACCGGGTTGCTTGCGGCGACGTTGTTAGAACGATTTTACCCGGCGGGCTTGCAAAACATTTTGCCCGAGCGCTATTCGCGGAAAGCGGGAGCAAGGGTCCCACACTCCACATCGCCGCACGGCGCGATTGCATAGAAGCGTTAACGTAAACGAGGGAGGGCGAAGCACCACCGGGGGAGGGTGATAGCCAGTTGCTTGAACGTCCTCGACATGCAAGAATCCCGCATGCAAAACAGACTAAATTTTCGCCGGACTTGCGTGTTTCTGATTTTTTCTCTCTGGGCAGCATCCGTTAACGCGCAAACAACGCGTCCGGACGCTGAAAAGCAGTTAGCCCACGATATCTACAAGGAGTTTATTGAAATCCAGTCCGGCTTTACGACTGGCGCAACGACTCCTGTCGCCGAAGCTGCAGCCGCGCGCTTGAAGGCCGCGGGATTTTCCGACGCCGACATATTTCTTGGCGGCGCCATACCGAAGAAAGGCAATCTGGTTGTGCGCTACCACGGCACCGGCGCGCGCAAACCGATACTCCTTCTCGCGCACATTGATGTCGTCGAAGCCAAGCGCGAAGACTGGAACATGGATCCGTTTCAGTTCATCGAAAAAGATGGCTACTTCTATGGGCGCGGTACTGGCGACGACAAAGCGCAAGCCGCCGTCTGGATTGCCAATCTCATTCAATACAAAAAAGAGGGTTTTAAGCCGGACCGCGACATCATTGTTGCCCTCACTGCCGACGAGGAAGGCGGCGGACCTTATAACGGCGTGGACTGGCTGCTGAAAAATCACCGCGAGCTGATTGAATCCGAATTCGCGCTCAACGAAGGCGGCTGGGGAGAAGAATCCAAAGGCAAGAAAATCTCCAACGACCTGCAGGTCAGCGAAAAATATGTCTTGAATTTCCGCTTTGAAGTTCACAACAAGGGCGGGCACAGCTCTATGCCCGTGCATGACAACGCCATCTATCATCTCGCTGGCGGGTTGCAGCGTCTTTCCGATTTCGGATTTCCACTGAAAACCAACGAGGTGACGGCGGCGTACTTCTCACAAATGTCGAAGTTGGATCCCGGCCCATTCAAAGAAGACCTGGCGAAAGCCGCGACGGGTTCTCAGGAAGCGATGGAGCGCGTCGCTGCCGCATCTCCCGCGTGGAATGCAACGCTGCGCACCACTTGCGTCGCTACCATGCTCGAAGGCGGTCACGCCATCAATGCTTTGCCGCAACTTGCCGCCGCCATGGTGAATTGCCGCGTTCTGCCGGAAGACGAGCCTGAATACGTGCAAAGCACATTGGAAAAAGTCGTTGCCGACGATCAAGTCGCCGTCAAGAACATGAGTAACTTTTCCAAGGGCCCCGCTTCGCCGATGCGCCCCGACGTTCTGAATGCGGTTACCGACATCACGAGTTCCATGTGGCCCGGCGTGGCGACAGTCCCGATTATGGTCATGGGCGCCACCGACGGCCGCTATCTCCGAAGCGAAGGCATACCGTGTTATGGCGTACAGGGCTTCTTCTTCGATCGCGACGATATTCGCTTTCACGGCCGCGACGAACGCCTGGGCGTGCAATCTTTCTACGAAGGCCAGGCGTTTCTTTACACACTGGTGAAACGCTTGTCCAAATAATCCCGGCGTTGCGCAGGGAGCTTTGCTGATTGCGGAAACGGCAGCAGTGCCGCTGCTTTTCTATTTCCAGAAACGCGGATACGAGGCGTTGCTTGACTCGTGCCACTAACCCGCGGCTTCCCTTTTCAACTGCACCCTTTCAACCAATTCCTTTACACTTCTTGCCAAATCGGCCACTTCCCCCTGGCCTTGAATTTCAAACTCAATCGCGGTGTTTCCCCGCGCGGCGTGGTCCACCGCCTCCCGCAAACTGACCAGCGGTTTCACTACCTGTTTCGGCAGGATAAAGCTGACCCAAACACTGAACAGAAACGTAAGCGCCGACACGATGCTCAACGCCCACTCCGCATGCCACATCAACCGCCGCGCTTCACGGTGATCGTATTCCACGCGATGCCAATTTTCCGTTTCGAGCGACGACAGCAGCGTTAAAGCTTCCTGGCTCGAATTCTGCAAATCCTCGGTCACTTGCTGAAGGCCCGGATTCCCTTCCAGGACGGTCTGGGAAATCTGCGCGTCGAACGATCCGACGCGGCTTCGTAATTCGTCAATCAATTGCTCGCGCTTTTTCACGCGGGCCCCTCGAAGCAAATCATTCAAGTCTTTTTCGTAGGCACGCACCACGGCCTGGATCCGGTCGGCGTCTCCCTGCCCAGGCTGCGTCATCGCGGTAACCGCAGCGGTAAATTTCTTGTCGTAGAGCACGAGGGAATCCCTGGCCTTCTGCGTTGCGGGCGCATCGTCGGGCTCAAGAGCCTGTATTTGCTCAAGAATTTGCCCTGACTTTGCTATCGAGTCGCGGTTCGAGGCGAGATAGCTCGCGTCATGCAGCAACAAATAATTGCGTTCCGCGCGCCGTGCTTCTAGTACCTCAATCGAGGCCTGCTGGGCCATCGTGGCAGCTGGCGCGTCCACATTCACGATGCGATCCACAATCCATCCCATTTCAAAAAGGTAGTAGACCGCGAGCAAAATCACAGGCACGAGAATCAACCGGGCAATGGCCAGGCTATAGGCCACTCTCTTCCGCAGCGAATTCCCGGGCGCAAGTATCTTGAACCTCTTTGGGATTCCCAGTTTCATGAGCCGCCCCCGACACGGAGCCTGAAACTCCGGTGGCCCGATTGTATGCCAGCAGCCGCCCGCCGGAGCCTTCCTCTTCCGGCAATTCAAACCCCATCTCGGGTTACGAAAAAGCGCGATGCGGAATAAGCCTTAGGCCACCTCGAGGTTTCCAGCGGCAACGGACGAGGTTGGACTGGACAAACACGGCGCGTCATTGTTCAATGCGGCGTGCAGAAGGAGCGTTCTCTCCATGGCCGAGCCCGAGGTAGATCTAAGTAAAAAGTATGACGCGGTGATTATCGGATCCGGCGCAGCCGGCGGAATGGCCGCGCACGTCCTGACGACTCGCGGCCTGCAAGTTCTGATGTTAGAAGCCGGAAAGAAACTCAATATCGAGCAGGAACTTCGTTCGATGGAGTGGCCCTACGACAACCCGCATCGCGGAGCGCTCCCGCCAGATTCGCACTCGCTCAATTTTAATGAGTACACAATCCGCAGGCCGCCGTACGGACCGGGCTTTGAAAAATCGAAACATCTCAAAAGCTACATCGGAGATTCCGACTACACGAAGAACATCGTCGTGGACGAGCGGGAGAATCCCTACACCGGTACCAACTATGCTTGGGTGCGTGCCCGCTGCCTCGGAGGCAAAACCAATATCTGGGGCCGCCTGGCGCTCCGCCTCTCCGATTACGACTTCAAAGCCAAAGACCGCGACGGCTTCGGCGAAAACTGGCCTATCAGTTACAGCGACATCGCCCCGTACTACGACAAAGTGGATATGTATCTGGGCATCACGGGAGTAAAAGAAAATCTCCCCTACCTTCCCGATAGCATTTTCCAGCGGCCAACAAAACTAACCTGCGCCGAAGTAACGCTCAAGCAAGGTCTGCAAAAAATGGGCCGGGTTCTGACGCAATATCGAGCCGGAGTAACGACCGACGGCCTCAAGCACAACAAATATCGCAGCCGATGCTACGGACGCGGCGCGTGCTCCCGCAAAGGGGGCTGCGATATTCACGCCGCGTTCGACTCGCCCACCGGACTGATCTATCCGGCGATGGACACCGGCAACCTTACCTTGCGCACTGGCGCAACCGTGCGCGAAATCACGGTCGATCCGCAAACCGGCAAAGCCAGCGGCGTGCATTTCACTGATTCGCAAACGATGAAGGACTACACGGTCCGCGGGAAAGTCGTCATTGTCGCCGCGTCGACCCTGGAATCCGCACGTCTTCTTCTACTTTCCAAATCGCGGCAGTACCCGAATGGTTTGGCAAACTCCAGCGGGCACGTTGGCCACAATTTCTGCGAACACGTGATGGGACCGCACGTCTACGGCCAAGCCATGGATCTGGTGGGAAAGCCGTCCACACTGGACGACGGACGCCCGGGCAGCTTCTACATACCGCGCTACCGCAATCTCACGGAAAAACATTCCAAGTTTATTCGCGGTTATGGCTTCGAAGGCGGCAGCGGCAACCAGATGTTTCCCGCGAACACCAGCTTTCCGGGCTTCGGCGCCTCCTTTAAGGAAGAAATCCGAAAGAACAAGGGCTCTTACATCGGCATGGGCGCTTTCGGAGAAGTTCTTGCCCGCTACGAGAACTACGTCGACCTCGATCCATTCGTAAAAGACAAGTGGGGCATACCGGCTCTGCGTTTTCATTACAAATTCGGCGAAAACGAGCACCGCATGGCCGAAGATATGAAAGAAACCGCTCAGGAAATGTTCGAAGCGTCGGGCTTCAAGATTCTGGAGGTCAGCGACCGCGTTCTCACCGAGGGTTGGTCCATCCATGAACTCGGCACAGCCCGCATGGGAAACGATCCGAAAACGTCCGTCCTTAATCAATTTGAACAGTCGCACGATATAAAGAATCTCTTTGTGGTAGACGGCAGCGCCTTCGTCAACGCAAGTTGCCAGAATCCCACGTGGACGATCATGGCGCTCTGCTGGCGCTCTTGCGATTATCTCGCGGACGAACTAGGCAAAGGCAATTTGTAACGTGCGGATCTTTACGGAGGGCGGCAACCATGCTGGCGCTTTTCTGGCCGCAACACAGGAGGCAAAATGTCCGGAAATAATCCCATCGATCTAAAACAGGACCGCCGTCAATGGCTCCAGACATCCGCCGCAGTTCTGGGCGCAGCGGTGTTGCCTATCCCCGCCGCCGCAGCCGATCCGCAAGTCACGCCAACGACACCGACCCCAACACCGAGCGCACCAGAGCCAAAATCCCCGGCGCGCTTCTTCACTCCCACCCAACACATGCTCATCGAAGAGTTGTCCGAAACAATCATCCCTGCCGACAGTCACTCCGGCGGGGCGAAAGCGGCCAAAGTCGCCGACTTCATCGAAATAACAATCCGTGAGACTACCGACGATGCCCAAAAATCCCTGTGGCGCGAAGGCCTTCGCCTCATCGACCTGATGAGCAAGCATTACAACGGCAGGTCTTTTGTGGATGCCACACCCGAAGAGAAAATTGCTGTTCTAAAAATTCTGTCCGACAACGAGCAGATGCAGGATCTGACCGAAGTCCGATTTTTCAAGGATCTGAAAGACTTAACGGTACGCGGTTATTACACTTCAAAAATCGGCATCCACGATGAGCTCGATTACAAGGGCAATCGCGTCCTCCAAGAGTTCGTCGGCTGCGATGATCCCACTCCGTCCGCCTGAAAAAGCGAGCCTCGGTTCCCCAACGGGTCGCCCCGGCCGTCCCTCCGCCGGCGTTCATTCCTGATAGAACATTCCACCCGTTTGGACGTATCCTTGTATGTAGCGTCTAAAGGTTTGCCCGGGAAGCTTGTGGTCTGCCAGTGTCCGCTCATGGGACGCGGATTCCCATATTCGGCAAGACGGCGCCTTCCGGGATTTTTTGACGCCCTGTAACCTATTGACAAAGCGAGGGTTTAAGCGAATTCTCTTGGGCACCCCATTTGCGCCTCAGAAAGAAGTCGGTAACCACTATGGACATACAAAGACCATCCAACGCACGAGCCAAAAAAATTCGCCGGATCGCCTATGGCACGGTAGCCCTGATGCTGCTGGGGGGCGTCACCTATGCGCTCTCGAAGCTAAAGCCCGCCGCACCTGCCGTTGACAAGGGGACCATTTGGTCCGACACCGTAAAGCGCGGGCCCATGGTGCGCGATGTACACGGACTCGGAACGCTCGTCCCTGAAGATATCCGCTGGATCGCGGCACAGACCGACGCCCACGTGGATAAATGGGTTCTGCGTCCGCCGGCCGTTGTCAAACCGGATTCCATCATTATGGAATTGAGCGACCCCACCGTGCAGAAAGATGCCGTGGACGCCGAATATCAGCTCAAGGGAGCCGAAGCCGATTACGCGAACCTTAAGGTTCAGGTGGATAGCGATCTGATGAGCCAGAAGGCCACCGAAGCATCGGTGCGCAGCGACTATGAGCAGGCAAATATTCAGCACGACGTGGATGAAAAGCTGGCTAAAGAAGGGCTCCAGTCTTCTCTGATCGAGCAAGAATCGAGAGTGAAAACGGCGCAACTCAAGATTCGTCTCCAGCTCGAATCGGAGCGCACCAAGATCGCCACGGATTCGGCCAACGCAAAGCTCGCCGCGCAGCAGGCAAAAGTGGAACAGATGAAGGCCTTGTACGGATTGAAGAGAAGCCAATTGGAAGGGCTTCACGTGCGGGCAGGCATTGACGGAGTGCTACAGCTACTGCCGGTGGATGTTGGGCAGCACGTAACCCCCGGAATGAACCTGGCTCGCGTCGCCGATCCGAAAAAGCTCCGAGCGGAAATAAAAATTGCCGAGACGCAGGCAAAAGACGTAATGCCTGGGCAAAAAGCTTCGATCGATACGCGCAATGGAATCGTGGGCGGGCACGTCTCGCGCGTAGACCCCTCGGTCATCAATGGAACTGTCACGGTGGACGTAACGATTGATGATCCTCTTCCGGCAGGTGCGCGGCCAGACTTGAGCGTTGACGGCACAATCACTCTGGAAAACCTGAAGGACGTGCTGTACGTCGGCAGGCCAGTGCATGGGCAGTCCGACAGCACGATCGGCATTTTTAAGCTTGTCGACGATGGTTCGGAAGCTGTGCGCGTCAATGTGAAGTTGGGGCGCAGCTCCGTCAATACCATCGAGATCCTTGACGGCCTGAAAGTGGGCGACACCGTCATTCTCTCGGATATGTCGGCCTGGGATGCTTTTGAGCGCATTCGCCTGAAATAAAGTAGGACCACGGGCCTAAGACATTTAGGGTTGGGCGTCGTCAAATCATTCGCGCTTTGATTCTTGTCCTTCGGCAGATTGCAGGTTAAGTAGGACTCTTTCTTGCGGAGGCCCACACTGAAGACTCTCTGGCAAGACATTCGCTTTGGACTGCGGATGCTCGGCAAGAATCCGGGCTTCACGGCCGTAGCCATAGCCACACTAGCCCTCGGCATCGGCGCAAACACAGCCATCTTCAGCCTGATCAATGCGGTCATGCTGCAAACCATTCCGGTACGTGCTCCCCAACAACTAGTGGTCATGAAATGGTCCGCGCACTCCCGTCCACAGAATATCGGCACAAGTAGCTTCGGCGATTGCGCCGGGACAAACTGGTCTTCAAAGCCCGCGAGCAGTTGTTCGTTTTCCTATCCAATGTTCCAGGAAATCCGGAACCAAAAGGATATTTTTTCGGGGGTAGCAACGTTTGCCGGTCCCGCACAGCTCGATTTGAGCGGGAATGGAACGGCCAGCATCGCCCGCGGCGAACTTGTCTCCGGCGACTACTTCCAGACCCTAGGCGTCTCGCCTGCCGCCGGAAGAGTGCTTCAACCCGCCGACGAAAAGCCCGGAAGCGAAGGCGTTACAGTCCTCAGCTATGCCTATTGGCAGACAGCTTTCGGCGCCTCGCCAAGCGCGATCGGCAAGAGTATAAAACTCAACGGAGTGCCTTTTACGATTGTGGGCGTGGCCGACCCAGGGTTCACGCGTCTGTCTCCTGGGCGGTTCCAGGATATGTGGCTTCCGCTTTCGCAGGCGAATGCCTTGCGGCTGCATTGGGGCAGTGGGCCCGAGCCAGACCGAGACTGGTGGCTCACAATTGTTGGGCGTCTGAAGTCGGGAATTTCCCGTGGACAGGCGGAGTCCGCGCTCAGCCTGTTGTTTCGCAATCAGATCATCGAGAAAAAACTTCTGAAGGAAGCGGATAATCCGCAAGTCGCGCTCATCCCTGCCCAGGAAGGCCTCTCCGGAGTTCGCGGCCGGCTTTCGCAACCTCTTTTTATCTTAATGGTGGCCGTCGGCATCGTTCTCCTGATTTCTTGTGCCAATGTTGCGGGTCTGATGCTCTCGCGCGCCACTTCGCGTGATAAAGAAATCGCAGTGCGGCTGGCACTTGGCGCAGGCCGGGGACGAATAGTGCGCCAGCTTTTGACGGAAAGCGTGATGCTGTCTCTGGGTGGCGCCGCGCTCGGAATTCTACTGGCCTATTGGGGCGCCAGCGGGCTTGCCGCCTTCGTCTCCTCTCAAATTGATGTGGCGCCGGACGCCACCGTTCTCGTTTTCCCGGTAGGCATTGCCGCCCTGACGGGCATTCTCTTCGGGCTCGCTCCGGCCTTTCGCGGTACACGCGTCAATGTGGCACCGGCCTTGAAAGCAAACGCCGGCAACTTTTCGGGAGCAAGTTTCGGCGCAGGCCGCCGATTCGGTTTGGGAAGCGGTCTTGTCGTCGCGCAGGTCGCCCTCTCCGTTATCGTCCTCGCGGGAGCCGGTTTGATCGTGCGCACTCTGGCAAATCTTAAGAATATCGATCCGGGGTTCAACACGCAGAACATCCTGCAGTTCGGAATTGATCCCACGCTTACTGGCATCTACAAGGACGACCAGGTTGAACCTTTATACCGCGAATTGACACGCCGCTTGAGCGCTTTGCCCGGCGTGACCTCCGTCAGCTATTCCTCGGATACGCTTCTCGACGGTAGCCTGTGGAGTTCGGATGTGCAGGTAGAAGGGCGCGCCGATAAGTCCACGGTGGAAACACAGATGCTGGCTATCGGACCAGATTTTTTCGAGACGATGAAAATTCCCCTGGTGTCCGGACGCACGCTGACGACGGCGGACGCGGAGTCCACACACCCTGTGGCCATCGTAAACCGCGAATTCGTGCGCCGCTTTGTGGAAAATGGCCAACCTCTCGGACTTCATTTCGGGGGAACCGACCCTAAGGAGCCACAATACGAAATCGTAGGCGTCGTAGGCGACACGAAGTATGCGGGTTTGCGTGACAACATTGATCCCACCGCGTACATCCCGGTCCAAAAAGGCGGCGTGCACTTTGCGCTGCGCACGGCAATGGATCCCCTATCATTAACCCCCTCCGCACGCAAAGTAGTCAGCGAACTGAACAATAATCTGCCTCTTTTTGACGTAAAAACTCAGACAGAGAGAATTGAGCGCCTTCTCCTGAACGAACGCATGCTGGCGCGCCTGGCAAGCCTCTTTGGACTGCTCGCGCTTCTCCTCGCTTGTATTGGAATCTATGGTTTGCTCGCTTACGAAGTGGCGCGCCGAACCCGGGAGATCGGGATTCGCGCCGCTCTAGGTGCGCAACGCTTCGACGTTCTGAAACTTGTGGGCAAGCAAGGCCTTGCGCTCGTCATCGCAGGGGCTTTGCTGGGTATCGCAGGCGCTGTCGGGGTGACGCGCCCATTGCAAAGCCTGCTGTTCGGGGTGCAACCCACGGACCCGCTCACGTTGCTTGCCGTCAGCGTCCTGCTCCTGGTTGTCGGGCTGGCCGCCTGTTACATACCCGCCAGGCGCGCCACAAAAGTTGATCCCATGGTGGCTCTGCGCTATGAATAATCGTCTGCCACGGGTAAACACTTCGCAGCCCCCGGGCTTCCCATCTCAGACGAATTCCCGAGATGGGACAACAATCTGGGGAACCATACCTGGCTGCTTTGCGTATTCCCTGTTGCAAATCTTGGTACACGGACTTCCGACATTTCAAAGTCGGCAGGCGCCAGACTTCTCGAAGGTCGCAACGTCAAATGTGTATAGCCTCGGAGGTTGCCAAGCCATTGATTCTGTTGAATTCAACAGGAGTGTCTCTTTGGGGCAGACAAAAACTGAGCAGAATCTGGCTGGGGATCGGCACAGGAAGCGCAGAGTGCCTGAAAAATCATTCGAGACCGCAGTACTGGTACTCGAATTTGAGCCTTCGGTGACGTCTTTGCATGTAGAGGTGGTCAGATAATGCAGACCCTGTGGCAAGACATCCGGTTTGGCGCACGCATGCTCGCCAAGAGCCCTGCCTTTACCGCCATTGCCGTGCTCACCCTCGCTCTTGGAATCGGCGCCAACACCGCCATCTTTTCCCTCATGAATCAGGTGCTCTTGCAGCGCCTGCCAATTACGAATCCTGATGAATTGGTCATTCCTCGCTCGCCCGGCCCAATCACCGGGCACGTCTCCACAGACGGCGACTCCACGGAGTCGTTCTCCTATCCGATGTACAAAGGCCTGCGCGACTCGAACTCCGTTTTCTCGGGAATCCTGGCCCGTTACGGCTTTTCCGCAAGCGTCGCCCGCGGCGGACAAACCGACCGCGCCTCCGGCGAAGTGGTCACTGGCAATTATTTTGAGCTCTTGGGGGTCCGTCCCGCCCTGGGGCGCATGTTCACCCAGGATGACGACCTGGTCCCCGGCGCGGAGCCTTATGTTGTGCTTAGCCACTCCTACTGGACCCGCCATTTCGGCGCCGATCCCGGCATTCTGAACAAGACCCTGCTGGTCAACAATGTAGAGCTGACCGTCGTGGGCGTCTCGCAACCGGGATTCACGGGCGTTCAGGTCGGCAAAACGCCAGACCTCTTCGTCCCCATGATGATGACGCAGCAGATGACCCAGTATGGCGAAACACTCGACCAGTGGAACGACTACTGGATGACCCTCCTGGCTCGCCGCAAACCGGGCATCTCCGATCGGCAGGCCGAGGCCGGCATAAACGCCGCCTACAAGCCGCTTCTCGAAGAGCAGTTGCCGCAGGTCAAGTCTCACTTTGACGAAGCAAAGCTCAAGCGTTTCCTCGACAAAAAAATCGTTCTCTCTTCGGGCGCTCATGGCAGAACTGTTTTACAGCGCGATTCCGGCGGCCAAATTATCACTCTCTTCGTCATGGTCGCTCTCGTCCTGCTGATTGCCTGCACCAACGTCGCGAACCTCCTCCTCGCCCGCGGCGCAGCCCGCCAGCGCGAATTCGCCATTCGCACCGCGATGGGCGCCAGCCGCTCCAGGATGATCCGCCAGCTCTTCGTAGAGAATTTGATGTGCGCCTGCGCCGGCGGAATCTTTGGCATCCTTCTTGGCATGGCCCTGATGCGTATTCTTACCCCTATTGTCGTCGCCAATGCAGGAATTCAGGGCCTGACCGAACGGCTCGATACCAGCGTTCTGGCATTCGCCATTGGCGCCACCCTTGTCTCTGGAATTTTCTTCGGATTGCTCCCCGCCTGGCGCGTCACCCGCATGGGCGTCGCCGATGTCATCAAAGATCAGGGATCCACTTCTTCCGCCAGCGTTTCTCACGTCGGCTTCCGCAAAGTCCTCGTCGCCGGACAGGTTGCCTTCACCATGCTCCTCCTCGCCGGAGCTGGCCTTTTCATGCGCTCCCTCTGGAATCTCCGCAATCAGGATCTTGGCATCCGGCCGGACAATGTCGTTACCTTCTCCATCCAGCCCTCTCTCAATGGCTATGACACGCCTCGCTCCATCGCGCTCTTCGATCAATTGCGCGCTCGCATCGCCGCCATTCCGGGCATTCGCAGCGTTGGCTCTGGCGATGTCGCCACTCTCTCCGGCGACGACGAAGGCAGCAACATCACCGCCGAAGGCGGCGTGCAGATTCCCGAAGAGCTCCAGGATGTGGACCACGTCGCCATCAGCCCCAGCTATTTTTCATCTCTTGGAATTCCGCTTTTGGCCGGACGCGAGTTCACGGAAGCGGATGGCACCACAGCTCCTAAGGTCGCTATCGTCAGCGATTCCATGGCCAAGCGTTTCTTCCCCGGACGCAATCCGCTCGGTATGCACTTTGCCTTTGGCGGCGGCAACGTAAAACCGGATATTGAAATCGTCGGTATGGTAAAAGACGTCAAGCAGGAACATGTCAGCAGCGCCATCCAGCCTTACGTATACATCCCCTATTCCCAGCGCCCCAAAATCAACGGCATGACCTTCTATGTTCGAACTGTCCAGGATCCCCTGCTGATGAGCGCCACCCTGCAAGGGGTCGTGCGTGAGATGGACGCCAACCTCCCCGTCTTCGACGTAAAAACCATGGAACGCGTCGTTGAAGATGACTTGTTCTCCGCCCGCATGGTCGCCGTTCTCTCCGCGAGTTTTGCCAGTCTGGCCGCCTTGCTCGCGGCTCTTGGCATTTATGGCGTGCTCGCCTATGTTGTCGTGCAACGAACGCGCGAAATCGGGATTCGAATGGCTCTTGGGGCCCTCGCAGGCCACGTTCGCCTCATGATTCTGAAAGAGGTTGGCGCCATGGTCCTCATCGGCGTGGCCGTTGGCCTGCCGGTGGCCTACGGTCTGGCCAAGCTAAGCGAATCCCTGCTGTACGGAGTCCACGCGGGCGACCCGGCCGTCTATGCAACGGGCCTGGCGTTAATCGCATTGATCGCTTTGGCCGCCTGTTTCGTTCCAGCGCGCCGCGCCACCCGCGTTGACCCTTTGGTTGCTCTGCGCTACCAGTGATTTTGGAGGAGCTCGACATTCGCACTTGTGCCACGACCGGTCTTGAAAGGGCTTCGTACCTGCCTGCCCTTTCTGCAAGCGCGGATTTCAACCATCTGGAAACATTTTTAACGGTTTTAGCGTTATAGTCTTCAAGATCAGATTAAGGAGAGAATATGTCCGACATACTCATTAAGATGGAAGGCGTTAAAAAGGTCTTCTACACCGACGAGGTTGAAACCCACGCCCTCGAGGAAATTCACCTCGAAATCAAGAAAGGCCAGTACATCTCCATCGCCGGCCCTTCCGGCTGCGGCAAGTCCACCCTCCTCTCCATCCTCGGCCTCCTCGATTCGCCGAGCGATGGCAGCTACATGCTGAACGGCCAGCCCGTCGGCAAACTCACCATCAGCGAGCGCACCCGCATCCGCAATCGCGAAATCGGCTTCATCTTCCAGGCGTTCAACCTGATCGGCGACCTCACCGTGTACGAAAACGTCGAACTCCCTTTGACCTATCGCGGCACTTCTTCCTCCGAGCGCAAGCAGAAGGTTCAGAACGCTCTCGAGCGTGTCGGCATGGCCCATCGCCTTCGCCATTACCCTTCGCAACTCTCCGGCGGTCAGCAGCAGCGCGTCGCCGTAGCCCGCGCTTTGGTCGGCGATCCACTCATCCTGATGGCCGACGAGCCGACTGGTAACCTGGACTCGAAAAACGGCGAAGCCGTCATGGAACTTCTTCGCGACCTCCACCGCAACGGCGCCACCGTCTGCATGGTCACCCACGACACGCGTTACGCAAACTTTGCCGAGCGCTCCATCCACCTGTTCGACGGCCGCATTGTTGAAGAAACCAAGGAAGCCGGCGTTAGCGCGTAAAAGCATTAAAAAAAAAGAGGCGCTGCATGGGAACGATCTGGCAGGATATTCGCTTTGGCGTGCGCATGTTGGCCAAACACCGTCTTACTTCGGTGGTTTGCATTGCCGCGCTGGCACTGGGCATCGGCGCAAACGCAGCGATGTTCAGCGTCTCGGAAGCGTTCCTGCTCCACCCCGTTCCCTTCGAGCATTCCGAGCGCGTTGCTGCGCTGTTGGAAACTCGTCCTGAGCAAAACATTGATATGAACGGAGTCTCGCCCGCGAGTTACTTCGAATGGAAAAATCAGGCGACCTCCTTTGAAAAATTGGGAGCCTACAAGTGGGCCTCCATCAACCTGACGGGCGACCACGAAGCGGAGAAGATTCAGGTCTTCGCCATCACGGCCAATTTCTTTGACGTCCTCGGCGTCCAGCCCCTTATGGGACGCGCTTTTCTTCCGGAGGAAGAAGAGCCGGGCAAAGATCAGGAAATCATTCTGGGTTACGGGCTCTGGGAACGGCGCTACGCCGCCGATCCCAACATCCTCGGTAGGAGACTAAAGGTCGATGGCAAGTCGTATGCCGTCGTCGGTGTGATGAACAAAGGCTTTGATTTTCCGAAGCCCGCCGAAGCATGGCTGCCGTTTTCCTTCAGCCCTCAAGAACGCGCTATACGCGACATTCGATATGTCTGGCCGCTCGGGCGCATGAAGTCAGGCATTTCCATTGAGCAGGCAGCCGCGGAAATGCGCACGCTCCGAGCAAATCAGGCTGCGGCGTATCCAGATGCGTACAAGGGCTGGAACCTTCGAGTGATCACGCTTCCGCGATTTGCCACAAACGATTTGACCCGGCAATTCACCTTTTTGCTCCTGGGAGCCGTTGGTTTTGTGCTGCTGATCGCTTGCGCCGATGTGGCCAACGTGCAATTTGCCCGCGTTACTGGCCGGCATAAGGAGTTGGCCGTACGCACCGCGATGGGCGCGAGCCGCAGCCGCATTATTCGGCAGTTGCTCATCGAAAGTGTTTTGCTCTCGCTCGCAGGCGCCGTTTTCGGCCTTCTTATCGGCGCGTGGTGGGTCGCTCTGATCGTAAATCACATGCCGCCGGAAGTAGCCAGATTCATTGCTGGTTGGAACACCATCAGCCTCGACACCAATGCATTCCTCTTCACGCTCGCCATTGCGGTTGTGAGCGGCGTCCTCTCCGGCATCGCGCCTTCCTGGATGCATTCTGAGACAAACATCAGCGAAACCCTGAAGGAAAGCGGGCGGGGAGCAAGCACAGGCCCGTCGCGGCATCGTCTTCGCAGCGTGCTCGTTATCGCCGAGATTTCTCTTGCGCTTATCTTGTTAATAGGTTCCGGACTACTCGTGAAGAGCTTCCGCGCACTGATCAACGTGCATGAGAATTACCGGCCGGAGTCCGTACTTACACTTTCGTTTGCCTTGCCCGATGCCAAGTATGAAAAGAAGCCGGGACGCGAAGCTTTCCACGAGCAGGTCTTGCAGCGACTCGCTGCGATTCCCGGCGTGCAGTCGGCTGCCCTGGCGACGGGCCTGCCCTACGCCGACGGCGGCGGCGCAGATTTGCAAAATTTTTCGATTGAGGGACGCGCGCCGCAAGAACGAGGCGAGGTCGTCGCTTCGATAGTCGAGACTGTCAGTCCCTCTTATTTTGGCCTGTTAAATATCGGGCTGCGCGAGGGCCGCCTCTTGACCGATTCCGACGGCGCCGATTCTCTTCCCGTCTCGGTGATCAGCCGCCTTCTCGCCGAACGCTACTTCCCCGGCCAGAATCCCCTGGGCAAGAAAATAAAAATTGGCAAAGCAGATGACAAGGGAGCATGGCTGACCGTCGTCGGCATTGTCGAGGATGTTCACTACAGCTGGGTTGACAAACACGAACTGCCCACGATTTACCGGACTTTTCGCCAGTCGCCTCCCTATCGCACCTCGCTGGCGATTCGAACAGCCGGGGATCCCATGAGCGCGGTCAGCGCTGTGCGCAGGGAAATTGCCGCTGTGGATTCTAATCTCCCGCTTTCCGAGGTCATGTCTTTCAAGAAGCTCATTATGAATTCGATTGTGGGCATCGCATACGTCGCGGCCATGATGGCGGTTCTTGGTCTCATTGCTCTCGTTCTCGCATCGGTTGGAATCTATGGAGTGATGTCCTATTCCGTAGGCGAGCGCACGCATGAGATCGGTGTGCGCATGGCGATGGGCGCTTCCGCGCAAGACATTCAGCGACTTATTCTTGGCAACGGCTTGCTTCTGACAGTTGTCGGCATGGCCATTGGTTTGCCGGTCGCTTTGGGGCTCGCATACACCCTTTCCAGCCTGCTTTTTGGCGTCAAGGTTGCGGATCCATTTGCCTTTATTGGATTGCCTCTGCTTCTGGCCGGGGTTGCCACCGTCGCCTGCTACCTCCCCGCGCGGCGCGCCGTGCGCCTGGATCCGATCGCCGCTCTGCGGTACGAATAAACCATGGTTCTGCGAACCACAACGAACCATGAAAATAATCTAGAGAAAGAGGTATCTTGGAGCACCGTCAAGTGGACGAAGGCCGAGCTATTCTGGCGCGATTAGAGCCCGAGT
>Ga0181531_10000013_pt1 | contig 185533 bp, 146 predicted proteins | sample PEATcosm2014_Bin_38_FD_119743 | JGI IMG/M metagenome (GOLD analysis project Ga0181531, IMG submission 119743) | Peatland microbial communities from MTU Mesocosm Facility, Houghton, MI, USA - PEATcosm2014_Bin11_10_metaG | ecosystem: Environmental > Terrestrial > Soil > Wetlands > Peat | place... | reverse complement strand
TGCCTCTCCACTTAGGATGAAACCTGTGGGCCGCTGAGGCCACATTTTGCCAAATGGGATGCCCATGAAGAACACATCACACCGGACTGCGACGTGTGCGATATTTCAGCTCGTTTTGCAGCTCGCACTCTATATGGGATTGCAACTGGGGTTCGCGAAACCCGCAGCGGCGCAGACCACGGACGAAGTGGTGGCCAAGATTATGGCGGCGCGCGGCGGCCTGGAAAAGGCGAAAGCCGTGCAATCAGAACGCATCACAGGGACCATCTACTTCACGCCGGAATACTATGGCCCCTTCCTGGCCGAGTTCAAGCGCCCGGGGAAGATGCACAACGAATTGACAATCCAGAATAAGACCGTGGTGCGCACATTCGACGGCAAGGATGCCGGATGGGTGATCAATCCCTTTATTGGAAAGACCGCACCGGAACCGATGTCCTCCGAAGAGATAAAGAACGTGATCGGCGAGGCGGACTTCGACGGGCCGCTCATCGACGCCAAACAGAAGGGCAACAAGCTGGATTTGGCGGGGACGGAAAAAGTCGATGGCCGCGACGCGGTGATTATTCAAGTGACCTATAAGGACGGCAAAGTTTCGTTCTATTCGTTCGATGCGAAGACCTTCCTGCTGGCCAAGTGGAGCGGCAAGGACAGCGTGAATGGAGAGGACGTAACGCGGGAGACGCTTTTTCATGATTACCGGGAAGTGGGAGGGTTGAAGTTTCCGTTCGAGCTTGTTTCCAACACTCCGGGGACAGATGTGACGCAGAGAATTGTCGTCGAGAAGATTGAAGTGGATCCGCAGATTGACGATTCGCACTTTGCAAAGCCGCCGGCCGGCCCCTCCAAGCCTGAGGCAACTTCTGGAACGACGCCGCCGGGCAGGCGCTGACGAGGATCGTGCCCCGGAGTTATGTTGGAGGGCTCGCGTGATTTCAGCCGAGGAGTGGTATTCTTTTGGCCGATTTCAGGCTAGTATTCTGAGCTTCTGAATTCGTCAGCTACGGCTATGTCGTTGAAACTGCCTACCGATCGATTTGAAGCGGGTGCCGTCCGTCTGGGATGGATGGCTTTGTTTTGCCTTTTTGCGTTAGCCAGCAGCGGGAAGGCCTCAGCCACTCCAGCGCCGGACATGCGAAGGTCGCTATCCGGCCTAAACGCAAGTTTTGCCATTGCGGATTTCGATGGCGACCGGAAACCGGACCTGGCAACAGTCGAGATCCTAAGAAACGAATCCTCCTCGAACACCCAATACTCGATACGATTTGAACTTACAGCGGGGATTACTCAGGTTTTTGGAGTGAGCGCGCCTGCGGGCGGCTTGCAGATTGTGGCGCGGGACGTGAATGGGGATGACGCGCTGGACCTGTTGGTCAGCACAACGTGGCTGCATGAGCAAGTTGCGGTACTTCTGAACGACGGCCATGGAAGATTCACGCTGGCGGATCCAGGGGCCTATCCCGCGTCGTTCTGGGGCTACGAAAGCGGTTGGAAATCTGAAACTCTGCCGCAGCCTGATGCGGCGGCGCTTCTTCGGCCTGGGACTTGCGCAGGGAAATTTGACGAAAAGGTCCGGTTCGATGGCCTGGCGAAGCAGCCTGGTTTCGCGAATCCGGCGTGTTTTTCCGGTTCGACTCGTCTTCTGTTTTTTTCTCTTCTCGGGCGGGCACCTCCCCGCCGTTCATCGAGCTTAAACACTGCGTTTACGGGCGAGTAAAACAGCACGGTCGAAGCCGCCTCTATAGTTGTCCTGACTTGCGCCGACGAACGCGGTGGTCCCTTCACTTAAAGCACACGGAATTGGCTGAAGTTTCGAATGATCTCGAGCGTGTTTCGAGGTTTGAGGTCGAGTTGCAGCAAGGGCCAATGGATTTGGGAGGCGAAATGCGAGGAGTATTCTGGCGGTTGTGTTGGGGTCTTGTGCTGACAGGATGTCTTGGCGCTAACGGTTATGCGCAGAAGGCGCTTACCTGGGCGGAAGTGCGCGGTCGATTCCAAGCGGCGAACCCGACCCTGCAAGCGGGCCAGCTGGGGGTGGACGAATCGAAGGCTGGGGAAATTACCGCCTACTTGCGGCCCAACCCCACGGCTACTTTTTTAGCCGACCAGATTGATCCTTTCCCCGGCGGCCCGTCGCATGGGCCTTTCGCTTACTGGCTGCCGTCCGCGACGGTCACCTACCTGCACGAACGGCAGCACAAACGAGAACTGAGACTGGAAACGGCGAGGGACGTGACCAAAGTAGCGGTCTCCGAACAAAGTGACCTCGAGAGAAACTTGCTTTTCACTTTGCGAAGCGCGTTTGTGGGAACGCTGCAGGCCAAAGCAGTTTTGCAGGTGGCCAAGGACAACCTGGATTACTGGGACAAGGTGCTGAGTATCAGCCGCGACCGCTTCCAGGCCGGAGACATTGCGCAAATTGATCTCGACCGTCTGGAGTTGCAGCGCGTGCAATTCGAATCCGACTTGCAGACCGCCGAAGTGAACCTTCGGACCACCAAGATTCAAATGCTGATGCTTTTGAATGACCGTACACCGGTCGAACAATTCGACGTGCTGGGGTTGTTTGAGTACAACGAACAGCTTTCCCCTTTGGAAGACTTTCGCAAAATAGCGTTGGATAACCGGCCGGATTTGCGGGCCGCGCTGCAATCGGTAGACACGGCCAAGGCGGCGCACAAACTGGCGGTCGCCAATGGTTCGACCGATCCGACGTTTGGGGTCGACGCCGGCAGGAACCCGCCGATCGATGAATACTTTGGCGTCAGCGTCAGCATTCCTCTGCGCATTTTTGACCGGAATCAGGGCGAAAAGCAGCGCACACAACTGGATATTGACCGCAACCAAAGGCTCGCGGATGCCGCGCAAGCGCAGGTGTTCAACGATGTGGATTCCGCCTATACGGTGGTGAACAGCAATCTGATTTTGCTGCGACCTTATAAAGCCCGATACCTGGCACAGGCAGTGCGCGTGAGGGAGACGGTGCGGTTCGCCTATGAGCACGGAGGCGCGTCCTTGTTGGACTTTCTGAACGCTGAAAACGATTTCCGAAGCGTGCAGTTGAATTACGTAAATCTGGTGGGCGCTTACTTGACGGCCGCGGCGCAGTTGAATCTTGCCGTCGGCCGGGAGGCGATGCAATGAAGCATGGAAAAATCAGCTTATGGCTGGGGACGGCGCTTTGCCTTGGCCCAGGGTTGCTGCCGACGGGCTGCGGCGTAAGTAAAGGGGATCCAAAGTCGGAAGCGCCGCCGGCCGCCGTCGTAGAAAAAGAGAGGGATTCCAATATTTTCAAGGTGGATCATCCGGAGCAATTCACGCTGGTGGCCGCTGTCGAGCACAAAGCGCCGCAGGCTTTGAACGTAACCGGAGTCGTGCAGCCGGACATCGCGAGAGCCGTCCCAGTGATTTCCATTGCGTCCGGACGAGTGGTGGAAATCAATGCGCGACTTGGCGATACCGTGAAAAAAGGGCAGTTATTGCTGCGAGTGCGCAGCAACGATGTCTCGAGCGCGCATCAAACTTATCTGAAAGCAGTAAACGACGAACGCCTCGCTCGCGTGCAGTTCGAACGGGCACAGATACTGTATGAAAAAGGCGCGATTGCAAGAAATGTGCTCGAAATCGCGGAAGACGCGGAAAAAGACGCCAAGGTTGATCTCGAAGCGGCGACAGAGCAGTTGCGGCTGCTCGGAGTGGATAAGGATCACCCGTCGGGAATCGTGGATATTGTCGCGCCGATCTCGGGGATCATTACCGACCAGCAGGCTACCGAGGCGGCAGGAGTGCAAGGATTTGGCCTGGGAGGGCTGAACCCTTTCACCATTTCTGATTTATCGTACGTGTGGATTATTTGTGACGTTTATGAAAATGATCTCGACGCCGTGCATCCCGGCGAGTTTGCGGACATTCATCTCAACGCGTATCCGGGCAGGACCCTAAAGGCACGCATAGATAACATCTTGCCGGTGATGGACCCGAATATCCGTACAGCCAAGGTGCGGTTGGAAATTGCAAACCCGGACATGCTCATGCGCATTGGTATGTTCGCCACGGCAACTTTCTACGGGCGCGAGCCTGAAGCGCATGCGGCCGTGCCCGCGACCGCTGTTCTGCACCTGCACGACCGCGACTGGGTCTATGTCCCGGCGGGGCAGAGCCAATTCCGGCGCGTGGAAGTCGTCGCCGGCGGCATGCTTCCGGGAAACGCGCAGGAAATCATCTCGGGAATCAAACCGGGCGATCAGGTTCTCCAGAACGCGCTCGTGTTTCAGAACGCCGTGGAGCAATAAATGCGCCCGCGAAAGACAAGGATGATTCGATGATCCGCGGACTGGTCAATTACGCGCTAAACAATCCGTTCATCATATTCGCGATCGCGATTCTGCTGCTCCTCTGGGGCGCCATCTCGTTTCATAACCTTCCCGTGGAAGCGTATCCGGACGTGGCCAACAACTACGTGCAAATCATCACGCAGTGGCCGGGGCGCGCAGCGGAAGAAGTCGAAAAGCAAGTCACCATTCCGGTAGAGATCCAGATGAACGGAATCCCGCACCTCGAGCACTTGCGGTCCGTCTCCTTGTTCGGTCTCTCGAGCGTGATCCTGATTTTCGACGACGAATCCAGCAATGACTGGAACCGTCAGAAAGCACTCGAGCGATTGTCACAGGTCACTTTGCCGGCCGGATTGCAGCCCCAGATGGGCACCGACTGGAGCCCGGTTGGGCAGATTTTCTGGTACACGCTCCGGAGCACCAATCCCAAATTTGGTTTGATGGACTTGAAGTCCATTGAGGACTGGACTCTCGAGAAACAATTCAAGTCGGTGCCAAATGTCGTAGATGTTTCCAGCTTTGGCGGAACAACGCGCGAGTATCAGGTGCGTCTTGATCCGGACAAACTGGTCTCTTACGGGTTGAGTCTCAGCCAGGTCGAGCAACAGCTTGCAAACAACAACGCGAATGGAGGGGGAAGTTTTGTCGAGGCCGGGCTCCAGCAGATTAATGTGCGCGCCGTTGGACTCTTCGAAACCGTTCAGGATATCGAACAAACCGTCATTACCACGAAGAAGGGGACGGCGCTGCGGGTGAAAGACATCGCGGAAGTAACGCAGGCGCCCAAAATCCGCCTGGGGCAAATTGGGAAAGCGATTCACCACGAAGAGGGCAAGATCATTGATAACGACGATGTCGTCGAAGGAATCGTTCTACTGCGCAAAGGCGCGGATTCGGACGAAACTCTCGAGGGGATACATAAAAAGGTCGAGGAACTGAACACGCAGATCCTGCCTCCTGGGGTCAAAGTCGTTCCCTTTCTGGACCGCAGCGACCTGGTGCACTACACGACGCACACGGTGCTGCACAATCTGACCGAGGGAATCATTCTGGTTTCCGTCATTTTGTTCTTGTTTCTGGGCAACCTCCGAGGATCTTTTATTGTCGCGCTGACGATTCCTTTCTCGCTGCTCTTCGCTTCGATTTGCCTGAGCTTGAATAAAATTCCCGCGAACTTGCTTTCGCTGGGTGCGTTGGACTTCGGCATGGTCGTGGACGGCGCGGTGGTAATGGTGGAAAACATCGTGCGCCACCTTAGCCACAGCGATAACACATACAAAACCACTCTCGAGAGGATCCGGGACGCCGCCAACGAAGTGCAGCGGCCAGTGTTCTACGCGATCGCCATCATTATTACGGCCTATATGCCGATTTTCACGCTGCAACGCGTGGAAGGCCGTTTGTTCAAACCCATGGCGTGGACTGTGGCGTTCGCCCTGCTCGGCGCGCTGATTTTCTCCATGCTGATTGCCCCGGTGCTATCGAGCGCGTTTTTCCGCAAAGGAGTCCATGAGTGGCAGAACCCGGCCATGGACTATCTGAAAAAGGGCTACCGGAACTGGGCAAGATGGGCCATCGAGCACCGCTTGGTAACCGTTGGCGCAGCGGGCTTTGCCCTGTGTCTCTCCCTGTTCCTTATGTTCAGCGGAGTCATTGGTTCCGAGTTTCTGCCGCATCTGGATGAAGGGGCCATTTGGGCGCGTGGCACACTCGCTCCCAGCACGGGTCCAACGGAAGGCGCGCGCGTGATGAATCAGGCGCGGGTGATTTTTGCGTCATTCCCGGAAGTGACTCAGGTCGTTTCGCAAGTCGGACGCCCCGACGATGGAACGGATACCACGGGATTTTTCAACACCGAATATTTCGTGGACTTGAAGCCGAAATCCGATTGGCGTCCCGTTTTCCGGGAAGACAAAGAGGAGCTTATCGCGGCCATGGACCGCGAATTAAGCAAAATCCCGGGAGTTCTATGGAATTTTTCGCAGCCCATCTCGGACAACATGGAAGAAGCCGTCAGCGGCGTCAAGGGCGAACTCGCCGTGAAAATTTACGGAGACGACTTGCGTCTGCTTGAGGAAAAGGCCGATCAAATCGTGGGCGTGATGCGCAACGTCAAGGGCATTGAGGACCTGGGCGTATTCCGAGTGATTGGCCAGCCCAATTTGAATTTCACCGTGGACCGCAAACAGGCGGCGCGGTTCCAGATTAACGTCGCCGATATACAGGACGCGATTCAAACCGCCGTTGGAGGCAACGCACTTACGCAAGTCCTCGAGGGCGAGCAACGCTATGACCTCGTCTTGCGTTACCAGGCGCCTTACCGCACAACCAAGGAAGCCATTGAAAATATCCGGCTGCTTTCGCCTTCTGGCGAGCGCGTTTCACTCGGACAGCTCACGACCGTTGACGTTCGCGACGGTGCTTCCGAAATCTACCGCGAAGAAAATTCACGCTACGTTGCGCTCAAGTATAGCGTTCGAGGCCGGGATCTCGGCGGAGCCGTCGAAGAAGCCATCGAGAAAGTGAACAAGCAAGTGAAACTCCCGACCGGCTATCGCATTGACTGGGCCGGCGAGTACGAGAGCCAGAAGCGATCGTCGAAACGCCTGATGATTGTCTTGCCGCTCACTATCCTCGGCATTTTCGTACTTTTGTACACCATGTTCAGTTCGGCAAAGTGGGCTTTGCTGATTCTCGCAAACGTCGCGATGGCTCCCGTCGGCGGTTTGCTCGCTCTGCTGATCACCGGAACTCACTTCAGCGTTTCTTCGGGAGTCGGCTTCCTCGCCCTTTTCGGCGTCTCTGTGCAAACGGGAGTCATCCTGCTCGAATACATCAATCAGCTGCGTGTGCGCGGCCACACGATCGAGGACGCAGCCATTGACGGAGCCGTTTTGCGGCTTCGGCCCATTATGATGACGATGCTCGTGGCCACGCTGGGTTTGCTCCCCGCTGCCCTTTCTCGTGGTATCGGGTCGGACTCGCAGCGCCCGTTCGCCATCGTGATTGTGGGCGGCTTGCTTGGCGCGCTTTTGCTCAGCGTCTTTCTGCTGCCTACACTGTATGTCTGGGTCGCTGGTGACCGCGATAAGCTGCCCGATCCGGAACCGGGCTTTGAAGAGAGCCAGTAAAATCGGAAGACTTCGCGCATTCGGCGAACGAACATTGCGTCGTGAAAGGATGCGGTGTCCATGAAGAAGGAACAGGTTCGCGACAGCATCGAGGAAATCGGCATCGTCCCCGCCGTGCGCTTTCGTTCGACGGAGGACGCGCGTTTTGCGACCGAGGCGGTTTCGCACGGTGGAATTCCCATCGTCGAAATCACAATGACTGTCCCGGGAGCCATTGACCTGATTTCTGACCTGTCTCACAACATGCCGCAGGTCATCGTCGGCGCGGGCACCATCTTCGACAAGGAGACGGCAGGACGTTGTCTGGACGCCGGGGCTAAATTTCTGACGAGTCCCGGGTTCGATTTGCAGCTCGTGGAATTTGCAGCGAAAAAAGATGTCGTGGTTCTTGCCGGCGCGCTGACGCCAACGGAAGTGACGATGGCGTGGAAGTCGGGCGCGGACTTCGTCAAGGTCTTTCCGTGCTCGCAAGTGGGCGGGGCGACATACATCAAAGCGTTGAAAGGTCCGTTTCGCCATGTGCCCCTGATCGCCGCGGGCGGAGTGAATCAGCAAACGGCGAGCGATTTCATCCTGGCGGGCGCGGCTGCGCTGGGCATCGGAGTTCAAATCGTACCGGAAGAAGCTATCGTCCTGCGGCAGGAAGAACGGATTTTGGAACTGACGCGGAGGTTCCTGAGTTTTGTAAAAAAAGCGCGCGCGCGAATGGCCACAGTAAAAGACGTCCGAAAAGGCCGGCATCCGGGATGAAGTCCGATGGCTATGCCTCCATGCGAAATCCCGGGATAATCTGTTTGTATGTCGAGGGCGACTGACGCCGGAGCCGAATCAAAGCGCGCGGGGCTTTGCAGCGACTGTGCGAATGCCCGGCGCGTCGAATCCAGCCGCGGCTCCATTTTTCTTCTTTGTGGATTGTCCGGAAGCGATCCGCGATTTCCCAAATACCCGCGCCTGCCGGTGCTCTCGTGCCCGGGATACGAGAAACGATCGGAGCCATCCGATTAGCAGTACAGTTACTATCGTAAGTATTTTACCTATATCATACACTTACGCCGGGTGCATCCACCTAGCGAGGTCTTCGCATGGCTTCCTGCTCGGGCCCTCTTCTTGCGGCAGCGCTGTTGCTGATTTTCTGCCCGGTTCGTTCAGCGGCGGAGACCCTCAAAATCTCGAGCGATCCTGCAGGCGCCAAAGTGGAAGGCCGAGCTCGACCCAAAGCCCCGATGCGTCCACAGCGCCGGCGCCGGCCGCAAAGGCGGGATTGCCGCCATACGAGAGCGTGTGCTAGCATCCGCGGAGTTGGGGAACGGACCAGGGGTAGTTGGTTGTCCGGCACTTCCATTGCAGGCTGCCGGCATCGGGGCCACGCTCTCCCACAACTTCAGAATCACACATCCAGGCGCAGGCCCGCGCCTGACTTCTGCAGGACGGACCTCGTCTGTTGGCTCCGGACTTTCCGGCGCCACGCAAAGGGAGGTCTATATGAAGGGCTATCCTACCAAGGACATAAGAAACGTGGGCATTGTCGGCCACGGCGGCACCGGTAAGACGCAACTGGTGTCGTCGTTGCTCTTCACCGCGGGGATGACGCCGCGCTGGGGAAAAGTTGCGGAAGGCACCACGATTACCGACTGGGACGAAGAAGAAATCGCGCGGAAAATTTCGATTCAGACGGGGCTGGCTTACGCGGAGTGGCCGAGCTCAGCCGGACATCCCGGCGGCTCCGAAAAAGTAAAAATTAATTTCCTCGATCTGCCGGGCTATTCCACTTTTATCACCGAAACGAAGGCTTCGCTGATTGCGCCGGACGCGGCGCTGATAACGGTGGACGCGCATGTCGGCTCGCAAGTGACCACCGAAAAAGTCTGGGACTATTGCACCGAGTACGACATACCGCGCGCGTTTGTTCTGACCTGGATGGACCGCGAGCTTTCCAGCTTTGAACGTTCGATGGAGTCGCTGGAGCAGGTCTTTGGCCGCAATGTGGTCGCGCTGCAGTTGCCGATTGGCACGGAAAAAGGATTTCGAGGGGTAATCGACCTCGTGGCCATGAAAGCGCACATGTATAAACCGGATGGCGACGGAAAACCCTCGATCGAGGAAATTCCGGCGGCGCTGGCCGACGAAGCGAAGGAAGCGCACGAGAAATTAGTGGAAATGGTTGCGGAAGGCGACGATGAATTGATGGAGGAATTTTTCCGCGAAGGCACGATTCCGATTGCGGATTTGATTCCGGGAGTGCGCAAAGCGATTGTGGCGGAGAAAATATTTCCGGTGTTGATGGTTTCGAGTTTGCGAAACGTCGGAACGGCCAGTTTGCTGACGTTTTTGGCGGACGCATTCCCGCATCCGGACGAGCACGCGGAGATGGGCTTCACGGAGCCTCTTGGCAAGGGGGAGCGTGTGGACCGCAAGTACGATGACGCGCAGCCACTCTCTATTTTTGTGTTCAAAACGCTCGCGGATCCTTTCGCCGGGCGCATAAATTATTTCAAAGTGAAAAGCGGCGTGCTGAAAAACGATGCCACGCTGACGAACTTCAATCGCGGCACGCTGGAGCGCTTTCAGCACACGCAAGCCGTGCAAGGTAAAGTGATGACGGAGGTAGTGGAACTCCATGCCGGAGATATCGGCGCGATTGCAAAATTAAAAGACGCGACGACCGGGGACACGCTGGGTGACAAGGCTGCGCCCATTTATTACAAGCCGGCGCAACTGCCGGAGCCTTCCATCACCTTTGCGATCGAACCGAAAACGCGCGCCGACGAGGACAAGATTGGCGTTTCGATTCACAAGATCATCGAAGAGGATCCCGCACTGCGTTTTATGCGCGACCCGCAAACGAAAGAGTTTTTGCTCGCGGGATCCGGCCAACAACACATCGAGGTGGTCGTTGCGAAGCTGCACAAGCGTTATCACGTGGATCTCACGTTGAAGCCTCCGAAGGTGCCCTACCGCGAAACGATTCGCGGCAAGGCCGACGCCGAGGGCAAACACAAGAAACAGTCCGGCGGGCACGGCCAGTTCGGCGTCTGCCGCATCAAGATGGAACCCATCGAGCGCGGCAAAGGCGTCGAGTTTGTGGACGACGTTTTTGGCGGAGCGATTCCTCGCAACTGGATTCCCTCCGTGGAGAAAGGAATTCGCGATGCGGCCGCGCGCGGCTATCTGGCGGGTTTTCCCGTGGTGGACTTCCGCGCGGTGCTCTACGACGGCAAGTACCACGACGTGGATTCTTCGGATATGGCCTTCAAAATCGCCGGCTCGCTGGCATTCAAGGAAGCCATGAAAACGGCCAGGCCCGCGCTCCTCGAGCCGGTGATGCACGTCGAAGTTTACGCACCGGATCAGTATTCAGGCGACCTGATGGGCGATCTCAGCTCGCGGCGCGGCCGCATCGCGGGAAGCGAAGCGCGCGGGCACAACGTCATGATTAAGGCGCAGGTGCCGCTTTCCGAAATGCTCAGCTACGCCACCGACCTCACCTCAAAAACACAGGGGCGCGCGACGTATTCGATGGAGTTTTCCCACTACGACTACGTTCCCAACGAACTGGCCGAAAAGGTAATAGCGGCGCACAAGCCCGCTCATGGCGAAGCGGAAGACGAAGAAAATTAGCCGCGCATTTGTCAGCGGGCGCGCTTCTATTTGGAAGGCAGCAGGTTCAACAAACTCGCGCGCGCCGCGGCAATATCCGATCGCGTTTTGTTTATCTTCGTGAACCCAGGCGTCATTTCGCGAAAGAAGAGGGGAAGCGATTTTTCCTGCTCCTGGATCGCCACAAGTTTCGCAGCGGCCTGCGCAGGCGGTTGGCGCAGCGCGCTCACCGCATCGCTCATCAGCCTTCGGAAAGCGGCCACTTCCGCACCTGTCGGCAAAGTAAAATCCGGCGGGGCCGCATGGCCCATAATCTGTGCAAAATAATCCGCTGGATCTTTCGCGCTCTTTATCTCATCCAACGCGACCTCAAGCGCCGCCTCTTCGTAAGAAAATGCCGCTCCCCAGTCGAATCCACTCTCCGGCATCGCGCGCAAGGCAGCCGCGGCCTCTATTTGCTGTTGTTTGCTTAATTTGCCTTGAGAAGCGGCCTGCTGAATCGCGTTCAGATTGGACGTCAAAGACATACTGGCGATGAGGGAGAAGATAAGCGTGCCTCCCTTGGCCATGTGCTGAGAAAACTGCAAGCCATCGAGCCATGCTTCGAGAGCCTGCTGCGAATCGCCTTTCGCGGCAAGCCGCATCCCGTAAAGCGTGTTGAGGCGCGCAAGGACCCTCGCCCGCGGGGCGTAAGCAATGGAAGCGCGCGGGCCGCGGCTGTATTCCAGGCCCCAATCGCATTCGGCGAGTCTCGTCGCGCGATGCATGGCGAGAATGGCGACTTCATTTTTGTCGAGAATCGAACCGAGACGTCCTTCGTCCCACGGGATGGCACCCGCAGCAGTTTTTTCGAGAAGTTGCTGCGTCTCTTCGTCCGCAGGCGGATCTTGCAGCTCTGCAAACGCGAGCCAGTAACGCAAAGCGGCGTTGCGGGTCTCGGGCGGCATAGCCGCCTGCCCAAGAGCGAATCGGGGAACGCAGATGGCGACAACGAGAAGAAAGAGTCTGATTTTCATGATGGCATTCTCCTGGCTTATGGTTTTGCAAGTGCGCGGAGCGAACTGTTTGCCTCGTTGAAACCTGGCAAGCTCTTCCGAGAAGCTTCATTTAATTGGGCGTCGAGCGCTCGCGGGTCTTCCTCAGCGAGGCGAGTCCACTGAATCAGCGTGAACTTGCGCCACTCCTCCTCGTGCCTTGTCAGATCAATGGATCGGGGCGCCTCTTCGATGCGGTTTTTTCGGAAGGGGAACCAGGCCAAGCTCCCGAATGAAATAACGAGCACTGCGGCGGCTGCGAGACGCCGCCATGGCAGCCTAGGGACGGAACCGTCTGGAAGGGCGCGCGGCTGGCGCGGCTGGAATTCCCGCAGGAAATTTTCAAATCCCGGATCGTTGTCGCTCATTGTTTGTTCTTCTCACCCCTGCCTGGTGAAAATGGGCGCATGCGTTCGCGCAACTTCTCGAGGGCATAGCGGTAGCGTGAAGCGATGGTGTTCAACGAAACCGCCGTCGCATCGGCAATCTCCTCGAGAGTCATGCCGCTCCAGATGCGCATCACCACCGCTTCCCGCTGCTCCTCGGGTAGTTCGGACAGCGCCTTTTGCAGCGTGAGCGCCGCTTCGCGATTTCCGCCCTCATGTATGAAAAGGGCCTCGTGTTCTGCGAGCGATGTCTCGCGGCTCACACTGCGCCGCGCATTCAGCGCCTCGTTGCGAACAGCACGGTACACGTACGACGCCGGCGATCGGGGTGTTTCTATTTCGCTGCGCAACAGCCGCACGAAGACAGCATGCACAGTGTCTTCCGCAGCCGCCGCGTCCGGCAGAAAGGAACAGGCGTAGGTGACCAACGCGGGTCCGTGGCGCTCGTAAAGCACGCGCACATCTTCGGCGATCAGCTTGGATCCGGACAAGGCATTGTCCTGTTCTCCCACCTTCTTCTATAAGACACGGGAGGAGAGCCAATTTGTCTAAGTGTAACGCGGCGCCATATTGGTGCTTGCCGGGCCAAGAAAGTGAGCCAAAATAGTGTTCTTATGAAAAAGAAGACGTCTGTGAAACATGTGTCGAAAAAATATGGGCCGCAGACGACAGCGATACATGGCGGCGAGCCTGCGCGGCACGGCGTCGGCGCACCGGTTGGCACGCCGATTTGCCGGACGTCTACGTTTACATTTTCCTCGACGGCCGAGATGAAGCTTTGGGCCGAGGGCAAGAGCAAAGCGTACATCTACTCGCGCTACGGCAATCCGACGCTGGCTGTGGCGGAGCAGAAAATTGCCGAACTGGAAGGCGCGGGAGCGGCTGTCGTTACGGCTTCCGGGATGGCGGCGATTTCCTCAGCTCTTCTAGGTGCGTTGAAATGCGGTGACGAACTCATTTCGACGGCGCAGCTTTACGGCGGTAGCTACCGGCTGATGCGCGACCTTTTTCCGGACATGGGCATCAAGGTGCATCAGGTCGGAACCGATCTTGCCGGGCTCGAAGGACTGCTATCGCCGCGAACGAAGTGTCTGTATGTCGAAACGCCTACGAATCCCACGCTGCGGCTCGTAGATTTGGACAAAGCAATTTCTTTCGCGAAAAAGCACAGACTGACTGCGATTATCGACAATACATTTGCCACGCCGGTCCTGCAGAATCCGCTGGCGATGGGCTTTGACATGGTCGTGCACAGCGCGACGAAGGCCCTGGCGGGGCACTCCGACGTAATCGCGGGCGCCGTTGCGGGTAGCAAAGAGTGGATGAAGCGCATTCAGCACATGGTGATTTATCTGGGCGGCTCTATGGATCCTGGCGCGGCGTATCTCCTGATCCGCGGGATGAAGACCTTGGGAGTGCGCGTGGAGCGGCAATGCGCGAACGCCATGACGGTCGCGAAATTTCTGGACAAGCATCCAAAGGTTGCTCGTGTTCACTACCCGGGATTGGTATCGCACCCGGATCACAAACTGGCGAAGAAACAAATGCGCGGATTCGGCACCATGCTGGCGTTTGATTTGAAAGGCGGTCTGCCGGCCGCGCGAAAGTTTTGCGACCGTGTGCGGCTGTTTCTGCTGGCGGCCAGCCTGGGCGGCGTGGAATCGTTGGTGATACTTCCTATCTACAGCTCGCACTATAATATGAGTCTAGAGGAGTTGAAACACGCCAACGTGGAGCCGGGGACGGTGCGTGTTTCCGTTGGACTGGAAGATGCCGAAGATTTGATTGCCGATTTGAAACAGGCGTTAGCCTAGCGGCGGAGTTGCAGCCAGAGAGCGCGGCCCGCGCATACCTCCAACTGAGCACAAACTAAAGTCTGTGCGACCTAATCTGTTCCACTGAAACCAGTTCATGCGGCCTAAAGCAAAACGGGCGGGACGCCGAAGCGTTCCGCCCGTTCTGTATTTTTGTGAAGCGGTATTAGAGGGGTTGGACGTTCGAGGCCTGCAGGCCCTTGGGGCCCTTGGTCACTTCGAATTCAACCGCTTGGCCATCATTCAACGACTTGTAGCCATCAGCCACGATCGCGGAGAAATGGACGAAAACGTCCTCACCGCTCTGGCGCTGGATGAACCCGAAGCCCTTGCTGGCATTGAACCACTTCACTGTTCCTTGTTCTTTACTCACTGCTGTACTCTTTTCTGTCGGCTGGGTCACAGCCGAGCATTACTAAATTGAGCTATTTGGTGCCTCGAAATCCGAACCCCTCTTAAGAGTTACGGCCGTCTTCCAGACGTAAAAAAAGGCCGCAAGTTTGACCTTGCGACCGCTTTACACATCCAAAGGCGATACAAGAGCAACAAACGCAAAAGTAGAGTACAAGACTTTTTGGGAAAATGCAAGAGAAATCTTTAGAGGAATAAGGCTTGGGCAGCTTGTCAGCCGTTCTCGCACAGCAGGCCAATCGCGGATTAATCCGGCAGCGTAGCTTCCGTGATAATCGTGAATTGCGTCGCGGCACCGGCCGGCTTGGCGATGGGAGTGGAGAGGGGTTGGCCGCCGCCGATCCAGGCTTCGACCTTTCCGGGTACGATGCGGTGCTTCCCGGTTCCATCTACGATGCTGAGGTCGCGGTCGCGTAGCGTGAATTTCACGGTCCTCATCTCGTCGCGTTCCAGGTGAATGCGCTCGAATCCTTCCAATGCGCGCAGCGGGGCTCCCTTAATGCTCGAGTGTGTGAGGTAGAGCTGAACGACTTCGTCGCTGCCCATTGAGCCAGTGTTTTTGACATCCACTGAAATCGTGATGGCGTCCTTGGCGGAGATATTTGCCTGATCGACACGCGGATGCTGGTACGCGAATGTGGTGTAGCTCAAGCCGAAGCCGAACGGATAGAGCGGATCGCCATCGAAGTAGCGGTAGGTGCGTTTGGCCATGGAATAGTCCTCGAAAGCAGGAAGCGGATCGAGAGATTTGTAGAACGTGACCGGTAAACGTCCCGCGGGACTGAAATCGCCTGCGAGTGCTTCGGCGACGGCGGTGCCACCCTGGCCGCCGGGATACCAGGCTTCCAGGATGGCCGGAATATTTGCGTTGGCCCAGTTGATGGCGAGCGCGCTGCCGCTGGTTAGCACAAGGACAGTTGGCTTGCCGATCGCGGCGACTCGTTCGAGGAGCTGTTCTTGCGGGGCGGGAAGCTCGATGCGCGTGCGATCGCCGCTCGCAAACCCTTCGGCGCTGACTTTCATTTCTTCGCCTTCGATGCGTGGGGAAAGACCCATTACGGCAATGACGAGATCCGCGTCGCGCGCGGCGTCCACAGCTTGCGCTTCCTCGCCGCCGGGGAGGCTCCAAATCAGGCGAGCTTCGGGAATGCGAAGGTTCTGAAAGTATTCGATCTGCAACGAATAAGGACGGCCCTTTTCAAGGTGAAGCTGCTTGGTTTCGGTGGTGGCGGGACGGTGAAGTGTCCAGTCTCTAACGACGAGGGCGCCATCGAGCCAGACGCGGAAGCCGTCTTCACCTGTGAAGCCGAGCAAGTAGTCGCCGGATTCGGGAGGAACGAGCACGCCGGTCCAGCGAATGGAATATTTGTTCAGAAGCTGCGGAGCGACGGCTCCATCCGTCCAGGCGAAATCGACGGAGGCGTCGGTGCGGCTCAGGACCGGCGAGCCTTCGAGAGTCATGTTCGAGAAATAGTCGGCTTTGAGGCCATGCTCGGCGCACGTGGTGTCGGTGCAGAGCGCGCTCGTCGGAATCGATTTGGTGGCTGGACCGACGAGCCCGGTGCCTTGGACAAAAACGACTTTCGATTGGGGAAAACGATTGCGGATGCCGGCGAGTATCGTTACCGGTTGCGACGGCGTGCCGTTGTAATTTCCGACGAGGGCGTCGAGGCTGTCGGCATCGGGGCCAATGACGGCGATCGTAGCCGGCACATGCTTTAGCGGCAGGAGATTGTTTTTATTCTTGAGCAACACGATGGATTCGCGCGCCATGCGAAGGGCGAGCTGACGGTGCGCTTCCGTGTCGTTTTCCGCGGAAGTGATTTTGGAGTAGGGAACCGAGGATGGCGGATCGAACAGGCCAAGCCGGAATCGCGCAAGAAACAGGCGGCGCACGGCCTGGTTGAGAACAGCCTCTGAAAGCAGGCCTTGCTGGATAGCACCGGTGAGTCCGGTAGTGTCCATGTTCATGTTGTCGCGGGAATCGCCGCAGATCAAGTCCATACCGGCGCTGAAGACGGCGGCAGCGGCGGCTTCGGGAGTCGGCTTGAACTGGTGTCCTTTATAAACGTCGGCAACGGCGCCGCAATCCGATACGACGTAGCCCGGGAAGCCCCAGTCCTTGCGAAGATGTTCACCGAGCAGCATGGAGTTCGCGCAAGCAGGGTCGCCGTTCAGCCGATTGTAAGCGCACATCAGGGACTCCGCTTTGCCTTCGATAATGGCGGCGCGAAATGCGGGGAAATAAGTGTCTTCCATGTCGTGGCGCGAGGCTTCCACATTGACGGAGTGGCGCGTGGATTCCGGACCGCTATGGACGGCAAAGTGTTTCGGCGTCGCGATCGTTTTGAAATAGTGCGGATCGTGGCCTTGCAGACCGGTGATGAACGCAACGCCGAGTCTGGCGGTCAGGAACGGATCTTCGCCGTAGGTTTCCTGGCCGCGCCCCCATCGAGGATCGCGGAATATATTGATGTTTGGGGACCAGACCGTCAGGCCGCGATACCAGTCCGTGGAACCGTCCGGATGTACGGTTTCCGAATATTTCGCGCGAAATTCCGTGCTTATCGTATCGGCGACGTCGTGCAGAAGCGGCGCATCGAAGGTGGCGGCCATGCCGATGGCCTGCGGGAAAACGGTGGCGATTCCGGCGCGGGCCACTCCGTGAAGACCTTCGTTCCACCAGTTATAGGCCGGAATTCGGAGGCGCGGAAGGGCGGGAGCGATGTGGCCGATCTGAGAGATTTTTTCATCCAGGGTCATGCGGGAAATCAAATCGTCGACGCGCTGCTCCATAGGGAGCTTTGGATTCAGGTAGGGCGCATCCGCCGGAACCTCCTGTGCGCAAAGCGCGGGAGAGATCGCGGCGCATAGAAAAATCAGCGAAAGAAATCTGGCTCCCATCTTCATCGGCGTCGCGAGCTCCTCTTGACAGCGGATTTGTGTGCCGGCAGACGATACGGTAACAGAAGAAACTCGATTTCGCGCCGTACCCAGGCGGCGACGGAGCCTTGGCGGTAGACGGCCCAGGCCAGCATAGCGCCGCCGTTGACGTGCTGGATCAGGCGGGCGAGTGCCGCGGCGTCGCACTTGCGCAGTTCGCGGGCGGCGACCGCGTCGTCGAGAAGTCTCCTGGTCTCGTCGCGAATGATGCGGAACTGTTCGAGGGTGATGGAATGGAAGTCGGGATCGGTCAAGTCATTCTGGAGCCAGGCGAGACCGTTGGCCATGGCTTCCGGAGTGGGAGCGAACGAAGTTCCTTGGGCATACAGCTCGATGAGGGCTTCGAGCAAGGATTTGTGTCTAAGGCGGGCGGCGGCAAATTGCTGTGCGCAGCTGGAGGGCGCCGTGCGGCACAGGGTGAGGATGAGATTGCGTTTGGTACGAAAGCGCTGAATGAGCGTGGCGGGAACGACGCCGGCTTCTTTGGCAACGTCGGCGAGCGTGAGCTGCGTGGGACTGCGGCGCTGCATGACGCGGGCCGCGGCGGCGAGGATATCTTCGTCGGAGGTTTGGCGGGGGCGAGGGCTCATGGCGTTTGCAGGGCCGTTTGCGTTTGCAAGATCGGCTGGTGGCGGGATTAGAATACCTGAACGGGCATTTAGTATCCACTTGACATTACTGAATGGCTGTTTATAATCCTCCTCCTATCGCTTGCTGTCGGTCAGACAAACTTTCCCGAGGTGCCCCATGGCCACTTCCATTTCCACTTCTTCCTACCAGCCTCCGAATCTTCGCGGCAAGGTGGCGCTGGTTGCCGGCGCTACCCGCGGGGTGGGGCGCGGCACGGCGCTGGCGCTGGGCGAGGCGGGAGCGATTGTTTATTGCACGGGGCGCAGCACGCGGGCGAACCGCGTAAAAAGAAGCGGGGGGAAGAAGAAGAATTCGCCGTTCGACCACGCGCGGCGGCCAGAGACGGTGGAAGAGACTGCGGAAATGGTGACGGCGCGCGGCGGCAAGGGCATCGCTGCGATTCTGGATCACACGGATGCGAGCTTGGTGAAAAAGCTCCTGGCGCGAATCCAGAAGGAACAGGGCAAGTTACACATTGTGGTGAACGATGTTGCCGAGATTATTCCGCAAGATTGGGGAAAAACATTCTGGACACTCAATCTTGAAAATGGATTCGCGAATCTGCGCAATGTTTTGCATGCGCACATCACCACGAGCCATTTCGCCGCGCCGCTCTTGATCGAAAGCGCTAAAAAATCGGGGACGGCACTCATCGTGGAGATGGGCGACGGGGATTCTTATACGTATCGAGGACACCTGTTCTATGACCTCGTGAAGACGTCGGTGATCCGGCTGGCGTTCGCGATGGCGCGGGAACTGCGCAAAAGAAATGTGGCGGCGGTAGCCGTAACGCCAGGATTTTTGCGCTCCGAGGCCATGTTGGAACATTTTGGCGTCACGGAAGCAAACTGGCAGGACGCCGCGAAAAAGGACGCCAATTATCTCAGTTCGGAGACACCGCTTTACAGCGGAAGAGCCATTGCGGCGCTGGCGGCCGACCCAAACTTGATGAAGAAAAGCGGGCGCGTCTTCAGCTCATGGGGACTTTCCGACGAGTATCCGTTCTGCGATGCGGACGGGCGCCGGCCCCATTGGGGACGACACTTCGCAGCAACGTACGGCGACTGCATGAAGTCCTGCGGCGACGCTTTCTACGAGCACTGGGTCGGTGGGGGTATGGAGGCGGTGTTTCCGGATTGGCCGTAGGGCTGCGCGCCACGGGAGCGCCCCCTCTCCCCGTTTTTGTAAGTGTTGATTCTGAAGCAGTTGGGCCTGTAAGTCTTCTCGAATCAACACTTGTGAGATGCTTTGGAAGTGTTGATTCTAGAGAATTTAGAGTGCTTGGAGAGGCTAGAGAATCGCGCCGTCTAGACAAGTGTTGATCCCCGGGTCATTTAGACAGGGGGTCGGCTTAGAAGTGCCCCTAAACAAAAAAAGCGCCCAGCTGAACGAGCGCATTCTACACAATCTCCCAACGAAAATAATACTATAGAGTTTAATTGAAAATACAGTAAATTCGGATGGTTATTCGGGCTTGCCGGTGAGGTCCAGCACGATTTTCAGGACTTGCCTGCCGAGTAGACCTGCGTCCACGTTGTCCATGTTGGCGAGGACAACGGTGCCTGCCCGGCGTTCGGGAATGAGCATGATGAAGGCACTGGTGCCTTGCTGGCCGCCGCTGTGCGCGACGGTGAACAGATCAAAATATTTCCTGGTGACGGCCCAACCGAGAGCGTAGCCCGTCTCGGCGCTGTCGGTCGTTTTTTGGGAGGTCCAGAGAAGATCGCGTGTACTCGGCTTGACGAGCTTGTTGGACAGAAGCGCGATTTCAAAGCGGGCCATGTCGTCCGCGGAGGAGAGGAGGCCGCCGCCTGGGATTTTGTAGCTGGAATCGAGGACGCCGGCATTTTGCACGACTCCGGCTTTGTCTTTGTGATACCAGCGCGTGCGGTGTGGAATGACGGAGAAGAAATTGTCGGCTTGCGTCTCCTCCATCCCGGCGGGATCGAAGACATTTTCCTTGACGAAGTTCACGTATTTCTCAGAAGAAGCGCCTTCGAGGACACAACCGAGAATGGTATAGCCATATGTCGAGTAATGATATTGGGTGCCGGGCTTCGCAATCAGGGGATCGTTGGCAAAAACCTGGAGCGACTCTTCCATGGTGGCGAAGTGCCTGGCGCTGTCTTCGGGTATGTCGCCTTTGCCGTCGGGATTGTAGTGGCGGATGCCGCCGAGGTGGCCGAGGAGTTCGCGGGTAGTGATGGGCCATTCTTTCTTGGGAAAGGCGGGGCAGTATTTCTGGACTTCGGCGTCGAGGTCGAGTTTTCCGCGCTCGTAAAGCTGGAGGATGGCGGTGGAGGTAATGGGCTTCGAGACGGAACCAAGGCGGAAAAGGGTGGCGGGTGTCGCCGGAACAAAATTTTCCAGATCGGCCATGCCGAAACCTCCGGACCACACCAGCTCGCCATCCTGAACGACGGCTACGGAGATTCCAGGGACGCTGTTTGTGGCCATGAAGCTGGAGGCGGATTTTTCTATCTGCGCGCGCTTTTCGGGAGAAAGGCTCCTGGCCTGGGCGCGCAGTGGGGAAGGAACAACGGTAACAACACCAACAGCAGCAACAACGGCAAATACGCCAAGAAGGAGGGGTACGTAACGGACACTCCAGGTTGCTTTGCGCGGGTAGACGAAGCGGGTCGATTTCACGTGGAGCACCTCGTGCGAGAGTTTATCCCGAAGCGGGCGTGTGAGAAACAGAGAGGACGTTCGACCGGGGCGTGTATTGAGTAGGTCACCCCTCCGCCGACGGAAAGCGTTGACCTGGGCTGTAACAGATACTTAACATAAGGAGATGCGATTGATGCTCCAAATTGGACTGTGCGCCGCGAGTTTTGCGGGAATTGTGCTGGCAGCAGGCGGCTGCGAGGATGCCGCGAAGAGCTCTGTGCATGCGCAGGTGCCGGCACTAACCCCGTCGAATAAAACCACAGCGCAGGCTTCCATCCATGTCGGAGAGCTTCCCTTGCCAAAGCTTTCACCCGAGTGGATCGCCGCCCTTGCGATTCGAGTGCCCGGGCCGAAGGAATATCTGATGGAGCGGGTGGAAGCAAAATTTGCTTCCGGCGAGCAAAACTACAAGGCGGGGCACCTGGAAGCGGCGCGCCGCGACTTTGACGATGCCGTGGACTGGATGCTCGAGAGCGGCTACGACGTAAACGGCGATCCGAAGCTGGGCGAATTGTTCCGCCGTGTGGTGGACACCGTTTACGGATATGAGCTGCAGGCATTCCGGGCGGGGGATGGTTTCCAGGAAGCGCCGGCGGTGCCCGCGGCGATTGACGAAGTGGCGGAGATGACGTTTCCGGTGGACCCGAAATTGAAACAGCGGGCGGAAGAAGCGGCCAAAAACATTTCACACGATATGCCGCTGACGGTAAACGACGAAGTGCTTTCCTTTTTGAATTTTTTCCAGACCCCGCGCGGGCGCGCCATCGTGGAGACGGGACTGCGGCGCTCGGGGCGTTACCGTGAAATGATTGCGCGGGTGCTGCATGAAGAAGGCGTGCCGCAGGACTTGATTTATCTGGCGCAGGCGGAGAGCGCGTTCCAGCCGCTGGCGCTTTCGCGCGCGGGAGCGCGGGGAATGTGGCAGTTCGTGGCGTATCGCGGCATGGAATACGGGCTGCGGCACACCTGGTGGGTGGACGAACGGCAGGATCCGGAAAAGGCCACGCGGGCAGCGGCACAGCATCTGCGGGATTTGTACGGACAGTTTGGCGACTGGTACCTGGCGATGGCGGCGTACAACTGCGGGCCGGGAAACGTGCAGAAGGGTATCGAACGCACCGGGTATGCGGATTTCTGGGAGCTCTATAAGCGCAATGTGCTGCCGAAAGAGACCCGGAATTACGTGCCGATCATTCTGGCGCTCACGCTGATCGCCAAGGATGCGGCGCACTACGGCATTCAGGTTGATCCGGAGCAGCCGGTACCGACGGATATCGTAAGGCCGGGGCGGGCGATCGATCTGCGGCTGGTGGCGGAAACGATTGACGTGGACGTGGACACGCTGCGCAATTTGAACCCGGAGCTGCTGCGGCTGGCGACTCCTGACGATCCTTCGTTCGAGCTGCATCTTCCTGTTGGCACCGCGGAGAGATTTTCCGCGGAGATTGCGGATATTCCGGCGGAGAAATGGGTGAGCTGGCGGCGGCATCGCATTGAAGCGGGCGAAACGCTGACGAGCATAGCGAAGAAATATCACGTGACGCCGGCGGCGGTTTCGCAAGCGAATAATCTGGAAGCGCATGCGGCGCTCGACGTGGGCGAGAAATTGATCATTCCGGCGCCACCACCGGTGGAGTCCAAGAGCAGGCTGGTGCGCTATCGCGTGCGCAAGGGCGACACGCTGGGGGGAATTGCGGACCGCTTCAGCGTAGCGACAGAGGATGTGCGCAACTGGAATCACCTGAAGACCGGCCATGTGAGCCGTGGGATGGTGCTGCGCATTTACACGGTCGGGGGAATGCCGGAGACCGCGCCGGAACGCAGCCGTGCAAAAACCAGCTCGAAGAAGCCGGCTACGCAGAGAACCGGGCCGGGCAGCCAGGCTTCTGTGGTGGTTCCCAACTAACTCTTTTATTTACAATATGTTATGGAATTATAGGCGCGGTGTGTACTTAGCCTTTCTCTACACTGCCGCAGGATTGCCTGGTTGGAAATACGCGTTTTTTGCGGCAAAGACGCAGAATGCTTGACAACCTTGCAGGAGTACGATAACAACGGCGCTGCGGCGGAGGGGAGCGGGCGACTCCAGCTGAGGCAGCGTCCCATGGGCCCAGGTCCATGGATTCCCCCCTCGGGAGGATTTGATGGCAATCGAGAAAGACAATTTCGAAGACGACAACGAGCTGTCGCGGCTGGAGGAGGAGGACGAGCTGGGCGGCGCGGAGGAGATTGTAGAGACGGAAGAAGAGGAAATCCTTATTACAGACGAGGAGCCGGCTGAGGCTGCTCCAGCAGCGAAAGCCGCGCCGAAGGCGACAGCCAAGCCAGCCAAGAAGGCCGCAAAGCCGGCGCCGAAGAAAAAAGCCAAGGCGGCAGCCAAGAAGGCCAAGCCAAAAGCCAAGGCGAAGGCAAAACCGAAGAAGGCGGCGAAGAAAGCGGGAAAGAAGAAAAAGAAGTAAGCGTTTGCGGCGATTGTCGTTGGATTCCCGGGAAAGGCTTGGGCTCAGGCAGACTGTTACGAAACAAGAGGCTATAGATAACAGCGATGTTCCGGGTTCCGGAACATCGCTTTTTGTCTTTGGGAAGAGCTAACGGCTGACGCACGATTTGGCGATGGAGATGCCGCGCCAGCCACTGCCGTGCCAGGCGGGTTTGCAATTCCCCTCTCGCTATGCGCCGGGATTGCGGAGAGGCTGGAGACAGGGGACAACACGTTATCGAACATACTGCAAATGGCGCCGTAAAAAGGTGTGTTGGCGGTTGATCTTGACGCTGAACTGGAAAGACTGTACGCGGACCATGTGGCCCTCTCGGGCGGGCCAGCAAGAGCTCCCGGAAGCCGCGGTGCCATGAGGGCGGATTGCGCGCAGGTCTTCCGGCAGGCTCGCTTGTGGGCAGGCGGGAACGCGGGCTTCACGCCGCAGAGTTTACGTTTCCAGGAGACCCCATGCGCCGGGATTGCGGCTATCGGCGGAACGGAACCCGCCGCTTTGGGCAGACGCTTTGCGTGACTCGCGCGCCCGCCGATGCGAAAGTTCTGGCGTACACGGCGGAAAAAATCGGGGAAAGGCGCGCTTCGCCAGTGAATTCACGGCCGTCACCGACGTGCGGTTAAACGAGGAAGACGGACGGCGTCGTTTTGTGCGGGATACACGGCGCGAGGTGGGTATCGAGCCGGTAGCGCTCGAGAGCTTCGCGGCGCGGGTGGCGAAACTGAAGCCGATGATTCAGTGAGTCACGCCAAGAGATTTAAACCCGATAAACCCAATTAGTCTTCCTTGACGGCGAGGACGAGCAGCGTGGCGTCGTCGTGCCAGTGGCCGCGGCTGAATTTGCCGGCTGCGGTCAGAATTTTTTCCGGTAGAGCCGAAGCGGCCGCGGCCTGGTGTTCCTGAAGCAGATCAAGCAAACGCGCTTCGCCAAACTCCTCGCCTGTGGGGTCGCATGATTCCGTTACGCCATCGGTGAAGAAGAGAACGCGGTCGCCGGGAGCGAGCTGTGCAGACCCGGTGGAGAATTCCTGATGTGGAAAGACGCCCAGGACACCACCACCCGCTTGCAGGCGCTCATGCGAACCGTCGCGGCGCAGCAGGATGGGCGCGTTGTGGCCGGCGTTCGTGTAGCGCAGCAGGCCCGCCGGAGTGTCCAGGTGCGCGTAGAAAAACGTGATGAAGCGGTCGGTTCCGGTGTTTTGGTAGACGAGCGAATTAAGCCGCGCGCAGAGACCGCCGGGAGACAGGGATGGTCCTGCCAGACCGCGAACCGCCGCTTGCAGGTTGGACATTAACAAGGCGGCGGGAAGACCCTTTCCTGCCACGTCCGCGATGCACAGGCCGAGTGTCGCATCGTCAAACGCCAGGACGTCGTAGTAATCGCCGCCGACGCTCTGCGCCGGCTGCCAGGCTCCAGCGATTTCATAGCCCGCGCGCTGAGGAATGGTTTTGGGTAGCAGGCCCTGCTGAATGGCGCGGCCTTCGGCTACTTCCCGCTCCTGCTGGTGGAACTGGTGCGCGATTTCCTGGTGGTCGAGGTTTTCCTGCGCCGCGCGCCGGCGGGATGCACGGTGCTCGCGGCCCAGGACCACCTGCTTCTGCAGGATTTCGAGCAGGCGCGAGTTGGTCCATGGTTTTTCGACGAAATCGGCGACACCGTACTGCATGGCTTCGACCGCAAGCCCGACCGTGGCCCAGCCGGTCATCACCACAATGGCCGGAGCATCTTCGATTTTCTTTAGCTGGCCGAGCAGATCAAGGCCTTCGCGGCCGGAGGTGGTGTCCCGGGCATAATTCAGATCCATCAGCAAGAGGTCAAATTCGCGCGACGACACAGCTCCCAGGAGCTCGGCCGGCGACGCCACGGCCTCGGTCTCGTAGCCGTGGCCCTTCAGAAGAAGGCGAAGCGCGTTCAGCACATCGGGCTGGTCGTCGGCGATCAGAATTCGTATGGGCATGGTATCCATAGAAGCGTTCTTGGCAGGGCAGGCGGGCTTCCACCTCGAGTCTGATGTAAGGCATTTGTTTTTGGTACTTTGAGGGCCAGGCGGGGCCATTCGGAAGGATTTTGGAGACCGCTTGCGGGAATTATGGGTTCCAGTTCCGGACACATGTCCGAATACACGACAGGGTGTTTGCCTCGGGCACGGACCTGAGAGGCTAGGTTGCCGCGCCCAAGGAAGGGGGTATGTTTGGCTGCGTTGCGGCCTAGAGAACCGGTTCTGACCAGTTTTCGAGGGTGTCTTTCACCTTGTGAAGAAACTGGTGCGCGACGGCGCCGTCCACGACCCGGTGATCGTAGCTGAGCGTAACGTAGCACATCGAGCGGATGGCGATAGAGTCATTGATCACCACGGGGCGCTTTTCGATCATGCCGAGACCCAGGATGCCGACGTTGGGCTGGCTGATGACCGGGAGGCCGAAGAGACCGCCGAAGACTCCCGGATTGGTAATAGAGAAGGTGCCTTCCTGGACTTCTTCGGGTTTCAGCTTCTTGCCGCGCGCGCGCTCGGCAAGGTCGTTCAGGGTACGTTGGATGCCGAGGACGTTCTTCTCATCGGCGCCTTTCACGACCGGGACGATGAGGCCCCAGTCGAGCGCTACGGCAATGCCGATGTTGATTTCCTTGTGCAGGATGACGCTGGTGCCGTCGAGCGAGGCGTTCATCGTAGGGAACGCACGGAGCCCGGCTACAGCGGCTTTTACGAAGAAAGGCATGAAGGTCAGCTTGGTCTCGTAGCGCTTTTCAAATTCGTCCTTGGACTTGGCGCGCAAGGAGGCCACCTTGGTCATGTCTATTTCGTCGACCGAGTAAACGTGGGGAGAGACGCGCTTCGAGGCCACCATGTGCTCGGCAATGCGCTGGCGCATGTTGCTCATGGGCTCGACGGAGTAATTGCCGAAATACATTTTTTCGCGGGGCACCGCCGATTCGAACGCCACGTGCACCTGACCGCCAGAAACGGGCGGAGGCGCTGGCGCCACGGACGGTGGCGGGGGCTGAGGCGTGGAACGCACGGGTGGCGGCGGTGGAACGTTTTGCGGAAGACCCACGGGAGGAGCTGCCCCGGCGATGACAGCTTCAATGTCCTGTTTGCTGATGCGTCCGCCGGCGCCCGTTCCTGGGACGGTGGCCAAGTCAATGCCGTGTTCGGCGGCCATGCGGCGGACAAGCGGGGAGCTGTGAATGCGCTCTCCGGCCGCGCGTTGCGGAACGGCAGAAGCGGCGAGCGCGGAAGCGGCGGCCGGTGGTGCAGCAGCCCTGGCAGGCGGAGGAGGAGCAACCGCGGCAGGAGCCGGTGCGGGCGGAGCCGCCTTCGCGGGAGCCGGCGCCGATGGCGCGGGGGAAGCTACTGCGCCTCCTGCGCCATCAATGACCGCGACGACTGTCTGGATGGGTACGGTCTGGCCTTCGTTGACCTTGATCTCTTTCAGCACGCCGGCCGAGGGCGAAGGGATTTCGGCGTCCACTTTGTCCGTGGAAATTTCGAACAGGGGCTCGTCGCGCTCGACTTTGTCGCCGGGCTTCTTGAGCCACTTAGTGATCGTTCCTTCAAAGATGCTTTCGCCCATCTGCGGCATTACGACGTCTGTGGCCATTTGCGTTTCTCCTGTGTCGCTCCCGTTGGAACGGGCACGGCGCGCCGTGCCCCTACAACTTGTCAATACCGCGCTAGCTGTTTCGCGGCGTCAAAAACCTTTTTCGCGTTCGGCAGAAAATATTCTTCCAGCGGCGGCGAGTATGGCACCGGTGTGTCGAGGGCGGTCACGCGCATAAGCGGGCCGTCCAGGTCGCCGAAAGCTTTTTCGCAGAGAATAGCGGCGATCTCGCCGGCGATTCCTCCGGTTTTCGTGTCCTCATGAACCACAAGGCATTTATTGGTCTTTTTCACGGACTGCAGGATCGTTTCTTCATCGAGGGGCAGCAGGGTGCGAAGATCGATTACCTCTGCTTCGATGCCTTCTTTGGCAAGGGCTTCGGCGGCTTCCAACGAGGTGTGCATCATAGCAGCGTAGGAAACAATCGTCAGGTGTTTGCCTTCGCGGCGCACGATGGCCTTGCCGATGGGAACGGTATAGTCCTCGGCGGGGACTTCGCCTTTGATGCGGCGATAGAGATATTTGTGTTCGAAGAAGAGGACAGGATTATTATCGCGCACAGCGGCTTTCAGCAGGCCTTTGGCGTCATAAGGTGTCGAAGGATAAATGACCTTCAGTCCCGGGGTGTGCACAAAATACATTTCCGGGTTGGCGGAGTGGAAAGGGCCGCCATGCACAAAACCTCCGGCAGGACCGCGCATCACCATCGGCGCAGGCGCGTTCCAGAGGTAATGGCCCTTGGCGACGAAGTTGGTGATCTGGTTGAAGGCGCAGACGATGAAGTCGATGAATTGCAATTCGGCGATGGGCCTCAGACCCGCGTAACTCATCCCGCAAGCGGCACCGATGATGGCGCTTTCGCTGATCGGGGTGTCAATCACGCGTTCCCAGCCGAAGCGTTCCAGCAAGCCCTCACTGGTTTTGAATGCGCCGCCGTAAACGCCGACGTCCTCGCCAAGCAACACAACCGCTGGGTCTCTCTCCATCTCTTCAAACATGGCCTGCTTAATGGCTTCGAGAAAAGTGATCTGCGTTCCGTTGGCTTCGGCCATGGTCAGACCCGACCCTTTCTGGCCGGCGATACCGCTGCCGGCTTTGCGGCTTTCTTGCCAGTTGATTTTGCCGCGGGTTTGGAGCCATTCGACTTCGTGGCCGCCGTTCCGGGAGTTTCGGCTTCCAGGTTTGGTTTCGTATCGCCAAAGTGAATCGGTGCATGGGCACCACCGGAGCTCTTTCCGGAACCGAACCCTTCGACGGTCCATACCGGTTTGACGCTGGATTTGGGAGGCGTAACTTCTGAAATTGGCCGTTCCCACCTTGGCGCGATTTTGTGGCAATCGTCGCCGGTGCAGTAGACGCCGGTGGCGGCAAATTCCGGAGGAGGCATCGGGGAATTTTCGGCAAAGTCGCGCTCGGTGGCGAGCAAAGCCTCGATTTTTTGCTCGACGTCTTTTTCGCCCTTCGCATCGAGGAGTTTCTTGCTCATCAGGAATTTCTCATAGAGCGTGATCGGATCGCGGGCTTCCCAATAGGCGCGCATATCTTTGGGAACGTACTCGGCGGGATCGTGTTGCGCATGGCCGAGGCGGCGGAAGCTTTTGGCTTCGATCAGAATCGGTCCTTCACCGGCGCGGGCACGAGCTACAGCCTCGCGTGCGGTGGTGAAAACCTCGACTACGTCGTTACCGTCGATGGAGTAGCTGGAAATTCCGTAAGCTTTGGCGCGGTCCGACAGATTCTCGAGGGGAACCTGGCGCTTCACCGGCGTCGAATAGGCCCAGAGATTATTTTCAAGGATCAAAACAAAGGGTGCCTTTTGCGTAGCAGCGAAATTCAGGCCTTCGTGGAACACACCCGTGGAACTGCCGCCGTCGCCGATCCACGTCATGGTCACGATTTTTTGTCCGAGATAGCGGCCTGCCATAGCCACGCCGGTCATCACCGGAATCAAATCGCCCAGCATGGAAATAGGGGAAACGATGTGCAGTTTTTCCAGGTCGCCGAAATGGCTCGTGCCGTCCTTGCCCTTGGTCGGCGAATCGTACTTGGCCATGTGCTGCATAAAGACGTCGCGCGGCGGAACTCCCTTGACCAGTAGCGCGCCGATGTTGCGGATCATGGGAGCCAGCCAGTCCTTTTTTTCCAGCGCGTAGGCCGTGCCCACGGAGATTGCTTCCTGTCCAAGACTCGAGTACAGCCCCCCGACAATCTTGTTTTGCCGGAAGAGCTTCACCATGGTGTCTTCGACAGCGCGGTTCAACCGCATGTAGTAATACAGGTCCAGGTATTGCTGCCGCGTCAGTTCGGTCTTCATTCGCGCTCCGGCAGGACAGGCGCTCCTGCCTCCTCCTACTGCTTACTTCCGTGCTTTACCTTGCGACCAGAATCTCGGCCCAACTCTCTCAAACCGCGACTGCTGATTGTTGTTCCGCAAGCTCCAGCTTTGCTGACAATTCTTCCCGCGACGCCGGCAATATCCCCAGACCGAACACTTCGCCAAGGTGTTGGGCCATCCGCGGGGCCACTTCCTGCATGCTCACGGATCGGTCCAGCAACTTCTCGAGTGAGGTTGCCTTCCGGCCGGCGATTCCGCAAGGAACGATCCAATCGAAGTAGCGCAAATCCGTCGAAACGTTGTAGGCAAATCCGTGCGACGTGACCCACCGGCTGATGTGCACGCCGATGGCGCCCAGCTTTTCTTCCGGAGCGTCCGGTATCGAAACCCAAATGCCGGTCTTGCCTTCGACGCGATAGGCTCCCAGACCAAATCCCGCCGTGGTGCGAATCATGGCTTCTTCCAGCATACGGACGTACCAGACCACATCCTTGCGAATTTCGCCGAGCTGCAGAATCGGATACCCCACCAACTGCCCCGGCCCGTGATACGTAATGTCTCCGCCGCGGCTGGTTTCGTAAAATTCGACATTCTTCTGCCGTAACAATGGCTCAGAAACCAGCAAATGCTCGCGCTTGCCGTTTCGCCCCTGGGTAATCACGTGCGGATGCTGGCAAAGCAGAAGCACGTTCTCAATGGCTTCCACTTTGCGGGCAGCAACGATGCGCTTCTGCAGCGCATACGCTTCCGCGTAGCCAATCAATCCCAGGTCGACGGCCAAACATCGTTTCACTGCGGCTCGATTCTCTTTGTGGGCGCGTAGCGGCCACAGCAAGACCTAAACGTTAATCTGCAATCCCCTCACGCTTGCGAACGCATCGCCCATGCCTTCCCAAACCGTGGGATGTGCGTGAATCATGTGCATCATGTCGTCGATGGTGCCCTCGAGGTTCAGAGTGGCCGCCGCCTCGGACAAAATCTCGGTGGCCAGCGGCCCGATGATATGAATACCGAGGATTTCACCGAATTTTTCATCCGAAACCACTTTAATGAAACCGCCGTGGTTGCCCAAAATCGTGGCCTTGCTGTTGCCCACGAACGGGAACTTTCCCGTTTTTACAGCGTGACCCGCTTCGCGAGCCTGCTTCTCGGTCAAGCCGATCGAGCCAATCTGCGGTTCGCAGTACGTTGCGTTGGGGATGCGCGTCTTCCGTATCGGGTGCGTACTTTTCCCGGCGATATGCGTGACGGCAACAATTCCTTCCATCATGGCGGCGTGCGCAAGCTGCGGCATGCCGGCGACGATATCACCGATCGCGTACAAACCTTTCTCGTCCGTTTCCATGTACGGGCTGCTTACCACGACGAAGCCGCGGTCCAGTTTCGCTTTGGACTTTTCCAGACCGCAATTCTCCGTCATTGGTTTGCGGCCAACGGCCATCAGAAGCTTCTCTGCTTGCAGAGTCTGTGGCTTTCCGTCTTTATCCTTAAACGAGACGGTGACGCCCTTGGCGTCTTTTTTGACAGAATCCACCATGCTGCTGGTAAAAATCTGGATACCCTTCTTCTTGAATTCTTTCTCGAGTTCGGACGAAATTTCCTCGTCCTCTACGGGAACCAGGCGCGGCAACGCTTCCAGAAGCGTGACCTGCGTGCCAAACGAAGTATAAATAGAAGCAAATTCCACGCCGACGGCGCCCGCGCCCACCACAATCAGCGTCTTGGGAATGTCCGGCAGTTCCAGGATGGAGCGGTTGGTCAAAATTGTTTTGTGGTCGGCGTCGATGCCCGGCAAGCTCCGCGCCTCCGAGCCGCTCACCAGCAGAACATTGGCCGCTTCGATTTCACTCTTCTTTCCGTTGTTATCGACACTGACCCGGCCGGGCCCTTCGTAACGTCCCCAGCCTTGTACCCACTCCACTTTATTTTTCTTGAAGAGATATTCGATGCCCTTGGCATGTTTCTTTACGATTTTGTCTTTGCGAGCAAGAATATTGGCCCAATTGATTTTCAGCCCGCTGACCTCGAAGCCCAGCTCCGCGCCGTTTTTGAAATGATCGTAAACATCGGCGTGGTGCAGCAGGACTTTTGTCGGAATACACCCTACGTGCAGGCAGGTCCCACCGAGAAAAGGGTCCTTTTCGACGACAACGGTCTTCAGACCCAACTCGCCCGCCCGGATGGCTGCCACGTACCCGCCCGGACCGCTACCTATAATCGCCACGTCGTACTTTGCCACTCTTGATCTCCTTCCGCACGGGCCGGAACCTGTCAGCCGGCCATGAAGCGGCCGCACATTTCCTGGACGGCATTGTGGGTGTTCTTCGTATCGGCCAGTCTGCAGACACCAACAAAAACAAAAGGGGTACTATCCGCCAAGTGCAGGTAACCTCAGCACGAATGCCGGTCACCCCGCAAATAATGAATGTTAGCAGCCGCCAGCAACCCTCGCAACCCAAGGGGGACCGATGTCCGGGATGCGTGCCAAATTCTCGGGGTCCGGCCCACGGATGACACAGCGCAGCAAGCGGGCACGCAGGACCCCGCACGCGTCACGCGGGCACCAAGTTTCGAAGCAAAGTTTCCACAGATTACCGCAGAGTATACTACTCTTCCACGAAATGGCTTCTTGACATCTATATTTACTGCTCTGTATATTCCATCTACACGAGGGTCATGAAAACGGGAGAGCGCTGGCATTGCGCAAATCCGGCCTGCCACTGCGAGGCGCTAGTTCAATCCGGCAGCGGCATCGCGGCAGGCATCCCCCGCTGCGTCTGCGGGGCACCCATGAAAAGAAGCTGCACGGCACCGAATTTCACGTATCTGGATTTTCTGCACGTCCATGAGCCGATGTCTGTGCGCGACGGCTCCCAGGAGAACTAAGCCATGCGAGCCGATACCCTTTCCCGACCCTACATCACGCGAAAACCTTGGGTATTCGCGAAGGGCTTGCTCGCACCTTCGGAAGCCTGGTGAGTTTCCTGGCAATACTCTTCCTTTTGCTCGGTTTCTACCTGCTGGGGAATGCCTTGGAGCACCCGGTCGATGCGCAGGCCGCTACGGTCCTGGCGGCAGCGTTCGGCACCACAGTGGCGGCCATCCTGTTCTACTACCTTCTGAAGCCGCGCCGCTCGAAGCATGCGCACGCGCGGATTGTCAGGATCAGGCGCGCGGGATAGCGGAAAAATAACGCTCGTCGAGGATTTTCCGGTGGTGCAGTTCATGCCCGGCGATGATGAACGCCAGCGCCCGCACGGTCACTTCATTTTTGTTGGCCGTGCCGCGGCGGAGCCATGCGTCATCGCTGAGCGAACGGAACAACGCCAGGCTGGCACCGCGCACTTCGGCGAATTCTTCTACCAGGCTCGCGAGCGTGCGCTCGTTGAAACCGGCGCTGCGAACGTAGTCGTCCTGCTCGAAGCCTTCCATGGGCGTTTTGTCGCCGCGCGCGATGCGCAGCGCCCTGTAGGCGAAGATACGCTCCGAATCGGAGACGTGGCCGAGCGCTTCCTTCACCGTCCACTTGTCGGCCGCGTAGCGGAAATTGCCATCCCGCTCGCTTCGCCCCGCGAATAGTTGCATGGTCTGCACGCGCTGGGCTTCGAGGGCGCTCACAACATCCGTTCCAGGAAAGAGTCCAATATACTTTTCGTAGACAGAGGCGTACTCCCCGGTTTCCGGCCTGGCCAGTTTCATATTGCTTCTCCCCGAGCGCAGTATACCGTGACAGCCTGCGGCGGTGGGCTGCTTTTGGGATCGCCATCCATGGGATTCGATTCCAAAGTGGCTCCAGAACATCGTGGCACGGCAGATTTTTACGAGCGGCGGCGCAACTTGCAGCAGCTTCGTTTTCATTTCATCATAGGGCTCGGTCTCGCACGGGTGTGGGCGCGTTTTTCGCGCGCGCTTCGAGCGGCGTCTTAACTTCGCCAAAACGCAAAGGCTGGCCAGAACATGAGCACGGCGGAAAATCTCAAGATACGAGTCGCTTTCCAAGGCGAACCTGGCGCCTTCAGCGAGGAAGCCGCTGTTCAATTGCTGGGCGAAGGAATTACGACGGTTCCGCGCCCGACGTTCGACGCCGCTTTCCGTGCGATAGACGAAGGCCTAGCCGACGCCCTCCTGGCACCGGTGGAAAACACTCTGGCAGGCTCGGTCGTCCGCGTATACGACCTCCTCCTCGGCAGCAATCTTGGCATCGTTGCCGAAACCATTCTGCCCATCGAACATTATCTGATCGGTTGTCCCGGCTCTTCACTTGGAGCCATTCTTTCCGTCGCTTCTCATCCGATGGCTCTTGCGCAATGCGAGAGTTTCTTCCTGGCGCACCCAAACTTTAAGCGCCTTCCCGTTGAAGATACGGCGGGAAGTGTCCGCGAAGTTGTTGGGCGCGGAGATCCATCGGCAGCGGCGATCGCAGGGCGGCGCGCCGCTGAACACTATGGGGGCGTAATTCTTGCGACGGACATTCAGGACAACGCCGAAAATTTCACGCGCTTTCTTTTGCTCATTCCCGTTCCAGGCAAGGAGCAAGCCCGAGTTGACACAGCGAATGCAGCGCGGGGAACGTCGGCCGCGGTGACCGATCTAATGGCTGAGCTGCAGTTTCGCCAAACGGAACTGTCACCAACTCCCCGGATGTTGAAGATGTCGCTCGCGCTTCGCCTTGCTCATCGTCCCGGCGCTTTGCTGGCCGCTCTCGAACCTTTCGCACGGTATCAGGTGAACCTGCTGAAAATCGAAAGCCGCCCAATTCATGGCCAGCCTTGGGAGTATCAATTTTTTATCGACATTGAGGCGGAGCGCCCGGAGGGCCTCGAGGCTGCTCTCATAGAAGTCCGCAAAGCGACCAGCGAGGTACGCGGCCTAGGAATCTACCTTGGCGCGCGTGACTCGCTGGGCGGCCATCGGTGAACGCGCCAAAGGAAAGGGCCGGCAACTTCGCCGGCCCTTCTGAACGTAGACCTTTACCCTCTTAATTCTTCAGCTCGTTACTTTTGCTGGTTACTTTTGCTGGTTACTTCGGCCTTAGCAGTAGCTGCATTCCGCGTCGCCCATGCCGCCGCCTGTCATGTCGTCCTTGATTCGCCGCAGACGCTGTCCAAGCCGCTCGGCAAGCTGGTGCCGCGCGCGCCAGAGACGCGCTTTCAAGGTGTTCTCGGTGACTCCAAGTTTCTTCGCTGCCTCGCCGGTCGAATAGCCCTCCACTTCACGCAATACAAACGCGGTGCGCAGGAGCGGTGAAAGCTCATGCAGATTTTCGCTGATGATTTCCCGCAATTCCGTTCCTGCAAAAACCTGCTCCGGATTCGGCCCTTCGGCTGCGAAACGCTCGGCAATCGGCAACTCGTCCTCACGTGGCGGTTCATCCAGCGAAACCGCGGGACGCGCCTTGGCACTGCGACGCCGCATCAGCGCGGCATTGATCACGATACGCGTCAGCCACGTTGAAAACTGCGAACGCCCTTCAAAGCGCTTCATGTTGCGGTAGGCGGAAAGCAGCCCGTCCTGCAAGGCATCTTCCGCGTCCTCGGTGTTCCCCAGGACGCGCAGCGCCGTCTGAAACAACGGCCGTTGATACCGGCGGAATAGGGTTTCCACCGCTTGCGAATCGCCTTTCTGCCCAGCGCGGATCAGCTTCTCCTCGCTGAGCTGTGGTGCGATTGCCACTTGTGTTGCTGCTGTCGCTTGCGTTGCCATCGTCCCCCCCCTTGATTACAAAAAACTTTTTGTTCCCTTTCCGGCGAATGCAGGCACACCCGCGCGCATTAGTGCACCGGAACTCCTCCGGTAGGCGCTTTCGGTTTCTTCATCAGCAATAAAACCGGAATAACCGCGAGAAAAACCACGCCCAGCATCTTGAAGTTGTCGACGAAGGCGAGCATCGCCGACTGGTTCTGCACTACGTGGTAGACCATACCCTTCGCCTGCTGGGCCGCATGCGAAGAGTTTGACCCGTAAGAGATTAGACGCGCCGTGTTGCCGTTGGTCATCGTCGACAGCGCGGGATTCATATTATTCACGGTCTCAATCAGCCGCAATTGGTGCGCTTGCGTTCTCCGTTCGAGCATCGTGGTCACCGTGGCGATGCCCACACTGGCTCCGACATTTCGCGCGAGATTGATGATCCCCGTGCCCATGTTGGTCTTTTCTTTTGGCACATACGCAAACGCCGCGACGTTGATCGGGATGAACAAAAACGCCAGCCCGAAGCTCTGGAGCATGCGCGCCCGCACTGCATGGCTGTAATCGAGCTGCAAATCCCACCCAGCCATCCAGAACAGAGCAATGGAGGACACCAGACAGCCAAAAGCGACGAGAATTCGCGTGTCCAGCTTCGAGACCAGGATTCCGACGACGGGCATCATCAACATAATCACCGCGCCGCCCGGGGACAGCGCCATCCCAGCAAGCTCGGCCGTGTAACCCAGCATCTCCTGCAAGAATTGTGGAATCAGCACGGTGCTCGAATAGAGCACGAAGCCCAGGAAAAACATCGCCACCGTGGATATCGCGAAGTTGCGGTCTTTGAGCATCTTCAAATCAACAACCGGCTCTTTCTGCCGAAGCTCCCAAATGATTCCCGCGGCGATTCCGATCAGCATCAGGACGAAGAAAACGCGGATAAAGCCTGATGCCAGCCAGTCATCGCGCTGTCCTTTGTCTAGAATGATCTGCATGCTTCCCAGTCCGAGACTGATTAACCCGATTCCGATGTAATCGATCCGGAATCCGCTCTTGACGCTTGCCCGCTTCATGTGTGGCGGATCGGAAACCAAAAACGACGTCAGCATCAAGGAAATGATTCCGACCGGCACGTTGATGTAAAAAATCCAGCGCCAGGAAAAATTGTCGGTAATCCATCCACCCAGCCAAGGCCCGATCGTTGGCGCCACCACAACCGCGATTCCGTAAACCGCGAATGCCATACCTCGTTTTGACAGGGGGAACGTGTCGTTCAGAATGGCCTGCTCGCTGGGCTGCAATCCGCCGCCCCCCACACCTTGCAGAACCCGGAAAAGCACCAGCACGCCGAGGCTCGGCGCCAGCCCGCACAAAAACGAACTGACCGTGAAAATCGCCACGCAAGTCATGTAAAAACGCTTCCGCCCGATCAGCCCCGAAAACCATCCGGAAAGCGGCAGCACGATCGCGTTTGAAACCAAATACGAAGTAAGCACCCAGGTGGATTCATCCGCGCCGGCCGAAAGATTCCCCGAAATGTGCGGCAGCGCCACGTTGGCGATGGAGGTGTCCAGCACTTCCATAAACGTCGCCAAGGTCACCGTCACGGCAATTACCCAGGGGTTGATCGACCCGTCTGCCGTTCTCAATTTGGCGAGTAGTCTGTTCCGCATGATCCGTCCAACTCTTGCTGTGCAACCTCTACCAACTACTACGTTGAACTGCGCCAAATCTTTTCTTTATTCCAGCCTGTCGCCAATTTTTTCGCGAACAATCCTGCCGCCCTACTTCGTAATCACCGTCGCATCCACATTCATCCCAGGCCGCAGCACGTACGTGCCAACTGAATCCTTATCGAGGACGATTTTCACGGGAATGCGCTGCACGACCTTCACGTAATTCCCGGTGGCATTTTCCGGCGGCAGCAGGCTCAGCACGGCACCCGTCGCTCCAGCGATGGAATCGACGTGCCCTTTGAAAGTGCGTCCGTAGGTGTCCACTTTGACTTCCGCTTCTTGCCCAGCCTTCATGTTTTTCAGCTGCGTTTCTTTGAAGTTTGCCGTGACCCAAACACCCTGCAGCGGCACCACGACCAGCAATCCCTGTCCCGCTTGCACAATCTGCCCCGGCTCGACCTGCTTGTGCGTGGCCACGCCGTCAATTGGGGCAACCACGTTCGTATAGCTCACATTGAGCTGCGCGGCATCGAGCGCCGCTCGCGCTTGCGCCACTTTCGCGACCTTTGCTTCCGCGTCTGCAGTGCGCATCCCTACCTGCTTCGTGTCCGCCTTCGCGCTCTCGACCATCGCTTGCATTTGTAGAACCCGCGCCTTGGCCGCATCGAGCTGCGCCTTTACGACTTCGACATTGCGCTGCGCTTGTGACAATTTTTCCTGGTCGGCCTTCAAGGCGCTCGCCGTCGCGTCCGCATTGGCCTTCGCTGCGTCCCACTGTTGCTGCGAGATTTCGCCTTTTTGCACAAGGGGTGTGTAACGCGCCAAATCCGCTTTCGCCAGCGCGGCGTTCGCAATGCTCTTGTCCACGTTGGCCTTCGCGAATGCCAAATCCGCCGTTTGCGCTTGCTCGTAGGTTGCTTGCGCCCGCGCCAGATCCGCCTGTGCGCCCAACAGCTGAGCGTCCGCGCTGGAGGTTCCGCTTGCCGTATTCTGGGCCGTTCGCGGCACGTCCACTCCGGCCGACTTGGCTTCGCTTTCCGCCAACGCTACCGCTGCCTTCGCCTGTTCCAGCGCCGCTTGGTAATCGCCGTCATCAATCTTCACCAGCGTTTGACCCGCTTTTACGGGCTGGTTGTCGTCCACCAGCACCTGGGCCACACGGCCGTAAATTTTCGAAGCAATGGGAGTGATGTGCCCGTCAACCTGAGCGTCGTCCGTACTTTCGCGGTCCCCGTAATAGAGAAAAAGTCCGGCGACCGCGGCGATCAGTACCACGCCGCCAACAATCGCAAGCCGCTGCATCTTCGGATTTGCCAGCCCTTTGGGTGCTTCTTTTTCGACTTCGACTGGCTCATTGATGAGCGGTCTTACCTTCGTAGCGTTTTCCAGCCCTACTTCGATTTCAATGCTCATGTCCCCTCACTTCGAGTAAATCTTTTCCATCTGTCCAATCGAGCGCGCATAGTCCGCTCGCGCCTGATTAAACCGATACAGCGCCGCAATCTGATTGTCGTTCGCGCGCGCCAGCGAATCCTGCGCCTGAATCACTTCGATGTTGTTGGCCACCCCGGCCTTGAAGCGGTCCCGCGCCTGATCCACTTCCTCCTTCGAAAGTTGCACTCCCAGATTGGCCACTTGCACCTGGTTGCGCGCCGAATCGAGATTGATCAGCGCCGTCTTTACGTCCAGCGCGATTTGATTTCTCAAGTCGTCGCGCTGCTGCTCCAACTTTCGAATCTCAAGGTCCGCCTTCACGATTTCCGCGTGGATTCGCCCGCCAGTAAAAATCGGGACGCTCACGTTCGCGCCATAATTGTAAGTCGGGATGCCCGATGTTCCTGAAGCGCCTTCGTAGGCCCAGTTCCCGTTAAAATCCAGCTTCGGAAGCCGCGATTCCTGCGACGCTTTCTTTTCCAGACCAGCCGATTTGATCTGTTCCTGAAGCGACTTCCATTCTTGCCGCTCCTTTAGCGCCGAATCGATGCTCCAGATAACGTCCGGTTGCGGTGTATCGAAAAAACCCAGCGAGTCGGCCAATTCGATGCTCTGGCGCGGGTCAAGATTCAGCAACCGGCTCAACCCGTAGAGCGAAGTCTCCCTGTCATCTTCTGCCTGGAGCAGCGTCTGTTTTTCATTCTGCAGCTCCACGTTCGCTCGCAGCGTGTCGATTCCCGTGCCAACGCCTTCCTTCTGCAGGTCCGCGGCCTGGTCATACAGCGCCTGCGCCAGCTCGACTCGCGATTGAGACGCCTGCACGCTCGCCACAGCGCGCAGTGTTCCGATGTATTGCGACACCACCAGCAGAATCACCTGCTCGCGCGCCGAAAGACTGTCGGCTTTGCTGGCGTTAGCCGTCTCGCGCGCCGCCTGATACCGCCGGAATAGAGTCAAATCAAAGACCGGTGCGCTAAAGGTTGGTCCGGCGGAGAAAACCTGGAACGGACCGATATGTTCGGAGAAACCCGGGATTGGCTTGCCAAGAAACGCAGCGAGGTTGATTCGCTCCACGTTGTCGGAAACACTCAAGCTACCCTGTGGCAGCAGTGCCGCCCGCGCTGTGTTCCTGTCCTGAACACTTTCCGCCGCCGTCAAAACTGCGATCTGCGCTGTCGTGTTCTGTTTCAGCGCCAAGCTCACCGCTTGATCGAGCGTCAATCGCAGAACTCCCGTCGGTGCATTCGCGGGCAAATCGCTTGGCTTCGTGGTCCCTTGCGCGCACAAAGCCGCTGGCGTCACCAGCAGGCTGAAAAACGCCAAATAAAAAATAATGTGCGAACCCTTTTTCCGGCCGCCGCACCCCGTTTTATGTGTTCCTTCCGGCCCGGCAATTTCCTCGACGATCGCCTGGTTGAGGCATCCTTCGGCAATCAACTTTCCGCCCTGCTGATGGATTTCCTTCAGCAACGCTTTGCCTGCCGCATCGATGAAGCTAACCCCGCACAGATCCACGCTGAATTTTTCCTCCGCCGTTCGCTCGCGCCAGCACTGCTCCAAAGCCGCCACCCAAGGGCCAGCCAGCTTTCCCTCTACACTCAGGGTGGTCTTACCACGCTTCTTTTCCGTTGTGATTCTAAGCATCGTGACCGTCCTGCTGGCCGTTACACTTGCATGACGCTCTCCATTTGATGATTGGCCTCGTTAACGAATAACCTGTTCATTTTCAAAGTCTTGCATCACGCATGCCCGAAAGTGAGGTGGAACATGAGTGCCCTCATATGGGCAATTGACCATTCAGAGACAAAACGCGAAGCCCATATACGGTCATTCGTCCATGGACTCTTTTCAGGCGGTCCGTAGCCCCTCCATCTGGTCCTACGAACAACTCGCGAAAAAAGTTACACCGCTCGTTTAATGAACAGTGTTAATCTCCGGCCAAAAAAAATTTCTCTACGCTTCCAGCCCCGCCACCAGCGTATCTACCGTGGAATGAATCACTTTCTCCCGCCCGACCCAGGGAAAATCACGGTCGGTAATCAATAGGGATGTGATTCCATGCACGCCCGCCCATAGCGTCTGGGCTGCCAGCTCCACATTCAAGGGCGGCATCTTTCCGGCTTGGACGCAATCTTCCAGACCGCGCGTCAGGAAAGCATAAGCTTGCATCCCCGGCGAATCTTCCTGGTGCATCTTTTTTTCGTCGAAGTCTTCCGGCAGAACCATCATGAATGTCGCCCTGTAATGATGCGGGTTTTCGAGACCAAAGTGTATGTAGGTCAGCAGTCCGCGGCGAAGCCGCTCGACGGGATCGCCGGGCTGCTCCATGATTTTGCTCAGCCGCTGCACCAGCCGTCCAAACATTTCCTTACAAAGCTGTTCCAGCAGCTCGCCCTTGTCTTTGAAGTAGAGGTAAATCGTCGTCGGAGAGTATTCGATCTTGTCCGCAATCCTGCGCATGGACACATTTTCGTAGCCATCTCGCACAAAGAGCTCGCTGGCGGCATCCAGGATCTCCTGCCGCAAAAATTTCTTTTGCCGCTCTTTGCGCTCTTTTACGCCCACGATTTCGGTAAGCTCATTAACTTAACACTGTTAAGTGTGCTCTACAACCCGCGGAGTGTCAAGTCCAGCATTCCATCCAGCCCGGCATGGCGCAGCGCGGCCTGCCCACGCATCACCTCCCTAGTGTTTGACGGCAATCGCCTGCAGCTCGAAATGCCCGCCGCGCAGAAGCGACGCCGCCCCGATAAATTCCCGCGCCGGATAGTCTTTCGTTGTGAAGTAAGACTTATAGATGGGATTGAATTTGTCGAAAAGCGTTAAGTCGGTGCACGCAATTTGAACGTATACGAGGTCATCCATGGTCATCCCCGCTTGCGTGAGGGTTCCTTTCAAGCTGTCCAGCATCAGCTTGATCTCCTCCTCGATCGCTGCCGGCGGCTGACCGGTCTTCGGATCCAATCCGATTCTCCCCGCAAGATAGAGCGTATTCCCGGCGAGTATCCCGTCGCTGAAAGGGGCCTGCACCGTTTTGTCGGGAGAATTGAAGACCTTCCTCGCGCTTTGCGGCGTGGGCTGCGAAAATGCTCCGTTCACGCTGACGATTCCCGCCACCACCATAGCAACAACAAGAAAGCTTACGCGACGATTCATGCCGTGCCTCCATTGAAATTTCTTTGCTACCGTGAACTCCGCCGGATTCCGGCGCGCGAGTGTAGCTCGCCAGCTCACCATCTCGCAAGCCACCCGTTAGAACAGGCTTCAGCATGTGTCAACCGCCCCGAAAAGCGAACGAAATGTGCGAGCTAAGCCGTCCGCGGGTGCTAATATGCCGCTTCTTCTCGGAGGTTCCAAAATGTTGAGTCCATTCATCTGGCGCTGTCTGCTGCCAACGGCAGCGATTCTTTGCCTTTCCACGCCCCTCACAGCACAAAACGACCTCGATCAACGCATCAACCAGGAAGCTCCCGCTCTCCTCGCCACTTATAAACATCTCCACGAAAATCCCGAACTCTCCACACAAGAGAAGGAAACTTCCGCGCTCATTGCCAGCGAACTAAGAAGGCTCGGCTACGAAGTCACCGACCATTTCGGCCAGTATGCTGAACCGAATTTGGTTGCCTACGGTGTCGTCGCGTTCCTGAAAAACGGTCCTGGGCCCACTGTTTACGTCCGCACGGACATGGACGCCTTGCCGATCATTGAAAGCACCGGCCTGCCCTACGCTAGCCATGTAAAAGTAAAACGCGAAGGAGGCGCTGAAGTCGGCGTGATGCACGCCTGCGGCCACGATCTGCACATGACGGTCTTTCTCGGCACCGCGAGCATGCTCGCACAGCTCAAAGATCGCTGGAGCGGTACTGTCGTTTTGATCGGCCAGCCAGCGGAAGAAACGGTCGGCGGCGCCGAAGCCATGCTCGACGCGGGCCTCTACGCGAAATTTCCCAAACCGGACTATGTTCTCGCGCTCCATGATTCCTCCGCCGTCCCCGCCGGAAAAGTTTCCTGGCATGCGGGACCGCTGCTCGCTGGCGCCGATTCGGTGGATATCACCGTGCGTGGCTATGGAGGCCACGGCGCCGCCCCGCAAGCGACAAAAGATCCCATCGTTATCGCCTCGGAGATCGTCGTAGCGTTGCAAACCATCGTCAGCCGCGAAATGGATCCTCAACTTCCAACGGTAGTTACCGTCGGTTCCTTCCACGCCGGCACAAAGCACAACATCATTCCCGACGACGCTCATTTGCAGCTCACCGTGCGAACCATGAATCCGCAACAGCGAGAAAAAGTTCTCGCGGCCATCGCGCGCATCAGCAACGGCATCGCCGCCGCCGCTGGCGTACCTGCCGAGCGCGCCCCCCTCATCGAAGTCGCAAAAGACCACGTCCCGGCCACCATCAACGATGTTGCACTCACGGATCGCGTAGGCGCGTCTCTCGAACTTGCCCTCGGAAAAGAAAATGTCCTGCCTGGCGAACCCATCATGGCCAGCGAAGACTTCAGCCTGTTCGCCCTGAAAGATCCCAAGCCTCCGATCAGCATGTTTTGGCTAGGTGCCGCCGATCCCTTAAAGCTAAAAGACGCCCAGGAGAAGGGCACGCGGCTCCCAGGCCCGCACTCCAGCGAATTTGCACCCGTCCCCGACCCTGCCATTCGAACGGGAGTAAAAGCCATGACCTGCGCTGTCATGGACCTGTTGAAGAAATAATCTTGCGAAGCGCATTCCACTCAAATCGTGCGCCCTCTCCTGCTCGCGGTTCGTTCCGAGGAGCACAGAACCAGGCTAGAACGAGATCAGCCCAATTCGAATGAAGTACAGCGAAGTAATCCCTACAGCGGCCCAAAGCAGAATGCCCTGCAGCAGCGGCCGCCAGCCAACTTCCTTCAACGTGGCGCGCGAAATCCCCGTCCCAATCAAAAATAGTGTCGCGACAAGCCCCCATCGGCCGCCCGCGAAAATCATCGGCGACCCGCGCTGAATCCAGGGAACGTATGTATTCAAAACCGCCGCGAGGCAAAAAAACAAGATGAACCACGGAATATAAATGCTCGACTTGTCGCCGCTCGTCGTTCTGTTCTTTCGGATGGCCGCCGTAGCCAAAGCCAGCGGAACGATCCACAACGCGCGGGCAAGTTTCACGGTAGCTCCTATGACCAGCGCTTCCTGGCCGTATTTTGCGGCAGCCCCTACGACGGAACTCGTATCGTGAATCGCGAGCGCCGCCCACAAACCGAATTGCGATTGGGAAAGATGCAGCGCTCCTCCAATCGGCGGAAACAAAAGCAGCGCCACGGAGTTCAAAATAAAAACCGTGCCAAGCGAAACTGCCATTTCTTCGTCGTCAGCCCGCAGGATTGGGCCAATCGCCGCAATCGCGCTGCCGCCACAGATGGCTGTGCCAGCGGTAATCAAGAACGAAGAGTTGCCGCGCACCTGCAACATTTTTCCCAGGCCAAAGCCCGCCAGCAGCGCAAACGAAATTCCCAGAGCCGTATAAACAAATCCGCTCCGGCCGGCCTTGAGCACTTGCTGCAGATTCATCCCGAAGCCAAGCGCCACAACGCACACCTGCAAAAGGATTCTGGCAAGGCTTCGCGTGGCCTCTGGGTATGGATGCGTGAAGCACAATCCAAAGACAATTCCAACCGCAAGCGCCACCGGAGGGGAAAGCAGCCCCGTAAGCGAAAACACGAGCGCGAGAATGAAAATGATTTTTGAGAGCAAAGACATCGGCGGTCGAGAGTATCAGCCCATCCGTAAAAAGAGCCAGTTGGGGAATAATTCGAAATAACCTTTATTCAGGCTGTTCAGTTGGCTTCTCCGGGGCAGCCGGCAGCGGCTTTGGCGAATTGTCGGCCGGTGCAGTGACAGCAGGGGGAGTTGCAGTCTCCTCGATAATTTTCTCCGCTGCCGCTTTGCTGACCGCGCACGCGGAATCCCAGATACGGCATTGCGCCAGTGTAAACTTGCAGCCGCAAGTGCAGCCTTGGGCGTTGAACCGATGCAGCACCGCATTTCTCTGCTCGGGCGTTAACTTGGAGAGATCCACACCAGGGAGTTCCGTCGCTCGATCCGCGTGCTTAAGAAAAACTTCGCCTTTGTCCTCAAAGGTTTCGACTCGAGCCATAATGGGCATCCCAAGCAGCGCGCGAATCTCCGTCTCGTAAATGGCGGGATTCCACAAACCAACATGTTTTTGCACCACATGGCCTTCCAAATCCAAAAGAAACATGGTGGGCAGCGCCGCTATTCCGCCGTACAGCATTCGCACTTCGTTCGATGTCATTGCTACCGGATAATTGATCCCCGTCTCTTGAACGTACTTCTGAATTTCATCCGCGTCATCGTCATCCACATTCATCCCGATGATTTGCAGTCGGTCCTTGTATCTCTCTTGCAGTGCGATGAGGTCAGCGACCTCTGCCCGGCAAGGTCCACACCAGGTAGCCCAGAAATTCAACAGAATGACTTTGCCGCGAAGAGGTTCCAGCGCCAGTGGTTTGCCGTCGAGCGTAGTGAGCTTGAAATCCGGCGCGAGATCAGGATTGTGCACAAACCGAATGACGGGCTGATTGTCCAGCTGAGCGCTGCCCGTCGCCGCCGCGAACAAAAGCAGCGCTGAGGTAAAGAAATAGCGAAGAGCAAAGCCCGAGGTTCGATACGTGAATCGCATAGCGTCCCCCATAGAAGACCATACTGCGCGAGCTTCGCCAAGTGGGCCCGGGGAGCCGCTTTCCCGCTCCAGCAAGTCTCTTGGAGTATATGTTTTTTATCCGCCACTAAGGCCAAAGGATGCATACGAATGAGCATTTGGTGAATCCAATACTCTATGAAGATACGCTCAGGGTTGGTTGGCTTTATAACCGTCATTCAGGCGGTACTTTTTGCAGCGCACTTTCTGATTTATGAAACGTGGACGTTTTCGAATTCAGTGAGTGGCGTGGCCGCCCCGCTTTGGCTGAAGTTGACGCTCGGCGCCCTCTCGATCAGCTTTCTGCTCGCTTCACTTTTGGCGTTTCGTTACACCGGCGCTCTGTTACGGATGTTTTACCGCGTTGCGGCGATCTGGCTTGGTCTGCTGAGTTTTCTTTCTCTCGCCGCCGCTGCTGCCTGGATTGTTTTCGGAGCCGCATCGCTTTCTGGACTCGCGTTGAATTTCCACCGTCTCGTGGAAGTCTTATTCGCATTCGGCCTTGCCGCCGGTCTGTACGGCGTCTTCAATGCGAGCTTTACCCGCATCACACGCATAACGGTCCGGTTGGCGAATCTTCCTGAGACCTGGCGCGGCCGAAAAGCAGCCCTGATCAGCGATATTCATCTCGGTCATGTTCGGAATCGCAGTTTCCTCCGCCGCATGGTTGCCAAAATCCTGAAAGAAGAGCCCCACGCGATTTTCATTGCTGGTGATTTGTATGACGGCACGGCCATTGACGCCCGGCGCGCTGCGGAGCCGCTGAGCAAGCTATCCGCGCCGCACGGGGTCTATTTTGTCGCGGGTAACCATGAACAATTCGGCGACGATTCGAAATATCTGCATGCCGTCTCCTCGGCAGGCGTCCGCGTCCTGAGCAACGAAAAGGTGGAAGCAGACGGCCTTCAAATTATCGGCGTGCCTTACAGGCACGCGACGCAAGACACCCACTTCGCCTCAGTTCTCGAAGGCATCGGCGTCGATCGCGATCGCGCCAGCATCTTGCTGGTGCATGCGCCTGATCATCCGCAAGTTGCCGAAGCCGCCGGCGTTTCGCTCCAGCTCTCTGGTCACACTCACGTCGGACAATTCATTCCTTGGAGTTGGATGGCCCGCCGCATCTACCGCCAGTTTGTCTATGGCCTCAGCCGCATCGGCAAGATGCAGGTTTTCACTTCCAGCGGCGCGGGAACCTGGGGCCCGCCGCTGCGCCTGGGCTCCAATCCCGAAATTGTCATGCTCCAGTTCGAGTGAGCCCGCTAAGACTTTCTTCGTCTAAAAAGAAAAGCGCAGCAAAGACAATCCCTGCCGCGGAAGGGTGAATTGCACATGCGCGGAGCCATGGTCTATCTGGAACCATACCGGTGAACCGAAAAGCTGCAACTGCCCCGCCGATTCCAGCTCTTCATATGGATGCGCCGAAGGGCTTTGCGGCGCTCCCATCTCTTTCCACGCGGTAAATGCGTTGCTATGCGTGGCATCGATTCGAAAATGTTCGAGCAAAGCTTGCTTGGCGCTTGCGGGCAAACCGTCCACGGAGAGCTCGATATTTGCCGGCGCAGCCGCAATATCTTCATCGTGGTAGTTCCACACCAGCATTTCGATTTCATGCTCTTTGCGTGTGGCCATGACGTTGATATCCGGCCGCCCACGAACGCCAGCTTCGACAATTTCGCCTACCGGAATCCCACCGGAGCTCACCGCTTTCACGCGATCGACGCCAAGCAATCCAAACATCCGAAATGCATTCAGAACCGGCTTATCCAGGCCGTTGCTAGCCAGCTCGCGGTAGCCTTCAAAGTAAGGCTGGTCTTCGAATTCAAACGACCACGTGACCGCCCCGGCGAAGTTGATCTTCTCCTGCCGAACCATCTCATAAATTGCATGGAAAACTTCCACCGTGTAGGCCGCGAAAAGCTCTCCGTTGCGGTAAGAATTCTGGGGATGCGTCTTTGCCGTACAACCGGCGCAGCCCTCTGGATCCGATTCGCCCAGAACGATCGGCGTGTTTCGCCACTCAGGAAACGACGACACGATTTTGAAGCCCGTCTCGATCACCGCGAGCTGGTGCGCAATTCCCATCTCCACGTGACCCGTTTCCCACTTCGGATCGCCCTTGGGATGAAAGCTGATGAACGCCAGTGGCGCGCCAGTTTTCCCGTTTGCGAAGTTCCGCTCATGTGCGCAATGCGCCAGAAACGCGCGCAAAAATTCAGCGCCTTTGGGACCGGGCCCCGTACTGTCCGGCCCGCCGACACGCGCGTCCGGCAAAGCCCTCAAAATTGCATCCGCGCTGAAATCGTATAGCTTGAAATATTCCTCCCGCGTTCCCGACCAGTATGGAATGTCTGGCTCATTCCAGATTTCCCACATCCATGTCTCTACTTCGTCAACTCCATAGCGGTCGCGCAGGTGCGCTGCAAAACGAAAGACCAGCTCAGCCCACTTTGCATAATCCTTTGGCGGATAAGTCCAGCCCGTGTAGATGGAGCCTTGCGGAAAATTGTGGCGATAAGGTGATGGATGAGTCGAGAGCGCTTCCGGCATGAATCCGACTTGGACGAGCGGTTTGATGCCCAGCGCGTGATACGTGTCAAAAATGCGATCGAGTATCTCCCAACTGTAAATCGCATTTCCCTGCGCGTCCTCGGTGTAAACGTTGGTCGAGCCCCACTTCAGCGAGGCCGATCCGTCCCCGGAAGTAAGCAGATTGTGAACGCGAATATGCACGGGGACCGGGCTGAGCGCGGCGAGTTCACGCAGTAGCTTTTGCCCATTGGCCGCATACGTATAGTTGGGCTCGTCGTAGCCAAACCAATTCCAGATCGGCGGAAGAGTCCCGTCGGTCTGATCTGCGTGCACTTTCATTGTGACGTTGTTCGCAGACTGCGAAGGCTGCTGGCCAAAGCAAAGAGCTGCGCCAGGAATTAGGCAGAAGAGAAGCAGAGATGCCTGAAGGAGCCTTGGCGTGAAGGCGGTGTAAAGGTCGATCAGAGGACAAAGTGAATGGCCACTGGAAATGGTTTTGCGCACGCGGTAAATCTTAACTGAAATGTTGCGCGTGTGGAATTTCCGTGGCCCCAGTCTAAACCGGCCGCCGAATATTCAGTTTTCGCATACGTGCCTGCAGCGTTGTTCGCTTCATCCCCAGCAGTCCCGCCGCGCCTTGGGGGCCAGCGATCCTCCACTCCGTCTGTCGCAGCGCGCGCAATATGTGCTGGCGCTCGGCTTCCTCCAGCGTCGCGATCGAGCCGTTCGACACACTATCCGGAGCCGCCGAGGCCGGCGAAAACGAAGCAGAAGAATCCCCGCCCGCAAGCGAAATCCCCGCGAGATTCGCGCCATCGTTCGCTTTCAGCTCACTAACCGGCACGCGCAGTTCCTTGCCCTGGGAGAGCAGCACCGCCCGCTCCAGGAAATTTTCAAGCTCGCGAATATTTCCCGGCCACGAATAGCTAGCGAGCGCTTCCATCGCTTCCGCGGGCACATAAGCCACGTCCTTGTTGAGCTGCCGGCTGAATTTCTGCACAAAGTAGCGCACCAGCAGCGGCACGTCTTCAGGCCGCTCCCGCAGCGGCGGAATGTGAATAGGGAAAACGTTCAGGCGGTAATAGAGGTCGCTGCGAAAAGATCGTTCCGCCACAAGTTTTGCCAGGTCGCCATTCGTCGCGGCGACGATACGCACATCGACTTTCTGCGTGCGGCTATTTCCCAGCCGCTCAAATTCCTGCTCCTGGAGCACGCGCAAAAGTTTGGGCTGCAGCTCCAGCGGCAGGTCGGCCACTTCATCCAAAAAAAGCGTTCCCTTGTCGGCGAGCTCGAATCGCCCGATTTTTTGCGTAATCGCCCCGGTAAACGCCCCGCGTTCGTGCCCGAACAATTCCGATTCCAGCAGCCCCCCCGGAATCGCCGCACAATTCACCTTTACAAATGTCCGTTGCCGTCGCGAACTAAGATTGTGAATCGCTCGCGCTATCAGTTCCTTGCCCGTCCCCGTTTCTCCTGTAATCAGCACGGCCGTTCCGGCTGGTGCGACAACTTCAACCTGCGCCAGCGCTCGCTTGAGTGCCGGACTATCCCCGACTATTTCTTCGAAATTGAATTCACTCCGTATTTCTTCTTCCAGATAAAGTTTTTCTTCCGCCAGTTTGTCTTTCAAAGCATCGATCTGCCGGAACGCCAGCGCGTTTTCCACCGCAATAGCAATCTGTGCCGAGACTTGTTGCAGCAGCTCCACGTCTTCCGGCCGGAACGCGTCATCGCGCCGACTGGCCAGGTTCAGCGTCCCAAACGTGCGCCCCTGGTTTGTCAACGGGATGCAGCACGCGGACTGCAATCCTTCCGTGCGAAGCGTGCGGACGATCTCCGTTTTGTACGCGTCCAAAGCGGCGCCGCTTACCACCAGCGGCTTCCCGCTCGCGATGGCTCGCCCCGCGGGAGAGTCGTCCGCGGGAACAATAGTCTCCGCTTTGAATATTTCCGGATTGCTCGGGAAATCCAGCGCATAAATCTTCAGCAGGCCTGTACCGGGCTCCACCAGCGCCAGGCTTGTGTAGTCATGATGAATCACACGCTCCAGCGACGTCACAATTCCCCGGAACACCTCCGAAAGCTCGCGCGTCGCCACGAGCACGTTGTTCACTTCCAGCAGCACCCGCAGCCGGTCTCTCTCAAGCGCCAGTTGCGTCTGATACGCTTGCGAAGCTTGGTAGTTCAGCGCGTTATCCACCGCCACCGCAACCTGGCTTCCCACCCGCTGCATGAATTGAAGTTCGGTATCCGTGATTGCCTGCGGAACGAGGCGCCCAAATCCCATCGCTCCTAGCCGGTGCTGCGCCGTTGTCAACGGCACCATCGCAAGCGACCGCACTCCCACTTCCCGCAGCCTCTGCAGGAATTCCGGGAATCGCCGTTCTTCTTCCGTGTCGGACACCACAAAGGGTTGCTGCGATTGCCACACCCACCCGGAAGGATGCCCGTCCATCGGCGATTCCGTTCCGGTGGCCTTTCCAGGTGTAGGCAGACGCGTTTCCAAAACGTGCAAGCGCATGACGTTGCGCTCTGCGTCATGAAGAACCAGTGTAAGGAAATCAAAATCCACTACGGAATGAAGCCGTTCGGCGAGGTCATGAAAAAGCGCGGCCAGATCGCGGTGCTGCGCAATCGACTCGGCCACTTCAAGCAAGGCTTCCAGTTGACGCCTCGAATGTTCCAGTGGCGATGCCGAGGTCACTTCTGTCGCGGAAATAGTTCCATCCGCCATAGAATTCAGAATAGCACCCGCCTCACCAGCGGCTCAACAGAAGTCCTGCGTTTCTCGAATCTTACCTCTTTCGCGCGTCTCCGCGGATGGAAGGCCCGATAAAAGCGGCGCAAGGTAAACTTATAGGACGGGCAAGATACGGGAGCAACGGACGGAAAGAGATGAAGAGACGATTGCAGGTGATGAAATTTGGAGGGACATCGGTCGGTGATGCTTCTTGCATGGCACGGACGGCACAGATCATCGCACAAGCCGCTCGCCAAAACGCCTGCGTCGCCGTAGTTTCCGCCATGAGCGGCGTTACGAATCGCCTCATTGAAGCGGCAAAGCGCGCCGGAGCCGGCGATGGAAGCCACGGCGCCGTGGTTCTCGATACACTTCGCAAGCAACATTCGGATGCGCTGCAGGCCCTCGTCAACGATGAATCCACCCGCAAATCGATCCTGAAACAGTTGGACGAAGCGTTCGCGGAAGGCCGCCGGCTGCTCGAAGGCACCGCCCTGCTGCGTGAACTGACGCCGCGCACTCTCGACGCGATTTCCAGCTTGGGCGAAAGGCTCTCCGCCCCTCTCGTTTCGGGGGCGTTACGAGAACTCGGTTTGCAAAGCGAAGCAGTCGAAGCAACGGAAGTAATCGTCACGGACGCATTCCACGGCGGCGCCGCGCCGCTGATGGATGCAACGCGCGCAGCGTGCCATGTCCGCCTGTGGCCTCTCCTCGATAAAGGAATCGTCCCGGTCGTGACTGGTTTTATGGGTGCGACCCCGGAAGGAATTCTCACCACCCTCGGCCGCGGCGGCTCCGATTATTCCGCAACAATTCTCGGCGCGGCGATGGACGCCGGTGAAGTAATCATCTGGACCGATGTAGACGGCGTTCTCACAGCGGATCCGCGCCTGGTTTCCGAAGCCCGTACGATTCCGGTCATTTCCTATCGCGAAGCCGCGGAACTCGCGTACTTTGGCGCAAAAGTGTTGCACCCAAAAACCCTGAATCCCGTTATGCAGGCCGCCATTCCCGTGTGGATCCGCAACAGCTTCGCACCTGAGCGTTCCGGCACAATGATTACTCCAAAAGGCCAAAGCATCGGAGGCGGGGTAAAAGCTCTAACAGCAATTCAGGACGTGGCGCTAATCAGCGTGGGCGGCCCCGGAATTGTAGGTTTGCCTGACGTCGTGGGCCGCACATTTTCCACTACATCGGAAGTGCGGGCTAGCGTTCTGCTTATTTCTCAATCGTCCTCGCAAAACGATATCTGCTTTATCGTCTCCGCGGCCGATGCCCAGCGTACCGTCGAAGCACTGCGTAAGGAATTCGCGCAGGATCTCGCGCACGAAAAGGTAGAACACATCACCGTTGACACGAACATCGCTATCGTCGCCGTCGTGGGAGAAAATATGCGCGGCACGCCAGGAGTCGCGGGCCGCACCTTTAACGCGCTGGGGCGCGAAAACGTAAACCTTATCGCGATTGCGCAAGGCTCTTCCGAATCCAACATTTCCTTCGTCGTCGAAGAGAAAGCTATGAAGACCGCGTTGATCGCAACTCACCGCGAATTCAAGCTGGACGCGGCTGAACCGCGCTCCGCTGCCGGCAGTCCCGCCGCGACAAAATAGTCTGGCTGCGTTGCAGGCAGGTGCTGGCTGTTCCGCGGCTGGGCGATGTCGCCCGGGGCGGGAGCTAATCCCTGCGTTCCGGCTCTCCGTGCTGGTGTTCCCCAACCACTTGTTCTTCGCGAAGGGAAGTCGTGGACATTTCCGTAATGGCGCGCTGCGCGCTTCCGGGATCTTTCGTGAGTCCGTCAAGCGTTATCTTGGCGTGTTCATCCACGGCGCCGACTGCGGCCACCAGGCTCGAATAGAGAAACGCCTTGATGCCGGAGCGGAATTGCTCCGTGGACTGTTCCATCGTGCGGGCGACGTCATCTACAAGCACGCGCCGGCGCGATTCGCATGCAGCGCGATTTTCCGCATCCAGGGCAGTAAGCGCGGAACGCACGCGCTCGGTCGTTTCCGAGATCGCCAGATCAACCTGCACCTCGGCCTGGCGGCGAAATTCCTCAAGCGTGTGGGATGCCGCTCCGTGCATCAGGGCGCGCGACTCGGCCACCCTCGCATCCAGCTGCGCGGCAGCTTCCCGCGTGACCATCCGCGTGGATTCCATCACGCGAACGAGTTGCCGGTCAGAAATACGGTCCGCAGCCGCCTCGAACTGCTCGGTGGCCTGGCTCATCGTTTCGTCCAGCCGCCCGCGCGTTCGCGGCTCGATTTCATGCGTGGCCTTTTCTATGAACTTCTGTGTTTCGGCCAGATTGCGCTGTGTGTCGCCTGCCAGTTTTTCGAGGCGCTGCGCAATTTCGTCAGCCTGCGTGCGATACGCGTCGTTCTGTTCCTCCCATCGGCTTTGTACTTCGCCGAGCCGCAGCTCGAGGTGGCCCAGAATCTCCTCGCGGGACGCTCGCATCAGCGATTCCATGCGCTGCTCCGAAAATTCGTGCAGTTGCTGAATATTTCGCTCCCGGATTCCCTCGATGCGCGTCAGCGCGTTGCTGATGGCTTCGTCCAAATGATTGGCCAGCGCATTTTGTACGACTTTTTCAGCGGCCGACTGCAATTTGCCCTGCATTGCGGCGACCAGTTGGTCGATGGTGATGGTCACGCGCTCGGGTTTTGGGGCCGCCGTCTCTTTGGCCAGTTCCGCGCCATTCGCAGCGGGCGAGGGAGAAGGGAACGGAGTGACTTCGTTTACGCGGGTTTCGCTCGTGCCCGTTGCAAATGGAGCCGCTGGCGGTGCAGCAGAAAACGCGGGGGGCGGCATCGTCGCAGGTGGCGCGGGGGGTTCCATCGCGGGAGCTACTGCCGTGGCCATGCGGGCCGTCGAGGTGGTTACACCCAGCAGGCGATTCCAATCGGGCGGCGGCGCGGAAATATTCCAGATATTAGCCGGAGATTCCAGTTCAACGCCAACCTGGTAAAGTTCACGCGGGCTCGTGGGAGGGTGTATGGACTTCACAAACGCGCGAATTACCGGCGAAATGGTTTCGCCATCCGGCTGAAGAACGCGCAAGCCGACCGAGGCGCCAATCGGATATTCATGGCGCGAAGGATAGCGGCAGCCGTGCAGATTGAGGCTGACCGTGGACGTTTTTTCCTGAAAAGACAGCCCGGTCCTGGTCTGAGCCAGCACGACCAGCGGGACCTGGCGATCCAGACGCGTGCTGCGTCGTCCTTCCAGTCCAGAAAGAGAATGAAGATGCTCTGGGGGAGCAGCTAAGCTCACTTCAACCCTCCACGTATCCCATTGCAAAGCGTACCACCGTCGCCGCGCCCCGCAAAAGAAATGTTGCTGGGAGGTCAACTTCCCGGGCCCGAACCTGCCACCACAAACCTACCTGCTTGAGACAAACTCCCTTTCGACCTTGCGCTGAGGCCACGTTAAGCTAATGGAGTTTCGTGGATGGCTTGGAGCCGTTAGAATGTTATTGCTGCAGCGAGACAGAGGATGATGTTTTTTCCTGCCTACCTGAGCGCCGGATGGAGCGATGTCGCCGGAGGTCGTGCTAAACTAGGTGGGCATTAGGCCCGTAGCTCAGTTGGTTAGAGCGCGTCCTTGACACGGACGAGGTCTGCGGTTCGAGTCCGCACGGGCCTACCATTCTTCTTTCCGATCAGATTGCCCTCGTCAAAGAGCGTTTCAAATCCGCCTAAAACGTGAAAGACTGCCCCCCTGTTCGTGGAGTGAGTGAATACCGCCATGCCGATTGTGACCATCGATGAGGGACTGAAGGCGAACTGCCCGCGGGTGGCTTTGGCGTGCGTCGCGGCTGAGGTGGAGGCTGGGGCGACGCCGGAAGCGCTGGAGCACGAACTACGAGCTTGCGAAGAGAAGATTTTGAAGTTGCCAGAACCGAAGTCAGTGCTGGAGGCCCAGCCGATTGTGGCGACGCGAGCCGGGTATAAGGCGCTCGGCAAGGATCCGGCACGGTATCGCGGCTCGGCGGAGGCGTTGCTTCGGCGGGTAATCGCGGGGAAGGGATTACCGCGCATCACTAATGTCGTAGACATCATTAATTTGGTGAGCGTAGAGAGCCGCCTCCCAATTGGGCTGTATGACCTGGCGCATGTACAGGGAGACATTGTCTTTCGAGTGGGGCGCGAGGGGGAAACGTATAAGGGAATCGGGAAATACGATCTAAATTTGGAAGGGCTGGCGGTGTTGAGCGATGCGGTGGGGCCGCATGGGAGTCCTACGAGCGACTCAGAGCGGACCATGGTGACGGCGGCTACGAAGCGTGTCCTTGCGATTCTCATTTCGTTCGGCGGTGCGCAGGGACTTATGGCTTTTGCCGAGAGAATGGCTGGGTTGTTACGAGAGCACGGGTCCGGGAAGAATTTGGCGATTACGATGGTGGAATGTAGTTAATGATAGGAATAGGACCCCTCACCCTGCTTTTCTCGTAAGCGTTCTTTCTAGAGGATGTTAAAGTCGTTTATTGGGATACAGATTCATAAGTGTTCATTCTACAGATACTTATCCGCTCCGGCCGAGATTTCAGCCTACCCGAAGCGGCCACAGGCAAAAAGAACAGCCAGGTAAAGAGCTGACTGCGCTATTGATGGAAAGACGTGGGGAGCAAACCTAGTGCGGCAAAGTAGTGATGGAACGCATGGACGCAGATTAATACAGGTGGGATCTGATGTCGCTTGTGATAACTGTGCCCGTTATTTCTTCTGTGGTACTCATTCGAATCGCCGGGAAAGCGAGTGTACGCGTTTGATGGGGTTGGAGATGGACGAAAAGTTGGCGTGGCAATAGCGGACCGGCCGTCCTCAACTCCTCCTTGGGGTAAAAAAAGGAAGACCCTACGCTTGGGGTGGGCAGATTGCAGAGCCGTTGGGAAAAATTAGGGCTACCGATTTACGTCGCGCCTATTGTGTCTCATTACCTAGCCCTGCCGAGCGGGCCGACGGCTTATTGATACTGCAGGGGAACTGTCTGATTGGCGACAGGCGGAAAAGCCGCGCGTCTCGACCGGCGGAACCTGTTTAGACTAGGATGCACGTTGTGTAGAGTGGGCAGGCCCCGCCGGGAGAATTTCAATCATGGAAGAACAGCTTAGCCTGGAATTTTTGCGCGTTGTGGAGAATGGAGCCGTTGCGGCAGCGCGGACGATGGGATTTGGCGACCGTCATAAAGCGGACGAAGTGGCCGTGGAAGCGATGCGCAAGACGATGGACGCGGTGCAAATGGATGGGACGATCGTTATTGGCGAGGGTGAGCGCGATGAGGCGCCGATGCTGTATATCGGGGAAAAAGTGGGGCTGGCTACGCATGCGCCGAAGGCGCTTTTTCCCGAGGTGGATATTGCCGTGGATCCGTTGGAAGGGACGAACCTCTGCGCCACCGGAGCAGGCAATGCCATCGCGGTGCTGGCGGCAAGCGAGAGGGGCGGACTTTTGCATGCGCCGGATTTGTACATGGAAAAAATTGTTGTGGGGCCATCGTGCAAGGGGGCAGTCGATCTGGATGCTCCGGTTACGGACAATTTGAAGTCCATCGCAAAGCGGCTCGCCAGGGATGTGGAAGACCTTGTGATTATCGTGCTGGACCGACCGCGGCATGAAAAACTGATCGAGGAGATTCGGCGGGCTGGAGCGCGGATTCGGTTGATTGGCGACGGGGATTTGTCGGCTGGGATATCCGCGGCAGTGGTTGGAACGGGCGTGCATGCGGTGATGGGTATTGGCGGGGCTCCGGAAGGTGTGCTGACGGCAGCGGCTTTGCGGTGCTTGAATGGACAGATACTGGCGCGTCTAGTGATTGGGAAGCCGGAGGATCAAATTCGGCTGGAGAAGATGGGAGTTAAAGACCCAAAGCGGGTTTATGACACGGAAGATCTGGCGCCAGGCAAGAAGATGATCTTTGCGTGCACAGGGGTTACCGATGGAAACCTTTTGAAGGGCGTGCGGTTTTTTGGGGAGGGCGTGCGGACGTCGTCCATGATTTTGACGCTGGATGACCGGCAAGTTCGATTTGTGGATTCGGTACATCTGGATAAGAGGCCGGACGTGAAGGTGAGATTTAATTAGCTTTAGTGGCAGTTGCAAAGTTGAGAGCGGGAAGAAAAAGCAGGTCCCTCGCTTCGCTCGGGATGACACCCTGGGCGAGAGCGATGGTCGAGAAATACGGCACGTTGTTGAGACGATCCTTGTGGACACCAGTCCCTGCCGCGCTTGCATGAGCCGTGCGGCAAACATTTTTGGGCTGGACGGAAGAACAGGGACATTTTAGAGCACAGGTTGGAAGCTTTGGCGCTGGCGATGGGGGCAAATCTGCCAAACTAAGGGTAGGGCGAGTTGTGCCCGCTTGGGAGAGATTGTCCATGGCAGAAGAATCCGCATCCGGCAATTCGTCGAGTTCAAAATCCCTCCTGTGGATGATGATTGCTTTGTTTCTGGGCCTGGGCGGCCTTTTAGGCGGGGGCCTGTTCGTGGCGAACCGGGCGGTACGTTCTATGGGATTGTCGGCGGCAACCGCCAAAGAGACTTTGCGGACTCCGGGTGGAAGCTTCCGGCTGGAGAAGGAAACGGAAATAGGTCCGGGCCTGCCCGTTTACCCGCGGTCGTCTCTGGTTGTGCCGGATGATGAAACGGCGATGGCGGCGATCAAGGAAGCGCGGCGCGGTCTTAATATTTCGACCTACCATACGGGGGATACGCGGGATGCGGTGGACGGTTGGTTCGGCAAGCATTTAAGCCCGGAGTTCACGCGGCACGGCGCGGGGGAAAACCCGGCACCCGAGATTTTCACGAACGCGAATATTCCCGCGGAGGCCATCTCCTTCCTGGCGGAGCGCGACCAGATGATACGCGTTGTGGCGCTAACCGAGGATTCAGGAGGTACAAAGATTTCGCTGATCCGTTACGCTAAACCGGCCGTGGCCGCGGAACCGGGGGCGACCGCCGCTCCGTGATAGAGCGTGCGAGAGCGACATTTCTGGGGACAATTTCGAATTCTAAAATTGGATACAAGGGCAGATGCCGAGGCGCACAAAATGCACCTCGGCATTTTTTGCAAGTAAGCAAACTGTGGTTAAGGCTGGTTTTTTGTCAGGGCCAGAAAAACGCTATCGCCTACAGCTACAGAGTGCGTGAACAAAGTGGCCGTATTGCCGCCGGCAAGAGCGACGTTGCTGGCGCTGCCGCTGATGGCTGGACCGGCTGGTTTCGTTGAAGAGCCCGAGGAATCGGCCGGTTGGAGCGAAATGCGGGTAGTAGCCGGGGTGCAATTTGAGGCGCCCAAGCAGGTGTCGCGAACAAATATCTGGCTATAGCCGCTGTTTGTCGTAGTGGCGGCGGATTTCTTCCCGGTTGGAGTTGCCGAGGCGGCCTGCGTTTGGGTGACAGCGAGGAAAGCTACGAAGCGCCCCGATGCACTTACGGACGGGAGGATGCCTTCTGTTCCACCAAGAGCTCCGTTGGGATCGGTGGAAATGAGCTGGGTCGAGGGACTGCAGGAGGGAGCGGCGCCGAAGCAGGTGTCGCGCAGATAAACCTGGCGTCCTGTACTCGAGGTCGTGGACTCAGCAACCAAGTTCGCCGCCGCTGAACTGAACGCGACATACCGCCCGTCGGAACTCATGGAAGGGGCATGACTATCGTCGCTGCCTGGCGTGCCATCGAGCGCGGCGGAAATGAGAAGGGTGCTCGGCTGACAGGAAGAGGCTGCGCCCTGACAGGTGTCGCGAGCGAAGATTTGGGAGTGACCGTTCTGCGAAGCGGCGTAGGCCACATAGCGACCATCCAGGCTAACGGCGGGTGTTTCCTGTTCTACCGAAGCGTTCGCTTGTGCTAATCCATTACCGGCAGAGATGGTAAAGGTCACGCCGTTGCTGGTACCGCCGCCGCCGTTTCCGCCGCAATTGACGCCGACAGTGCATCCAGCCGTCGGAGGCGCGGGGGGATTGTAAACGGTCACGGTCGCGCTGCCGGAATTGGCAAGCTCAGCAGCTGTGATCGTTGCCTGGATTTGCGTGGAAGTAATGTTTGTGACCGTGAGAGTCACCTGCGTTGCGGTATTCCAATTGACCTGCGAGCCGCCGGTGGGGTCTGTGGTCAAGAGAAAATTCGTCCCCGTAATTGTAATGGGCGTGCTTGCGCTGCCGGCTGTGGCTGTGTTGGGAGTGACGCTGGTAATCGTGGGAACCGGGTTGGGAGGAGGATTGACGAAGAAAGCCACGGGATTGGAAAGCCCGTTTTCACCCGTCCCGGAAAAGGGACTCTGCGTCTGCACGAAGTGCCTGCCTGGCTTGGTCAAGTCCGAGGCCGGAATAGTGCCGGTGATGCTGGTGGTGATGAGGTCTCCGGCGGAATCCGTCGTGGTCGTTGTGGGTATTTTATGCTGGTCCCAAGTGACATAGGTGTTCTGAACAAAGCCGCCGCCGCTCAACAAAATCGGCAAGTTGGGGCAGGTGACGGTCGCCGTCGAGACACAGGCGGTGATATTGGAAGGGGAAATAAAATAGATCTGAGCGCCGGTGTCGGATTGAAAAGTGTTGCCGTAATCATTGCAGCTTGTGGCGGCGAAAAGCGCCGCAAAAGCGACAGCAATGGCTGTCAAGGACCGCATCATCGAGACTCCTTCATAAGCAACTGGTTATCCCGCAGGGCGGGAGCAACCTATCTGGACAAACGGCGGGGAACCCCCCGGCGGCCAGCATGTTTTTCGGTGAGATGCGCAAATCGCGCAGCGCGTTGACCCCAGCGGTGCCGGGATAACGCAAACCTTGTCCGGCCCGTGCGGCGCACTCTAGAGCCGCAAGCCCTGTAAGAACGGGTCCGTTCAACCCTACCTGATTACCATTGTCCCTGAAGAAAGGTCAATGAGCAATTAGGAGGCGGAGGGAAGACGGAAGGACGGGGCAACCCTAACCTTTTCAATGGGTCCCGGGGGCGGCGACGCTTGCCTGGCCGGCAATCGCCGCCTTCAGAAGCTCCTGAAGATGCTTGCGGCACTCGGGGTCTTGAATGGAGAGAGCGGCTGCGGCGCGATAGCAGGCCAAGGCTTGCTCCTTGCGGGCGAGTTTTGCGAGTAAATCACCTTGCGCAAATAGGAAGAGCGGGTTGGTAGGGTATTTTTCGACGAGCGGGCCAAGGACGGCGAGGGCGCGTTCGTACTGCTGATCGTAACGGTGGAGATTCAAGGCCAAGTAGAAGCGCGCCTCGGATGGCGTCAGGACGCCTTCCTCCATGTCCTTTTCCAATTGGCGGATACCTTCCTGCTTGTTGCCGCCAGGAATGCCCATGAAGAAGCTGAGGACTTTGGCGATGGAGCTGAGGGTGTCGGCATAATAGTTGTAAAGGCCGAGTCCAAAGTCGGCGTCAACGAGTTCTGGGTCCAGCTGGATAGCGCGGAGAAACTGTTCGCGAGCACGGACTCCGGCGCGTGCGGTGGCGCGATTTTCGCCGCGAAGACCGTAAAGGCGTGCGGCCATCGCGTCGCCCATGCCAGCGTAAAAGTGCATTTCGGCGGTCTCATGGTTTTTGAGCTCGGCCAGGGCAAGCGTTGAGGCTCTTGCCGCCAGGTCGAAGTAGCGCTGATCATCGGCGAGTTTTGCGCGGTGGCGGGCGTCGACCATGCCGAACCGGAATTCCGCCGAGGTGCCCCAGAGTTTCCACCACAAGGCTTCGGCTTCCAACAAGTAGCCTATCGGATGGTTGGGCAGTTCGGTTTGGATGCGCTGCGCGTCAGCGGTGGCCGCGTCGAGATCGAAGGCGTAGATTTTGTCGGCGGCGGCGGAGGCCCCCGTTGGCAAATGGAGCTTTTGAGCGCTCGCGGGCTTTGCGAGGAAAGCAGCGGGCCAGCTTATGACGCACAGAAATATTGCGGCCCGACGTGGGACGCGGAAGAAGTTCATGCAGGCACCTGGCGAATATCCAGCAAAGAGTTTAAGACGTTCGAGGGCCGTTGCAAACGGAAATGGCCCGGGCGCGTATGGAACAGGGCTAACAAATGCGCGTTAGCCCCTGCAAGGCGCATTTGCTATTCTCGGCGGCGTGATTCCCACGCGCGAAGAGCCGAAAGTGATCGATCCAGTTAAAGCTGCCAGCCCATCGGTGGAAAAAGCTTCGGGACTTGAGCGCGGCCTCGGGCTTAAAGAGGCCGTGGCGCTCAACATGATTGAGATCGTGGGCATCGGGCCGTTCGTGGTCACTTCGCTGGTGATCAAGGCAATGGGCGGTCCGCAGGCTCTGATCGCCTGGATTGCTGGAGCGGTGCTGGCGACGCTCGACGCATTTGTGTGGTCCGAGTTGGGCGCCGCCATGCCGCGGGCGGGTGGAACGTATGTTTTTTTGAGCGAGGCGTACGGCCCGGGAAAGTGGGGCCGGCTGATGTCGTTTCTTTTCGTGTGGCAGACGTTTGTGCAGGGGCCGCTATCGGTAGCATCAGCTTCTATCGGATTTGCGCGCTATGCAGGATACCTGCACCCGCTTACGCCTCTGGAATCCAAAGCAATTTCGGGAGGATTAGTGCTTGTGCTTGTGGTGCTGCTTTACCGGCGCATCACGACCATCGGGAAAATTTCCGTGCTGCTGTGGATTGGCGTGGTGGGCACACTACTCTGGCTGATCTGGGGCGGGGCAACTCACTTTAATGCAAGGATGGCGTTCGATTTTCCTCCCGGGGCGTTTTCACTAAACACGCTTTGGTTCGCAGGACTGGGCGCGGCGATGGTGAAGACGGTTTACAGCTACTGGGGCTACTACAACATCTGCCATCTTGGCGGAGAGATTCGTGATCCGGAGCGGAATATTCCGCGCGGGATTTTTTTGTCGATACTGGGGATTACGGTGCTTTACCTCGCCATGCAGACCAGCATTCTGGGAGTTGTGCCATGGCGGGAGGCGCAGGAGTCGAAATTTATCGTGAGCACGTTTGTGGAAAGATTATACGGGCAGCACGCTGCGCAAGCGGCGACGTGGATGGTCTTGTGGATCGCACTGGCGTCGGTGTTTTCCGTACTTCTGGGATATTCGCGCGTTCCTTACTCGGCGGCGCTCGACGGAAACTTTTTCCCAGTGTTCGGGCGCCTGCATCCCACGAAGCATTTTCCGCACATTTCGCTGCTTGCGCTGGGCGGACTTGCGTTTCTTTTCAGCGTGACGCTGAAACTCGAAACGGCGATAGCCGGGATTCTGGCGATGCGGCTGCTCGTGCAATTCATCGGACAAGCGGTTGGCGTGATGATATTGAGGCAGCGCTGGGGAAGCGCGCGTTTGCCCTTTAAAATGTGGCTTTACCCGCTACCCGCGGTGCTTACCATTTTCGGTTGGGCGTGGCTTTTCTGGCAGACGGGCGGAGCGAGAAAGTGGGGCTTGGCGGAGATCGCACTGGGTGCGATCGCATTTCTTATCTGGACCCGTACAATGCGACAATGGCCGTTCGCAGACTCGGAAAAACCGGAGGGTGCGTGAATCGTTTGGCGATCAGTGCATGGAAAACGATTTGGCTTGGCGTTTTGCTCGCGACCTTCACCGCGCAACCGACAGGGGCGCAATTTCCACCAGCTCCTGGAACGGGCCCCGGCCTTCCAGAAACGATCGAAGCGATCGACAGCGCTCGTATGACAACGCGCATTTTGTATATCACCGCGCATCCGGATGATGAGTCCGCCGCGCTGCTTACCTATCTCGCGCGGGGCTTGCACGCCGATGTTGCTTTGTTGACGCTGACCCGCGGGGAAGGCGGACAAAATGACCTCGGGCCGGAGCAAGCGCCTCAACTGGGACTGATCCGGACGCAGGAATTGCTCGCGGCCACGCGAGGCTACGGCATAAAACTTTTCTTCGGAAGCGCGCCGGACTTTGGCTTTTCGAAGACGACCGAAGAAACCCAGAAAATCTGGGGTGACGCGGTGCTTGGAGAAATGGTGCGGGTGATTCGCACATTCCGGCCGAATATTGTGGTGAACGGATGGGGCGGCGTGCATGGCGGGCATGGACATCACCAGACGTCGGGATTGTGGACGCCGCGCGCGGTGGAAATGGCGGCCGATCCGGATAAATTTCCCGAGCAAATTCGCGAAGGACTTCGAGTCTGGGGAGGCTCGGCAAATCCGGTCCAGGTGTTGGACACGGAACGCGGCGGAGCAAGCGCGGGCGCGAATGGGGCGACGCTGCCCGTGGATGAGATTTCACCGCTGTGGGGCAAAACGTGGCGGGAAATCGGGCTGGATGCGTTTGCCAGTCATCGCTCGCAAGGCATCACAAATTTTGTCGGCTCTCCCTTTTTGCGCCGGCCAATGGTGCTGATTTCGGAAAATGGCAGCAAGTTTGATTCGGCGACGCTCGCCGTAAACCTCACGGACTGGGCCAACTCCGTCGCTCAACGCATATGTGGAAGCGACAAAGCGGCTCCCGGCTGCAAAGTCGTGGGGGCGGCCAAAGCCGACGAAGAGGTTGCCGCTGCGCGAAAGTCCGCCCTTGGTTTGGACTGGAAAGCCGCCATGCGGCAACTCGCGGAGGCCGCAACCCGCATCCAATCCATCGCGCCCCCCGAATTTTCCGCCAGCAATCTCGGCTATAGCCCCGATCAGATATTCGATTTTCGGGAGACCGCAGCGCGTCTGGAGCGAGCGCTTACTTTAGTTGCGGGACTCGAAATCACAGCGGAGGCAGACCGCAGCGAGATTGTTGCCGGTGCACCGTTTAGTGTGCACGCGGAAGCGCACTGCCGGAAAGAAGATGGTTGCGAGCTCGGTTCTTTTGGCTTGCGCTTGACGAATGGATTCAAGGAGAGTAAACGCGAGGGCGACGCTGAGAAAGGATATCAATTCACTGTCACGGCGAGCCAACCCGGGCGTGCACTGACGGCGTGGGAAAAACTTCTGCCGGAACCGCCACCCCTTCTTTACGCGCAACAAGAAGTAACCATCCATGGTTACAAATTCAAGGCCGAGGTTCCGGTAACGCACATCTTCGCGAACTCGACGCGGCTCGATCGCGTACCGCTGCGCATTGTGCCCGCCTATACGCTTGCCGTCGATCCCAAGCAAACAATCGCTGTTCTCGGCGAACATTCAAAACCTTTTGATGTTTTGCTGCGCGTGCATTCCTATGCGACGCAGGCGGGGAAAGTTTCCGTGGGCCTCGATTTGCCGAAGGGCTTCTCTGCGAAAGAGCCGGAAGAAATTTCGTTCGATGGCGCCGGCGACCGTTACGCGAGATTTACGGTTACCGCTCCGAACGGCCTTGCGCCCGGCAAGTACAATATTGTGGCGTTCGCAAAACGCGGCGACGAGAAATTTTCAACTTCGATCGAGCCGCTGTCTTCGCTGCCGACGCAATTCTGGAGCGAGCCGTCGCAATGCGTGGTGCATGCCTTCGATCTGAAGGTGCCGGCTGATTTGCGCGTCGGGTACATCACCGCGGAAGGCGAACCGGTTCCAGAGGCGCTGCGCACGCTGGGGATCCAGGTGGAAACGTTGGATGCGCAGGCGCTGGCGTTCGGCGACCTTTCGAAATTTAGCGCGATCGTGGTGGGAGTGCGTGCGTATGAGTTGCGCCCCGAGCTTCCAGGGGCCAATCAGCGTCTTTTGGATTACGTCTCGAAAGGCGGCACTTTGGTTGTGCAATACAACCGGGATTTCGCCTGGAACAAGGAGCAATTCGCTCCCTACCCGGCGAAAATTTTGAATGGACCAGCGGGCGGGCTCCCACGCATCACCGACGAGAATTCTCCGGTGAAATTTCTAAAGCCCGACGACCCGCTCCTGAACCGTCCAAACAAAATCACCCAGGAGGATTTCAAAGGCTGGGTGCAAGAACGCGGCCTCTATTACTGGACGGAATTTGATCCGAGATACACCGCGATTCTTGCGATGAACGATCCTGGCGAGCCGGATCTCAACGGCGCCATCGTGTACACGCACTACGGCAAAGGAATCTACATCTACACGGGGATCGCATTCTTCCGGCAAATTCCCGAAGGCGTTTCCGGCGCTTACCGGTTATTTGTGAACCTGATCAGCGCCGGGCGCTGAGGCCATGGGACTTGAACCTGCCTCGACGCTTGCTCGTGCGCGCGTTCTTTCCGAGAAAATCAGGAACAATCCGGGTAAATCAACTGGACACAGCGCTTCGCTGCGCAAAACGGCGTGCTATCCTCATCCACCGGGGGTTGAAAAAGCATGAAGAATTATTTTCCCGCTTGTTTTGGTGGAAGCTTTCGCCGCGCTTCGGTTTCGCTTTTGATGGGGGCAGCGCTTCTGCTGGCCTGCAGTTCACCGGCCGCGGCGCAGAAAAAAAAGAAAAACGACACAACACCCGGGGACAGCTCCTCACTGCCCATGAGCGATGAGCAGCAGATTGACTACAATATTTCCGAAATGCTGGGAGCATGGCAGCTCGGCGACACGGAACGGCTGCACAAGGATTACGCCGAAGATGTTTCCGTGGTCAACGGAATCTGGGCGCCGCCCGTCTTCGGATGGCCGAGCTACCTCGCAGTCTATCAGCAGCAGCGCGCCCGTATGCAGCAGGTCCGCATGGACCGGTCCAACACCTACATCAAGCTGAGCGGAAATGTCGCGTGGGCCTGCTACCAGTGGGATTTTTCAGCGGTGGTGGACGGGCAGCCTGTGGTGGCCCGAGGGCAAACGACGCTCATTTTTGAAAAAAGGAACAATCAGTGGCTGATTGTGCTCAACCACACTTCCGCTGTGCCAACGACGCCACCCACACCGCCAGCCAACACGCCACAAATCACGCAACCGCAGCAGCCGCACACTCCCGCCGCGCGGTAGAAGGTGTGGCCTAGGCGCCGGCTTCCCTTAGCGGACTAGAGATTCTTAAGTCCGTTGTACAGCCACAGGCCAGCGAGCAAGAGCAGCAGCGCTCCGGAAGCTATGCCGCTGGTCAAGAGGGGCCGCGAGAGCATCTGGATCTTCGAGACAATTTCCCGTTGCTCACGAGCCATCTGCCCATCCGCAGAGCCTATAAAGATTTGATCGTCCTCATGGCTTGCAAGGAGGGCTCGCCGGATCAAAAGCAGCATGAAGACGGCGGTGACAGCTCCCCAGGCAATCAGAACATAAAGGATAGGACCTGCTAGTTTGGTTTCTTCCATGGCTACCTCCCGCTGGAACCGGACGCGGTGGCCCACTTTGCGCGGGTAAGGAAGGGGTAAGACCGCGTTCTAGAGCCGAGTATAGCACCAAGTATTTGAAATTCAACTGCATGCTATAGATGGAAACGATGGCAGACGTAAGCATCGTTTGGAGAATATTATTCTGCTGAGGGAGGCCAAATGACTGATCCGTCTAGAGTTGCCATCGTGACGGGGGCGGCGCAAGGCATTGGCCGGCGCACGGCCGAGCTGCTGGCGGAACGGGGGTTCGCATTGGCGCTCAGCGACCTCCGGCAAGCCCATGACACACGGCGAGCCGTGCAGGAACATGGCGCGGAAGTTCTGGAATTTGCCGGAGACATCTCCGACGAAGACGTGGTGACGCGATTTGCCAGGGCCGTGAAGGAGCGCTGGGGGCGCGCCGATGTGCTGGTGAACAATGCCGGGATAAGCTTCATCGCTCCGGCGGAGAATGTGACCGCCGCGGAATTCCGCCGAGTGCTGGAGATTAATCTCCTCGCGCCATTCCTTCTGGCGAAAGCGTTCGGCACCATGATGCTGGCGCAAGGTTCCGGGAGCATCGTCAACGTTGCCTCTGTCGCTGGGTTGGTGGGCATCGCGGATCGCGCTGCCTACAACTCGTCCAAGCATGGACTCGTTGGATTAACGCGAACGTTGGCCGCGGAATGGGGCGGCCGCGGAGTGCGTGTAAACGCCGTTTGCCCGGGCTGGGTTAAGACGGAAATGGATGCAGCTGACCAAGCCGGAGGCGGTTACACGGATGCGGACATTACCGGGCGCGTTCCTATGGGACGATTTGCTTCGACTGAGGATATTGCCAAAGCGATTGCATTTTTGGCTGACTCGAGCCAGAGCGCGTTTGTGAACGGACAAGCCCTTGCCGTTGATGGAGGTTGGACAGCGGACGGAAGCTGGGAGTCTCTCCGTCTGCGTCATCGTTAGATTGGGTGGACTGTGCCCGCAGAAGGCGCGCCGCGGATTTCGCTTTGCCCGATTCGCTTCCTGTTGATTCTCTTTGCCAGGCTTCCGCACCGCTGTCAGCGCATGGTAGAATCGCTTTGGCAGTGCGGTCATGGCGGAACTGGCAGACGCGCAGGTCTCAGAAGCCTGTGGTAGAAATACCGTGGTGGTTCGACTCCACTTGGCCGCACCAAGCTCTTACCTCTTTTTACTCATTCCAAGATGTTTATGAAAACGAAGCCAACTCCAGCTCGATTCAATTGCTTACGTTTTGTGGTTTGCGGTCCAGCGTATTGCGAACAACCTGGCTGAGGCTTGCGAAGTTATAGGGCTTCTGAAGGACTTCCATGCCTTTTTCCATCAGAGAGATGAGGGACGCCGCTTCGGAAGTGTAGCCCGTAGTGAAGATGACTTTGGCATCGGGCCGCCTGGCGGCCATTTTCGCATACGCGTCGGGACCGCTAACCTTGGGCATCACGACATCCATAAGCACTAGATCGATGAGATCGGCCTTGGCTTCAAAGAGTTCGACAGCTTCCGAACCATCAGCGGCTAAAACTGTGCGGTAGCCGAGCGCCTCGAGCATTTCCCTGGCGGAATCGCGGAGCCCGTCGTGGTCGTCCACCACTAGAATGGTTTCATGGCCTCCCGCGGGCTTTTTCTGGGGTGGGGCTTCGCGCGGTTCGTGAACGCCGGCATCGGCTTTTAGATAAATGCGGAAGCACGTGCCCTTTCCGGGTTCGCTGTACACGTAGACGAAGCCGCCGTGCTGCTTTACGATCCCGTAGACGGTGGCGAGGCCGAGACCGGTTCCGCGACCCATCTCTTTGGTCGTAAAGAAAGGTTCGAAAATGCGCTCGAGAGTAGCGGCGTCCATGCCGGTGCCGTTATCGGAAACCGATAGCAAAACGTAGCTTCCGGGCCGGCCATAAATGTGGGTGCGGCAATACTCCTGGTCGATTTCGACATTTTGCGTTTCGATGATCAGCTGTCCACCTTGCGGCATGGCGTCGCGCGCATTCAGGCAAAGATTCATGAGCACCTGGCCGATTTGCGTGGGATCAGCTTCGGTGACGCGGAGATGCTCGGCCGCATGCACTCGTATTTCGACATCGGCGCCGATCACTTTCTCCAGAAAGCTCATTTCCTCCTGCACCAAAATATTCAGGTTGATTTTGCGCGCTTGCAGAATCTGTCGCCGGCCAAAGGCGAGCAACTGGCCAGTAAGTTTCGCGGCGCGCTGGGATTGCTCGCGAACCTTTCGAAAACGTTCTTGTAGACGGCTTCCGGCAGGTGCTTCGTCGAAGCCCATCTCAGCCCAGCCCATGATCGCGCCGATCATGTTGTTAAAATCATGCGCTATGCCGCCGGCCAGCCGACCGATGGCTTCAAACTTTTGAAGCTGCTGCACATGTTGCTCGAGGCGTTTGCGAGAGGTGCGCTCCTCCGCGTCACGTAACTCGCGCTGAACGGCGGGCACCAGCCGTCTTAGACTGCCCTTCATCAGATAGTCCTGGGCGCCGTTCCTCATGGCGGCGACGGCCGTCTCTTCCCCCATGGTTCCGGAAACGAAAATGAACGGCAAGTCGGGGTGTTTCTTGCGCACGAGCGCCAGGGCGTCGACTCCGGAAAAATGCGGCATGGAAAAATCAGAAATGATGAGGTCCCATTGCTTTGCTTCGAATGCCTTCACGAGCTGCTCGGCGGTTTCCACGCGTTCGAACTCCACATCATAGCCGCCACGGCGGAGTTCGCGGACGATCAGATCGCCGTCCTCCGCGGAATCCTCCGCTAGAAGCAGATGGAGCGGGACGCTCATTTAAATCCTCCGGGCTGGTGGCGTTTCATTCCATACCAGCCAGTACAGGCTAAGCTGGCGAATGGCCTCGCGGAATTGATCGAAGTCCACCGGCTTGCGGACATAGCTGTTAGCCCCCAGCCCATACCCGTTCAGCCGGTCTTCTTCTTCGTTCGAGGAGGTCAAAAGCACTACCGGGAGAAGCTTCGTCCGAGGATCGGCGCGCAGACGCCGAAGGACGCCGAGCCCGTCCAATTTGGGGAGTTTCAAATCGAGAAGAATCACCTCAGGCACGACGCTGGTGTCCCGGCCTGCATAAGCGCCTTCTGCAAAAAGGTACTCGATGGCTTCCACGCCGTCGCGGGCCACGGCAATCTGATTCAGGATGTTGTTGTTTTTCAACGCCCGGACCATAAGTGCTTCGTCATCGGGATTGTCCTCGACCAGCAAGATGATTTTTTCTTTCACGACACCGCTCCTTTAAGGGTTCACCGTCTGCAATGTGAAATAAAAAGTGGCACCTTGCCCGGCCTGCCCTTCTGCCCAAATTTGTCCGCCATGGCGATTGATGATTCGTTGCACGGTGGCCAGCCCGATGCCAGTTCCGGGAAATTCGGTCATGGCGTGGAGGCGCTGGAAAGCGCCAAAGAGGCGGTCGGCATAGGCCGGGTCAAACCCGGCGCCGTTGTCGCGAACAAAAAAGGCCGAGCTTCCGTTGTTCTGCGTTTTTCCAAACTCAATGTGCGCAGAGTCGCGTTTGGATGTAAATTTCCAAGCGTTGCCCAGCAGATTGACGAGGACCACGCGCAAAAGATGGGAGTCAGCCATGGCCTCCAGACCCTTTTCTATTGAGCATTCCACTCGCCGCCCCGGCTGCGACTTTTGAAGTTCTTCGATGACTTCTTCCGCCGCCGAGCTCACGTCCACTTTCTCCAGACGCATGTTGGCGCGCGTTACCCGCGAAAGATTCAAGAGGTCGTCAATCAGCGCTCCCATTTTTTGTGTCGCAGCGCGGACACGGTCCAGGTGCTTTTTTCCCTCGGCATCGAGTTTGTCGGAATAGTCTTCCAGCAGCGCGAGGCTGAATCCATCGATCGTGCGCAAAGGCGCGCGCAAGTCATGCGACACGGAGTAGCTGAAAGCTTCCAGCTCCTTATTCGTGGCGTTGAGCTCCGCGATTGAGCCCGCAAGTTCCTCTTGTTTGCGCGCCAAGGCGCTTTCGGCCCGCTTCCGTTCTGTAATGTCACGGGTAATCTTGCCGAAACCATAGAGGCGCCCCTTTTCATTGTGCAAAGCCGTGACCACCACGCTGGCCCAAAAGTGCGTGCCGTCCTTGCGCACTCGCCAGCCTTCTTCTTCGCACCGGCCTTGCTGGATCGCGATTTTCAGCTCCGTGCCAGCTTTGTCTTGTTTGATGTCCTCTTCGGAGAAGAACATCGAAAAATGCTTTCCCATGACCTCTTCGGCGCTGTAGCCTTTAATGCGCTCCGCGCCGGTGTTCCAACTGGTGACGTATCCCTCGGGATCGAGCGTGACGATGGCGTAATCCCTAACGCCGGACACCAGCAAGCGAAATCGCTCCTCGCTTAAGCGCAGCTCGTCGTCGGCTTTTTTCCGTTGTGTAATATCCCGGTTGCTCTCCAAAATTGCGGCAGGCTTGCCATGGTCGTCTGTTCTCAGCGCCCAGCGGCTGGAAACAATGGCGAAACCGCCCCGGCGCAGCTGGTGCACCAGCTCTCCCTCCCAATAACCGTCTTTGAAAAGCGTGGCTTCGATTTCCTCGCGAGGTTTGGGGAAGACGGTGCCGAGCACATCGTGGGTTTTCCTGCCGCGGACTTCTTCGACTTTCCACCCGTACAATTTCTCCGCGGCTTCATTCCAATGCACAATTTCGTTTTCCAGATTGCGCACGAAAATTGCGTCGTGCGTCAGGTCTAGCAGTTCCGCGATTTCGCGGTAGCTTGCCTCGCGCAGACGCAGTTCTACTTCCGCCGACTCGTGCTCCTGCACTACCTTTTTCAGCGCTTCATTCGCTTCCTTCCATTGGCGCGCGCTGGGGATTTCCAGTGCCTGCGGCACGACTTTAACCAGCAACGCCGCGGTGCCCACAGAAGCCGCCGCGGTAACCGTTTTGATCGCTCCCGCAAGCCAATATTGCGCATGCCACAAATTCCAGACTTCCATCAGGTGGGTTGCGCCGCACGCAATGATGAACACGCCGAAGAGGCCGAATATCCAGCTGAATGGCAAGTCCTTGCGCTTGCGGATGAATCGAAGCAGGATGAGGGGAATGCCGAAGTACGCCAGCGCAATTAGCAGGTCCGAGAGCACGTTCAGCCAGACAAGTCCGGTATTCCACTGGTAGCAGAAACCGTGCGGCTGAAATCCGCCGGAACTGAACAGATGTCTCGGGAACTCCATGGCCCCTCCCATGCGCACGCGCAGCGTGCAACAGTTAGCGCCGGCTTCCGGAGCGCTTTTCGCCGGATGGAGAGAGGGTTTGCATCCGAATGCAAGCCAGCGGCGAAGTTCGTACTTGCCGATTTAGAACAGAAACAGGAATTTCAGGAAGGGAACTCTATTCTTGCGCAATGGCTGGCGATGTCAAGGGTACGGAAAGCCGATTTCACCTTCCGGTAACCCCGGGCGATCGCAAATGGAAATCATTCGGCTTTGAGTGCACGTATCGGATCAAGAAGCGCGGCCCTTCGCGAAGGAATCAGCGCGAACGCGAGGTTCATCGTCATCGCGAATGCGATCGCGAGCCTCGCGCTGGCCCAATCAAAATAAAACGGCAGTTCCGCTTTCTGAGCAATGCTCAAGGTGCCCCGCCAGCCGGTAATCAGTCCTGCGAAACATCCCAGGAGGCTGATGACCGCCGCTTCGAACAAAAATTGAAAGAAGATGTCCGATTTTGTCGCTCCCAGCGCGCGGCGAATTCCGATTTCCCCGACCCGCCCTCCCACGGCGATCCAGCAGATAGCCAGCATCCCTAGACCGGAAACAACCAGTCCGCTTAAGCCAACCCACTTCACGAGAAACGCGAGACGCGTGGAAGAAGCGATCTCCGCATCGATGAGCGACTTCTGGTTCTGAATCTGAAAATCATCTGGCGAATTCGCGGGAGATCTATGCCTCTTTTGGAGGATTTTGTGCAATGCGTCCGCTGCATCATCCATCTTTTGCCAGCGGTTTACCTCCAAGAGGATGGCGCCGAAATAATCCACATTGGAAAGGCGGCGCATCGCGGTACTCAAGGGAACGTACACCTGGTTGTCTTCGTTTGCGGCATCCAGTCCCTGGCCGCGTTCGTCGAGAACGCCAATCACTTCGAACGGCACGCGATTGATGAACATCCGCTTGCCCACCGGCGATTGAATGCCAAAAAGATCTCGCTTGAGGGTCGCACCAAGAACGGCAACGCGCGCGGATCGGCGCATTTCCGGTATTCCGTAGAATTCTCCATCGGTAGTCTGCCAATGGCGAATTTGCGCGAACTCCGGTTCGGTGCCCATGACAGCACAATTGCTTTTCGAGAGGTCTCCCGCCTTTACTAGAAACGATGAGGTTACGGTTGCCGACGATTTCCTAATCTCCGGAATCTCGCGGAGCATTTCCGCGTAGTCTCCGGCCACCAGTGTCGTAACAATCGCGCCCGTCTTCTCGCGCCCGCCCACGCTGCGGCTCAGCTGTGGCGTAACCATAATTACATTCGTGCCCAAACTCTCAATGCGGCTGAGGACTTTCATGCGGCCTTCGGTCGCGTAATTAATCGCGAAAATCACCCCGGCCACGCCGAGCAGCGCGCTCAAGAGCATCAGGCCGGAGCGCAGGCGGAACCGCCAGATCAAGCGCAGCGATCCGCTCATGAGAAGAAGTGTTTTGCCGGCAGGCATAGATCCGCTTCGAAGCTGCTCACACGCCTGAAATCAAGCTCGCAATGCTTTCACGGGATCGACTTGCGTCGCTCGCCAGGCTGGATAAATGCCGAATACGAGACCAAGCCCAACAGAGAGTCCAGCCGTCCATTCCAGCGCTTGCAAAACAAAAATCGGCGGCAGGTGCTGTATTCGGGCCGCCACATTTGTTCCCCCCAGGCCAAGCGCAATCCCGGTCAGCCCTCCGAAACTGGATATCAGCGCCGCCTCGAGAATGAATTGCACCAGGATGTCCTGCCGGCTCGCCCCCACAGAGCGCCGCAACCCGATCTCTTTTCTCCGCTCCGACACGCTGATCAGCATCAGGCTCATGATCACGGCGCCGCCGATCATCATGGCGATGGTTGCAATCCCCTTCAATATCGTGGAGAGTGTCGAAGCCATTTGCGAGACCTGGGCCATCACCGCCCGCGGACTTGTCATCGTAAAATCATCGAGTGCCGAAGCGGCGATGTGGTGGCGTTGCCGCAGCAACGCGCTGATTTTCGCCATTGCCGTTTCGCTCTTTTCGGGGTCGCGTAGCTGCACAATCAGCATTGTCAGGAAATCGCGGTTGAACAATCGCTTCGACGCGGTCGTCACCGGAATCAGGATCAGGTCGTCGAGGCTTCCGCCGCCCGGCCCCGCACCGCGCGATTGCAACACACCCTTTACTTGAAATGGCACATCGCCAATTCGCACGGTCTTGCCAAGGGGGCCTCCCTCTGGAAAAAGCTCGGGGACCACGTTTGAGCCGAGAATGGCCACTCGCGCCAGCGATTGCGTATCTTCCACACTGATAAAATAGCCTGACGCAAGCTCATCTCCACGCAGGTCCAGCCAGTTCGCGGACACTCCAAAAATCGCGGGGCTTGCGTTTCGATCTTTGTACTTCACATCGATGTCGAATGCGTTCTGCAGCAGGGCGACTTGTTTGACTTCTGTGATTTCCTCCGCGATCGCTTGCGCGTCTTCAAATTTCAGCGTCGGAGGAACGTTTGTCAGCGATACCATCCCGCGCGTTTTCCCCGCTCCGGGGCGAATGATGACGGTATCAAACGTCCCGATCATGTTCTTGAAGCGCTTCATCGCCTCGCGCTTGGTGTTTTCGCCCACGGAATCCAATATCGTCAACGAACAAATGCCGATCGTCACACCCGCCATCATAAAAAATGTCCGCAGCCTGTTGCGTGTCATGCTGCGCCACGCGATTCCGATTCCCGTCGTAATTCGCATGCTTTGTTCTCCTCGCCGGCGTCACTGGGCTTCGACAGGGAACTGGGCCATCTTTCGGTCGGACGCCAGCGCTCCGTCTTTGAACAGAATCTCGCGCTCGGCATAGGCGGCCACCGCGTCGTCGTGCGTTACGAGAACAACCGTGCGCCCTTCCCGATGCAGTTGTCGGAGTATGCCCATTACCTCGGCTCCCCCGGCGGAATCCAAATTCCCCGTAGGCTCATCGGCAAGAATCAGCGGCGGATCGTTGATTAACGCGCGCGCAATCGCTACGCGCTGCTGCTCCCCACCGGAGAGTTCCGTCCCATAGTGATGGGCGCGCGCGCCCAACCCAACGCGTTCCAGCGCTGCAATCGCGCGTTTCCGGTCGACGTGTCCAGGTCCATAAATCATGGGGATTTCCACGTTCTCCAGCGCCGTCGTGCGCGGCATCAGGTTGAACGACTGAAAAACAAATCCGATTTTCCATGCACGTACGTGCGAAAGCTGTTTGTCGGTATAGCCTGACAACTCTTCGCCATGCAACCGGTACGTTCCGCACGTTGGCTTGTCCAGACATCCCATGATGTTCAGCATCGAAGACTTTCCCGAGCCAGACGGCCCGCGGATGGTCAGGAATTCGCCTTTTTCTATGCGGAACGAAATATCCTTCAAAGCCGCAACCGGTGTTCCGTCGCCGCGCTTGTACGTTTTTCCAACACGCGCCACTTCGATCATGGCTTTTCGCCTTTGGCATCTTTTTCCGGCACGCGGTTGATGACCACCTGCTCCGTCGCGTTCACGCCTTTCCTGATCTCTGTAGAGCCCGCGTCGCGCGTTCCAATCGTCACGGTGCGCTTCTCCGTCTTACGGTCCTTCGTCAACACGAAAACAAATCGTTCTTCGCCGTCGCGTTGGATCGCCGCGTTGGGCAAGACCATCGCTTTGCGTTCCGCGGTTCGGATCGTGATGTTCGCCGTCATATCCGGCTTCAGCAGGCGTTCGTCTTTTTGAATTGCCGCCATCACCGGATAGTTCACCACTCCGGAAATAATCGTGGCCACAGGATCGATTCGCATGACGACAGCGGGGATTTCTCTCGATGGATATGCTTCCACCGTGAAGTTCACTCGCTCGCCGGGTCGCACGTTCGCGATATCCGTCTCGTCCACCATGGCTACCAACTCCAGTGCGTTGTCCTCGATGATGGTCACAAACGTGGGAGCCGCGAACGACGCCGCCACCGTCTCGCCTTCCTGCGTCGAAACCGACGCAACCGTCCCCGAAATCGGTGCGCGAATCACCGCATACGACAAATCAATTTCCGCCGCCGACAAATCGCTCTTCGATTTTTCCAGTTTGGCCTGCGCGCTTTTCAACTGCCATTCCAGATCCTCTTTCTGCTGCGCAGGCAGGACTCCTTCCGCGAACAATTGCTGGCCGCGGTTCAGATCGCGTTGCGCTTTCGCGACGCCGACCTCATCCATGGCTGCCTGTGCGCGGGCCTGTTCGGCGCGCGCTTGCAGCGGCTTCGGATCAATTTCCGCGATGACGTCACCCTTCTGAATGTGCGAGCCGACCGTCACGTTGAGCTTTCGAACGATGCCAGAGACTTGCGAGCCAACGCGCACCTGCGCTCCGGTTCGCAACCGCACGGTTCCGCTCGTCGTGACGCTCGAATCGATCTCCCGCATCTCCGGAGAGACAGTGGCGGCCGCAGCGATGCCAGCGTCTTCCGGCGGACGCTTGCCAATCCAGTACGCCGCTAGGCTGCCGCCTCCGACGATCAACCCGGCGAGCGCCAGCCACATCCACTTCTTCGAGCTGACCGCCGCCTCGCCGCCTCGCACTGCTTCCGCCAATGAAATCTCCTCCGGCATGGTCGTCACGCGTCACTTCCGGTCAAACACGATGACGATTGGCTCTTTGCCCGCGCGCGCGGATTCCAAATACAGAGTCTTTCCGTCGTCGGATACGTAGCGCGTCTCCGTTCGAACGACTTTCGTTCCCGCGATCGCGCCGTCCGTCTCCCAGCTCGTCACCAGCTTGTTGCCGGACCACTTGCTCGTGGTCTGGGCCTTATCGCCCATCGGGGAATCGTTGGGAACCGTTGCCCCGGTCAAGTCGTAGCGCGTCTCATGCGATTGCTTCTGCCCGTTGAAAACGGTGTCGTCCTGCACCGTCAACATTTTGGCGGTCTGTTTTATCGTTGAGGTGTATTGCGCGTCGGCCATCATTCCGACGTTCTTGCTTTTCGCGGCGTTGAAGATCCACGTGCCTGAAAAATCCGGCGTGTTGGCCGCAGGCGCGGCCAGAACAAAAAGAAAAAGCACAGCCAGCAGCGCTGCGGCGATCTTGCATGTCATTTGTATTTCTCCTTCGGTCAAATCGGCGGAAGCATCCACCTGGAACCCATCCGTGAGTTGTCGTTTCTACTCCCCGTCGCGTTCCGGGGGAGTGTGAAGGTTGTACCGAGGTATAGAGTCAAGCAGTTTTTCTTCGAGGGCGGGAAACCGCGTGTTTGCCATTCTGGCCGCGGCCGTTCTGCACTGTAGCGACCGCCGGGCGTTCCAGCAGCGACGCCGGGCACACCATGGTTTTCTCCGAACCCGGCTGTTCCAGCACAGCGACAAGCGGCTTTTTCAGCGCTTTGAGGAATGCAATCTTCTGGTTGATGAGTTCCAGCCGTTCCCGCGCGATGCGAAACGCCCTTCCCCACTCTTTCGACTCGGAGCGCGGGCTGCCCGTAAGCGCTCGCGCCGATTCGTGAATCGCCAGCAACTCCTTGATCTCTTTCAGCGTGAACCCCAGCTGCTGGGAGTCCTTTATAAAACGCACTCTCTCCAAATCCGCTTCGGTAAACGAGCGATATCCCGACTGCGTCCTTATCGGCTGTCGGAGCAGTTTTTCTCGCTCGTAAAATCGGATCGTCTGCACATTGACGCCCGCTTTTGCGGATAGTTCTCCAATTTTCATTCCATGATTCTGAACCCTGTACCGCGGTATAGGGTCAACTTTCTGCACCGCACAGCGCTCCTTCGTTAGCCGGTCCTTATTCCGTCCGCAACATGGAAGACGGATCCATGCGCACCGCTTGCATTATGGGTCGTAGCGCTGCCAAAAGCGCTCCGACGAGAATCGCCCCCGCGGGCAGCGCCAGCATCTGCAAATCGGTCGCCTTCACTTGAAAGAACAGCGTCTCGATAGATCTCCCTGACGCCATGCCAAGACCAAGGCCTGCCAGCGTTCCAACAGCCACCATCGCGAACACGTCCGTGGTTACCAGCCGCGCAATTCCTCCGGCCTGCGCGCCCACCGCAATGCGAATCCCGATTTCGCGCCGCCTTAGCAGAACGGAGTAGTGCATCACACCATACAATCCAATCCCTGCAAGGATCAGGGCGACCACCGCAAAAAACAACGCCAGCGTGGCCAGCAACCGCTCTCTCACGGTTTGCGCCTGATTGATTTCCATCTGCGTCCGAACCCGGCTCACGCGAAACTCCGGCCGCGCCCGCGGCACTTCCTCTCGCAGCGCCGCCGCGAGCGCTTTCGAATTAGTCATTGAAGTTCGCACAAGAAAAACGCCCTCGCTTTTGCCCTTTGTACCCGCCGCCATGCGGAAGGGAACGTAGAGCTGTGGCAAAATCGGCTCGCGGACATTTTTGTAGCGGACATCCCCAGCCAAACCCACAATCTGGTATTTCAAGCGCACGCCCTCATCCATCACCAGCTCAAAGGACTGCCCGAGGGGCCTTTCCCCGGGGTAATAGATATTGGCAAAGGTTTGGTTAACAATTGCGGAACCTGGATGTACGTCGTTCAAGCGAAAATCTCTGCCATCGAGGAGCGGAATTTTCATCGTATCGAGCCAACCTGGCGAAACTGCGCGCATGTAAGTTAAAACGCCGTTCGGCACTTCCCCATGCGCTGAAATGGAGTTATTCCAGCTGGAACCTCCAAGCAGGGGCTGATCCGCGATCGCCACCATCTCGACTCCTGGAACGCTCCGCAAATGCTCCGCCGTCTGCTCCCAGACCTCCTGAGGTTGCGGCAGCTTCGCCACGGTGTCCAATAAAAGAAGCCGGTCCGCGGAAAAACCGATCGGCTGATGTGTCAACCGCTGGAACGTGGCTACAAAAAGCCCCGCCACGAACAGCACGAGAAAACAAAACGCCACTTGCACGGCAATCAGCGCATGCATCAGGCGTCGACGTGAATGCGGATTTTCTCCACCTTTCAATGCGCTCACTGGATTTATAGCCGACGCGCGCAACGCCGGTGCCAGCCCAAACAGCAATGTCGCGCCGAGCGCAAGCACTACTCCAAATCCCAAAACTCGCCAGTCCGCCGGAAGCAGCAGTCGCGCCGGATTGTCCGGAGGATTGATCCTGTTCACCACAAATGGCCCGGACCACCACGCGAATAACCCGCCGATGGCGGCCGCAAGCGCGCCCAGCCACGCACCCTGCACCAGCACAAGTTGTACCAGCCGCCATCGCCCGCCACCGATGGAAACACGCACAGCCATCTCTCGCGTCCGCGCCGCGGCCTGCGCCGTCATCAAGTTCGCCACGTTCGCGCACGCGATAAGCAGCACCAAAGCCACCAGCACTCCCAGAACCACAAGTGGCTGCCGCGTGCCAGACTGCAAATCAGAAACGCCAGTGCCGGCATGAGCAAGCACCAATTTTTGATTCAAATAGGTGTCGATCGTCTCCTGAGTCATTCCGAGGAAGCCCTTGGCACGTCCTTCTTCAAACGCGAGGGAAGTGGCCTCGAGCTTCTGCCGCATCGGTTCCATCGCCACGCCAGGTTTCACAAGCGCCAGTGTCCTGTGCCAGGTCCAGTCTTTGTGCGTCACGCCAGGATGCATCATCGTCGGTAAAAAGATGTCCACCATCGTCCCCGGCTCCGTCCCGGTGAAGGGTGCTTCGGCGACGCCAACAATTTCGTAAAGATCATTTCCCATATGGAACGTGCGGCCGATCACAGCCGGATCCTGCCCAAAACGGTGCACCCAATAGTCGTGCGAAAGCACAGCGTAGGGATGCGCTCCAGGCTTCAAATCATCGTTTTCAGTCAGCACGCGTCCCAGCGCAGGGCGGATGCCCAGTGAGCTGAACATCCACCCGGACACGTACTGCAAGTACGCTTTCTCAATCTCCGCATCCGACTTGTAAGTCAGATCCCCCGTCTCAGAGTACGAAACAGCGATCAACTCCGCTTGATCCTGGACTGCCGCTCGCATCAACTGAAAATCCGGATACGCCCAGCCATCGAAATCCTGTGGTTTTCCATCAGGCCCAATTCCTTGACGCGACAAATCGTAAAGCCGCTCCGGGTTCGCCACCGGCAAAGGCCGCAGTAGCAGCGCATCCATCAAACGAAACGCCGAAGTGCATGCCCCAATCGCCAGCGCCAGCGAAAGAATCGCAGCCACCGAAGTAACCTTTGATTTCAGCAGCTGCCGCCAGCCGAAAACCGCATCCGCGCGCAGAGAGTCCATCCAGGCAAAAAGCCGCACGTCACGGCTCCGCTCGCGGTAAAGCAGCGTCGAGCCAAACGCCCGTCGCGCCTCACGAGGGTCGCGACCGTTGGCGATGGCCTCTTCCATGTGCGACTGTATCTCCAGGTCAATCTCGTGATTCAATCGCTTTCCGCGAAACACATTCGCTATCCTCGACCAGACCGACATTTCACGCCTCCCGCAAAACCCGATTCACGGCCAAACTCACTGCGTGCCAGCGCGACTCTTCCAGTCCCAGTTGCTTCTTCCCCAAGGCGGTCAGCTCATAGATCCGCGCCCGGCGGCCCGAATCCTTGGTCACCCATTCCGCCCGAATCCACCCGGCTTCCTCCATCCGGTGCAGCGCCGGATAGAGCGACCCTTCTTCGACCCGCAACACCTCTCCGGAAACGTCCTGAATCGCCGTCATAATCGCGTAGCCGTGCAAATTCGGCCGCCGCGAAAGTATCTTCAAGACAAGCAAATCCATCGATCCCTGCAGGGAATCCGGCTTGGCCATGCTCAGACCTCGTAATACATAGACGTCTAAGCAAGCAGAAAGTTCCGTGGAAAAGGATGTTTTGGGGAAATAAACGGGCGGGGAGCTTCGAGCTGCCTTGATGCTCCACGATGGACGAGTTTAACGTTCTGGCGTCAGAAGCTTGGGTGCCGCGCTATCCGCCACGACCACATCAGGAACGATGTCGACGTGAGGTCGATGGCCGGTTCGGTCGTGCTGTAGGATTGCACGTTATCCTGGTAGAACGTTTCCTGCGACGAATCAAACGCTCCGGGGTTTCCATCAAATTTCTTGAACGCATCGCTGCCGTTCGCCGGGCACAAAATCATTCCGCCGACGACTCCTGATGTAGTATAACCTGCCGGGCCTTCTGAAGCCGCTCCCCAGAGCACGGGTATGCCCCCGGAAGTTCCATCCAGCGCCCCCGCCAGATTCGCCACCTGGTGCTGGATGCAGTTCGGAAATGTGCTTCCATCTCCCACGATAAACGACGAACCCCACGCGTTCGCGCCCAGAATATTGCCCAGCCATCTCTGCGAATAGGTGTCGTAGCTCTTGCTCTGCGTCAGGTACTGCGCTTCGCTGGCCATCACGGCAAGGCCCGCCCCGTGCGAAGTCGTGTCTCCCGCGTTCCACTCGTTCCCGAATCCCCACGGATCCGTTTCCGCCTGGCTGACTGCGTCGGCCACTTGCTGCAAAAGCTGGTGCTGAATGCCCGCTTCGGTAACGGCAAGGTTCTTCGGATTGCCGGCCTTTTCCAGCGCGCGGTACAGCTCGAAGTGCGCCAGCCCGCTGACGTCATACAGGTTCAGCGTATCGGCAAAACCTTGCTCGTAAATGTTCGTGATGTAGTTGTTCGCGAACTGCGCAGCCGCCTTCAGATAATCGTTCGGATTGGTGTGCGCAAGGCCTGCGGGCAGATTCCCGCTCCCTCCGGACGACTCCAGCGCAAAATATAGCTCCGTCGCACCCAGTTCCATGTCGTCGTCCCACACATTTTCGGGATATCCATCAAAGGGAACGATAGTCAGCAGGCAATTGGTACAGGAACCGGAACCGACGGTCGGCGCAGGATCCGGAAACGAAGTGTCCGCCAGTTCGAAAATATCTTCTGCATTCTTCAAGCACTGGTTCGCGAGCGCGGGCTGCGTCGTTCGATTCAGTTGATAGCACAGCGCAAAGTCTGCCGCGAGACGCCCCGCTAAATTCGGGCTGATTTTCGATCCCGCCGGACCAGCAACAAAAACGGCGCGGTTGCAAATATAAAATGTGGTCAGCGGATCGCACGCTTCCGGGTCGCCGGGCTGCAGGAAGTCATCTGCCGCCTGTGGTAACGTCCATATGTCGTACTCGGTGATCAGACAAAAAGGAGTCGCATAAGTACCGCCGCAGTTAGGCGCTGCCGAGGTCGGACTTCCAAAGCCGTAATAGTCCCAGTCCTGCGAGTTGTCCACCTGATAGTAAAGCGTCTTGGTTTTGTCGTCCCACATCTTCATCAACCAATCCAGCCCAAACCGCGCTTCTCCGGTGAAGTCCGACGACGCCGGCGATCCTGGTCCGCTTTTCCCCGCGTAGGAAATCGAGGCGGGAGGAATCGGAGGATTCACCGAAGCGTACGGCCCCATCTGATTCGGAAAGTCGCGAATCCCAATCTGCATCAGCGCTTCCGTGTAGCTCACCGTTTCCACGTACTTCATATAGTCGCCCGCGTCCCACCAGCCGCCAGACGCGTCGATGTTCGGCAGCCCCGCAGGGACCAGCGGCGCCGCTGGCGGAACGTTGTCAACGAAGTCATTCGCGTCCAGCAGAGGCGTCTGATATACGCGCGCGTTCGCGTCTTTCAAATGCCCCGGCTCCGTTCGCAATGCGTTCAACACGAAATCTTTCCCGTCACGCTCAGTTTCGTAAAAGAAAAGCGTGTTCAAAAGCAATCCCGAATACAAAGTTTCCGGACAATCCACAGCAAAGTTCGGCGATGTCGCTGCAACCGGGCCAGTCACTTCAATTTTGTAAATGCCGCCTCCCGGCACGGTAAAATCCAGCGCATACACGTCATAAGTCACGTTTTTACTGTGGCCCCACGTCCCCAGCAGCGCACCGATTTTCCCGGAAAACGCTGTCGCGCCCTCCCAATTGATTACTTTGAAAGTCGCCCCGGTTTCCGCGGCCGTAGACATCAAGTACGCGCGAGCCGAGCTGCCCTCCTCATATCCAGCTTGATTGACGCGCACATAGGCGGACTCCGCCGCCCGTAACTGCGGCACCGCGGCAAGCATGCCAACCAAAACAATGGGGGCCAGAACAAACCGGAAAGCGATGGCAATCGGAGAACAGGAAGGCAACATTTTTTCCTCCAGGCGGCGGGGGACAAGCAGCGTATTAAATGGGTTTAATACAGGGCAAATCCTCCTACTTTGCCTCGCGCACGTCAAGCACCTTTGTGCCACACTCCGAAACGTCCGCCTGTGACAGGCCTCGATAACGTTTTTTGTTCGAGACTTACCCTGCGCAGCTTCTATCCGTTCTCTTATGCGTGCCAGCACCAGGTGCACGCCCCGCCTTACCCGGTAATCACTTGCGCAAAACCTTTTCTACTGCCAGTCCTTCCATCACAATCTTGTTACGATAAAAGGACTCTAGGAAATAGCTCCCTTGGGGGAGTCGAAATCGCTCGCCTCGCAAGCGAGGGCGGGTTTTTCTAATGTCCGTCGCCAATTACTACGGCGACCGAGGAGTTTCGCGTGAAAAGGTCATCTTTCTATCTCTCACTCACTGGAATATTCGGCATTCTGACCGCCCTGGCGTTCAGCCAAACGGCCGCGGCGGCAAGACCGCAAGCCCCCGCTCCCGCTCCTGCTGCCGCGCAGAGCACCGTTACCCGCACCACCAAAGCCGTCAACTACCGACGTGCGAGCGGGGCCGTCAAGGTCGATTTTCAAGGCACTGAACTTATGCAAGGCGCCAGCGGTGAAGCTAGAGTCGAGAGCAGAGGCAAGAACAACAGCATGGCCATCGAAGCCAAATTTCAGGGCTTCGACGAGGCCACCAAATTTGGCCTTGAATACCTGACCTACGTCCTTTGGGCCGTTTCTCCCCAGGGCCGCGCCGTCAATCTCGGCGAAGTCATCCTGAAGAACGGCAGCGGCGAAGTCAAAGCCATGACCGACCTGCAAACCTTCGGCATGATCGTCACGGCCGAGCCATATTTTGCGGTTACGCAGCCGGGCAACCTGGTCGTCCTCGACAACATTCTCGGCCCCGCGACGCAGGGCAAAGTCGAAAACATTGACGCTCAATATGAATTGGTCGCGCGCGGCGCCTATTCTTCCTCCAACACAAAAATTGAAGGCGCCATCTTCGGCATCGATCGCAAAACGCCTCTCGAACTCTTCGAAGCCCGCAACGCGGTTCGCATCGCGCGCATCGCGCAGGCCGACAAGTACGCCGCCGCTTCGCTAGCGAGAGCCGAAGAGCAGCTCAAGAACGCCGAAGAGGTCTATGGCCGTAAAAGTGAGAAGAAATCCGTCGAAGCCGCTGCCCGCGAAGTCGTCGAAACCGCGGAAGAAGCCAGAGTCATGGCCGTAAAGCAAAAAGCCGAACAAGACGCGCAGGCGAAGGCCTTGGCGGACAAAAAAGCAGCCGAACTCCAGGCCGCGGCGGAATTGAAGCGCCGGCAGGATGCCGAACTCGCTCAACAGCAAGCCGAAGCCGCCAAAGCCGAAGCCATCAAAATGAAGCAGGAAGCGGAAAAAGCCGCTGCGGAGGCCGCGCGTCAAAAGCAGGAAGCGGAGCAAGCCACCACCGCCGCCTTAGCCCAGCAGCAAGCCGCTCAAGCCGCCGCCGAACAAGCCGCACGCGACAAAGCCGCCGCACTGGATCAGAAGCGCGCCGCCGAAGCAGAAGCGGAAAAAGCGCGCCAGGCCGCCGCAAAAGCGGAAGCCGAGAAAGCCGATCTCCGTGCGCAGCTCCTGAATCAGTTGAACTCCATCCTGCAGACTCGCGATTCCGCGCGCGGTTTGATCGTGAACATGTCCGACGTGCTTTTTGACACCGGCAGTTACACCCTCAAGCCCGGCGCGCGCGAAAAGCTCGCCAAAATTTCAGGGATTGTCCTCGCGCATCCCGGTTTGAATTTGCAGATCGAAGGCCACACGGACAGCGTGGGCGGCGATGATTTCAATCAGCAGCTTTCCGAGCGCCGCGCCGACACGGTGCGCGATTTTCTCGCCGAGCAGGGCGTTCCGGCGTCTTCCATCACCGCGAAAGGCTTCGGCAAATCGCAGCCCGTCGCTTCCAACGACACCGCGGAAGGCCGCCAGCGCAATCGTCGCGTCGAACTCGTCGTAAACGGCGACGCCATCGGCAACGCCTCAGCAAGCACAACGACCAACTAGAATCCTCGGTCCCTACATTCCCATCAATGCACGTAGTAGCCGTTTTTGGAGAGAACGACGTAGTCCTTGCCCTTTTTTCCGAACGATGACGCCAGGCGGACATCGAGCTTGTGTGGTTTACCTTCGGCGGCAGTGGCGTTGGTGTAGTAGCCCAGCGTGTAGCGTGTTTTGATGCGTTGAATCAAGGCGCGGAAGACTTCACCGAGGTTGCCGACGTCCTTGACGTCAAAAATTTCACCGCCCGTCTGGTCCATCACTTTGCGAATGTTCACCAGGCCTGGAATCATGCTCGCCGCGAGCAGCGTTTGTGGCGGATTGTAGCCGGGAATTTTCAGGTTATACAGAACCGCATCCGAAGCGATTAGCTCGGTGACGATGTCACGCGTGCCTTGACCACCGGCGTCTGTGCCGACGTCGTCGCTGATTAGAATGATCACGCGGCGGCCGTTTGGCGGCAGCTTCAAGAGATATTGCGCGGCGAGAAAAATTCCATCGTTGATATTCGTGGCTCCGCCGGCTTGAAACCCGCTGATCTGGGTGGCAAGCGATCGCTTGTCTTTTGTGAACGGAACGCGCATTTGCGCCTCCGTGGCGAACGTAAAAAGCGCCACTTCGTCATCGGTCTTGAGCGACGAAAGGGCGGTGTTTGCGGCATCGCGCAAGGGTTCAAGAAACGGACCAATCGAATCGCTGAGATCTAAGCTGAGCGCAACGTTCAGGGGAAGTTCGTCGCGGCTGAACACGTCCAGCTTTTGGACGACGCCATCTTCCCGCACTTCGAAATTCTCCTTTTTCAGATCGTCCATGATTTGCCCGGTCTTTGTCTTCACCGTCGCGTCGATCAGCACCAGGTTGACGCCTACGCGGATGATGCTTTGCGCGGGATCCTGCGCCAGAACGGGAAGTTGAAACCCCATCGCGGCGAAAACCATGAGTAGGGATAGGCGCTGGAGGATGGGCCAAAATTCGGAGAATGGCATAGGTGCATAATACGACGGTCCGGCGACAGACGGGGATGTCTGCACTTGCTTGAAAATAAAAGGAGGAGGCGAGCCAGGTCGTCTCGCCTCCTCGTTCCCCTTTCGGGGAAGGTCCGGCCAGCCTGACGGAGGGCGGCTAGCCGGTCGTGTGTTGGCCTACTTATTAATCCCGGCGGTGCGAAAAAAGTTCCGGTGAAAACACAAAAAGTGACTAGAATCTGCGAGGAATTGCACCCCTGCCGGGGGCTGCTACCACCTTATGGCGCGAACCTCTAGCTTAAGCCCAGATAACATATTGCGTTTCCTGCAAGTTACGAGAGATGCCGCTTCCGCAAACGAGATTGCGGCGGCTTTGCATATTGGAAAGTCGGACCGGCGGCCCTTATTTAAACAGTTGGTTAAATTGAAGAAGCGTGGGGTGATTGAGGAGGTGCCGGGCGGGCGGTACCGACTCGCAAGCCGGAAGCGGGGGAAAGAGCACGGCGGGGAGGGCCAGGCGGAGGGTTCCCCGGGGAACGTTCGGAGGGAGACAGGGGCGGGGGCGCGACCGGAGGGTGCCGAGAATTCGCAGGCTGGGAGTCCAGTCTTGGTACGGGACGAAGTGCGCGGGCGGCTGGTGCTTCACCACGACGGCTATGGATTTGTGGTGCCGGATGTGCCGATACCGCAGCTGGATGGGGACGTGTTCATTCCGCCGAATGCGGTGGAAGACGCGATGCACGGGGATCATGTGCTGGTCCGGCTGCAGCGGGTGAGTGAATCACGTGGACGGGATTTTCGTGTGGCGGGAGCGCGCGGTGGGCAGCGGGCGGAAGGCCGGATCGTGCGCGTGCTTGGACGGGCGCATCCTTCCGTGGTTGGGCTGTTTCGGTATGGGCCGCGGGGAAATGTCGTGCTGCCTTACGACAACCGGATCCAGCACGAAATTGAGATTCCTCCGGGCGAGGAATTGACGGCGACCTTGCGGGAAAAGTTGGGATGGGGTGATTCAAAGGAGGGGGGAACACGCGGGAAACGGTTGCCGCAGTTGCCTGCATTGGATGGGGCCGTGGTGAATGTGGAGTTGGTGCGTTATCCGCGTGGGGGCGCGGCGCCTACCGGGCGGGTGATTGAGATTATTGGGCGGCCCGGTGATCTCGGTGTGGATATAGAGATCATTATTCGCAAGCACCATTTGCCACACGAGTTTTCTCGGGCGGTTTTGCAGGAAGCAGAACTGCGGGCTGCGGCGGTTACGGAAACGGAGCGTCAGGGGCGCGAGGATTTCCGGCATTTGCCAATCGTGACGATTGATGGGGAGACCGCGCGGGATTTTGACGATGCTGTTTTTGTCGAACGGCGGGCGGATGGCGGTTGGAATTTGCAGGTGCATATTGCCGATGTGGCGCACTACGTTCGAACCGGGACGGCCTTGGATCAAGAAGCGCGGTTGCGGGGAACATCGGTCTATTTTCCGGACCGAGCCGTGCCGATGCTGCCCGAGGCGCTTTCGAATGGTATGTGCTCGCTGAAGCCGCGCGAGGACCGGTTGGTAATGAGCGCGCTGATGGAGTTCGACGGGGTGGGGAAGATGCTGGCTTCGCGGATGGCGGCGGGGGTGATTCGCTCCGCGGAGCGGATGACTTATACAGATGTGAACAAGGTGCTCGAAGGCGACGGCGCGGCCAATATGTGTTATGCGGGGCTCGCGGCGCATTTTTGTGACATGAAAGAGTTGGCACTGCTTTTGAATGCGCGGCGAAACGAACAGGGCTCGATTGATTTTGATTTGCCGGAGCCGGTGATTGAGTTTGACGAGCAGCAGCGCATGACAAATATTGTGCGGAGCGAGCGGAACATCGCGCACCGGCTGATTGAGGAGTTCATGCTGGCGGCGAACCGGGCTGTGGCGAGTTATCTCTTGAAGCGCGGGATTGCAGCGCTGCACCGCGTACATGAGAAGCCGGATGCGAAGAAAGTGCTGGAATTCGAAGAGATGGCGCGGGCGTTTGGATATTCGCTGGGCGTGGCGGATTTGCATCAGCGGGAAGTGGCCGTGCGGCATGGCAAAGTGCCTGCGCCTGCCAAGGCGGGGCGGCCGGATTCCTATGGGCACGGGCGGGAACGCGGGATGAAGGTGGCACTACCGGGTTCGACGGAGTTGCGGATTACGCCACAGCATTACCAAAGGCTGTTGCGGAAATTGGCCGGCAAGCCGGAGGAGCGCATTGTTTCGTACTTGATGCTGCGGTCGCTGAAGCAAGCGCGTTACGCGGCGGATGCGCTGGGGCATTTTGCGCTGGGTTTTGACGAGTACACGCATTTTACTTCGCCCATTCGGCGGTATCCGGATTTGATTGTGCATCGCGTGCTGAAATGGGCATTGGAGCATCCGCAGGATGCAGTTCCCGCGGTGAGTCACGCTTCGCGCGGGGCGGAGGCAACGCTGTATTCGCAAACGCAACTGGAAGAAATGGCTTCGGAAACTTCGGAAGCGGAACGGCGGGCGAATGGGGCAGAGCGCGAGTTGATGGATTGGAAGACGGCGCAGTTCATGGAGTCGCATCTCGGCGAGGAGTATGAGGCGCTGATCATTTCGGTGCAGAAATTTGGATGTTTTGTTGAACTGTTTGAAGTGTTCGTAGAGGGATTGTTGCCGATCAATGCGCTCGAAGACGCTGCGGGGGCGCGCGTTGTGTTTCGCGAACGCGATCATGCCATGGTTGCGTTGTCCGGAGGCGAAGGCCGGCGCGGCGCGCCGAGAACAGGCCGTGGCCGCGGCACGAAACCCCAGGAGCTTGCCTGGCATCTCGGAGATAAAGTGCGGGTGCGCGCGGAACGCATCGATCCGATGCGCCGGCGCGTCGAGTTCGCCATCGCCGAAGTCGCATGAGATGAAGCGCAAGGTCGCTTTGTTCTTCTGCTATTCTTGCATGCGGCTGTATAGACTCGGACAGTCCGACTACCCGTAGGAGAGGATCAACCATCGTGAGTGCGACCACCGTTTCAGAGCACGGCGTGAAGCGTGTCTTTAATTTTAATGCGGGGCCGGGGGCTTTGCCGCTTCCTGTGCTGGAAAGGATTCGCGAAGAGTTGTTGGATTGGCGCGGGAGTGGGATGTCCGTGATGGAGATGAGCCACCGGTCGCCGGAATTCGAGAGCATCAATGCGGCAGCGGAAGCGGGTTTGCGAAAGCATCTCGCAATTCCGGATGACTACGCAGTGATTTTTCTGCAGGGCGGCGGGAGCATGCAATTCACTATGGCTCCGATGAATCTTTGCCTGCCGGGGAAGCCCGTGGATCTGATTCATACCGGCACTTGGACGGCGAAGGCCCTGGGGGAATTGAAGAAAGGCGTGCTGCATCACGTCGCGGCGTCCACGGAAGCGGAGAAATTCGCGCGCCTGCCGCGCAAGGACGAAATCAAATATTCGCCGGATGCTTCTTACGTGCACATGTGCACGAACAACACGATCGAGGGAACGCAGTGGAACGAGATGCCGGAGACGGGTGGGGTGCCGCTGGTGGCGGACATGTCTTCGGACATCGCTTCACGGCCGATCGATGTGAAGAAATTTGGGCTTATTTTTGCTGGGGCGCAGAAAAACCTCGGGCCGAGCGGCGTGACCGTGGTGATTGTCCGCAAGGATTTGGCCGAGCGTGCGGATAAAAATCTGCCAACCATTCTGCAATACCGGACTTTTATTAAGGAAAAGTCCCTCTATAACACGCCGCCGACGTTTGCGATCTATATCGTCGGATTGGTGATGGATTGGATTGAAGCGGAGGGCGGGATCGCCGGAATGGAAAAGCGCAACAATGCGAAGGCCAAATTGCTTTACGACACGCTGGAAGGCAGCGGTGGTTTTTATAGCTGCCCAGTCGATAAGGCTTCGCGATCGAAAATGAACGTGGTTTTTCGTGTGGCCGGCGGGAATGAGGAGATCGAGAAAGAGTTTGGAAAAGAGGCGGCTGCGGCCGGGTTGGTTGGGACGCCGGGGCATCGGTCCGTCGGCGGAATGCGCGTGTCGCTTTACAATGCAGTGGCGATAGGGGCGGTTGAGGCGCTCACCCGCTTTATGGGCGAGTTCCAGCGCAAGCGCGGATAGCAGGGACTTCCTTTCTGAGCGCGGTCCAGTTCTTCTCTACCATCACTTTTCCCCTTGTTCTTCGACAGGAGTAGCGGTAATGTCTCTTGTCGAAGTGACAGGGGAAGAATGAACGAATGGCGCAAAGACGAATTGAACTGCCCCAGGGGACGCTGGACCTTTTGATTCTTCGGACGCTGGCGCTTGAGCCGCAGCATGGGTGGGCTATTTCTGAACGGATGCAGCAGATTTCCAGCGACGTGCTGCTGGTCCAGCAGGGCTCGCTGTATCCGGCGCTGCACCGCCTGGAGCGGCGGGGTTGGATCAAGGCGAAATGGGGAACTTCGGAGAACAACCGGCGCGCGAAATATTACCAGCTGACGAAAACCGGGCGGAAGCAACTGGAACTTGAAAAGGATTCGTGGCACAAGCTCACGGCGGCTATCGCGCAAATCCTGGAGACCGCTTAGGAGGCCGGCATGTTCAGCGACCTGTTTTACCGCCTGCGCGCGTTCCTCCGGCGCGAAGCCATGGAGTCTGAAGCGGACGCCGAGTTGCGGTTTCACTTCGAACGGCAAGTCGAGAAGCACCTGAAAACTGGAATGACGCGTGAAGAAGCAGTGCGGCGCGCGAGGATCGAATTTGGCGGGCATGAGCAATTGAAGGAAGAAATTCGCGACGCGCGCGGCGTGAATCTGGTCGAGACGCTCTTTCAAGATATTCGCTACGGGTTGCGCATTCTGGCGCGCACGCCGGTCATCTCCTGCGTCGCGGTTCTTTCGCTGGCGCTTGGTATCGGTGCAAACACGGCGATCTTCAGCTTGATCGATACGGTGATGCTGCGCATGCTGCCGGTACAAAAACCCGAGGAGCTTACACAGGTTCGGATGCGTGATCCACGTTCGCCAAACGAGGAACCCGAAGGCACATTTACAAATCCCCTTTGGGAAGCGCTACGAGACCGCCAAGACTTTTATTCGGGCATTTTCGCTTGGAGCTGGGCGCAGTTCGACCTCTCGCAGGGCGGCGCGGTTCACGATGCAAAAGGGATGTTCACCAGCGGCGATTATTTTTCGACGCTTGGTATCCGTCCGGCCGCAGGCCGCTTACTTACGGCCGACGACGACAAGCGCGGGTGCCCGGCCGTGGCCGTATTGAGCTACGGATTTTGGCAGGAGCACTTTGGCGGAGCACCGAGCGCGGTAGGCGGCACGCTTTCCCTCGACAACCACACCTTCGGCGTCATTGGCGTGAGCGCCCCAGGATTCTTCGGCCTCGATGTGGGTAACAAGTTCGATGTGGCCATTCCCGTGTGTGCCGCTCAAATCTTCGATGGGCCAAGAACGCGGCTCGACCGGCGCTCCTGGTGGTGGTTGAACGTGGCAGGCCGCACTAAGCCGGGAGTTGGCGCGGAGGAATTGAAGACGCGGCTTGGCGTAGTCTCGCCGCAGATCTTTGCGGCGGCGCTGCCAGCGGACTGGGAGGCAAAGGACCAACAGGGTTTTCTCAGACGGACGTTCGAGCCTTCGCCGGTCGCAACGGGGACTTCTTATTTGCGCAAGCAGTTTAGGCAGCCTCTTCATGTTTTGATGGGCGTCGTGGGACTCGTACTGCTGATCGCGTGCGCCAATATTGCGAGTCTGATGCTGGCTCGCGCTTCCGCGCGGCACAGAGAAATAGCGGTGCGCAAGGCTTTGGGCGCCTCGCGTGCGCGGCTGATTCGGCAATTGCTTACGGAATGCGTGTTGCTCTCGACGGCAGGCGCGCTTCTTGGCTTTTTTTTTGCACGTTGGGGAAGTTCACTCCTCGTTCGTTACATCTCGACGGGCGACAACAAAGTGTTCCTTGACTTGTCGTTCGACTGGCGAGTGCTCAGCTTCACAGCGGGCATTGGCGTATTCACGGGACTCTTGTTCGGCGTGTTGCCGGCGTTTCGCTCCACGCGCGTGTCGCTGACGTCTGCCATGAAAGGCTCGCAGGCTGTAGACGCGGAGAGCCGCACGAAGTTTCGCCCGGGGAAATGGATCGTAGCGTCGCAGGTGGCGTTGTCGCTGGTCTTGCTGGTAGCTAGCGGGCTGTTTCTGCGCAGCTTGGTGAAGCTGGTCACGCTGGATGTTGGGTTCGACCGAAACAATGTGTTGATCGTGCGCGCCAATTTGCACAACGCAAAAGTGCCGCCTGAGCAGCAGCCTGCAATGTTCGATGAAATCGAGAGCCGGCTGCATGCGCTCCCGGGCGTAGTTTCTGCAAGCCGTTCCGTGATGACGCCCGTCAGCAATTATATTTGGAACAACTTTCTTGACGTGGATACTCCGAATGCGCCGACGGGCGACGCAGCGCTGGCGTTCTTCAACTTCATTTCGCCTCGATACCTGGAGACCGTTCGCACTCCGCTGCTAGCCGGCCGGAATTTCAACGATGGGGACAGCAAGACGGCTCAGCGCGTCGCTGTAGTGAACGAAACACTCGCGCGAAGATTTTTCCCGAACGGTGACGCGCTAGGAAAATATTTCCGTGTTCACCCGGATCCGGGCAAGCCTGCTCTGCCGATTCAAATCGTTGGACTTGCGAAAGACGCCAAGTACGCATCGCTGCGCGAAGAGGCACACGCGACCGCGTACTTCCCGATCGCGCAAATGCCGGAGGATGCGGAAGAGCAGGTGTTCGAATTGCGCACGTCCGCGCGGCCCTCGGCGCTGATTTCGTCCGTGCAGGAAGCGGTTGCCGGCGTTAGCAAAGCGGTTCCCCTTGAATTTCATACGCTCGCAGAACAGGTCGACGATTCGCTGGTGCAAGAGCGGTTGCTCGCGACACTGTCCACGTTTTTCGGAGGGCTTGCTCTGGTGCTGGCGATGATCGGCCTGTACGGCGCGCTGAGTTATTTGGTCTCCCAGCGCCAGCCGGAATTCGGGATTCGCATGGCGCTGGGAGCCCCGCGAGGATCGATATTACGGCTCGTGATGCGCGACGTGGCCGTGGTGCTTGCCGGCGGGCTGGCGGCGGGAACCTGCCTCGCCATGGCAACCGTGGGCGTGCTGCAAAAAATGCTCTTTGGGCTTGCGCCGCATGACACGTTCACATTTGTGGCAGCGACGAGCGTGCTTGCTGCGGTCGCGATACTCGCAGGATACTTGCCTGCTCGGCGTGCCATGCGGATCGATCCGATGGCGGCGCTGCGCTACGAATAATCCGAGCTGAAATAAAAGCGCGCAGGAAATGCCTTGGCGGGCGCCTCCTGCGCGCTTCCTTTTTAGGCTGCTGCGGCTAGGATTACGCCAGATCGAAGAGCAGGACTTCGGCGTTGTCGACGCCCGTCAGTTCGACGGATTTTTCTTTCGAGATGGCCGCGCCGTCGCCTTCTTCGAGCTTCTCGCCGTTCAGCGTGACGCTGCCGCGCGCCACTTGGATATAGGCGTGGCGGTCAGGCTTCAGTTCATGCTTTACGGCTTCGCCTTTGCCGAGAAGCGTGGCATACAGTTCATTGTCCTGGCGGATTTTTACCGAGCCATCGCGCCCGTCCGGCGAAGCGACGAGTCGCAGCTTCCCGCGTTTCTCCTCTTCGCTGAAAGTCTTCTGGCCGTAGACGGGCTTCAGGCCCTTTTCTTGCGGAAACATCCAAATTTGCAGCAGGTGCACGGGTTCCTTGTCTGACGCGTTGAACTCGCTGTGTGTCACGCCGGACCCCGCGCTCATGTATTGCACATCGCCTGGACGAATAACGGAGCCCGTGCCCATGCTGTCGCGATGTTCGAGCGCACCTTCGAGCACGTAGGTGAAGATTTCCATGTCGCGGTGCGGGTGCGTGGGAAAGCCCTCGCCTGCGGCGACACGGTCGTCATTCAGGACTCGGAGCGTGCGGAACTGCACGTGCTTCGGGTCATAGTAATCTGCAAACGAAAATGAGAAATAGGTATCCAGCCAGCCGTGGTTGAAATGGCCGCGTTCGTGGCTTTTGCGGATGTTGATCATGGTCCACCTCCCGGTTTGACAGAGACATAATACTCGTTATAACGACTATTGTCAAGAGGTGTATTCTAGCGAGGGTCTTCGCTCTCGGCGCAGGGCCGAGAGCTCATGTATCTCACAGATTCAATTGCACTTAGACCCCGTTGAATCGGGCATGGGATGCGCCGATGACTGGGTTGCTCCAGCTTTAGGGCTGACGTCGCAGGTGCTTATTCGATGGGAGGAATTATCGCGGCGTCAGCGCGGCCCCGGATTCCAATTCCGCACCATTGGGAATAACCGAAGACAAGGTCCGGCTGGGCCAAACAATTTCCAGCGAGGTTTCGTGTTTCACAAGCATTTTGGAACGTCGATTGACGTGTACTTCCATGGTGTTGCTGCCGTCGGGGCGAAGTTCGGAATTATTTTCTTTGTGCACCACGACTTCTTTATCGCCGTGGTAAAGAATCACTCGGAGAAAATGATCTCCCGTTGCAATCGGGCAGCTGAATCGCAAAGTGTCGCCTCGGTGCGCCGCTTCCAGAGCTGTCTTAAGAATGAGGTCGTCATCGGAATAGACTGCCAGAGTGTCGTCGACCACATCGGAGACAACGTCAACACGCAAAGAAGTCTGTTGCGCCGCTGCGATGGCCGGAGCCTTCGAGCCCGATCCACCATCGCCCCCCGTAGCGGAATTTCCCGCTGGAATAGCTTTTGGTGCCGATGTTTTCTGGGCGCTTCGCGCGGGGTTCCCCGTCGAATGCGACACGCTCCGGGGCGGAGCGGAAGGTTTGGCGGGTTCCTGGTCCGGAAAATTGTCCGCGCCTTGTTGTGAAGGGTTAGCCCCTGGGACGGAACCGTTTGCGGAGTTCAGCGGACGGGACGTGTTCAGCGCTGGCGAATCAGCAGGAATCGCGGAAGCGCTGGCAATCGAGGTAGCCTCGGCGTTCGCAGCCGCCATCGAAGAGGAGTGGCGGCGCAGCGAACGCGTGAGGGGTACAAGCGAAATTAGAAAGATGGCAGCAGCGGCACTGGCAACCCAAACGTCGCGGCGGCGCACTGGACGATTCCACCAGAACGTTTCCCGGCTCCTGGCTGTTTTTTCGGATGGGCGCAGAGAAAGCCAGTGCAGCACGGCCACCGCTGCCTCCGATGTGGCCCCCATCGCCATTTTGATTTTGGTCTCGGGTGAGTCCAAGGGCACAGCTCCCGAAGCTGGTGACGGCTGCAAATCATTCGAATTCGCGCGCGCCAGTGGATAAAGAGAAGCCGCCAGGTCTTGAGCCGTTGCAAAACGTGCGGCAGGATCTTTTGCCAGACAGCGCATCACAATTCGGTCGAATTCCGGCGGCAACGCGGGGTTGCGGCGAGACGGCGGCACAGGTGCCGCGGAAATGATTTGGGCGCAGACCGCTTCGAGGGAGTTGCCGTCGAACGGACGGAGCCCCGTGGCCATCTGATAGAGGATTATTCCCAGGGAAAAGAGGTCAGAGCGCGCGTCCTGAGGCTCGTCTAGGATCTGTTCGGGTGCCAGATAAGCAGGAGTGCCCCTGAGATCGCCTGAATGCGAGATGTGCGTAGCGTAGCGCGCAACGCCGAAGTCTCCCAGCTTCACGTGACCATCTTTGGTGACCAGAATATTGGCCGGTTTCACATCTCCATGAATGATTTCGGCGGCATGAGCCTGGGCTAGCGCCGAGGCAAGATCCCCTCCCCACGCCGCAGCTTTTTTTAGCGGGAGCGGGGCGGACTCCAGGACCTTCTCCAGGGTTTCCCCCTCGACATATTCCATGATCAAGCAAGGCAATCCCGTCGCATCGGTTCCCACGTCGTAAAGCCCGACGATAAAGGGATGGGCCAGGCGGCCGACAATTTGGGCCTCGCGGATGAATTGTTCTTCGAGGTGCCGCGAGCCAAAACCGTTCAGGAAAGTCTTCTGGGCCACCGTGCGGCCTATCACAGTATCGCGAACCTTCTCGACGCGGCTGGTAGCCCCGGTCCCTAAGGTTTCGATGACTTCATAGCGGTCTGTTTGAATAGGCATCTGGCCACGTTTTTACGAGCGTATCCCCACGTCCATTTTCGGGCTGAGGCCTGTTGGAGGGAATGGCCCAGAAGTACTGCTGAAAAGAACCCAGCGTACTGCGATCATGCGAGCACACAAAATGCATAGTGGGAACTGGGGTATCGCAAGCCTGCTGGTCCCATTCCCGGCGGAGCGCCTTTGGTGTAGAGTGGGGAAGTAACAGCCACTTGCCGTCTTCTGAGGATCGCTCTATGGAATCCGCGCCGTCCGCAACGCAAACGAGAAAGCCCGATGATGCCGCCGCACCCCGCGAAACGCTGACCATCACCGACAATCGCACCGGAAAGTCATACGAAATTCCCATAAAAAATGATGCCATTCGGGCGATGGACCTGCGCCAGATCAAGGTAGACCCTGCTGAATTCGGCATGTTGAGTTACGACCCGGCGTATAACAACACAGCGTCCTGCATCAGCAAAATCACGTACATTGACGGCGACGCGGGCATCCTGCGCTACCGCGGCTATCCCATCGAAGAGCTCGCGGAAAAAAGCACCTATCTCGAGACCGCGTATCTGCTGCTACACGGCGAACTGCCTACCGAATCGCAGCTCAAGGAATGGACATACAACGTCTCGCACCACACGTTCATCCACGAGAGTATCAAGAAGTTTTTGGATGGCTTTCACTACGACGCGCACCCCATGGGGATGATGATCTCCACCATCGCGGCGCTTTCGACTTTTTATCACGACTCCAGGGACATCTTTAATGCGGAGTCGCGCCGGAAACAGACCTACCGGCTGGTCGGCAAGATGCCCACGATTGCAGCGTTCTCTTACCGTCACACTCTGGGCATGCCGTTTGTTTATCCGGACAACGAGCTGAGCTATCCAGGCAATTTCCTGAACATGTTGTTCCGCACAACGGAAGCGAAGTACCGCCCTAATCCCACTCTGGAACATGCGCTGGATGTGCTTTTCATCCTGCATGCGGATCACGAGCAGAACTGCTCCGCGAACACGATTCGCGGCGTCGGCAGTTCGCACGTGGACCCCTACTCAGCGACGGCGGCGGCCATCGCCGCGCTCTATGGCCCTCTGCATGGGGGCGCGAACGAAGAAGTGCTGCACATGCTGCTCGAAATCGGCTCGGTGCAGAAAGTTCCGGATTTCATCAAGCGCGTTAAGGCCGGCGAAACCAAACTGATGGGATTCGGCCACCGCATTTACAAGCACTACGACCCGCGCGCCCGCATCATCAAGCGCGTGGCCTACGAAGTTTTCGAATTGATGGGCAAGAATCCGCTGCTGGAAATCGCTCTAGAGTGCGAGCGTATCGCTCTCGAAGACGAATATTTCATCAAGCGGAAACTCTATCCTAACGTGGACTTTTACACCGGCTTGATTTACCAGTCCATGGGCTTCCCGATTTCCATGTTCCCGGTGCTGTTTGCGATTCCTCGCACTTCCGGCTGGATTGCGCAATGGCAAGAGATGCTCCTGGACCCCGAGCAAAAAATTGCCCGTCCCCGTCAAATCTATCTCGGCCATGACACACGCCAGTACGTTCCCATGGACCAGCGGAGTTGACAGCGAACCTTATTCAAAACCGATAAGGGACTCGTAAATAGACAGATAGCCTGCCGTATCAGAGGGAAGTAACTCGTGGGCGTGTTGGTACTCGACGTGCTCCAATAGCCCGGTATAGTTGGTAGAAAGAGGCATCATGGCAGAGACACAAATTCCAAATACGCCTGCGAATCCGGCAGTCCGCCGACGCAGCCAGCGCGTGCTCATGCAGGTCTCCGTCCGTATACGTGGGACGGACGCGCAAGGTAATCCGTTCGAGGAAGAAACGGAGACTCTGGCCATCAACGCGCACGGCGCACTCGTCCTGACCAACGCACGTGTAACCAGCGGCAGCAAAGTGATGCTTCAGAACAAGCGCACGCAAGAGGAGCAGGAATGCCATGTGGTCTTCCTGGGCCCTGTACGAGCGGGCAAATCGGAGATTGGCCTCGAATTTTCCGAAGCGCGCCCTGCGTTCTGGCGCGTGGCGTTTCCTCCCGAAGACTGGTCGTCAAGACATCCGGACGCTCGCCCGCTTTCCGTGACTCGGCCGACGAAATAGCTCAATCTCTGGTTCCTGCCTCTCTCCCCTTCGCCGCAGACGACGCGGGAGTGGCTCGCTTACACCAATCCATTCTGGAAAGTGGAAGCTGGCCTCCTGCCATAACGATGCACGTTCGCATCGCTGCGGGCGTAACATCAGGAGCGCGGTGGCTTTCGCGGAAGCGAACCTCTTCATATCAGGGAGAAACCGCGGTTCATGAAAAATGCGTGGCGAAGGGCTGCGACGTCTCTTTTGCTCATAGTGATCGTCGCGTTGGGAGTGCGGCTGGCGTTTGCATGGAGCCAGGTGAGGCAAATTCCGCCGCAGGCCTTGAGCGTCGTTCCGTTTCAAACAGAAACAGGGCACATCGCGTACTCGATTGCCAGCGGAAAAGGCTATTCCTCTCCCTTTCAGAGGGATAGTGGCCCGACAGCATGGCTGGCACCGGTTTATCCTTATCTGCTCGCGGGAATTTTCAAATCGTTTGGGATTTATACGCTACGTTCTTTTTTTGCCGCGCTTGCACTGAATGTTTTCTTCTCTGCCGGCACGTGCGTGCCAATTTTTTACGCTGGCAAACGCACTGCCGGCCTTGCCGTCGCCAGCGTGGCCGCGTGGTTGTGGGCTTTATTTCCGAACGCGGTCATCATCCCGTTCGAATGGATTTGGGACACTTCGCTGTCCGCGCTGCTCGTGGCCGCCATACTCTGGGCGACCTTGGAACTTGCGGAGTCGCGGCGCCCGCTCGACTGGTGCCTATACGGACTCTTATGGGGCTTCGCTGCGTTGACAAATCCCGCAGTCGGTATTCTTTTCCCATTTCTGCTGGGCTGGGTTGCCTATCGCATTCGCGGCTACATTCCCGCAAGAAGGTGGCTCGCCAGACCTGCGCTGGCCACTGCTCTAGCAGTTCTTTGCTGCGTCCCGTGGACCATCCGCAATTACCGCGTCTTTCACAAGTTCATACCGCTACGTTCAAATTTCGCATTCGAGCTGTACATCGGCAACAACGAAAACTATGACGAGCAACACCAGGGACGCCCAGGCGCGGTCACACAGGACCGCGAGATACTACGCTACCTGCGGATGGGTGAACGTGCGTTCATGGAGGAAGAAAAACGAAAGGCCATTGCGTTTATCGTTTCGAATCCGCGGACTGAACTTTGGCTCATCTCGCAACGATTCTTGGACTTCTGGACGGGCACGGCCGCTCCTCTGACAGCTTTTCGACAGGCGGACTCGCACTGGCTCCGTTTAATACTCCTGTGCAATGACGCGGCACCGCTAGGCGCGCTGTTCGGCATCATCGTTCTTCTCGCCGAGAAAAACCGTTATGCATTCCCGGTGATCGTGTTCCCGGTGGCTTTCCCGCTGGTGTACTACCTCACGCACACGTCGTTGCGCTACCGCCATCCGCTCGATCCAGTCGTGCTGCTTCTCTCAGCGATTGGGCTAAATGGCTTGTGGCACTGGCTCTCGGCGAAGATTCGCAAAAAGGCTTCCGTCGGAGATCCGCCGCAGGTAAGTCGGCTGCCTAATACAGATGAAAATAGCCGTCATGCTGGCCGAGGCGGACGGAAACACCAAAAAGCGAGGAGAGCTTTTCCGCCGTAAGAATTCCCTGTTTGGTTCCATCGGCCAGAATGCGGCCTTCTCGCAGCATCACCACACGCTCAATCTCCGGAATAATTTCCGCAACATGGTGCGTGACGAGCAAAATACCGAGGCCACCTTGCGCCAGTTGCCGCATGGTATCGCGAAGCTGGAGTTGCGCGGCAATGTCCAACGCATTGCTGGGCTCATCGAAGAGCAGCGTCTGCGGATCATGCACCAAGGCTCGCGCAATCAAAGTCCGCTTGGCTTCCCCGGAAGACATTTCTGAGACAGCCCGATCGGCAAGATGCGCGACTCCAAGTCGCGCGAGCGTTGCGGTGGCGCGTGCAAGATGTTCCGGATCGGGATGATGGTGCGGGAAGATGCGCGTGCTGCTGAAAAATCCGGAGAGCACCACGTCGCGCCCGGTCGCGTCCGTAGTACAGGAAGCCAGCAAATCAGGAGACACGATCCCCAGGAGCGAGCGCAGCTCAAAAATATTCCACCGCTCGCGGCCAAGAATCGAAATGTATGAACCATCGCCGGCCAGCGGATAACACTCCCGTGTAATGGTCTTGATCAGCGTGGATTTCCCGCAGCCATTGGGCCCCAGGATGCAAACGTGCTCTCCAGCCTCAATGCGCAGCGAAACTCCATCAAGCGCCGGCCGCGTTGCGGAATCTCCGCGGATGACAGTGACTTCTTTCAGCTCGAGGAGCGGTGGGATCGAAGCCGTCAAGGTTTTAGGCAATATGCGAGCTATTTTAACTCAAGAGGAAAAATAAAAAGGAGGCGAAAACCGCGGGGTCCTCGCCTCCCGGGGTGGGGTGGGGTATTACAGGACAATACCTTGGGCAGCCTCTGCAGCCTGCCCTGCCAGGCAGGTCTGCGGCCTCACTCGCGCTCGAATTGCAGCAAGGGACTCACCACCAAAGGGCTTGTCTTTTGCTGGGTTTTTAACACCGCGCCACGTGCGTGTCAACGGCAAAAGCAGAAGCCGCCTTCGAAGCAGCCTGTCCCTAACCTTTATTCCGCAGAAGCCGGGGGCTTCGCCTGATCCAGAATCTCACGAACCATTCGGCCGAGGGTCGAGGGGCTATACGGCTTCTGCAAGTAGCGCGCCGAATACGCGGCGGTCTCGGCACGCTTGGATTCCTGTGAATAGCCGCTCGTAAAAAGAATTGGCAGGTTCTCGATATTCGCGCCAAGCTTCGCTGCTGTTTCCGGCCCGTTCAGCTTCGGCATGACCAGATCGAGGATGGCCAGGGCGGGCTTGTCACTTTCGCAAAGCTTCAGCGCTTCTTCCCTGTCCACCGCCGACAGGACCCGATAGCCTCGTGGAACGAGCGCCTGCCTAGCCATTTCGCGGATGGAGTCGTGGTCCTCCGCCAGAAGAATCGTCTCTGAGCCGCGTACCTCCGCCATGGATTGCGCTCGTACCGGCGTGCGGGAGCTTTCAGGCTTCGCTGACGGAGCGATGGGCAAGTACACCCGAAAGAGGCTGCCCTGTCCGGGCTCGCTGTAAACGTGAATGAAGCCGCCGTGCTGCTTGACCATTCCATAGGTCGTAGCCAAGCCCATCCCGCCGTTTTTGCCCATTTCCTTGGTCGAATAGAACGGCTCGAAAATATGTTCGCGCATCCCAGCCTGCTTCAGGCAGGGGTCACCGTGGCGCGGTGCCCAAAACCGTCCGCACGGGATTGAAAATGTCCTCGATTTTCTCCGCTAGCACGAAATCGTAGTCGCTGATCCCTTGAACGCTGTGCGAGGTCAGGTCAATCACGACCTTGTTCCATACGTTGAACCACTCCGGATGATGATTCATCGCTTCGGCGACCAGGGCCACGCGCGTCATGTTGCCGAAAGCCGAGACGAAATCTTTGCAGATGTACTCCTGATGTAATTTCCCGTTAACGGCTTTCCAGCCAGGCAATTTTGAAAGCAGAGTGTGCACTTCGGTGTCCGTCAGTTTCCTTGCAGGCATGGCTTGGTCCTCCAGAACAGGGTCCGGGCGGCGCATCCATTATGAGCCGCGCGACTCGCATCGGCAACTTAGCTCTATCGGAGTGCGGGATCCTTCCTTCGGTTTTGAAAACCACTGCCGACCGGCAAGAGCTTCCGCTTCCGACCAGCTGAACTTAACAAAATGCAACAGTACCGCACGCGTTCCCCGTTGAATGCATTCATGAATTCCATTAACGTAGAGGTTTCTTTTTAGACCAAAATGCGCGTTGTAGGTGGCACGGCGAAAATCGACGGGGGAAATCGTGAAGAAGAAGATTCGTATAATCCAGTACGGCGTTGGCCCTATTGGCGCGTCCATCGCGCGTCTGATGCGTGAAAAACAAGCCATTGAAATCATCGGCGCTATTGATACTGACTCTGCCAAGGTCGGCCGCGACCTTGGCGAAGTGACGGGCGCGACCGACGCTCCCTGGGGGGTCAAAGTTTCCGGCGACGCAAAGGAAGTCCTCGAGCAGGCCGCCGACGTCGTGATTCACTCGACCTCCTCCTCCTTGCCCAAGGTGATGGACCAGTTGCTCGCTTGTCTCGAAGCCGAGTCTTGTATTGTTTCCACCTGCGAAGAGCTCTCCTATCCGCTCCGCACTTATCCGGACCTCTCTGCGCAACTGGATAAGGCCGCGAAAGATTGGGGCGTCGCCCTGGTCGGCACGGGCGTCAACCCTGGCTTCGTGATGGACAAGCTAGTCATCACTCTCGCCGCGGTTTCCCAGCGCATCGAACACGCGAAAGCCGTGCGCATCGTGGATGGCGGCAAGCGCCGCCTGCCGCTGCAGAAAAAAATCGGGGCAGGCATGTCGGAAGAGGAATTCCGCGCGCAAGTAAAAGCGGGGGTCATCAAACATGTCGGTTTACCGGAGTCTGTGGCGATGGTCGCCGACAGCCTGAACCTGCAAGTAGACGAAATCACCGAAACGATTGAGCCTAAAATCGCCATCGAGCGCGTCCAAACCGAATATTTGACGGTTGAACCAGGGCAGGCCGCAGGCGTTCACCAAATTGCCCGGGGCATGAGTGCCGGAAAGGAACTCATCTATCTCGAACTGCAAATGTACGTCGGCGCGAAAGAGCCCGCAGACACAATCACTCTCAAAGGCCACCCAAACATCAGCCTGGTCATTCCCGGCGGGACCCATGGTGACGTTGCCACCGCGTCTGTCGTCGTCAACTCCATCCCGGTAATCCTGGACGCTCCGGCAGGCCTGCGCACCGCCCGCGATCTGCCCATCGGCTTCTTCTCTCCAAACGCGAAACCCTGACCACACGCCTGAGAGGCGCCATGAAGAAACTTGTCCTTCTCCTCGTTTTGGCTATCTTGGGCACATCCTGCGTCGCCTTGCCCGCCCCACAATCTACCCCCGCCTTAGAATCTCCCAATGACCTGGAACTCGCGCGGTGGCAGCAGGAAGCGCAAAACGTCACCATCACTCGCGACGACTGGGGCATCGCTCACGTTTACGGCAAAACCGATTCCGACGCCGTCTTCGGAATGATTTACGCGCAGGCCGAAGACGACTTCAATCGCGTGGAAACAAACTACATGAACTCCATGGGTCGCCTCGCTGAGGTAGAAGGCGAATCGAAAATTTATCAAGACCTGCGGATGAAGCTTTTTATCGATCCCGACGTAACGAAAATCCAATACGAAAAAAGTCCGGAGTGGCTGAAAAAACTGATGCAGGCCTGGGCGGACGGCCTGAATTTCTACCTCCTGAAGCATCCGGAAGTAACACCGCGCCTCATTAAGAGATTCGAACCGTGGATGGTGCTGACGTTCACCGAAGGCAGCATCGGCGGCGACATCGAGCGCGTAAATCTGAGCCAGCTCGAAGCCTTCTACGGAAAAGTCCCGCTCGGCGAAACACACGCGGCTTTCTCGGACGATGACGAAGACGAAGAACCGCGCGGCTCCAACGGCATTGCCATCGCGCCTTCGAACACCAAGGACCATCACGCCCTGCTGCTGATCAATCCGCACACATCCTTTTTCTTCCGCTCTGAGTTGCACGTGGCGAGCACGGCGCAGCTCAACGCCTACGGGGCGGTCACCTGGGGCCAATTTTTCATCTACCAGGGCTTCAATGAACACGCGGGTTGGATGCACACCTCCAGCGGCGTGAACGCCGTTAGCTTCTACCTCGAAACCATCGAGAAAAAAGACGGCAAGCTTTTCTACAAATACGGCAAGGAAGACCGGCCCGTCGAATCAAAGGAAATCATCGTGCCGTACAGGACGGAGGACGGCATGGTCGAAAAGAGGTTCACTGTTTACCGCACGCATCACGGCCCCATTGTGCGCGAAGAGGACGGCAAATGGGTGAGTATTCGACTGATGCAGGATCCTGTGCACGCACTGATGCAGTCCTACACTCGTACCCTCTCTCCCGGCTATTCCGGGTTCCTTGGATCCATGCAATTTCACACGAACTCCTCCAACAACACCATTTTTGCGGATCAGGACGGCGACATCGCCTATTTTCACGGGAACTTTATTCCCCGCAGAGACTCCAACTTCGATTGGACCAAGCCGGTGGACGGCAGTAATCCAGCTACGGAATGGCACGACCTTCTTTCGGTGGACGAAACGCCGCACCTGCTGAATCCCAAAAGCGGCTGGCTTTACAATTCCAATAACTGGCCGTGGTCCGCAGCCGGTCCGAGTAGCCCCAAGAAAGAAGACTACCCCGCTTATGTTGAGACAGGCGGCGAAACGGCGCGCGGCCTCCACGCCATCCGCGTCCTGCAGGATAAAAAAGATTTCACTGTCGACTCGCTCATCGCTGCGGCTTACGATCGTTATCTGACGTGGTTTGAAAAACCCATCCCCTGCCTCGTCAAGGCTTGGGATGCCGCGCCATCGGGTGATGCTCAGAAAGCGAAACTCGCGGAACAAATCTCTCTGTTGCGAGATTGGGATTTACGCTGGGGCGCGAAATCCGTCCCGACCTCGCTCGCGGTCTTCTGGGGTGAGGACGTTCAGAAGCAGGTTGGCCCTGACGCCAGAAAAGCCGGCATCTACATGAGCGACTACATTTGCACAAAAGCCTCGCCAGCTCTTCTCCTTCAATCTCTCTCAAGTGCGTCCGACAAACTCGCTGCCGATTTCGGTACTTGGAAAACACCGTGGGGCGACATCAATCGCTTTCAACGCCTCACCGGCGACATCGTCCAGCCATTTAACGACGTGTCCCCCAGCATTCCCGTAGCGTTCACTTCGGCCGTCTGGGGCTCGCTCGCCTCTTTCGGCGCCCACGCCTATCCCGGCACAAAAAAGTGGTATGGCACAAGCGGCAACAGCTTCGTTGCGGTAGTCGAATTCGGCGACAAAGTCCGCGCAAGAGCCGTCACAGCCGGCGGCGAAAGCGGCAATCCATCCTCGCCACACTTCAACGATGAAGCGCAACGCTACAGCACAGGCGACTTGCGCGAAGTTTATTTCTACCGCGAACAACTCAAGGGCCACACGCAACGCGAATATCACCCGGGAAATTGAAGCGCTCGTTCTTCCGCACGCAAAGATCACAGGAACGGCCGAACAATCCCGAACGGCAAACCAGCCTCGCGAAGAATTGCTTGACAGCTTCCCTATTCGCCCCTATATCTAGTCTGGACAAGGGAACAACAGCATGGCCAGCAACGAAATCCCGCAGCTCCTGCCCGGCACACTTTTTATGTTGATCCTGCAAGCGCTCGCGCGTGGCCCTTTGCACGGCTACGCCATCGCTCGGCGCATCAAGAATGCTTCAGATCATGGCCTAGAGATCGAGGACGGTTCGCTCTACCCGGCCCTGAACCGCATGCTCGTGAAAGGCTGGCTCAAAGCCGAATGGGGAACTTCTGAAAACAATCGCAAAGCGAGGTTCTACCGCCTGACCGCCGAAGGCCGAAAGCAACTGCACACAGAAGCCGAGGAATTTAACAAGCTGGTGAAAAGCATCCAGCTTGTGATGCGCACGGTGTAAGGAGGCCCGCCATGTCCACATTCCGCGAATGGATCAACCGGCTTCTTTACTTGGGGCGACACCACCGTTTCACGGGCGAAATGAGCGACGAAGTCAGGTTTCACATCGAAGCGCGTGCAGCAGAGCTTCAGGAAAGCGGCATTTCAAAAGAAGAGGCCGAAGCACGCGCGCGGCGGGAGTTCGGCTCCACGCAATTAGCGCTCGAAGATTCCCGCGCGGCCTGGCAATTCCGGTGGCTGGAAGATCTGATCACGGATCTACGCGTAGGCTTTCGCATGTTGTGGCGCAGCCCGGGATTTTCCGCGCTTGCAATCCTATGCCTCACACTCGGAATCGGCGCGAATGCGGCCGTGTTCAGCTGGGTCGAGGGAATCCTGTTCCGTCCCTACCCCGCGGTAGTTCACCAGGAGCGCCTTATGGCGCTGACAGGAACCGCCCGCGGCGAAAGCGGCCCGACCGGACTTTCCTGGCCCGACTACCTCGATCTGAAGAAAAATGCCACGTTGTTCGACGCTTTCTTCGTATCACAAATCATGGGAACCACGCTCAGCATCGGCGATCGCGCCGAGCGCGCCATAGGGAGCATCGTCTCCTCAAATTATTTCGACGCCCTTGGAGTTCATCCAGTTCTCGGCCGCGGATTCGAAGCGGGCGAAGACACCGGACGCAACGCACATCCCGTCACCGTCATCAGCTACCAGCTCTGGCAAGGACGTTTCAAAGGCGATCCTGCTATCGTGGGCAAAACGCAGCGCTTCAATGGTGTCGTTCACACCATTATCGGCGTGGCCCCGGAGGGATTTTACGGAACGTTCGTAGGCTGGGCCATGCAGTTCTGGGTGCCTGCCTCTATGGAAGACACCTTCGAAGCGGGCGGATACAAGTTGGAGGACCGCGGCTCTCGATGGATGGAAGCGTACGTGCGTCTCAAGCCGGGAGTTAGCCAGCGGCAAGCCCAGGCGGAACTTTCCGCAATCGCAAGGCGGCTCGAAATCGATTTCCCCGCGACAAACCGGGGTCGCAGTGCCAAGCTTTGGCCCCTCTGGCAAACACCCTTCAATAACGCCAACACGCTGCTGCCCACTTTGGGAATTATGCTCGCTGTCGTCGTGTTCGTGCTTCTCATAGCGTGCGCCAACGTGGGGAATCTTCTCCTGGTGAGGTCCTTCGCGCGTCGGCATGAGATAACCGTGCGAGCAGCTGTGGGAGCCGGCCGCGGCAGATTGTTGAAGCAGCTTCTAACGGAGGGTCTGATTTTATCCGCGCTGGGCGCGGCCGGCGGGCTCCTTGCGGCACACTGGTCCCGTCACGCGCTCGTTCTCCTCTTTCCGGCGCGTGGTGGAGTTTCCATGTATCTCCCGGGCGATCTCGATTGGCGCGTTCTGGGGCTAAGCGCCGGCGTTTGCATAATCACTACTCTTCTTCTTGGCCTCGTTCCCGCGATGCAAGCCAGCAAAATCGATCTGGCTGCCGCTCTCAAATCAGAAATGGGGGGTGTTGTTGGCGGACACGGAAAATCCTGGATACGCTCTAGCCTAGTGGTCGCACAGGTCTCGTTAAGTTTTGTGCTCCTGGTCGGAGCCGGACTCCTGATCCAAAGCCTGCAAAAAATCCGAAGCGGCCATCCCGGATTTTCCACCCACGGTGTCGTCGCCACCTCAATTGACCTTGTCGGCGCGGGCTACGACGAGCCGCGCGCGCGCGATTTCGATGATGAACTCATGCTTCGCGTGCGAGCGCTGCCCGGAGTGGAGTCAGCCACGCTCTCACGAATGTCTCCGCTTGGCTTTCGCTCCTATTCATCCAGCCCCATTGCTCTCGATGGCTATCAAACCCCGCCGGAAGAACAACCAACCGTGCAATACAACGAAGTAGGCCCCGATTATTTCGCGACCCTCGGTATTCCGCTTGTGACGGGCCGCGATTTCACGCCCGCGGACGATGAAAAAGGCGCGCTAGTAGCCGTGGTGAATGAAACGATGGCGGCCCAATTCTGGAAAGGTAAGAGTCCTCTCGGCCAACGGTTGCAAGTAAAGGGCCGCTGGATGCAGGTAGTGGGCGTCGCGAGGGACTCGAAGTATTCCAGCATTAGAGAGCTCCCCAAGCCATTTTTTTACGTCCCACTGCGGCAGAATTTCGCCATACTCCCTTGCCTGACCATCCGAACTTTGCTCGCGACCGAAACCATCGCTCCCGTGTTGGCGCGCGAAGTCCACGCTCTGGACGGCAATCTGGCACCTTACGAAGTAATTTCTATGCAGGAACAAGTGGATCGTTCCACCGCTTCTCAACAAGTAGCGGTCACTTTGCTTGGCGTTCTGGGAGCATTGGCCTTGGCTCTCGCAGCCATCGGATTGTACGGCGTGATGTCCTATGCCGTTTCGCAGAGCACGCGCGAGCTGGGGCTGCGGATGGCGCTCGGCGCAGGTTCCTCGGATCTCTTGCGGCTCGTGATGAAGGACGGGCTCGTTATGACAGCCACAGGCGTAGTGGTCGGAGCATTAGCCGCGCTGGGATTGACTCGCTTACTCGGCGACATGCTCTACAAGGTCAGTCCGCGTGACCCACTGGCCTTTGGTTCGGCACTTCTCGTGATGCTCATCGCCGCCTCAGTAGCATGCTTCTTGCCCGCTTGGCGCGCAGCGCGGACCGATCCGATGCGGGCTCTGCGAAACGAGTGATCCTCGCGCGGGCTTTCCGCTGCCATGAGCTATTTCGCCGGCGTACTTTCTTCCAATTTTACGTTCGAAAAAACAGCCGTCTCCAGTGTGGTCGCGACGTGAGAGCAAACTCCCAAACCGATGTAGACCGGTTCCTTAAGCGACACATACTCCACCGGCCCGGCGGCTTTCCACTCTTCCCCAGGCTTCCCAAAGTACATCGTAAAGCTGTTGCCCTTCCTCACCAGGCGCAAACGCGATGGCCCATCCTCGGCAGCCACGACTTGATAGGTCTGCTCGTTGGCCGCCCCGCGAAATTGCAAAGAAGTGAGCCCGTTCCCATGCGAAACCGCATCCGCGTAAGAGGACCCAGGATCGAGGTTCTGCCGGACAATCAGCACGGCCTTCCGATGTTCAGCAGCGCTTGTGCCGACCCAGGTAATGTCCGCTGACAAAGCAACGTCTCCAGAAACCTTCTTCCAAACAAAATAAAACGCGTCGGAAGCGGCCCACAGGTTAGCCCCGCCTCCCGTGATCGTGTACTCGCCCTTGGCGGCATCATAGTGCGCCCTGCATCCGGGCGGCGTCTGTCCCACGCTGCCCTCATTGGTGAAGATGCCCAGATCCTTGGGCGGGGTTTGTGCTAATGCCACAATGACAGCAATCGCTAGAAGTGTTGTCACTGTGCAAGCCCGTAACATTGGCAAGGCTTTCCGCATGATGGGCGAATCCTCCGATGCAAGGGCATTCTACAACATCGGAAAGCCCGGATGGCTGGCACCGCTGCCCGCGAAGCTTCGGCGTTGGAAATCGCATCGAAGTTTAGAGATGATTAACCTTCAAACCGGCAACGCTGCCGGCAGCGGCTGGTTCTTCGCCGCTCGCTTATTTACATAGAGCGCCTGATCCGCTCCCGCAATCATTGCCTCTGGTTGATCCCCGGCGTCGTACTGCTTCCAACCTGCGGAATACTTGATCGGAATTTTCCGCCCATTCCATTCCGTTTCGATAGGGCCAAGCCGGCTGAAAACTAGCTGCAATTGCGTCAGGTTGCACTCTGGCAGAATCAGCAAAAACTCATCTCCACCCATCCGCACGGCAAGATCACCGCTACGAATCACGCGGTTGAGTGCTGCCGCAAACTCTTGCAGCACCACATCTCCCGCCGGATGCCCATACGTGTCATTGATATATTTGAATTCGTCGAGGTCCATCAACACCACCGTCAGCGGGTGGCCCTTGCGCGCCGATCGTGCCACCTCCGCCGTAAGCCGCTGCTCGGCAAACCGCCGGTTGTAGAGCCCCGTTAGCGCATCCACCATCGCCAGATCGCGCAGCAGCATTGCGTGATGCTGTTTCTCAGCAAGCTGCCTGCGCAGCCGCTTGATCAGCACCTGCTGGTAGATCGTATAAATGTTGAAGAGCACCACCAGCGAAACCAATCCAAAAACCGCCTCTGTAAACCGGATCCTGAAAAATGTCGTGGCTCCCTGGGCCAGCGACGGCAACGCAAAGGAAGTAACCGCCCCGGTCAGCAGCAGCGTCACGAAGATGGAGTTGGCCCACACCCACCAGTCCTTCTTCTCAATCCTGCGCAAGTTCTCCTCGATCTCTTCCGGCGGAGGAGCCGCGGAGAGCAGTTTTGGATCGTTGTGGGGATCTTTCATAAATAAGGTTGTCTTGTGCGAATGGCCCGATATTCCACCGTAAGACGCTGGAAACCGGCGGTCAACATCATTTCGGGAAGAGGCCCCAGCGGCGTTACTTACGGGTTAACGCACGTTCTAGAATGGGAATCACGCGCCTCCCGACAATCTCTCCTGGACCTGTCCTGCGAAGTCGCCTGCGACTGTCCTTCAGGTCTGCACCTGTACTCTGGTACGGGCGTCCTATTGGGCCAAACGAAACGTACGCGCGAGAATACTCTCGTACGGAAGGACTATGACCGCAGCCTTCATTCTGGTGATGTCCGTGCTGGCTCTGCTGAGCTTCTCCATCAGCCAGTGGAGAATGATTTGGCTCACCACTGCCAATCAGCCCCTTTCCGACTCACTGCGGGCAGCAACCGGAATCGAAACAGATTCCATCGGCCCCAACGAATTCGAGAAGCTCTTGGGTCTCTGCGACGAACTTTCCCCGCTCATCAAGCAGCGCACACCCTGGCTGCGCGAACTGGCCTTCTACCATTGCGTCTTGGCAAGATTGGAAAGGGTCATTCGGTCCGTCCAGCCCACGATCTCGGTTTGGGCGGCTCAGGAAATGAGCATCTGCTCACGCTACGTGGCCGTCGTCTTGGACCAAAACCTTTCCGTTGACCTCGACCGTCGTGCCGCCGCGCGCGCCAGCTAGAAAACGACACGTCTCTTTGACGACCTAACCGTTGACGCGACGGTGAATGCCAAACCATTGATCGTAGTAGCTTTAACAAGAAGAAGGAGTTGTTTACGAACCCCCGGGGCTGCACTGCTTCAACGATTCCAATCCGCTTATCGCTTCCAGAACTTCATAACCGCCGCATAGTCCAGATCTTCCTTGGCTGCCGCCTTAACCGCAGAATAAGTCCCATAAGCGGCTGCCGCAGCGGGCAAGGTCACGCCTGCCTCCTTCGCGAGTTCCAGTGCGAGGCCGACGTCCTTGTGCATCAAACGCAGTGGGAAGCTGGGCGGGTATTCTCCCTTCAGCAGGAGCGGAGCTTTTACATCCAGTACAGGCGCTCGAGCCATGCTGGATTGCATCACTTCCACGAGCTTTTCCCCTTGCAACCCCGCGCCCATTACCAAAGCCAACGCCTCCGCCAGAGCGTCCACCTGCAGGGCTAGGATCAGGTTCATAGCCAGCTTAATTGTCTGGCCCGCTCCAGGAGGGCCGAGATGAAACCACTTCTTGCCCAACACACTGAAAACAGGTTCCGCGGCTTGAACGGCTCCGGCCTCTCCGCCCACCATGAACACAAGCTCGCCCTTCTCAGCCCCCCAAGTGCCTCCGGTCACGGGAGCGTCCAGAAACGCTACATTTCGTTCTCCGCAAGCAATAGCGATCTTGCGCGCCAGAGCAGGCGAAACCGTGCTCGAATCAATGTAAATGCTCCCAGCGGGAAGCGCCGCGAGTGCGCCACCGCCCTTTCCTGCCGCACCCCATAACACCTCTTCGAGGGCGGGAGGGTCGCTAACGATGGTGATCAGCAACTCGGAAGCCGCAGCCACTTCCTGAGGCGAGCCAGCCAGTTTTGCTCCGGCGGCCACCAGCGATTCGGCACGCGACGAAGTCCGGTTCCAAACCGTAAGCGAATACCCGGCCTTCAATAGGTTGTGCCCCATAGGCTTGCCCATCAGGCCCAGGCCGATAAGCCCAACCTTCGATCCCGGACCTATTTCTTTACTGGTCATAACGCGCCTCCAAGTAGGCGGAGCGATCCAAAGAGCCGCCGCGGCTGTGATTTAGAGTTATCAGGCGGGTAGATTGTAACCGAATCCGCGGGCGGGAACCCGGCAAGCGCCAATCACATCTCAGTCTTAGGTTTTCAGGCCGTCTTTGGGCGGTTTCGAAGCGGCAGCATTGTGGAAGCCCCGCCACAAGAGCCCTCGTTCGAAGCCTCGCCGCGAACGCCGCCAAACTTGCGCGCTTTAGGATCCTCTTCGGAAAGCGCGGCCTCGGTCCTCGGAACGGCTGCCCGAGCCGCTGAATTGGCCCCCGCTTCGGCCGTCGGTGTAGACTCCGGTTTCTCTTCCAAGCGAACAATATACTGGTATGGGATTTCCCAGCGGAAATGCTTATGCTGCCCCTTCTGTTCGAACTGCTGCTCCAGAAAGATCGAACGCCCGGAATCCGCCACAAACGTGCCCGAGGCAGGCAAGAGGATGTCGCCGGCGCGGTATTGTACCTCTACCCGGCGCCCAAGAAATGCGGAATAACGGGCCATGGCTGTACCCAGTCTGTGAATTGGTGCGTAACATCGTCAATGGTACGGAAGGACTCCCCCGCTCGGAACGTGCAAAACCTGTAGAAAACCTCTGTTGGAGCGGGAAACTTCCAATGGAGATAGGTGAACAGGAAACCCTGCCACGGCTAGGAAAATAAGGTGGACTGTTCAGCGCTCGTCGCGTATTTTCGCAGGTACTCCTTCACGGAAAATTTGCGCGCGGTGTTTTCCGAACTCATGTAGCGCACCGTCCCGAAAATCGGCCTTTCCGGACCCCACGGACGGTCGTAGCGCCCCAGGCACCAAAAAATCCCGCTGTAGGAATTGGGGTCGCGGCCGTCGAGCGCGTATTTGTCGTTGAGGTGCACGAGAATTTCCAGAGCTTGCTGGGGCGTGGAGGACCACTCCAGGACTTTCTTCCCCCACAGCATGCGCAAATAGTTTTGCAAACGGCCTTCCCTGACGAGCTGCGTTTGCGCCGCATTCCAAAGAGCGTCGTGCGTCGCAGCCGTTTCGAACTGTTGGAGCGTGTAGACGTAGGTTCGCTCATCCCGCGCATGTTTCTGCAAAGTTTTCTGAGCCCACTCCGGAAGCGATTCATACAAGCCGTAATCGTCGCGATGCGCGGCAAAGTTAAATCCCACTTCGCGCCAAGTGACGAGTTCATCGAGGAATGATTCCGCGTTCGCACTCATGTTCCACCAGCCCTCGCGGCTCCCGTTGCCCCGCAGGGCAATCTTCTCCGGTTTCCACTTTTCGCGCCGCGCGAGCTCCCCAACAATTTCGTGAACAGAGATATGCCCGAAGTGAAGATAAGGAGAAAGCCCGCTCGCAAAGTCCGCATCCGGCTCGCTGCGGCGTTCCGCGTAGCAACCCAACTGCGTATCGAAGAAATCTTTCATTCTCTCGGCTGCGCGCGCGTGCCCGCCCCGGATTTTCACAGGCGGAATGCGGTGATCGATCGGAAGCTCGGCGAGTTCGGCAGATTTTCCAGCGAGAAGTGTGGCTGACGCGGCAGGCCAGCGCACAGTAATAGCGTTTGGCAACGAAGCGCTCGGCAGTGCCGCTTTATCCAGCGAATCGGAGCGAGGGAATTCTGTCAGATGCGCGGGCAATGTCTTTTGCAGAAAGCGCCGGAACGCATAAGCCGTCGGAAAAACCTGTTCCGTACCACGAAGCGGCAGCAGTCCGTTGGAATCGACGGCTTCCAGCCTGACGGTAACCTTCTTTGCTGCCGCAACCATCATGCGCGGAAGAAAAAAACAGGGATAGTCGTCAGTAACCACAAGGCAAGCATCCGAGGCAAGCGCCTCAAGCAAACCGCTTCCCGCTCCGGCGGATGGCTCGACATACGGGTAATAATTGACGCCGCGCGAAACACATGTCTCGGCGTTATGCGCCATTCCATCGAGCACGAAACGATGCAAGCGGTCACTCGCCCACCGGTAGCCGCACCGCAGCGCCTCGAAAATCAAAAGCGGCTTGCCCAACTCCCGCGCGTGTTCCGCCGCGCGGTCCAAAGCAAAATTGAATACGAGCCGACGGCTCGCCGTCATCCAGTAAAGAACATATTTCCCGCCGCCACGAACGGGCCCGCCATTAGCATCGCGAATCCGGACTAGCGGTACTCCAAGCATGTGATCCTCGATGAAAGTTGGGCGGCCACACGAAAAATGGAAATCCAAGGATACAAGACGTTGTCAGCGATGTCCTAAGGACAACTCTCGGAGTCAATCGAGGAACATCTTGACTTTTTCCGGCCCCGGGCTATTGTCTGCGTTCCGAGTTTTCGCGCTTAAACAACGGGAGTAACAAATGCGAATCAAAAGCTGCCTCCGAAGCCTCCTCCCTCTTTGCTTGAGTCTAGCAGCCTTGCCATCGGGGTTCGGACAAACGCAAAAGACCGCCGCCAAAACTTACGTCCTCAAAGCCGCCCGCATGTTTGACGGTAAGAGCAACGCCCTGGTGAAGCCCGGCCTCGTCATCGTCACGGACGGAAAAATCGCAGCCGTAGGCTCCGCCGCATCCATCCCGGCGGATGCTGAAGTCATCGACCTCGGCGACGCCACGCTCCTCCCCGGCCTTATTGACGCCCACACCCACCTCACCGGCATGTATAGCGAGGACTACAAACAGAGAGAGCTCGATACGCTTCATAAAACAATCGCCGAACAGGCCATCGACACCACCGCGAACGCCAAAGTCACGCTGATGGCGGGCATCACCACCGTGCGTGACGTCGGCTCCGGAGACTTCCTTGATGTTGGCCTCCGGAACGCCATTCGCGATCACATCGTGCCCGGCCCGCGCATGCTCGTTACCGTTCACGCGCTCGGAGCCACCGGAGGCCATTGCGACTCGGAAGACGGTTTTCGAGCTGGCCTCTTCGGCCACGAGTCCGGCCCACTCGACGGCGTCATCAACGGCCCAGACCAGGCACGCTACGCCGTACGCCTCGATCATAAATATGGCGCGGACATGATTAAGGTCTGCGCCACAGGCGGCGTTCTTTCCCTTACCGACGATGTGGACACGCCTCAACTCACGCAGGAAGAACTGAACGCCATCGTGGATGAAGCCCACGCCCTCCGCCGCAAAACGGCCGCACACGCGCACGGCGCTGAAGGCGCAAAGCGTGCTATTCGTGCCGGCATCGACTCCATCGAACACGGAACGTTTCTCGACGACGAAGCTCTCGACATGATGAAACAGCGCGGCACCTACCTCGTTCCTACGCTGATGGCCCCGCATGGCATTCAGGAGCAAATCGACAAAGGCACCTATATTCCCCCGCCCATTCTCGCCAAAGCGAAAGCAGCGATCGCCGCGGGCCACCAGATGTTTCAGAAAGCGTTGGCCAAGGGCGTCAAAATTGGCATGGGTACGGACGCCGGCGTATACCCGCATGGACGCAACACGGAAGAGTTTCACTTGATGGTCGATCTGGGGATGAAGCCCATCGACGCGCTAAAATCTGGAACCTCGGCCGACGCAGATTTGCTGGGTCTGGCCGACAAAATCGGCACACTCGAAACGGGCAAGCTCGCCGATGTAGTAGCGGTTCCGGGCGATCCAGTGGAAAATATCCGACAGGTCGAACACGTGTTTTTCGTGATGAAAGAAGGCATCATCTACAAAAACGAGCGCGGCCCATCCGCGAAATAATTCGCGGTTCCGAATTTCGAGTCTCTAATTTCGATTGTCACATTTTGATTTTTGCATCTCATTCCTCGCCGAAAGCGCGAACCGGTGAACCACATGCCCGATCTTCACACCACAATTGCAACGGACCTGTCGAACTACTACGAATTTGTCGCCGCGCAAGCTCACAAGTGGGCCGATCCGCTCACCCAGGAACAGTTCTGGCACAATCCGTATTCTTACGGAAACAGCGTCGGCCACCTGATCCTTCACATGACCGGAAACCTCAACTACTACATCGGCGCGCGCGTTGCGGAAACAGGTTACCTTCGCACGCGCGACCTTGAATTCACCGACCCAACAAAGCCGGACAAAACAAAGGTTATGCAAGCCTTTGATCAAACCATTGAAATGGTCGTGGCAACTATACAAAAGCAAACTCCCGCCGATTGGATGGCGGCTTATTCCGGAAATCTCGAACCGGAAGCCAGGGACCGCTTCATGATTTTCCTTCGCTGTGCCAGTCATGCCTATCATCACGTCGGGCAAATCATCTTTCTGGCCAAAGAGCTGGCGCGCGATAATTAAAAACACGAACTCACTCCTTAATAGGAAAGGTAAACATGCGAACGATCTCCTGGCCGTTGCTTGTTCTCGCAATTATTTTCTCGACGGCCGGTCCGGCAGCGGCCCAGCAACCGGCCACCGCGTCTCCCGCATCTCCTCCCATCGCGGCGGCGGCGCCCACAATCGATCAGTCGCTCGAACTGAAGGGCGCCTTCGGCCCGGAAATTTCACCGGATGGCCAGCACGTCGTTTACGAATTGACTCGCACGAATTGGGAAGACAACTCCTTCGAGCGCGATCTCTGGATGGTGGACACGGCAACGGGAGAAGGCCATCAACTGACGGCCTCCAAAAAATCAAGCTCAAATCCCAAGTGGTCGCCTGACGGCAAATGGATTGCCTTTCTTTCAGACCGTCCCGGCCAGATTTCCGGAACTCCGGAAGGCAAAAAACAAATCTACGTAATGGCAGCGGACGGCGGCGAAGCACGGCAACTTACAAAGGTCGAGACGGGAGTGAACATTTTTGATTGGTCGGCCGATTCCAAACGGATGGCTTTCACCGCGGACGATCCCGAAACGAAAGCAATGAAAGACCGCAAGGAAAAGTACGGCGAGTACGAAGTTGTCCACGCCGATTACAGCATGGCGCACCTCTGGACGCTGGAGATTCCCTCGGGTGAATCTGCCTCGCTCCCGGAGCCCAAGCGGCTGACCGAAGGCGCATCCTTCACGGTCGGCGAATTCACGTGGTCACCCGATGGCACGCGCATCGCGTTCAGCGGCCAGCGCGATCCCGACCTGATCTCTTCCGAGACGGCGGACGTTTACGTCGTAACGTTAAGCGGCGCGAAAGTGAAGAAAATCGTAAGCACGCCTGGACCGGACAGAAATCCGCAATGGTCGCCGGACGGCAAACAGATTGCCTTCGAGACTTCGGCGGGATCGAAATATTTCTTTTACACGAATATGAAGATCGCGGTCGTTGACGCCGATGGCGGCACCCCACGCGTCCTGACCGAAGCGTTTGACGAGGATCCCGGTCTGATCGGATGGGCCGCCGATGGAATTTACTTTGCCGCGGAACAAAAAGCCTACGCGCACTTGTTCCGGCTGGATCCCGAGACCAAGGGCGTTGAAAAGTTGAGCGCTCCGGACCATCTTGCCGCATTTTCTTTTTCCTTTACCAGGGATTACAAACGAGTCGCGTTCCGCGCGGCGCTTGAGAACGAATATGCGGAAATATTCACGTCAAATGTGGCTCCATGGCAGGCCAAAAAGCTCACGACACTTGGCGGCCAGCTAAAAAATTTCAGACTGGCCAAACGTGAGGTGATTTCCTGGAAATCCACGGATGGGGCCGTAATCGAAGGCGTTCTGTATCAACCGCCGGACTTTGACCCAAGAAAGAAATATCCACTCCTCGTTGTGATTCACGGAGGACCAACGGGAGTGGATCAGCCGATTGTCAACGCCGACAGGTACTATCCGGTGGAGCGGTTCATTGCCAAGGGCGCCCTGATTCTGAGACCCAACTATCGCGGCTCGGCGGGTTACGGTGAGAAGTTTCGCGCGCTCAACGTGCGCAACTTGGGAGTCGGCGACTACGCCGACGTAATTTCCGGGGTGGACTCGCTTATCGCCAAAGGGTTCGTGGATAAAGACCGCGTCGGCTCCATGGGTTGGAGTGAAGGCGGCTATATTTCTGCGTTTATCACGGCCTCGAGTGACCGTTTTAAAGCCGTAAGCGTCGGCGCGGGAATCTCCGACTGGATGACCTACTACGTCAACACCGACATCACCCCGTTCACGCCACAATATCTGCATGCGACGCCGTGGGATGATCCTGAAATTTACAAGAAAACTTCTCCGATCACCTACATCGCGAAAGCAAAGACGCCGACGCTGATTCAGCACGGAGAAAACGACCGTCGCGTGCCGATCCCCAATGGCTACGAATTGCGGCAAGCTCTCGAAGATCACGGCGTGCCCGTGAAAATGGTGGTTTACAAAGGATTCGGTCACGGCATCACCAAGCCGAAACAGCAGCGCGCCGTCATGGAAGAAAACGAAAAGTGGTTCGCGAAGTATATCTGGAACGAAGAACCCGCTCCGGCGCCAGCTCCAGAGAAGAAGTAGCCCCTGTCCGTGAAACGCCTGGCCGCGATTACGTTTCCAGCTTGAAGCGCGTTGCAGCAAGACGATACAGCCGCCGCCAGACCAGGCGGTTGATGAGCACCACGATCGTCGCCATGATCAGCGTTGAAGCCAACAGCAAATCAAAACGCCCGGCGTCGCTGGCTCCGCTGATCGCGCTGCCGAGCCCGGTGGTCGAAACGATGCCTCCCTGAAAATGGAAATACTCCGCGATGATGCTGGCGTTCCATGCGCCGCCGGACGCCGTAACCATGCCCGTTATCAGATAAGGAAAGATTCCCGGCAATATCAAGCGCCGCCAGCGATCCCACGACCCGAAGCGAAAAATCTTGGAAGCTTCCTTGAGGTCGGTGGGAATCGCCATAGCTCCGGCGATGACATTAAAAAGGATGTACCACTGCGTCCCCAGCAGCATGAGAAGCATGGCCGCAATCTCAAAACCCGCCGGCAGGCGAATGAGAAAGAGCAGAATGATGGGAAAAAGAGCTGTTGCGGGAATGGACGCGGCCAGCTGTACCAGCGGCTGCGCAATGCGCACGAGGCGCGGGCTGAAACCGATGGCCACTCCCACCGGCACAGTCCAAATCGCTCCAATGAGCAGCGCGCCATTCACGCGAAGGAATGTCAAACCGGCGCTCCGCAGCAGCGTAAAATAATCCGCACGGTGCAGGTCCGACAGCTCTCCGGCAGCGTGATAAACGGCAAAGCCGAGCCCCACGAGAATCACGGCAGCAAGAGTAATGAGTAGTGAGCGTCGCGTAGTCTTGCGTTTCGGCGCGGAAAACGTCGCCGCCGCACGGGCCGCGCCTGCCGCCAGGCTAACGGTGATCCAATCCATGACGGGGCGAACGGCCACACGAAAGATGAGAATGACGAACGAAGCGCGGCCGAGAAAATCCAGCAGATTGTGCGTAGTGGCCTTGGCTGTCTCGACCTGCTCAAACTTGAACTTGTCCGCCCAGACGATGACCGGGCGCCAGATCAGTTGATCGAGGATGACAATCACGGCGACCATCGCGGCAAGTCCCCAGAGAATGGCGCGCGTGTCACCGTTGCTCGCCGCGGTTTGCAGATAAGATCCAAGCCCCGGAAGGCGAAAATCACGCTTGCCGAGCACAAACATTTCGCACGCCATCAGAAAAAACCATCCGCCGGCAACGGACATCATCGAGTTCCACACCAGGCCAATGGTGGAATACGGCAAGTCGAGTTCCACAAATCTTTGCCAACGGCCGAAGCGGTAAATAATTGCTGCTTCCCGCAGTTCGCGGGGAATGCTTTTCAGCGAGGAATAAAAACTGAACGCGATATTCCAGACCTGTCCCGTGAAAATGAGCACGATAGAACCGAGTTCGATTCCCAGCTGGCTGTTTGGAAACAGCGCGACCATCGCTAACATCACGCCCGGTAGAAAACTGAGCACGGGGATCGATTGCAAAATATCGAGCAGCGGCACCAGCACTGTTTCGGCGGCTTTGGAACGTGCCGCGGCGTAGCCATAAGCCAGAGCAAACGCCAGGCTCAACAAATAAGCCAGGCCAAGCCGAACCAGCGAGTAAAGCGCGTACAGTGGAAGCGCGCGCGGGCTCTGCGAAATTTCGACTTGTGCCGGGACGGGCCCAAGCCAGGTATGTCCAACAGCGTAGAGGCCATAGATGGCGGCCATCACGAACAGGAAGACCGTGATATCGATCAAAAAAGACCAGGACGAGCGCGAGCCCGCCGGCCGTTTCAAGGCTGGCGGGATGGTGGTCGCGGTTTGAAGAGAAACAGTGGGTGAAGGCACGGGATGGGTCAGGCCTCTGTGAGCGTCAGCTTGCCCGTGGCGGCGTCGTAATCAAAAATTTCGGCGTAGCGTCCCCACTGGATGGCTGTTTCCAGCTGGCGGCGCGATTCATCCTCGCTGAAATGCTCATCGAGAAGATCGCGGAAGAATTCATCGGAGAGCGTGCGGTCGGACTTTGCTTTGAGAGCGTTCTGCATCTGGCAGAGTAAAGGAATATGAGCGAGCGCTGCTTTGCGAAACATCGCTTTGCGCGATTGGATGTCGCCTTGCGCGAAGGCCTGGCCATCCGGTGTGATGAAAGCGTCTCCTTCCGCGAGGCGAAGCATTCCGAGAAGGACAGCCGTGTCGATGGTGGGTAGCAGCGCGTCCACCTCGAGAGCCAGGTCATCCGCTAACTTGTGCAGATCTGCTTTGCCACCCTGGTCCTGAAGAATCTCGAGCAAGCCTGCCATGCCGCCGGGGCGCGTGTGCGGAAGCATGATGGCTTTAGCCTGCAACGGCTTGCCGGGAGCGGCGGACTTTGGCGGAGCCGAATCGTGTTCGTGATCGGGGCGGGTTAGCACGCGATAGATGGTGTCCACGAGTTCGACGAAGCTTGAGGATTTGTGGTCGCGTGGATGCGGCATGTCCACGATGAAATCAGCGTGGATGTGCGCGGGGTTGCGCCCGAGGACGACCACGCGATCGGCCAGGATCACAGCCTCTTCGATATTGTGAGTGACGATGAAAATGGCGCGTGTGGGAATCTTGTGCCCAAGCCAAAGTTCGAGCAGTTCGCCGCGAAGCGTTTCCGCGGTCAGAACATCGAGCGCGGAAAAAGGCTCATCCATGAAGAGAACTTCCGGCTCAACGACGAGCGCGCGGGCTACGCCGACGCGCTGCTTCATGCCGCCGGAAAGTTCCTTGGGATACGCACTCTCAAAGCCGTCAAGGCCGACCGCGTCAATGATGCGCAGCGCGCGCTTGTGGCGATCGATCGAAGCCATGCCGCGAGCTTCGAGCGGCGCTTCGACATTTTCCAGAACGGTAAGCCAGGGAAACAGCGCGAAGCTTTGAAAAACGATGGAAACATTTGGCGAACCGTCGCGTACCGGTTCGCCGTGCCAGTAGACGGAGCCGGCGCTGGCGGGTGAGAGGCCTGTGAGCATGCGGAGCAGCGTGGATTTTCCGCATCCGGAAGGTCCGAGCAAGGCGATAATCTGTCCAGGATAGACGGCGAGATCGGTCGCTGCAATGACTTGAATTCGGCTGCCATCAGGCTGCGCGTAAAACTTCTCCAGCTTGCGGGCTTCGATGATGGGTGCTTCCACTGCGCTTGGCGTGCTCATGAGACCGTGTATTATCGCTCAAGTCTCCGCCGGACGCACGGAAGGATGTGGGCGCATGGTAGTTTATTTCCCGGTTACAATGACATGAACGCCGCATGACACCCCCGGGAGAACGGTCGCTTCCATTGCCATGGGCCGCGCGAATTCGCGGCTGGCTGCCCGCGCTTTCCATTTCGCTTTTCGTTTCTTTTCTGATTGTTTCACCGTTTTTCTGGCTGGGAAACGCCACCGGGCATGACTTTCAGTATCACGCGGCTTCTTGGCTGGACGCCGCGGGCCAATGGAGGGAAGGCATCGTCTATCCACGCTGGACGGAATGGGCCAACAATGGTTTTGGCGAGCCGCGATTCATTTTTTATCCGCCGAACTCATGGATGCTGGGGGCGGCGCTGGGTTCGGTCCTTCCCTGGAACAAGGTCCCCTTCGTGTTCGTCTTTTTGGTGCAAACCTTTGCCGGGCTGAGCGCATTTTCGCTGGCGCGGCGCCTGTTGCCGAGTCGGGGCGCTCTCTACTGCGCCGCATGCTACGCTGCAAATCCATACGCGCTACTGATTGTCTACATGCGAAGCGATTTCGCGGAGTTGCTGGCGAACGCTTTTTTTCCGCTGCTCTTTTTGCTTGTGCTCCAAATCTGCGAAATGTTGAAAAATCCGCCTTCGTTTCAACCAAGGTCTCCGCGCCCGGCTATTGCTTGCTTCGCGATCGTCTTTTCTTTGATCTGGCTGTCCAATGCTCCGGCTGGAGTCATCGCTAGTTACGGTTCAGCAGCCGTGTTTGGTTTTCTGGCGCTAACGAAGCGGAGTTGGCAGCCGTTGATGCGCGGCGCTGCGGGTCTTGTGCTGGGATTCGGCCTTGCCGGATTTTACCTGCTGCCCGCGGCTTACGAGCAGCGCTGGGTGAACATCGCTCAGGCGCTTTCTACCGGGCTGCTTCCCTCAGAGAACTTTCTCTTTACCGTGATCAACGATCCTGAGCACACGCTCTTTAATTGGATCGCGTCGAGCTTAGCTGTGTTTCTGATGGTCGCAACCGGATTGGCTGCACTTGCGGCGCGGCCGGGGAACGAGACTGGAGAAAGCGTTCTGGAAAGCCGAGTGTGGAAGACGCTGACTCTTCTTGCGGGAGTGGCCAGTGCGCTGATGCTGCGATTTACAGCGATTCTCTGGGAAGTGCTGCCGAAGTTGCGTTTCGTGCAGTTTCCGTGGCGATGGATGTCGTTGCTCTCCGTGGCGTTCGCCGTGCTGCTTGGGGCCGTAATGGTGCTGAGGCGGTGGGGATGGGCGTGGGCTGTCCTTGCGTTTGCGTGTATCGGCGCAACGGGCACTGTTCTTGTTCAGCGCGGATGGTGGGACACGCAGGACATTCCGGCCTTGCGAGCGGCCATCGCTAATGGCGAAGGATTCGAGGGGACGGACGAATACGACCCGGCAGGGGATGACCACACCAACGTGCCCGCAAAAGCGCCAGAGGCGGAAGTCATCGACACGGACTCCATGCCGGGGCCGAACAGCGTGCCCACGATTCACGTGCTGCGGTGGACGCCCGAAGAGAAAATTGTCACGGTGAATTCGAGGGATCCATTCGCGCTTGGACTGCGCCTACTCAACTACCCAGCTTGGCGGGTCGAGGTGAATGGAACTGCCGTGAAACCAATGGGCGGGGAGGATTTCCGGCAGATGATTGTGCCGTTGCGAGCCGGCGAGTCGCGTGTCACCGTGCGATTCGGCCGCACTTGGGATCGCTGGGTTGGCGGGGCCTTGACCTTGGTCATCGTGTTGTTTCTGTTGCTTTGGCGGTTTGAGGACCGCCCCCGCAGCGACAAGATTTAGCGGCGGTCGACGGTTGGGTGGCGGACGTCCTGCCCTTGAACGATGTAGATAACGTCCTCGGCGATGTTGGTGGCGTGGTCGCCGATGCGCTCGAGATTTTTTGCGACGAGGATGAGCTCGAAAGCGGGGAAGACCACGCTGGAATCGCCCATCATGTAGGTCAGGAGCTCGCGGAAAATCTGATCGCGGTACTGGTCAACCTGGTCGTCGGTGGCGAGAACTTTTTGAGCGAGATCGACGTCGCGGCGGACGACGGCGTTCAGGGCATTGCGAACCATTTCTTCGGCGAGCTCGCTCATGCGCGGGAGATCGACATAAGGCTTCACGCGAGGGTGGCGCAGAATGCGCTGGGCAGCTTGCGCGATGTTGACGGCCTGGTCGCCGATGCGCTCGAGGTCGTTGTTGATGCGGGAGACGGCAAGAACGAGGCGGAGATCGACGGCCATCAATTGATGCAAAGCAAGGAGCTGGACGACGCGGTCATCGATTTCGAGTTGCAATTCATTGATGGCGTCTTCTTCATCAAGGACACGCTTGGCGAGCTGTTCATCGGCTTCGAGGACGCCATGTACGGCCTGATGGACAGCGCGTTCGGCGAGACTGCCCATCCAGAGCAGGCGCTCTTTCAACTCATTCAAATCTCTTTCGAAGTGGCGTTCCATTAGATCTTTTCCCTCAGCCAATTAAAGCGTGGTCATAATCTTAATTCTTTTCTGCTTCAGCGCATCATCCAAAGCGGCCCGTGATGTAGGCTTCCGTGCGAGGGTCGCTCGGTTTGGTAAAGAGCTGCGGCGTGGGATTGAACTCGATGAGCTGACCCGTGAGCATAAAAGCAGTGAAATCGCTGATGCGTGCGGCCTGCTGCATGTTGTGTGTGACCGTTGCGATGGTGCAGAGATCCTTGAGTTGAACGAGAAGTTCCTCGATTTTTGCAGTGCTGATGGGATCGAGAGCGGAACAAGGTTCGTCGAGCAGAAGAACTTCAGGCTCGACGGCGAGAGCCCGGGCGATGCAGAGGCGCTGTTGCTGTCCGCCAGAGAGCTCGTAAGCGGATTTGTGAAGGTGGTCCTTCACCTCGTCCCACAAGGCAGCATGACGCAGGCTCTTTTCGACGGCATCGGCCACGGGAATTTTTGAGCCATTAATGCGAAGACCGTAGGCGACATTTTCAAAAATTGATTTGGGGAAGGGATTGGGGCGCTGGAAGACCATGCCCACGCGGCGGCGCAGCAAGGTGACATCCTGCGCCATAGTATTTTTGCCGTCGAGGAGGATTTCTCCTTCGAGACGCGCGTTGCGCACTGTTTCGTGCATGCGGTTGAGAGTGCGCAAGAGTGTGGACTTGCCGCAGCCGGAAGGGCCGATGAGGGCTGTCACTTTGTTGGTGGCAATTCCCAAGTTGACGTCGAAGAGAGTTTGCTTAGCGCCATACCAGAAGTTGACCTTGGAAATGGTCATGCGCATAGCCGCGGGAGCCGCCGTTTCCCGGCTCGCGCCCGCTGTCACCGGAGGAGTTATGTTTACAGACACTGCTTGCCTCGCAAAAGCGTTCATGAATACTACCTCGGAACTGAAATGCCGCGAGAGAGAATGCCGCGGGCCACAATATTGATGACGAGAACCAAAACCAGAAGAACAAGACCCGCAGCCCAAGCCTGGCGATGCCAGTCGTCATACGGGGAGAGCGCATAAGAATATATGACGGCAGGAAGGGAAGAGGTTGCGTCTTTCAAGCCCTTGCTCCAATAGGTGTTGCCGAAAGCCGTGAAAAGGAGAGGGGCCGTTTCGCCAGCTACCCGGGCGACGGCGAGAAGGATTGCAGTAAGAATGCCGCGGTAGGCCGCCGGAACGATCACGGTGACGATGGTTTTCCACTTACTGGCGCCGAGAGCCATAGCGCCTTCGCGCAAAGTGCGCGGGACGGCGAGGAGGAACTCTTCCGTGCTGCGCAAAGTGATAGGAATCATCATCAAGCCGAGGGCGAAGCCGCCGGCGTAAGTGGAGAAATGGCCGAAAGGATGCACAGCGACAGCGTAAGCAAAGATGCCGATGACGATAGAGGGAACACCATTGAGAAGGTCGGCGGCGTAGCGGACGACAAAAGCCATGGCGCTGCCGCTGAACTCCGCCAGATAGACGGCGCCGAAAAAGCCGATGGGCACCCCGAACAAAGTGGCCAAGATAAGCAGTTCGCCGGTGCCGACAATGGCGTTGGCCATGCCTCCGCCGGTTTCGCCGACGGGAACGGGCAGCTTGGTGAAGAAATTCCAGTTGATGGAGGTGCCGCCCTGATAGACGAGACACCCGAGGATGAAGAAAAGGACCGCAACGGAGACAACCGCGCAGACGCCGGTCATGGTGAGCATGAAATTGCTTAGGAACTTGCGCCAACGAAGACGGGCGTTCATGCGTTTGCCGTTCCGCTGCCGCGCTGAGAGGTGGCGATGATGAGCAGTCTGGCGATGCCGTTAAGAATGAAAGTCAAGAGAAAGAGGACGAGACCCAATTCGATGAGAGCTTGCGAATGCAGCGGGCTGGAAGCTTCGTTGAATTCATTGGCAATGGCGGCAGCGATGGAATACCCGGAAGCAAAGAGGGAAGCGGAAATCTGGGGCGTGTTGCCGATGACCATGGTGACGGCCATGGTTTCGCCGAGGGCGCGGGCGAGTGCGAGGAAAATGGAGCCCATGATACCGGTACGTGCGAAGGGGACGACCACTTTCCAGGTGGATTCCCAGCGAGTGGCACCAAGAGAAAGAGCTGCTTCGCGTTGATCGCGAGGGACGGACAAAAGCACTTCACGCGAAACCGAAATGATGTAGGGAATAATCATGACGGCCAGGACGATACCGGCGGTAAGAAACCCGATGCCATAGGCAGGCCCTTGGAAGAGCGGAATAAAGCCAAGGGTCTTTTTGAGGGCGGGCTCAATATAGCTGCGCATCAGGGGGACGATAAGGAAAATGCCGAGCACGCCGTAAATCACGCTGGGTACAGCGGCCAGCAAATCGATGAAGAATTCCAGAGTATCGGAAACGCGGGCGGGAGCGAGCTCGGCGAGAAAAATCGCGGCGCCAATGCCGAGGGGAACGGCGATCAGGAGCGAAACGACTGCGGTGACGAGTGTGCCGTAGATAAAAGGAAGCGCCCCGAATATGCCCGCATTGGGATCCCAGACCTGTGTGACGAAAAACGAAAAACCGAATTTGTGACGGGCCAGCGCGGAACCCTGCCAGAGAGAAAGCACGAGAAGCAGGGTAATAAGCACGACGGAGGCCGCGAAAATGAATGTGATTACGCGGGCTATTTCGTCGCCGTGGTCCGCGCGATTAACGAAATGGCGCGAGCCCGAAAGGGGGCTCGCGCCGTGGGCCGGGCTGGTGGTGGTGGCCACGTTACTGGACGTTATTCAGAGCCTTTAATTCCATAGCGATAACTTCTTTAGGCAGCTTCGCGTAGGAAAGAGCTTCGACTTCGTTTTGGCCGTCGGCGAGCATCCACTTGACGAAACCCTTCAACGCATCGCGCTTGGCTGCATCGGAAAATTTCTGCGGGATGAGCAGCCAGGTGAAGCTGGAGATGGGATACGCGGTTTTGCCGGGAGCATCCGTGATCGAAACGCGGAAATCCTCGGGCATGCCTTTGGCGGCGCCGGCGGCGGCGGCGGTCACGCTTTCGAGGTCGGCCTTTATAAACGTGCCGGCCGAATTGCGCACTTTGCCGTACGGCATTTTGTTCTGGATCGCGTAAATGAGTTCGACGTAGCCGATGGAATCCGGCGTATTCTTCACGACGCCCGCAACGCCCTCGTTGCCTTTGCCGCCGAGGCCCACAGGCCAATTGACGGAAGCGCCTTTGTTAACCTTGGTCTTCCAATCGCCGCTAACCTTGGCGAGATAATCGGTCCAAATGTAACTCGTGCCGCTGCCGTCGGAGCGATGAACAACAACGATGTCATCGGCGGGGAGCTTGACGCCGCTGTTCGCGCCGGCAATGGCCGGGTCGTTCCACTTTGTGATTTTTCCGAGGTAGATTCCCGCGAGAGCATCCGGAGTGAAATTCAACTCAGCATTCACGCCGGGAATATTGTAGGAGGGAACGACGGCGCCGAGAACGGTGGGAAAGTGGAGAATGCCGAAACCGTGCTTGTCCTGAAAGGCCTTGAGCTGATCGTCGTTCATGGGGCCATCCGAAGCGCCGAAATCCACCGTGCCTTCGGTGACTTGCTTGATACCGCCGCCGGAACCGATGGACTGATAGTTGATCTGGATGCTGGTGTTTTTCTTCTGAAAATCGGCAATCCATTTTGTATAGATGGGGTTGGGAAAACTGGCGCCGGCGCCGTTAATGGAAAGGGTGCTGTCAGCCCAGAGGGCGGCCGCCAAGCCAAAAACAACGAGGGCAATACCTGCAAATCGCTTCATCCGTCATCTCCGCACGTAGAGTTTTCTTTTGACCAGGATGTTTAAGTGTCTCTCTTCCGTGTTACAGAATTGTTACAGTCCATTCAGAGTTTTTTGATTTGTCTGGCGGGCGCTCCGACTGTCTCTAAGCTCTCTTATTTCAATGATTTGGCAGGGCAACGCCTGCGGGTTGCGGCCGTAGATAAAAAAGGCAGCCCGGTGATGGGCTGGCCTGCTTCCGTTCACAGAGGCGAACGGAGGGCCATGTGCCCCCGATTTAGGGGATGTAATAGCGGAAAGAGGCGAGGACCATGCTCTCGCCAACCTTTGCTGCCACGTTTTTCGTTCGCCGGCTTGTTCCTGGTCTGTTGACAGCCTCTTCTCGTCTTCTTAAAAGAGCCTTTCCCGCTCCGGCAAAAACTAAGTACATGAACCATCACTAGTACATCGGTACGGCATTTGGGTCTTTGGGCCCATAGCCATCAACCACGCCTTTTCTTACTCTTTTTTCGAGGGGACCATCGCGAACGCGTGATGGTCGGCTGAGCTGCGGAGCAATCCATGCAGCCGGGGTCCGCCGCCGAGGGAAGCAAAGTGTTGCCATTCGCAGCTACTCGCTGGTTCGCGTGCGACAAACTCGTTCGCGCTTCCTCACCCTTCCTGAATCAGAATTCATGGCAGAGTTTAGTCTAAAGGAGAGACCGCAGTGCGATTCCGTCCCCTGTTTATCATGCTTTTCGGCTGTTTGACTTTCGGCACTTTCAACCTGAAGGCCCAGCAATTCTATTGGGATTCCGCCAGCACCCGCGCCTCCGGAATGGGCGGCGTCTATGTCGCTTCGTCTTCCGACGTCGTCGACGCTCTCGAAACCAATCCCGCCGGCCTCACTTTCCTTCGTGGCCGCAATCTTGATCTTCAACTGGACGGCATCTTCGCCCGCGGCTCCTTCGAGGATCCTTACAACACCAACGCCCCACTCAGCAATCGGCCGGGCATCATTCCCTTCGGCGCCTTCGGCATGCCCATTAAACACTCGCGCTTCAGCTTCGGCGTCGGTATGACCCCCAGTCTTCTCTCTCGCGGCGACTGGCACTATTTTGACGCCCCGGGCGCTGCTGGCGCGAATTACGGCTTCCAGAAAAATCTCTCCGAAATCACCGCCTTCAACTGCACCGCTGGTGTTGGTTTCGTTGTCAACTCCAAACTCTCCCTCGGCGCGACGATCGGCGCCGACTACAACACCAATCGCCTCGAGGCTCCCTACATCTTCCAATCGCAGCCCGTTCTGGCCGGCCTCAAAACGCTTCTGGATCTTCAAACTTCCGGTTACGGCTGGAACACCAGCGTCGGCTTCCTCGCGCATCCCACGAAAAAACTCGAAGCCGGCCTCGCCTGGAAGTCCCACACCATGATTGACAGCACGGGCAGCGCCTCAGGCGACGCCTATGCCCAATTCGCTGCCCTGGGAGTCAACGCGCCTTCCACCTTCACCTACAACGCCGCGGTCCACAACATCCTGCCGCAATCCGTCAACGGCACGCTCGCCTGGCAGGCCCGTCCTGGCTGGCTCTTCGCGTTCCAGTGTGATTGGATCCACTGGCATAATTCCTTTGTCAATCTGCCGGTAGCTCTCACGAACGGCACCAACGCCACGCTCAACAGCCTCGTCGGCGGCACCTCTCTCAATGACGGTGTTCCCCTGGAATGGAAAGACCAATACGTCTTCCACTTCGGCGCCGAACATCGTCTCACGGAAAATCTTTCCTTCCGCGCCGGATTCTCCCACACCAATAGCCCGGTTCCTGACTCCACCCTCACTCCGATGACCGCCGCCATCTTTACCAACCAAATCTCCACCGGCTTCACCTACACACGCGGTCGAGTTCACTACGAAGCCGCCTATTCCTTCGGCCCCGAATCGACCCAGAGCGTCGGCCAAAGCGCGCTCCTCTCCGGCGAATACAACAACAGCACGGTAAAGGTAGGCACTCAAGCCATAAGACTCGGCCTCACCTACCAATTCTGACCAGGCCCCAAGCATTCAACCCAACGCAAACTCAAAACGCAACCAGGCGCCGCACAAACATATCGCGCGGCGTCTCTCGGCAAGTGTAAGGGCGCGATACATCGTGCCCTCTTTCTTTCGCTGCACCACCAGCTTCCAGCTCAAACCTTCTGGCGAAAAGCTCGCATCTAACCCCAATGACACCAAACGCCCTCTCTTCGGAAAACCCTCGCGGTAATCGGAGAACTTTAGGCTCCCTGTGGATCCTCTACGCCCTCTTTCGCCTGGCAACGGCTATTCTCCTGGTCCTATACGCCGCCACAGCTACGGTCATGTTTGGCGCGCTGCTCACCCGCGTGGCCGAACCTTTCACTCTCATGAGCATTTTCCACATCCTCTACATGGGGGCCATTGTTGTGACCGCCCTCTCCGGCCTGATCGGTCTCCTGGCGGGGTTGGCGCTCCTGGCCGGACGTTCCTCCGCCCGCACCCTCTCCTTGACCGCCGCATTCCTCTCGCTAAGCAATCTTCCGCTGGGCACCACCCTCGGGATTTACACGCTAGTCGTCTTCCTGCCCTGAAGTCAGTCCGGGCACCGTCATCCTGCCGAGCTGGATCTGCATAAGATAAGTCGCGCCGTTTTGCCGCCCTTGCGCAACGCGCAAACGGGTGTGTTCCAAACTCTTTATTTGCAATTATTTACAAATGCCTTCGGGCAACTCCTTCCTATTCCTAGAGATACAAACACTCCCGGGGCCTATCCCTTCTCTCACCCCAGATTCGTGATTCTGGAGGGGCCGAAATGGAACAAATCTCCCCCTCGCACGTCATCACCAGTGCCGAGCGCTTCGATGCCACTACGCCGGCCACACCCGCGTCGAACCTGCTCCGTGGCGAAATTCTAATGAGGTGATGACATGACCCTGCGCAAATTCTCGATGTGGTTGGCAGCCGCGGTTCTGATGGCCGCAGGCCTAACGGCGCGTGTGCCCAGGACCGCTGCCGACGATTCCGTTCACGGCGACTGGTCCGCCAAAATGACGACCTGGAACGGCGGCGCATGTCTCGATCTCGAAATGGAAAGATCCACCTGGGGGCACCATAGCCAGACAGGCAACACTCACAAACTCAGCGACTTCACCGGTCTGGACGCAAGCATCGCGAACGCAAAAGACTCGCCGGTTCATTTCGAGCTGCGCCGCGATGCCGGAACCCTTAGCTTTGATGGCCGCTTCCACGACGGTCAAGGGAGCGGCAAATTCAGCTTCGCTTCCAGTGCCGAATTTGTGCAGGGCATGAAAGCGCTGGGTTATTCCGGCCTCGAGCAGGAACAGCTTTTTACCTTCACCGTCCATGACGTCTCGCGCCAATTCGTCAAGGACATGCAGGATCTCGGCTATCGCGAGGTGAGCACCGACGACCTGATCGCCTTTCGCATTCATGGCGTCTCGCCGGAATTCACCCACGACATGCTCGGTCTCCTTCCAGACAAGCCTTCGCCCGAAGATCTCATAGCGATGCGCATTCATGGCGTCAGCCCGGAAAACACAAAAGAAATCAACGATCTCCTGGGCAAGCGCTTGGAGGTCGATCAACTCGTCGCCTTTCGCATCCACGGGGTCTCGCCCGATTTCGTCCGCGCAGTCCGGGAATCCGTCTCGAAAGATGTCCGCGCCGAAGATCTGGTAGCGATGCGCATTCACGGCGCCAGCCCGGAATTCGTGAAAGCGATGACGTCGCTGATGGGGCGCGATCTTCCCGTCGAGCAACTCGTCGCCTTCCGCATTCATGGAGTCAGCCCGGAGTTCACGGAAGCAATGCAGAGGCTGGTATCCAAAGACGTTTCCGCGGACGAACTAGTGGCGTTCCGCATTCATGGTGTCTCTCCGGAATTTGTCAGGGGAATGAGCGACGTCGGTTACACAAGAATCTCGCCGGACGATCTTGTGGCCATGCGCATCCACGGCGTGGATGCAAAGTTCGTAAAAGAAGTCCGCGACCACGGCTTCAAAAACCCGACGATCGAAGATTTGATCGAGATGCGCATTCACGGCCGTTACACGCGCGCTTCGATGTAACGCATCGCAGCCGCCCGGAAGAAACGAAGGAATAGAAACAAAGTAGAGACGCCGGAAAGAAAACTGCCTAGAACGTAAGCCTCGCGCCAAATTGGGCCGCGAAGGGAATGCCGACCGTGGTGCCCGGTCCAAAAAAGTCGCCGAGCGCGCCTCCTGGGACAAGCAGTTGCCTGCCGCTGGTCACCGGCACCGAAGACGTACACGAAGCATTCAAGCACAGCGCCGTGACGTCATTCGGATTGTTGACCGGAAGAATCGCCACGTTGGTCACGTAATTTGCGCCGGGGTTGTTGCGATTGAAAAGGTTGAAGAACTCAAAGAATGGCGTAACCGTCCAGCGCTCATGAATTCTAAACGGACGGCTCACCCTCATGTCCGTCTGAATGTACGGGGTGCCGCGAAATTCGTCGAGTGTGGTTTTCACTCCATCCACGACCGCGCGGTCGGTCCCATCGGCGTTGGTCAAAGTGATGGGCCGCCCGCTTTCCGCCTGCGAGAGAAACGAAATTTCAAATCCCGCCGGCGCGTGGAATGTCCCGATCAGCACGCCGCGATGCGTCACGTCTTCGCCGGATGGACCGTAATCGCCGGGCGCGAACGGATTGAAAGGATCGCAAACTCGATTCACGTAGTCGAAAAGTTCGCCCAGGACGCAGCCCCACGTTTTTGCGCTCGATAGCGTGTAGTTGGCAACCAGGCTAAAGCGCTTCGCGACGTTGCCCTGGAGATGGACCTTGAGCGCTTTGTAGCTTGACCGGTTGTCGCTGCGAAAAACGTTCAAGCTGCCGAACGTCGTATTTGGATAAGTGTACGCGCGGTAGCCGTGCATCCCGGTTTCGAGCGTGAAGTCCGTGCTCAGCGTCCAGTTTGCGTTGAACGCATGCTCCATGCCTCCGGTCACGTGCTCGGCGTAGGGCGTGTGGTAGTTCGGAGCGATAATAGATGGCGCCGCGATGCCTCCGCCGGTTGCGACGTTCGTGTCGTTAACGGCTTGAAACGCGTTGACCCAGCCATTCTGCGCGAGATCGTCGTAGTACATGCCGAAACCGGCGCGAATCACGGTGTTGCCGGAATTTCCGAGAGCGTAAGCGACACCGACGCGCGGTGCAAACGCTTTGCGGTAATCGTGGGGCGCGGTCGTTATGAACGGCGCCTCCGCAGGATCGAGCGCGAGCAAAAAGGGATTTTGCGATTGGCCGCGGCCGGACGCATCAAAAAGGCCGAAAGTCGTGTCGTAGCGCAAACCGTAATTGACGGTGAGTTTGCGCGTGAGGCGCCAGGAATCTTCGGCGTAAAAACCGAGGCGCTGGACATTTTGCGAAAAGCTTCCGTCGCCCGCTGGAGTAACTGTGCAAGTGGTGCCAGGTGTTACGTTCGGTGAAGGAGTGGCCGAGCAGGACGTAAGATCGGTGCTGAATTGCGACGGGTTTGCGGCGTAATCGGTAGGATCGAGAGTGAAGACAACGAGCGTTTCTGCGTTGGCGGTGAGCGCTCCGCTCATCACCGGCTCGTGAATGAAGTTAATGCCGAAGCGAGGGGCGTGACTTCCGGTTGTGTGCGTGACGTCATACCGCACCTGGTATTTTTCCTGATTGCGCAGAACGGGAAACGCTGTGATTGCGGTAACGAATTGATTGTCGCCGAACGTTTCAAGGCCGGAAGTCGTCGCGGTGGTGCTGCTAAAGGGAAACGCGAGCGCGAATCCAAAATCGGAATTGCGCGTCTGCGTGAGGTGCAAGCCGCTGCCACCGAAAACAAAAGAAGCAATCCAATTGGGGCTGAAAGTGAACTGATTGCCGAGCGCGAAGTTCCAATAGTTGTTGTGCGTCGTCGCGCCGGTCGATGGAAGAGTTCCCTGCTGGACGAGTGCATCGCGCGTGAGATAGCTGTCCGCGGAGAACCGCAGAAACCACTGCGAACGTTCGGATTGCTGGTAGTCAAAACGCACGGTGCCGTTATTATCGCGGAAGGGCACCGGCACGGAAGTGGGATAGGTAATAGCGGGAATGGTCGTACCGTTTACATTCACGAGGCCTTGCTCGGCCAACTGACCTAACGCCTGGAACTGCGCCTGGCTGGCATCGCTGTAAGCGATGCTGGCGTCTTCGTGAATGAACTCATAGGAAGTAAAAAACCAGAGCTTGTCCTTCAGGATCGGTCCGCCGACGGTGCCAACATAATTCTGCCGAGAGAAAGGCTGCTTCGGATTCGGCGGAGGATTGTCAATCGGGAAACGCGCGTTGAGAGCCGCGGCGCGCACGAACACTGCCTCGTCTCCGTGCCATTCGTTTGTACCATTCTTGGTGGTGATGACCACGGAGGAAGCTGTGGTGCGACCCGTATCCGCATCCGATTGGGCGGTGCGGATGGCGAACTCCTGGATTGCCTCTGGCGAAAAATTTTGCAGGAAGCCGCCGATCCAATCGTCAGAGTTGTCCACGCCGTCCACGGAAACTTCATTGTTGAGGCCGGAACTACCGCCGGTAGAAACGGCGGTGATGCGCGCTTTGGTGGGATCGGAAGGTTCGACAGGCTCAGTTCCCGGAGCCAGGTAAGCGATGTTGGCAAAACTACGGGCTGGCAGCGGGATGGTGATCAGATCATGCGCGGAAATCGCGGCCTGCTGAACGGCGCTCGCTGTGTTGACGGGCTCGGTTGTGATGGAGGCGACCTGCCCCTGCACGGTAACGCTCTGCCGGACGGAGGCCGGGGTCATGGTGACGGTGATGTCGCGCACCGTGCTGATGGTAACGTTTGCATCGGAGCTGACTGCTCTGAAACCGTTGGCGTTCGCCGTGACGTGGTAAATCCCGGGAATAAGATCTTCAATGCGAAATTCGCCGCGATCGTCGGTGGTGGCTTCGCGCTGGAGAGTGGATTCCCTGGCCTGCACGACAACTTTTGCGGCGGCAATGCGCCCCCCGCTGACGTCCTGAACAGTCCCGCGGAGAGCGCCGCGCGGATTTTGTGCCAGCAAGGCCCAGGGCAACAGCAGAATCGATAAGAGGACAACACCCCGCGCAAGGGGCTTTTTCTTCCGTCTATAAAGGTTTCTCATGGGGAGCGATAGGCTACTGGGAGCCGTAGGTCTACTACCACACGTCGTAGATAGTCCTATCGTTGAATCGGTTGCCGGGCAGTGGGCAGCATACTGTGCCCCGGCAGGCACATGACGTGACTTTCAAAGCCTGGACTAGTGAATGAATCTTTCCAGAAGGCTGTGGACCGCAGAGAGGGTGGAAGGCGCGAGCACCATGGCGGCCAGGACGGCGGCTACCAAAAGAGCGGCGCCACGGAAGCGCAAGTCAGAATCAGGTGGATCGGTCGACGCGAAACGTAGCGGATTGGGTACCAGTAAACGGGCAATGCGGGCTTCGAGGTCGCGGTCGCCGCTGAGAAGCGAGGTGGCCAGAGCAGGCACACGTGGCCCGGCGTCCATGCGAGCTACACGAACCAGCGCGGCGGCCAGAGAAAGCGCGCGCAGGGAGTTCCCTTCGGTGGCTTGATCGTCGGCAGCCCACTCCGTGAATTTCGACCAGTTACATTCGAGAGTTCGCAGCATTGGCAGGAAGGGAATGGTATCCGGGGCCAAGAGGATGAGCAGACGTTTGGCATTGTCGCGGGAAGCGTGGTGAGCGTGTTCGTGGCGGAAAGCGACTTCGAGTTCTTCAGCGGAAAGCGCGCGGACAACACCGCGAGAAATGAGCAGGCGAGGATGAAGCAAACCGGACACGGCGAGAAGGGGAGCTTCGTTTTCGATAACGACGACCGGTGCAGAATCCCCTGGGAGGTGCGTTTCGAAACCCAAGGACGCACAAAGCCGATTGTGACGCCAGGAGGCCAGCAGGGCGCGCGCGATGCGCCAGATGGACAGGGAGCAGACCAGGGCACCGAGAAACCCAAAGGAGGAGCAGACCCAGCCTACTTCTTCACCGGTGTTGGAAGGTTCGAGCCAGAGATAGCTGGGAACGCAAAGAACAATAACGAAAAGAGTAGACAACGCGAAGGGAAGCAAACGCAAAGCAAAGAGAAAGCGGGCGGCAGAGTCGGGTGGCTTTGTCTCCGCGAAACGGATGGCGGCTTTGCTGGTGAGTCGGATTAGGGAACTGAGCAAAGCATTCAGCGAGAAGAAGGATGCAAAGCAAAGGCACAGAAGCCTGAAAAGATAAGGGAGCATCATGGCTGCCCCTGCCGGGAGATTTCTTTTCGCCGACTGCGTATTTTCTTTTCCAACTCATCGAGGAGCCTGGCGTCGTGCTCGCCAACTACATCCAGCAAACACGAGAGAAGAAGTTCGCGCGAAGGTCTGGGGCCGGAGAGAAAGCCTGAAACCAGATTTTCCGCTTGCTTGCGTTCCCATTCCGAGCGGGAAAAGTTGGGCACGTAGACGAAGGCGCGATCCAATTTGTGGCGGCCGAGAAAGCCCTTTTTGAAGAGGCGATCGAGAGTGGTCATGACCGTGGTGTAGGCCAAGGGGCGGCTGAGCCTGGGGACGACGTCGCGAACGCTGCTTTCTCCGCGAGACCAGAGAATCTCCATCAATTCCAATTCGAGATTGCCTAAGCCCAGATTCTGAACCGGGGCAGCGCTGCCGGTAAGGCGATTGAGGAAGCGAATCACGATGGAGCGCATGCTACCACTTTTCCCGTGAATCCAGGAGCCTCGTATTGTCCATGCTTCGGTTCGTGAGGGGAGCAAGACTCCCGCACTCCAAGGCCCAAGAAAGAAGATTTGACAGGGAACAAAGGGGAGGCTAGGTTCGTCTATACCTAGAGCAGACTAGTCTATGGTGGAGAGGGTCGTCGAGAAATGTCTAAAGAGAAGCAACGGGATCTGTTCCCGGGCGCCCTGGAGATGATGATTCTGCGGACTTTGAAGCGGCAGCCGCTGCACGGGTATGCGCTGGTGCAGCATATCAAGCGGAATTCGGATGATCTGCTGCAAATTGAAGAGGGGTCACTGTATCCCGCGCTACAGAGATTGTTGAAGGAAGAGCTGGTAAAGGCAGAGTGGGGCGTGTCGTCAACAAACCGGCGCGTGAGGATTTACAAGCTGACCGCGGCGGGTGCGAAACACCTGGAGCGGGAGGTTTCGAGGTTCGAGCGGATGCTTGAGGGAATTACGCGGGTTTTGTCGCCGGAGGAATCATGAGCTGGTTGAGAAGAAGTTTGTTTTCGCGGCGAAAAATTTACGGCGAATTGTCGGAGGAGATTCACGCGCATATCGAAGAGAAGACGGAGCAGTTGATGGCGGACGGGATGCCGAAGAAAGAAGCTGAGGCGGCGGCGCGGCGGGAATTTGGCAACCTGACTCTGATGGAAGAAGACGGGCGCGATGTTTGGCGCTGGCTGTCGTTGGAAAACTTTCTAATGGATGTGCGGTACGGCTTGCGGATGCTGCGGAGTAATCCCGTTTTCACGGTAGTTGGTTTGTTGACGATTGCGATTGGCATTGGCGCGAATGCGGCGGTATTCAGCGTGGTAAATAGCGTGCTCCTCAGGCCGCTGAATTATCCAACGTCGCAGGAATTGGTTTTCTTGCACCAGGTGGCGCCCGGAGCCGCCGGACTTGCGGATTTTCAAAACGGGCTCCTGCTTTCGCCCTCGATGTACTTCGCGTATTCGGAGAATAACCGGACATTTTCGTCGATAGGAGTGTGGGATACGGGGGCCGCGAGCGTGACGGGGGTGGCGGAGCCGGAACAGGTGCGGGTGGTGACTGTGAGCAACGGCGTGCTGGAGGCCCTCCGGGTGGCACCGGAAGCCGGGCGTTGGCTTTCCGCGGAGGATCAGGAACCACGCGGGCCGTCGCGCGTAATGCTGAGCTATGGATATTGGCAGCGGCGGTTTGCCGGCGATCGGACGATGATTGGAAAGAACATTCAAGTGGATTCGCAGCCGCTGCAGATTGTGGGCGTGATGCCGAAAGGGTTCCGGTTTGTAGATACGGATTTCGATTTGATCGAGGCATTCAAGTTCGATCGCGCACAACAGATTCTGGCTGGATTCGGGCTTCACGGCATTGCCAGGTTGAAACCGGGAGCGACCATCGCGCAGGCCAACGCGGACATCACGCGCATGCTGCCGATCTGGATGGATTCGTTTTCGAACGGGCCGGGAACCAATCCTCATATCTACGAGACGTGGAAGATTACTCCCATGATCCGGCCGCTGAAGGCGGAAGTGATTGGGAATGTCAGCGAGGTGCTGTGGGTGGTGATGGGAACGATCGGGCTGGTGATGCTGATTGCCTGCGCGAACGTGACGAATCTGCTGCTGGTGCGCGTGGAGTCGCGGCAGCAGGAGCTGGCGGTGCGCGCGGCGCTGGGCGCTGGCTGGCAGCGCATCGTGAGTGGGCTACTGGTGGAAAGCGTGATGCTGGGAGTGATGGGAGGAATGATTGGAGTCGGTTTGGCGTATGCCGGCGTGCGCGCCCTCGTGGCGTTCGGGCCGGCGAATTTGCCGCGGCTGAGCGAAATTGCGATCGGTGGACGAACATTGATCTTTGCGTTTGCGATTTCCGTGCTGTCCGGGCTGCTGTTTGGATTGATTCCGGCGTTCAAGTATGCGGGGCCGCGGACGACGCTGGAACTGCGAAGCGGCGGACGGACGATCAGCGTGAGCCGGGAAAGGCATCGGGCGCGAAATTTGCTGGTCGTGGGGCAGGTGGCCATGGCCCTGGTGTTGCTCGTGAGTGCGGGCTTGATGATTCGAACGTTCGCGGCGTTGCGAACCGTGGATTTGGGATTCACTGACGCGCTGCACTTGCAAGTAATGCGAATTTCCATTCCGCATCTATTGATCGCGAAACCCGAACAGGTCACGCGCACGCAACAGGCAATTCTCGATAAATTGTCCGCAATTCCGGGAGTGAAATCGGCGGCATTCGCGAGCGAGATGCCCATGGAAGGATTTGGCGCCGGATGGGATTGTATTTTCCTGGAGGGCGTGAAATATGATCCGGACGTAATTCCGCCGCTGCGCTACTTCAAGGACGTTTCGCCGGGATTCTTCCAGACCTCTGGTGCGAGACTAGTCGCAGGGCGCGAGATGACCTGGACTGAGGTTTACGGAGCTCGGCCTGTGGTATTGGTCTCCGAAAACCTGGCGCGAGAGCTGTGGGGCACGCCAAGAGCGGCGGTGGGGAAACGCATTCGCGAATTTGATTCCCGGCCGTGGAGCGAGGTGATCGGCGTGGTACAGGATGTTCGCGAGAACGGCGTGCAAGAGATAGCCCCCGAAACCGTATATTGGCCCACTTTGATGGGCATGAAATATCAGTTGGAAGCGCCAGTCTCCCTGGATGCGCAACGGAGTGTGACGTTCGTAATACGGAGCGATCGCGCCGGAAGCGCCTCATTTTTGAACGAAGTGCGGCAGGCGGTGTGGTCGGTGAATTCGAGCTTGCCGCTGGCGTCTGTGCGGACGATGGAGGATGTTTACGCAAAGTCCGTGGCGCGAACTTCATTCACGCTGGTGATGCTGGGGATTGCCGGGGCAATGGCGCTGGCACTGGGGATCATCGGGATTTATGGCGTGATTTCGTTCATCGTGTCGCAGCGCAGACGGGAAATTGGAATTCGTTTGGCGCTGGGGGCACAGCGTCGAGACGTGCTCGAAATGGTGCTGAGCCAAGGGGCGAAAATGACCCTGGCGGGCGTGGCGATTGGAATTGTCGCTGCATTGGCATTGACGCGGTTGATGGCCGGGTTGCTGTTTGGAGTGACCGCGTATGACCCGCTGACATTGGGAACTGTTGCTGTTGTGCTGATGATAATTGCGCTTCTGGCGTGTTACATCCCGGCGCGGCGGGCAACGAAAGTCGATCCGATGGTGGCATTGCGGTATGAGTGAGCGGATTCCACCTGCCAACCTCCGAATCAAAGATCTGGTTAAGGAGATCTATCTCGGGGCCGACGACTGAAGAAACTGCGCCTGGCGATCTAAACGCCGACCCCGAGATAGCCCGAGCCTAAGGAAGTTTCGGCCAACACCCGTTTGTGCTGCATGGGACGCGCCACAGAGCCGGCTGGTTTCACCTATCCGAAAGAAAAACACCAGCTCTCGACAGTGGGATTGGCAGGTTATTGGAGATGCGCGTTGAACCAGGCCAACGTGCGCTCGACGACATCGCGCTGGTGTTTGGGGCTGGCGAACATGTGGCCTTCGTGTTCGTAGACTACGAATTGAGTTTCGACTCCCAACGTTTTCAGCGCGTGCCAGAATTCGTAGGATTGGGGGGCAGGGACTTCGCCATCACTGTCTCCGACAAGGATGAGCGTCGGCGTTTTGGCTTTCTTGATGAAATTGATGGGCGAGCTCTTGGCGTAGACTTCTGGATCGTCGTAAACGGATTTGCCGAAGAACGGGATCATCCATTGATCTATCAAGTTTTCGCCGTAGTAGCTTTGCCAGTTGGAGAGGCCTGCGCCTGCCATGGCGGCTTTGAAGCGGTTGGTTTGCGTGACGGCCCACATCGTCATGAATCCGCCGTAGCTCCAGCCACAGATGCCGAGGCGATTGGGGTCGATTGGCGCGGATTTAATGGCTTCGTCAACGCCTGCCATGATGTCCTTGAAGTCTCCGTAACCGAAGTCTTTGACATTGGCGCGCGTGAACGCTTCGCCTTGTCCGAAGCTGCCACGAGGATTTGGTTGCAGGACGAAATATCCGGCGCCCGCAAGCGGGGAATAATAATCGGAGGAGCCGGGCCATTCGGAGAGCACGGCAGCTCCGGGACCGCCATGAATGCGGACGACCAGCGGATATTTTTTGTTGGGATCGAAATCGCGCGGATAGAGGAGCCAGCCCTGGACTTCGAACCCACCATTTTTCCAATGAATGCTTTTAGCTTCGCCCCAACCGGGATTGGTCCCTTTGTTGCGCTGCGTGATTTGCGTCCAGGAGCCAGTGGCACCAGCCCAAATTTCAGGCGGTGTGCTGAAGGAGCTGCGAATAACGGCGGAATTTTTTGCGTCGCGAGACAGGGAGAGATTTATCCCCCACGCTCCGGCAGTTATTTGACCGGCGTCGCGAAAAATTTCATGCACCTGTTTGGTGGATGGATTCACGGAAGCGATGCCGGAATCCCCTTCCAGGTATTCGCCGAAAAGAACATTTCCTTCGGGCGTCCAAGCGAGCCAACTTGCAGAACCTTTCATTTCGGGCGTGATGTTTGTCGCTTCACCGCCGGTAGCAGAGAGGGTGAAGATGTCGCCGCCTACGCTGGGCTCGTCGCTCATTAGGCCGCCAAGGAAAGCGATGGACTGGCCGTCGGGAGACCACGCCGGATTCGCGATTTGCAGCGGCGGCTTGTAAATGGACTTCATCAGGCCAGTGGCGGCGTCGAGGGTATAAAGCTCGGCGATGTACCAGTTATTGTCCCCGTTTCCTAGAGCCGCGGTGACAGCGAAACGGAGACCGTCAGGAGACCAACCGTATTCGTAAACGTAGGTGTCCGCGGGAGAGATTTGATCGAGCTTCCCGGTTGCGACGTCCACCAGGGCCAGACGTTGCTCGAAAAAAGAGTCTTTGATTTCGCCGGTTTCGGCAGTTTCGGCAACGAGAGGTCCAGCAGCTCGCGTGGCGTTTTCGGTGAAGAGAACGGCGATCGTTTTGCCGTCGGGCGACCACCCGGGAGTGGCGAGGAAACCTTTAACGTTTGTGAGTCGCGAAATCGAGCCTTGATCCGCCAGATTCTTCACATACAGTTGCAATTGTCCGGGTTTCACCGCGTCGGACAAAAAGGCGAGCTTATTGCTATCAGGCGACCAAGCCACGGCCCCCTCTGCGCTTGGACGATAGGCCGGCCCATCACCTATTTGTCCACTTGGCCCCCTCACACCCCTCTTTTCCACCGCAGCGCTGACGACGGCCGGTTCTTCCGGTGACCGAAGTCCTTTGAGGAAAATCCGGGTGGCTCCTGACGGCGCGCCGTTTTTGCCGAGGATGTCCTCGACCCAGGCGATTTTGTTGCCGTCGGGGGAAATGGCGGATTGTTCGAAACGGTGCGTTCGAGAGAGTGTTTTGATGACATCTTCAACGGGCGCGGGCGCGTGGGGCTTGGCGGCAGCCGCGAGACGCGCTTCAGCGGATTGTTTGGTACCGCTGGTTTCTTGCGCTGGCATAACGCTGTTCACGGAGAAAAAGAGCAGTGAAGCTGTGGCGAGCGCAACGAACAACCGAAATAACTTCATGAATCCGTCCTTGAGGGGCCAGGGCTCTGGCGCGAGTACCTTAATCGGGTTAGAGATGGTCTGCAAGCGGCGTTTAAACTTCGATGCGCAAGTTTCCGTCGAAAACGCGCGGTCCCACTGTTCGGAGAAATAGGTGGCAACTAGCCGGTTAAGACGGCGCGGGTGAAAACCGAATTGGAAATTTGGCGGTTCGCGGAGTCTACCAGCACTAATTCCCCCGCCGTGAACGACGTGGGATAGTCCGAGAGCATTTCCTTCAGGAACGATTCCAGTTGGAGAGCTTCTGTTTGGGTCTGGCCGCGCGTCAGGACAGTTGTGTAGGTGTTGAGCAGCACGAACTTTGCAGCAGGAGAAAGAAGCTTGCGGCCTTGACCCAACAGGGCGGGCAGAGACTCGTCTACTTTCCAAAGTTGGCCTTTGGGGCCGCGACCGAAGCGCGGTGGATCAAGGATTAGCGCATCGTAGGTGCGGCCGCGCCGGATTTCGCGGGCGACGAAGGCCTGTGCGTCATCAACAATCCAGCGGATCGGGCAGCCGTCTAGTTGCGAACGAGATTGATTTTCGCGCGCCCATTTTATGGCCTGGCGCGAGGCGTCCACGTGCGTGACGTATGCGCCTGCTGCAGCGGCGCTGAGAGTTGCAAGGCCGGTGTAGCCGAAGAGTGACAAAATCCCTGGAGGAGCAGGCGCCGATTCGATTTGTGAAGTGAGCCAATCCCAGTGGCTCGCTTGATCAGGAAAAACGCCCAGGTGGCCGGAAGGAGTCGGCTGTACCCAGAACGCAAGATTCTTTCGGCGCATTTCCCATCGTTGCGGAACTGGTTTGGAAAATTTCCATTCGCCTCGTTTCGAACGATGGTGTTGAACGAAACTGCCATGAGCGGAGTTCCAACGTTCTTGCGGCAGCGAGGGCTCCCAGGTGGCTTGCGGTTCAGGACGAATCAGCGTGATGTCGCCGAAGCGCTCAAGCTTGCGGCCTGAACCGCAGTCGAGAAGCGTGTATTCGTCCCATGCGGGGGAAAGCGTTTCGAGTTTGCCGGGCGCATGTAGTTTCACGCGTGACACCTGCACGGCCGCTGATAAGTGCTCCTGATTATGCGCCAAGAAAAGCGTAAGCACGGAACGTGCTGTCCATTGCCACCATTCTGCTTTTCTTGACCGTGTGCGCGGCGGTCGACTACACTACTAAATTCGAGACCTGTCGCTCACGCAGTCTGACGGCTGTAGTTTGTGCGCAGGAAAAACCGGCTACACTTCGACAAGTCCGTGGGACAAGTCTGTGGCCGCGCAACCAAAGGAGAATTGTCTTGCCGAAGCGCACATATCAACCGCGGAAACGACGCCGCGCGAAGACGCACGGATTCCGCTCACGCATGAAGACGGCGGGTGGCCGCAAAGTTCTGGCGGCACGCCGCAAGAAGGGACGCCATCGCCTCACGCCCGTATAGTCCCGGGCGCCTGAAGTTTCCGCGCGAGGCGCGGCTGGTGCAGCGCGGCGATTTTGACGCCGTGTACCGCGCAGGAAAACGCCGATCCAGTTCTCATTTCACAGTTTTTTTCCGCGCCAACCAACTGCCGGTCAGCCGCTTCGGATTCAGCATCAAAAAGGCGCTGGGCGGGGCGGTGGTGCGCAACCGTATGCGCCGGCGAATTCGGGAGATCGTGCGATGCCATCGCGCGGAAGTTCCCGCGGGATGGGACATCGTGATTCATCCGAAGAGCAGCGTGGGACACGCCGAGTTTGCCGGTTTGGCGGCCGATTTGGTGCGGGTAATGAAGAGCGTCTAGTGCGCCGATGAATACGCGCGAACAAACCGCGGAAAAAGAGATGAGCAGATCGAACTCTGTCCCACAAACGCCTTCGCACCAGTCGCTCGCGGTGCACGTAGCGCTGGCCGCGCTGCGCATATATAAAGCGTACCTGTCGTTCTTATTTGCAGGAAGCTGCCGATTCGAACCGACCTGTTCGCGTTATGCCTACGAAGCAATTGAGCGGTTTGGCGTGATTCGCGGAATTTGGCTGGGAACAAAGCGCCTGGCACGCTGCCAACCCCTATCGCGAAAATTTGGATACGATCCCGTTCCGGAGAAATCAGAAGACATGCCGTCGAACACGAACGAAGCGGCGAAGGATGAGCGCCGCGTTGGAGCTGCTGCGAGAGAGGCACATCTGTGAGCGGTCCGGAAAAGAAAAAAGAACTTTCCTCGGAAATGCGTATTCTGATCGCCTCGATACTTTCGATGGCCGTGATTTTGTTGTGGGTGAAATTTTTTGCCCCTAAGCCGCCGGCCAATGTACCTGGCGCGAACAAACCCGCGATAACGGCGCCAGCAGCCTCCACTAATTCCACGACGCCTTCTCCTTCCGCTTCCACGTCGCCTGCTTCGGGAAAGCCCAACGCTCCATCCACTCCGGGAAACGCCACTGCGATTGCTCCGGCAAATGCGGCCTCGCTGCCTCCCATGGCGGCGACAGATGAAAACAGCATTGTTGTTGAAAACGATCTGTATCGCGTGGAGTTTTCAAACCGCGGCGGGGTGGTGAAGAGTTGGCAGCTGAAGAAATACAAAGATGACGCGAAGCCGCAAAAGGTGCTGGACGTCGTTCACCCGGAAGCAGCGGCGCAGGTTGGCGGGTGGCCTTTTTCTCTCGTGCTGGACGACCAGCAACGGGAAGCGCAAGCGAATTCCGCATTGTATAAGGCGTGGGTTCCGGAACCAGGTGCTCGCATCGGAGATCTCGCTGCACTGCCGCCAAATCCGATTCGAGCGCCGAAGGAACTCGAGTTTGTCTGGAGCGATGGTCACTTCGAGGTTACGAAGACTTTTCGGTTCGATGATTCGTACGTGGTCCGCGTGGAAACAATCGTCAAGTTAAATGGCACGCCGGTAAAGTCGGGCATTGCGTGGCGCGGAGGATTCGGCGATTTGACGGTTTCCAATCCGGCGCCCGTCGAAACGGTGTCCACCTTTTCCAGCGAGGGCGGCAAGCTAACCGACCTGCCCTACAAAAAGCTAGAAGGCCCGGAAAAATGGGGGCCTGGCGTCTGGATGGGAAGCAAGGATTACGCGGGGATCGAGGACAAGTATTTTACCGCCGCGTTCCTGCCTGTGAACGGCATCGCTTCCGGCTCGCTTGAAACGCGTTACTGGAAAGAGACGCGGACCGTGCATGGCGCGGATGGAAAAGATGAGCAGGAGCCGGTGTCCGAGGTGGCCACCTCCACTTCGACGCAGCCGATGGCGCTGCGCGTTTACGTGGGACCGAAAGATTACGACGATTTGAAAGCCATGAAGCCGCCCCTGCAGGCGCTCGTGAATTTTGGATTCATGGAATTCATCGCCGAGCCGCTCTTCCACGGGCTGAAGTGGCTGCACAAGTATGTGACCAATTGGGGCTGGGCCATTATCGTGATGACCCTCGTCATCAACATGCTCCTCTTCCCGCTGCGCATTTCCAGCTACAAAACCACCCTCAAGATGCAGCGTGTCGCTCCGGAAATCAAAGCGATTCAGGAGCGCTACAAAAAATACAAGCTAAACGACCCCAAAAAACAGGAAATGAACAAGGAAGTGATGGCCATTTACAGCCGCGAGGGCATCAACCCCGTGGGCGGCTGCTTCCAAATGTTTCTGCAAATGCCAATCTGGTTCGGCTTGAACAGCGCACTGCGCGGAACGATCGAATTGCGGCACGCCCACTGGCTGTGGATCGCCGATTTGGCTTCCAAGGATCCTTTTTACGTTCTGCCGGTCGTCGTGGGCGTTTCGATGTACCTGGTTTCGAAAATGACCCCCATGACGGCTTCCGACCCGCAGCAGCAGCAAATGATGAAGATCATGCCCATCATGTTTGCGGGCAGCTTTATTATTTTTCCGTTTTCGAGCGGTCTCGCATTGTATATTCTCACAAGCAGTTTGGTGGGCATTGTGCAGCAGTGGTACCTGAACCGCACGCATCCCGCACCGGCAACGGCCAAGCAGATTTCGCGCGGCAAAAAGTAGTCTCGGAAAACGTCAAGCATATCGTCTGCAACGAGCAAGGATTTTCGGAGGCCCATGGGGCAGGAGCTCATCCGCGATGGCAAGCTCGACCGGCAAGCCGCTGCTGGGGCATTGCGGACGTTTCTCGAAGAGCTCGTTCACGCCGCGGGTTTCGATTTGAAGGTCAAGGTGCAAGCGGTGGAATCGCCTTCAACGGGTGCGAGCGATGAAGCCGAAGTCATTGCTGATCTCGACGGGCGCGATAAAGAGATTTTGCTCGAGCGCAACGGCGAACTTTTAAAGGCGATCGAGCACCTCGCCTTTCGCGCTCTGCGTCTTGAACCTGCCTACCACGAAAAGATTCATCTGGACAGCGGCGGCTATCGTGCCCTGCGCTTCGAGGAGTTGCGGATGACCGCGCGGGTCGCGGCCGAACGCGTAGAGACATCCAAGCAGCCGTTCCGGCTCAATCCGATGTCTTCCCGCGAGAGACGCATAGTGCACATGGCTCTGAAAGATATGCCCGGTATCCGCACCGAAAGCGTGGGCATGGGCGAAGAGCGCCAGGTTGTGGTTCATCCAGCGAAGCCAAAATAATTGCGCGTCGATGGTCTTCGTAGCGCCGCCATCTTGGCGGCGCTTTTTTGGCGCTGGCGCCACGACGCTGCATCCCGCCGCGCTTTTTATTCTTTTACCCATCCCTGCGAAATGACATGCCCGGATTCTTCCATCGTCACGCGGTAGGTGAAAGACGCGGGCCGATCCCGTCGCACTTGCGGAAATCGCATGTCGGAAATTTCCACGATAGCCGTGCTTCCTTCCTTGTGAAAGCGCGTGACCGGAAATCGCGCAAACCACAAAACTTTTTGGACTTCGGGCAAACGGTTCGCGGCCTCCATATATTGGTTCGGGGAAGCATCGGGATAATAGCGGTGCTCGATGGAGCTCAGCGACATTGTCGTGCTCGTTGTTATCTGGTCGCTTAGGTCGAGACGCACCTCGTAGACTCCCCGCGGCGTGTTGACCAATCCATCCCAATGCCAAAGCGATGGAGGAAGCGGCAGAGCTCCGAGAGATTCCACCGGCAACTGAAGGAGCGAAGCGAATTTCTGCACGCGTTCGAGAGCGGCTCGATGAGCGAAAAATGCCCCCGCGATGTAAAGGCCCGCGGCAGCCAGCCCAACACGATTCCAGGTCGCATACTGCACGCGCAACCCCTTGCCGCGAAGCGCAGGAAGAAGAATAAGCGCCGCGAGCAACGCGATGATGGCAATGGCAGTTTGTGCAGAAATCGGCGCGCCGACATTTTTCAATAATGCGGCGATCGCGAGCGAGGCGATGGCCGAAACCGACCACGTGATCATCGCCCGATTCTTGAGTCCTTCGGCTTTGCGGTAGACCCACGCGAGAATTTGCGGGCCGAGCAAAATCGTAGAGAACGTAAAATCAATAATGAAGATCAAATCCCAGGCGGGGCGCGACCACCCGAGCGGCGACCAAATCATCGTGCCGAATGTCGTAACCAGGTCGAGAAAAATGTGACTGAGTATGCCAATGGCATACATTCCGGCCAATATTGCGAACGAAGGCGCGTCCCATTTGCGCCAGCGTGCGAACCATCGCGTCAAGGTGGCTAGAGCCAACGCGAAAAAGGGCATGCAGAGCAAGGAATGCGTGATGCTCCGATGCCAGGTCAAAATGAGCATCGGATTGCTCGAAAACCATTCACGGATCATGTCCGAATCAGGAAAGATTGCGCCGAGCATCAGCGACCATGTCACGATGCGTCCCCGGCTCACCGGCTGCGAAGAAAACATGTCTTCGCCCCGAAAAACCGCTTTGCCAATCAACGCGCCGGCGATGCCGTGAGTAATCGTGTCCATGCTTGCAGTCTAATCGATGATTTTCCCGGGAGACTGGCTTTTCTGTTTTCTTTCAAAATAAAGGAAAAGCCTCACAACACTTGAATTAAAGGATTGCGTTTCGGAAGGACTCGGCCGACGCGATGCGCAGAAACGTTATGGCGTTCGAATGCGCTCAGCGCGAAATCCGCATGTTCAGGACCGATGGCCACGAGGAAACCCCCCGACGTTTGCGGATCAAACAAAAGATCTTGGAATTCAGCCGCGACTCCCGAAGCAAAAACCACGCATTCGCCGATAAAGGCGCGATTGTTTTTCAAGCCGCCGGAAAGATGGCCCTCTCGAGCCGCTTCGATCGCACCAGGAAAATAAGAAAAGGATGCGTGATCGATCTCAAAGGAAACCGGCTGCAGTCCTTGAGCAGGATCGCCCAGCGCCATCTCGCGTGCGTGACCCAAAAGGCTGAAGCCTGTCACGTCCGTTACGGCATGAATTGGCCGCAACGCCTGTGCCTTTTCCTCCACTTCGCGAAGGGCTGCCGCAGCGCCAGCGTTAAGGGTGCTCATGGCCGCGACTGCGGCTGCCAGCGATTCTGGCGCCGCGCGCTCCTTCTTCAGCGCCGTCGTGATGACGCCGGTTCCCAGCGGCTTGGTAAAGAGCAGCATGTCCCCGGGTTTGGCGCCCACGTTGCGCCAAACGCTTTTGGGATTGATGAGACCCGTAACGGCGTATCCGAACAACATGTCTTCGTTGCGGATCGAGTGGCCGCCGATGACACTGCATTTCGCTTCCTTCATTTTGTCGAGGCCCCCGCGCATAATTTGCTCGAGGATTTCGGGGTCGCCCTTTTCTGGAAAACCAACGATGGACAAAGACGACACCGGCCGGCCGCCCATCGCGTAAACGTCGCTGAGTGCATTAGCCGCAGCAATCTGTCCGAAGAGAAACGGGTCGTCCACAATGGGCGTAAAAAAATCGACTGTCTGGACCAGCGCAAGCCCCTCGCCGATTAGGTAGATTCCGGCGTCGTCGTTGGTATCGAATCCCACCAGGACACGCGGATCCGTCTGGCGCGGAAGCTTGCGCAAGATAGCGTCAAGCGTCGCTGGGTTCAGTTTTGCGGCGCATCCCGCCGCTTTTGCCATGGCCGTGAGTTTCACCTGGGTTGCCAAGAACACACCTCGCTTATTCCAGAACATTAGTTCGGCTCGAAGACATTATAACGAGGCTCGCAGCGGGACGCTCGTGACACGCCAAGACAACAAGTTGCGTCGAGCTGCCGAACGTGGTTTCATCGCCGGATGCCTTGGGACTTCTGGCTGATTTTTGTCGTGCTCGGTGTGGTTCTCCCGTTGCGCGGCCGCATTCGGCTGCAAAAGCTGCTGTCAACTCCTCATACGACTAAAAGGGATCGGATGACTCTCTACATTTCTACGATTGCTTTCCAGTGGCTTGCGGTAGCCCTAGCCGCATGGAGGGCTCGGGCACGCGGATTAAGTCTTGAGGAATTGGGATTGCTGGTTCACGGTCGCGAACGGGTCGCTGTTGCCGCGATTGTCGGCGCCGCGACTTTAGGTGGGCTGCAATGGCTGAATCTCCGGCGGATGAGCCGAACGCCAGGTAAGGCGCGCGACTTCATGCAAGCCTTGGCAGAGAGAATCCTGCCCCATGCGAGGATCGAGCTGCTTCTGTTCCTGGCTTTGTCCGTCACAGCCGGACTATGCGAGGAATTCCTCTATCGTGGCTTTGCCATGGCTGCCCTAACCCGCGCACCGTTGCCGGTTTGGGGCATCGTTCTGGTGTCTTCTGTTCTGTTTGCACTGGCACACCTTTATCAGGGGCGGGGTGGATTGGTGAGCACACTGGTCATCGGCACAGTGTTCGGGACGGCGCGAATCGCGTACGATGGGTTGGCCGCAGTTTCGCTTTGGCACATAACCATCGACGCCGTCGCGGGTGTTGCAGGCCCCAGGTACCTACTAAAAACAGGTACTCTTCCAGCGAAGGAGATTTCCACAGGTTCGTAACCTTATGGTAACTCTTATGACAACAGCCATCCCAGCGGTGCTCTCAGCGGACAAGATCCTGCGCGCTCTCGGCGAGTTTCAGCTCCAGGCAGATGAACAGCAAGTTGTTTGTATTCAACAGTATATGAAGATTCTACTGACTTGGAATGATAAAATTAACTTGACCGCGATTCGCGACCCCCTTGAGATACTATATCGTCATTTCTGTGAATGTATGTTTGCCGCCCGTGCCGTGCCTGTGGAAAACGGTCGGCTCGCCGACGTAGGTTCCGGTGCCGGTTTTCCGGGAATCCCCCTCAAAATCATGCGTCCGGATCTGCAGGTTTTCTTGATCGAATCGAATATGAAGAAGGCCACCTTTCTCGCCGAAGTTCTCCGGACGATCGAGCTGAAGGATACAAAAGTGATTGTTAGCCGATATGAAGAGCTCGGAGAAGACGTCGCCCCGCTGGATTTCGTCTGCTCACGAGCGGTCGGCGAGTTTGAACCGTTCTTGGCGTGGGCGGCCTCGGAACGAGTTGCAGCCAAGCAAGTGATCCTCTGGATTGGAGGCCGCGACCTGGACCAAGCCCGGCGCGGAATGGACTGGGAATGGCGAGAGCCGATCCCCGTGCCTAACTCCCTACGCCGCTACCTTCTCGTTGGAGCACGAAAAGTCTAAGATTGTCGGCTTAACGACTTGAAAAATAAGGACTTCGCTGCTATCCAAGATATTTTCGTCGGCGACTGTAACAATCGCTCCTGAAAAAACCAAATCACAATCAGATTCGGCGGAGTCTCGGGGCGCAGTGTGTTTCACGTGGAACAACTCTGGAAATCCGCGTTGTCGATCCCACGAAGTCAAGATATGGCCTCGAATTCTCTGAGCATGTTCCACTTTTCTTTGAGATCACTTCGTTCCACGTGGAACATTCGTGCAATTCAATGAAAGGGTCAAGGCTGCAGACCACGGAAACCAGATCAGGAATGTGGTCATTTTGTTTTTGGGAGTGTTCCACGTGGAACCTAGTGAGACGAGGGCAGCAAAGCATCCCCTGGCCGCAACGGAATCAAATAGTTTCACGTGGAACAAGAGTCCCCGAACACTCCGGATTGTTTCACGTGGAACAAAGTCTGAGTGCGGGACACCGCAATCTGTTCCACGTGGAACAACCAATGCTGCGATGTTCCAGACTTTGTTCCACGTGGAACACCTTTGATAAAGACCAGACAAAATCCACAGCTCTGCCGGTGTTCCACGTGAAACAAGTTGCATCCCACGTGGGATTCTGCTAAGTTTTCGCGGTTCGGGGGCTGATTGGCTCGCATTATCGCAGTCGCAAATCAAAAAGGTGGAGTTGGGAAGACAACGACCGCAGTCAACCTGGCCGCTTGCCTTGCTGCCTCTGAACAGTCCACTCTTCTCGTGGATTGCGATTCGCAGGGCAATGCAACCGCTGCCATTGGATTCCCGAAGGACCCTGCCCGCAGAACCCTCTATCACTGCCTAATTTTGGGTGAGCCATTCGACAAAATCGTCCAAAAATCACAGGTCGATGGCTTAGATGTCGTCCCCGCCGACAAAAACCTCGCCGGGGCAGCCGTAGAGCTCGTTCTTGCCGAGAATCGCGAATATAAACTCCAAGCCATCCTCAATGCTGTGCGCGATCGCTACAAATTTATTGTTCTGGACTGCCCGCCAGCCCTGGATTTGTTGACATTGAATGCTCTGGTTTCCTCCAGCTCTGTACTTGTTCCCATTCAATGCGAATATCTGGCCTTGGAAGGCGTGTCCGAACTGCTAGATACCCTGATGCGTATCCGGCGGACCCTGAACCCTGGCCTCGAGATTGAAGGCATACTCTTGACGATGTATGACGAGCGGACTACGCTCTCTCGTCAGGTTGCCACCGATTTGCGCAGCTTTTTTGGAACTCAGGTGTTCCAAAGCGTGATTCCGCGCAATGTGCGCCTTGCAGAGGCGCCAAGCTTCGGGAAACCTATCATTTTTTACGATATTCATAGCAAAGGGGCGGAAGGCTACACCCAGCTCGCCCAGGAGGTCATTGCCAATGCCGCGAAACGCACTGGGCCGGGGGCTCGGAGCGCTCATTCGGGAGCCTGAACCGCAGGTTCCAGAACCATCAGCGCCAGCAGTTCAACCGCAACCACACAACACAACTGCAACTGGAGCTGCCGCTGCACCAGCCCGCGAGGCTACTCCAGCTGGCCCTCTACAGCTCGATATAGATTTGATTGAACCCAGCCCTTACCAACCAAGGACACGCTTCCGCGAAGAAGCTCTGGATGAGCTGGCAAGATCGATTCAAGCAAGCGGAATTATCCAGCCCCTCGTAGTTCGCCCGATCGGAGCCCGCTTTCAGCTTATCGCGGGCGAAAGACGCTGGCGAGCAGCCCAGCGCGCAGGGTTGACGAAGATCTCCGTGATCGTTCGTCAGGTGCCTGACGAACTAGCGTTGGAAATGACACTCGTCGAAAACATCCAGCGCGAAGACCTGAACGCGATTGAGGCAGCAAGGGCTTTTGAGCGTTTGATGGACGAATTTCAGCTCACCCAGGAATCTGTCGCCGAACGTACCGGGAAAGACCGGGCCACGGTGGCAAACTCGATTCGCTTGCTGAAGCTGGAACCAACCATTCAAGACTGGATTGAAGAAGGCAAGCTGTCCGCAGGTCATGGCAGGGCGTTGCTGGCGGTGGCCGATTCGCATCTTAGGATGCGATACGCCCAGCGTGCCTCCCGCGGCGGTCTGACGGTTCGCCAGATTGAGCGCTTGGCCTCGCGCCGCTCCCGGACCGCCAGCCCCGTACCGGCCGCTCACATGGATGCGAACATCCGAGCCGCAATCGACGAACTTCAGCGCCACTTGGGGACAAAGATCCTCTTGCGACAAAAAACGAAGATGCGTCCCGGCCAGCTTGTTCTTGAATACTACGATGACAGTCAGCTCATGGGAATTTACGACCGCTTGATGAAGTAGCCTAGGCGCCGGGCGACCGCCTGCTTTAACTCATTCCTTGGCTCTGTCCGTAAGTTCAACCGTATCCTTTGGACAACTCCGCCTGTTCGATTCGTTGACTTGTTTACTCCACAGGCTAAAGTGGTAGAGACTTTGTAGGAGAAAATTCATGGCTTGGAAGTGGCCCGGTTCGTCAAAAGATGGCGTGAGCGAGGAGTGGACCGGCTTTATCGATCAGGGCGTGACTCTCGAGGGCACGCTTCAGCTCACGGGAACATTTCGCATTGACGGCAACGTGAGAGGCAACATCATCTCCGAGCAAACCGTTGTTCTCGGAGAGGGCGCCAAAGTGGAGGGGCAAATCGAAGGAAACCGCGTGGTCATCTCAGGCCGCTTCGATGGGGTGATTTTCGCAAAGGGTCGCGTAGAGATCCAGGCCAAGGGCGTGGTAACAGGCGAAGTTCACTCGCCCTGTATGGTGATCGACCCCGGTGGCATCTTTGACGGTCGCTGTCACATGCTGGCCTCTTCGGATACAGCGACGGGGGTTACGATCCCAATCCGAGCCGTGGGCCAAGCCTGAAATACTGCTGGCAGTCTCGAACAAACCGAATACATTTCCCTCAAACCAGCCTTTTCAAAATCAGGCCCGTAGCCGCTCTTAAGCCTCTCCCTCCTTCCGTTCAGAACGAGCCTCCGGTTGACAGCCTGTCTCTCTGCGACTATCGTCGAAATGCACTCTTCGAGGCTATCTGAATGAAGATTCTGGTTGTTGGCGGCGGCGGGCGCGAGCATGCCTTGGTCTGGAAGCTGAAGCAGAGCCCGCGCGTCGAAAAGATTTGGTGTGCGCCGGGGAACGGTGGTATCTCCCAAGATGCAGAATGCATTCCCGTGGACGCGGGCGATGTTCCGGCGCTTGTCAATCTTGCCGAAAGGCTACGGCCAGATTTGACGGTCGTTGGCCCCGAGTTGCCGTTGGTGAATGGCATTTCCGATGCCTTTGCTGTGCGTAAATGGCCAATCGTGGGGCCATCACGCATGGCCGCTCAGCTCGAAGGGAGCAAGGTCTTCTCGAAGGAATTTCTAGTTCGCCACAGCATTCCAACTGCAAAAATGTATGGTTCGTTTGATTCGGCAGAAACCGCATACGCGGCGCTTGCGAATGTGTCTTGGCCCCTCGTAATCAAGGCCGACGGCTTGTGCGCCGGTAAAGGAGTAGTCCTCGCCGCGAACGCGGACGAGGCAAGAGAGTTCATAGCCCGCGCGATGGAGGAGCACGAGCTAGGACCGGGCGGCCATCGCGTTCTGTTGGAAGAAGTGCTCGAAGGCGAAGAGTTATCGTTCATCATTCTCACGGACGGCGAGCGCTCCTCTCCGATGGTGCCGACGCGCGACCACAAGCGTGTCTTTGACGGCAATGAGGGCCCGAACACGGGAGGCATGGGCGCCTATTCTTCTGACCAATTATTGCCGGCTAGCCTGCGGGAAACAGTCCTCTCGACGATCGTCGAACCAACGCTTCGTGGCCTTGCGGCCGAGGGGATTCCCTACCAGGGATTTCTGTATGTTGGCCTGATGCTGACAACAGAAGGTCCGAAAGTTCTGGAGTTCAACTGCCGGCTTGGCGATCCGGAGGCGCAGGCCATTGTGGCACGGATGGATTTTGACTTGGCCCAGTTACTCGCTGATGTTGCCGCGAAAAGGCTGAACCGCTCCGATCTTCGCTGGAAGAGCGGTGCAAGCGTCTGCCTAGTTCTGACGTCTGGCGGATATCCGGGCAAGTTTGAGACAGGAAAGAGGATCGATGGACTAACCGGTATAGAGCACAATACTGGTGTGCAGGTCTTCCACTCCGGAACCAAACATCTTGGAGATTTATTAGTAACGAACGGCGGCCGAGTCTTGGGAGTCACGAGCGCAGCACCATCGCTCGAGGAGGCGTTGTCCATGGCCTACAAAGCCGCCGCAGGCATCCGATTTGAAAATATGCACTATCGCAAGGACATTGGTGCCGCACCTGGCCGTCAGAAGGCCGTGGCAAACTAATCCTGAAAGAGTTCGACTAAATCCTAGGGTTTAATTTTCCCGCGCAAGGTAGGCGCCTCCGGCGGACGGTTCTTGTCTTCCTCAGCCTTCTCGATCGGCTCATGGGGTGGAATAACCCAGTTGAAGCTGCGCTCGGTCATAATGCCCATAATGAATGTGGACTTCTCTGAAATGATGGGCAAGGCCGCGCGCAGAAAATCGGTCGTATCCTGCGGCGCGGACTTGTTTGTCTGCCCCCGGTCTATGTTTTCCACGACTTTGGAAAATCGCGGCTCTCCGCGCGCCAACTTATCCAGATCCGGCTCGTTCCCTTCAATCAGTTGCTGCAAAGTTGGGCCTTGCATTGTGTCTGGATAGCGAATTTCGACCAGCGTCTTGGGGGACTTCTTTTCCGGTGGATACAGCTGCGTGAACCGTGGGCGAAGCAGGCGTGTTTGCCAGAAGTCGCCGCGGGTCGCGATCTCTTCCTGCTGGATGCGGTATTCGATGGTCCACACTTCTGGGCCGTAATCGTTCGGCGCATACCCAATAACGATTACCTCGAAGAGAGCCTCGTCAGGCTTGAACTCGATCTTACGATGGAGTTGGGAGACCAAGGGACGCAGCCTTTCAAGAAAGGCGACGCCGATGGTTTCCAGATCGGGTTCAGCCTCGCCGGCATCGGTATACTTCGGGTTCTTGCCCGAAACGTGGGGGAAGTCTTTATCCATGCGGACGGGTTTGGGATCGGACGTAACGCGCCACTCCGAGGCGCCGAGAAGAATACCGACGTGGGTTGCGTCTATGTTCATGGCACGCGGAGGAATGGAGTTCGCTTCTACCGGCTGGTCGATAGCGGCGAAAATGATTGCGTCTCGAGCAACGTGGATGATGACGCGGCCTCCGGCCAGGTTGGCGACGACTTCTTCACCGCGTTCTCGGTCTTGAGCAATCGCGCTCCGGGCGGAGATTGCGCAGAAGAGTATAGGGAAACACAAAAGCATCCTTCTGTTCCATCGGCAGCGGTTTGTTGCGGCGCTTTTCATTTTGCTTCACTTTATAACAGACCATTTCCCCTTATTTTCAAAAGCTTCATCGCCGCTCTACTGCTTCTCCTTCTCCTCCCGAACATTGGCCGCCTCTTTTTTCGCTTGCTCTAATAGTGAATCAAGAGCCGCACGGTCATAGAAGGCTCCCTTGCGAACGACCGCCCAAACTTTGCGCGTGTTGGCGATGTTTTCCACCGGGTTTGCACTCAGCAAGACGAGGTCGGCGACGTGGCCTGTCTCAACAGTTCCCAGTTCCTTTTCGCGACCGAGAAACTGCGCTGCGCCCCGAGTTGCCGATTGCAGCGCCTCCATCGGCGTAAATCCTGCCCGCACCAACTCGCTCAGTTCATGATGAAAGCTGTCGCCTGGGAATACAAATGGATCGAGCGAATCCGAGCCGACCAAAAGAGGCACGCCCGCGCGATGCAGTTCAGCGGTCAGCTTCCAATCATTCGATGCCTGGCGCCCCAGCCATGCCGCGTGCCGCTTCATCTGGGGGTCGTCGAAGGAATCGCGCCACTCCTTAGCCATCGCTGGAGGTACAAACGAGAGCAGCGGGTCGTCCGTCTTCCAATTCTCGGGATGCGATGTGATGTCGAGCGAGGCCAGCGTGGGCGTGACCCAGGTGCCGTTTTTCTTTAGCGTTTGAATGACCGCGGCGGCTTTTTCGGCGTTGTAGGTGGCGTCGGCTTCGTGCGCGATCTGCTCCCAGGCCGTCGTGTCACTGCTTTTTTCTGCCTGCATGAGGCGAGGACGCAGCTCCGCTTCCTTCCCGGAAAAAGACAGCGCGAACGCGCTGTAAAGAAAATGCTCGATGCTGTGCATGCCGGCATCGCTCGCCTCTGCGGCTCCGATTTCGAATGGCAAATGTCCGGCAAAACGAATGTTTTGCTTCTTGCATTCATCGGCAAGGGCAAAAAAAGCGTCGCGCGATGGCATCGAAATAATTTTTATGAAATTGGCGCCGCGCTTCTTAAGTTCGTCCACGGCGGCGCGGGCTTCGTCGGCATTGGCAACCGGATACTGCTCCGGAGTTCTTTTGCCGCTCGATGCGAGGAAGGGTCCGGCAGCAACGATGTGTGGACCCGGGGCCGCGCCAGACTCGACATCGCGCTGCCAGGAGAGCAACGCCTCCAAATCGCCGCCCATGTCGCGCACACCCGTAATTCCATTGGCCAGAAGCAGCGGCAGAAGCACCTGCTTGCTCCAGGAAGGATCGGCGTTGAGGCCGGCGATATGAACGTGCATGTCCCAAAACCCGGGTACTAGAAATTTCCCTGATGCATCGATTGTGCGCGCCTCTTTGGGCACCGTGATGCTTGCCGAAGCTCCGATCGCTGCGATGCGACCGCCATCGATCAGCACCGTTTGATCCGGCAGAGGCAGCCGCCCTGTGGCATCAATGACGGTGACGTGAGTGATCACAAGCTTTGAAGACGTCGCCGCGGAAGAGAAAGAGACAACCAGGAGAAGAGTCAGCAGCAGGGGAAGGATTAACTTTCCGGGCTTCAAGCGCGACGCTCACATTCCGGGCAACCGGGCATTTCTAAAAAGCTATCATAAACCGCAGCGGCCGGCGGTCTTCTTATGAAGAACGCCCCATAGAGGAGGAAACGGTGTGAAACGCTCGTCACGCGGACCCGGACCGCGTAAAATAGAGGCCTGCAGCAGCAAGCGGAGAGGACGATGGGATTGCGAAAAGCCAAGAGCATTCAACACAAAGGCAAGCGGTTGACGGAAATCGTCGAAGCACACGCGCTGTTTTTCAGCGGCAAAGACGGCGGAACACGCGCGGATCTGGCGGGCGCCGATCTTTCGCGCGCCGATTTGCAGGGGATTAATTTGAGCGGTGCGATTTTGCGCGGTGCAAATCTCGAAGGTTCGGACTTGCGCAAGGCGAAACTGCCCGGCGCGGATTTGTCCGCCGCGAACCTTCGCAAAGCCGACCTCCGCAACACGGACATGACGGAAGCGATTCTGCCGGGCGCGGATTTGACGGAAGCGCAAGCCAGTGGCGTGGAATTTTTTCGTTGCGATCTTTCCAACGCGACCTTCTATCGCGCGCATCTAAGAAATGTGAATCTGCGGCTGGCAAATGTAAACGGCGCGAAATTCAGCGGCGCGGACATGGGCGTGGCGATTTTGCGAGAAACGGATTTAACTGGCGCGGACCTTTCCGGAGTGGACCTTTCGACGACGCTGATGCCCCGCGGATACGCCGCACAGCAGGCCAAGCAGAAAAGCGCGTAATTGTTGCGCCAACGGCCAGTGCATGTTAATGGCAAACGGCATCGCCGCGTGGTAGCCTCTGGCGAAAGCGAAAAAGTTCCTCATGTGACCTGTGGCCACCCCGGCAACACAACTCGACGCCGCTGAAGTACGCGAACGCGTGCTCGAAGTAATTCGAAGCCTGCTGGAAGAACTGGGCAGCCATGGCGCGTTGCCCATGCTCAGCGGAACATCGCAACTGGACAGCGATCTGGGGCTCGGCAGCCTGGAGCGCGTGGAATTGCTCGCGCGTCTGGAGCGCGCTTTTGGCGTGCGCTTGCCTGATAGTGTCATTGCCGAAGCCAACACGCCGGAAGATCTCGCGAATGCCGTGCGTGCCACCCCGGATGTGGAGACGCTCGAAGTCGGGGCTGTTTCCGCGTTGCGCGCGGCTGTAGCGACCGAGAAACTGCGCGGTGAAGCGAGAGACCGCGGTGTTTTTTCATGCGAGACCTTGTTGGAAGTTTTGCGTTACCGTGCCGCGCACGACGCCGAGCGCGCCCACCTGCTGATCACCGAGGACACCGACGGGCGCGAGCGCAGCGTGACGCTGACGTTTGGCGAACTGTACGCGGCAGCACAACGCTGCGCTGCCGAGCTGGCGCGGCGCGGCGTGCCTGCGGGCGGACGCGTGGCGCTGATGCTGCCGACTTCGCGCGCATTTTTTGTTTCGTACGCGGGAATCCTGCTGGCCGGCGCGATTCCTGTGCCGATTTATCCGCCGTTCCGCGCGGACCGCATTGAAGAATACGCATCGCGGCAATCGGCGATTCTGCAAAATGCGGAAGTGTGCATGCTGCTGACGTTTCGCCGGGCGGAAGCTGTGGCGCGGCTTCTGAAACCGCGCGTGCGCTCACTTGCCGAGGTCGCGGACGCGGAAAAACTGATTGAGGCAGCGGACAAAGCGCCACCGCCCTCGCCAGGTGCATTGCCGTTGCATTTGACGGGCAGCCGCGTGAGAAAAGCGAGCGACATCGCACTCTTGCAATACACTTCCGGTTCCACGGGCGATCCTAAGGGCGTTGTGCTTACGCATGCAAATTTGATCGCCAACATGCAGGCGATCGGGCAGGCCCTGGATTTGGGCCCTGGCGACGTCGGCGTGAGCTGGCTTCCGCTCTATCACGACATGGGCCTGATCGGCGCGTGGCTCACGCTGCTGTATTTCGGTGTGCCGCTCGCGGTGATGTCTCCGCTCTCGTTTCTCACGCGGCCGGAGCGATGGCTGAAAGCCATTCACAAATATGGCGGAACGATTTCCGCGGCGCCGAATTTTGCCTACGAATTGTGCGTGCGAAAAATTGCCGACAAGGACATCGAGGGATTGGACTTGCGTTCGTGGCGCGTCACATTGAACGGCGCCGAGCCGGTGAATCCCGATACGCTGGATCGTTTTGCCGAGCGATTTGGACCATACGGATTTCGCGCCGAAGCGCACCTGCCGGTGTATGGCCTCGCCGAAGCTTCCCTCGGCGTGACGTTTCCTCCGTTGAACCGCCGGCCGCTCGTTGACAGGATTGATCGCGAAGTGTTTGCTTCAGAAGGCCGCGCCGTGCCCGCGCGCACGGAAGGCGCGGCGGCCATTTCGTTTGTGTCCTGCGGCAAATCAGTTCCCGGGCACAATGTCCGCATCGTGGATGCGCGAGGCGAAGAAGTGCATGACCGCATCGAGGGATTTCTCTGGTTCCGCGGGCCCTCGGCGACAAGCGGCTACTATAAAAACCCGGAGGCGACGAAAAAATTGCTGCCCCTGGGGCCGGCTGCCGAAGGTGAGTATGCCTGGGTAAATTCCGGGGATCGCGCGTACCGCGCCGACGGAGAGATTTACATTACCGGCCGCGTTAAAGACATCATCATCAAAGGCGGGCGGAATCTTTATCCACACGAAGTCGAAGAACTGGCCGCGCGCGTGGAAGGAATTCGCAAGGGCTGCATTGTGGCGTTCGGCGTCAAAGATGAAGCCACGGGAACCGAGAAGCTTATCGTGGTGGCGGAATCGCGCGAGCGCGAAGCCTCTCGCGGTGCGGCGATGGCTGCGGCGGTGACCGAACAGGTTTCGCAGGGTTTGGGTCTCCCGCCGGACCGCGTCGAACTCATTCCGCCGGGAAGTATTCCGAAAACTTCGAGCGGAAAATTGCGGCGCGAAGAAACCAAGCAGCTTTATCTCGCAGGAAAACTTTCGGAAGGGAAAGCCCCGGCATGGCTGCAAATTGCAAAGCTGGCCGCGGCGAGTGGGACGCGCACCGCGGGCTCGGAGATATGGTCTGGCTTGCGGCGCGGCTTGGAAATTTTGTACGGCGTTTATTTCTGCTTCGTGTTTCTTGCGTGGATCGTCCCGACGTGGATCATCGTAAATTTTATCAAAGACCAGAGGAAGGCGGGGCGTTTTACAACCGCGGCGCTCAAGCTCTTGTTTAGGCTGATCGGCTGCCGCGTGCGCGTTGTCGGCAAAGAAAATGCGGACATCGCCGGCGCGAAAGTTTACGCCGCAAATCACGCCAGTTATTTCGATGTGCTCGCCGTGATGGCGGGTCTCGGCGTCTCGTATCGCTTCATCGCCAAGATGGAAGTCGGCAGCATGCCGTTCATCGGGACTTTCTTGAGGAAAATGGGGCATGTTTCGTTCGACCGCAGCGATCCGAAGTCACGCTTGAAACAATCGGAGCAGATGCAGAAAATGTTGCGCGAGGGCGACTCTGTTTTTGTATTCCCCGAAGGAACATTTACGAGTGAAGATGGCATTCGGCCATTTCAGCTCGGTGCGTTTCGAGCCGCGGTGGACGCCGGCGTGCCCATCATTCCTGTCTCGCTTGCGGGGACTCGCAAATTTCTCCGCGACGGCACATTCTTGCCGCGCCCCAGCAGTGTGACCATCACCATTTCACCAGCAATCTATCCGCACGTGGAAACCGGAGCTTCCAACGCCACCGAAAGTTCAGCCTGGCACGAATTAATCCGCTTGCGCGATAGCACCCGCGAAGTCATTACTCGTTATTCCGGCGAGCCTCTTCTCTAGCCTGCGGTAGTTTTTGGACTCCAGGCGAATCGCGAGCCAACCGGAACGAAAGATCCAAAGGCCACCTCAGAATAGAGGCGGCCTTTTTCGTTTTGCGGAAGGTGGCCCGGGTGGGCATGCGTTTGGGGCTTTGCGTATGGATACGTTCGGCCGTTGTCGATCCTGTCAGAAAACAGAGTGCTGCGCTTGGTGGAGAAAAGCGGCAGCCGAGCTGCCGCACTCCATGTGGGTTAGTGCTGCAAGGTGTAAACGACCGTGATGTAGGTGTCAATTTCGACCGGCTGGCCATTGAGCACGGTTGGGCGGTAGCGCCACTGGCGCACCGCAGCTTGCGCGGACTGAAGAAACAGCGCATCGCCACTGACCACTTGCAGGGATTGAATCGTGCCGTCCGTAGCAATGATCGCCCGCAACTCCACTTTGCCTTCGCGGCGCGTTTGCATCGCAAGAGGGGGATAGATAGGCTCAACGCGCTGGACCAGCATGGCCTGCTCGAGATGAGTCATGACGACGCGCTTGGGTGGCTGAGGCCGCACTTCCATTGGCCTTTCTGGTTGACTAGGGCCGTTGTGAAGCGGAATACATCCTGGGCACGGTCCATTTGTCGCCGCAGGACCCGGGTCCGTTCCAGGAATAATGTCTGGCGGCGTCGGATCGACATTGACGTGGTCGGGGATGCGCGTGGGTTCGCACGCAAGACATAGATCCACAAAGTGACGATGAGGTTGCGGAACTGGCTGAGAATGACTACGTTCCGGGGAGCTGCTGTGATAGTACGGTGGAATCGGAGTCATATTGGCAAGAGCGACTCGCTCCGGCTTGCCAAATAAAGGAATCAGAATAATGGCTGCGATGATTGCGCATTGGGTGGCAACGGAAATAATTAAAGCGCGCCGACGAATCCGTCGTTCGCGCGCGCGTTGTTCACCGCTGCCTTCGACGAAACAACCTTGCAGGGAACCAAAATCAGTTTGCGGACTGGGTTCACGTTCGACAGACATCACACACCTCCCCAAAAAGTTCTGCGAGCGAGAATAGAGATTCTTGCGACGCCGGCTTCCTGTGGGTTGCTCAAATACCGCAGGAGACCGGCGCCGCGCTCGCAGGGATGTGAGGTGCGCGCGTCCTCGTTACGTTTGACACCGTGTTAGGAGACAAGTTCCCGAGCGATTGGGACAGGCGCTGCCCATTTGTAGGGGGGCAATAACACGATCCTATAGACGGGATGGATCCCAGCGAAAGTTTGGAGAAACCCGCGAGTAGAGGAAAAACACGCGTGGTACCCGTGCAAAGCGCTCATTTCAAAGGGGCTTATTTTGATGAACCGAAATGGACCCCTAGCGCATCCCATTGACTGTGGACGTGGATCTGAAGGAGGGTTATCCCGATGGATGGGCGTAATGTGGAAACAATTGGCGTACGCCGCACGGGTTGGGCTGCTCTAGACCGCGATCCGCAGCTGGACAAAGTCGAATTTGTATGTCCGTACTGCGGTGCGCGCGACCAGAAGAATGCCCGGCGCGAGCGTGCTTTGTATCATTTCACGGATGGCTTCCTGCAGGATTTGCAGGGCGAAGTTACGCAGTGCCATTCGTGCAAGAGGTCGTTGCGCGTAGTTCCCGTTGTGCTGCTGCACGACCAGGACGAAGAGCGGCGATTTGAAGCTGTGTTCTCAGACGAATTGGAGGCCGCGGCGAAGAATTAATTCGTTCTGAATTCCGTTTGAAACTCAGAAAATAGAAACGGGGCGCATCGCCGGCGCCCCGTTTTTCTTTTTCATTGCCTGCGTGAAGCTTAATAGCGGTGCCAGCAGCCGAAGCGATCGTAGTAGCCGCGGGCAAACGCTTCGCGCCGTTCATAGCGCCAGTGGTTCGCTGCCGGGCTGTAAAAACCGTGACGGATTTCGGCTTGATGCAACCGGTAATTATCGTAACGGATGCGACCTGCCTCATCAGCCTGCGCGTTGGGTGCGCCCGCGAAACACAATGCACCACCGAGCACAACCGCGGCGAGGGCCGCCTTGCCGAGCATGGACTTCAGAACATTCGTGAACATTTGCGTCCTCCCAGGCGTCTCCAGGACTGGTGTCGGGGTTGCGCCTTCTATTCATGAAACACATGCGCAGCACAAAGGTTGCGCGCCATGAAGCAGATCCTGGAACGTAAGGGAGCGGGTTAATGGCTAGGGGATTGTAAATAGAAGAAGAGCGCAGCGGCATTCCGCTGCGCCCGAAAGCAATGCCAAATCAATTTGGCAGGTGGTCGTGGTCGTGCGCGTCCCAATCGTGTTCGGTATGCCACCTTTTGCCGTCTTCATCCCACCAGCGGTGACTATGCTCCCAGCACCATTCCCGAGCGCCAAGAAGCTCGCTGCGCTTTTCATTGGCCTGAGGGCTATCCCAGCCATGATCCGCAGCTGCCTTGTGCAATTCGCGGTCGATCTTAATAATGCGATCCTGGCATTCATCCGCGCGTGACTGAGGCGCGCTGGACAAAATCAGTGCTCCGGCAAGAGTGGCTGCCGCGAAAAACATTTTCCAAAACAGCGTGAAGTTCTTACGATGTCGCATCCGTGTTTTCCTCCTGCAAAAATAGCAACTCTCGCAGGCTATCAAACGAACGGGGCGGCAACCCATCGGGTAGATGCCCTAAGGATGGGCGAGAGAATCCTGTAAGCAATGCGCGTCCAAGCGGCGTTAATAGGCCTGCAAGAAGGAGGGATCGACGTCCATGTGGTATTTCTCAAGGTGGGCGCGTATGTAATCGAAGGCTTCGTCTACGCTGTCCGCAAACTGAAGCATTTTGTACTCTTCCTCATTGATGGTGCCCCAGTGCACCATGGCCTTCCAATTTAAGACTTTGTCCCAGTACTTGCGGCCGTAGATCAGGATGATGTTGTCCTTGGCGAGCTTTCCGGTTTGCAGCAGCGTGAGCATCTCCCAGAGTTCATCCATGGTGCCGAAGCCGCCGGGAAAAACGATCAGGGCTTTGGCCATCTGCGCGAACCAGAGTTTGCGCATGAAAAAATAATGGAAATTGAAGCTGAGCTCCGGGCTGATGTAAGCATTTGCGAATTGCTCGTGAGGCAACTCGATGGATAGGCCGACGGACCTGCCGCCGGCTTCGCTGGCGCCACGGTTGGCGGCTTCCATGATGCCCGGGCCGCCGCCGGAACAGACCACGAAGCGGTGGGGTTTGGGGCCGAGCGTCATCGCCCAGGAAGTAATTTTATGGGACAGTTGACGCGCTTCCTCGTAATAGCCAGACATCTCGAGAAGGCTTTTTGCGTGGTGCATCGCGCTGCGATGTTTGGATCGGGCCGCACTTGAAAGTTTTTTGACGTTTACTTTTTTCAGGCGCGTCACTCGAGCGAGTGCCGTCTCGCGCGAATCGATGCGCGCTGAGCCGAACATCACGATGGTGTCGGCGATGCCCTCTCGCTTGAGCTGCGCGAGTGGATGGAGATACTCGGCAAGGATGCGCAGAGGCCGGGCGGGTTTACTCGCCATAAAATGGGCATCTTCATGAGGCGCTTTTGGTGCGTGCTGGGGCTTTGGTTTGGGCGGTGCTGCGGGCATGGGCTTTATCTCCGAAAGATGCGAACAGCCATTGTAGAAATCGCGGACGCTTGCGGCAACGTCTTCGGGGGAGGGTGCGTCGAATTGAGTACACTCCGGAAATCAGGTCCTTTCGTTAGGGAGACGGAATGAAGCAATTCACAAGCAAATGGCCTTTGTTGGTCGTAGCTTTCGTTTCGTGTCTGTGTGCCCAGACTTTGCAGGCGCAAGCCCCTGAAGGACCTTTGCCGCCGCGGCCAGGTCAAGCGGTACAGGAAGCGCCACAGGCGAAATTGAAAGTGCAAGTGGGGCTAGTGAACCTGCCGGTGACCGTGCGCGATGCCAAAGGCGAAATGGTCAACAATCTCGAAGCTCCGGATTTTCGCATTACCGATAACGGCGTTGCGCAGAAGATTTTGCATTTCGATCTTGGGGGCGATCCCGTCACTCTGTTGATTTTGATCGAGACCAGCTCGCGCATCGATCCTCTTTTGCCGGAGATGCACCGGACCGGGATTCTATTGACGCAGACGGTGATGGGGCGGGAGGGCGAAGCCGCCGTGGTAGGTTTCAACGACGGCGTGGACAAGCTGCAAGACTTCACGACAGATGCCGATGCCATCGAAAATGTCGTGAGCAGCCTGAAGGCAGGGCCTTCCGGCTTGAAGCTCTACGACGCCATGGCCATTGGTGTGGACATGCTGGCCAGTCGCATGCCACAGCCGACGCTGGACGACCCCGGACGAAGGCGTGTGATGCTTGTCCTGTCGGAGACGGTGGATGTCGGCAGCGAAGCGAGGCTTGGAGAAGTTCTGCGCAAGGCGCAGCTCGCGAATATCGTGATCTACAGCGTGGGTCTTTCGACGACGCGCTCTGAGATGAAGTCTGAAGGGAAGCACAAGGGGCCGGATCCGATTGCGCCGCCGGGTATTTCGACTTTGCCCGCTCCGCCGGGGACGGTGCAGGTGCCTCCCGGCGAAGTCAGCAGCAGCAGCGGAGTGGACTTGCTCGGGATTGCCATCGCGGCCGTGGAACACGTGGACAACAAAGTGAAAGATCACGCGATGGATGTGGCGTGCGTGGCGACGGGCGGCACGCATCTTTCCACGTATAAAAACCATTCGATTGAAAACGCCATCGACGAAATCGGCGGCGAATTGCACTCGCAGTACACCATCAGCTACGCACCGGCAGGCACAAACGACAGCGGCTATCACGAAATCAAAGTGCAGGTGGATCGAAAAAATTTGAAGATTCGTGCGAGGCCCGGGTATTACATCGCGTCGGAAAATTGAAAAGCGATAAATAGGCCCACTACAGGACTTGCTTCCAAAAAGTGGCGTCGCGCGAGGCCAGCAATGCGTCCTTGCGAGCGTTCCAGCGCAGGAAGTGCGGCGTGTTTGTGTGACGCATGTGGTGCTCGCGGCTGGCCCAGACTTCACGGAGTTTAAAGGCAATGGGCGGCTCGGCGGAACGATAGAGATCGTAGATGAGGCAGCCTTCTTCTTTGCGTGTAGGCCCTACCAATGCGCGCAGCTCGGCTTCGAGGAGCATTTCCTGGCCGTCGCGAGGATAAAGGCGGACGATGAGCGTCACTGCGTCTTTCGGGACCTTGGAGGAGCCGGCTTTTCGAGACTTGCGGGGCTTAGCCGCTTTTTTCTTCGGTTTGGGCTTGGCCATAATGGGCGGGATTCTACTCCAACGGTAGAAAATCCCAAAGGAGCAGAATCCGCAAGAACTATGGAGTTTTACAAAGAGCGTGCTTTAGCGCTGGCACCGGATTATTTGTCCGCCAACTTGCGGCCAGCATTCAGGCTATCGAAGTTCAGGATCGTGTTCAGTACGAGCGCATAGGTTCCGCGCGTTTCGCCGCGATAGACGGGGTTGATGGAGAAAAGGATGACGTGGCCGCTGCCGGTGGGGACATCCACGACCGCGGCGTGCTGCGCGATTTCATCGCCGCCTTCGGCGAGTCCTGAGATAAGCAGGTCTTTGCCATCCGCGTAGCGGAAAATGACGCGCGCCCGATTCGCTTCAGGGATCACGCGGAAGTTGTTGTGCATTTGCTCTTCGGTAACGACCGGGGCTTCCCAGATTTCGGACTTGGGCTCGTCGGGAAATTCCACGCCAGGACGCCCGACGGTGAAGTCTGGATCATCGGCCGTGCCGCGGCCTGTGGGACGCGTGTGCGACTCGGCTCCCAAGCGGCGGAAGCCACGCGCACCCGATATACTGCTCAGCGAAAAGATCGGGCCGTTGTCGCAATAGGCGGAAAGCTTTTCGTCGTAGCCGTAAGCGATGGGGCTTGCGCCATCCACGAGGCGCGTGCCGACCACGGAGCCGACAATTTTCATGCGCTGCGCGTTGCCGACGCTGACGCCGTCGGCAAGGCCGATGGACAGCGCGAATCGTGAAGTATCGGTGGCCGTCAGAAGCACGCCGCCCTTTTCCACAAACGATTGGAGATGCTCGACGCCTTCCCAGCCAAGGCCGGGGCGCATGTCGTCGGTCGAGTCATTTTTGCCCACGAGGTTCGGCGTCTCCGGAGTGTTCTTCCACGGAAGCGGATTGCCCCAGGCGCTCGGCAAACCGTTGATGATCGCAGTGGGGCTCGCGGAAAAACCGACGGGCGGAAAAAGAATGACGTCGTATTTAGCGTTGAGGTCGCTGGTCTTCGCGATGACCTGGGTGCTGATGTAATCGTAAGGAATGTTGAGATGGTCGAGCGCGAGACGCCACCAGCCTTCTGTTTGCGTGCTGAGCCAGGTGTGGACGAACGCGATGCGCGCCGCACGCACGGGATGCGTCTTGACGGACGGCATCGTGGAAATGGGCGAGGCCTGCAAGCCTAGCCCGGAAACGGCATCGTTCAACTGCGATCGGCTGACGTTATGAAGCAGGAACGTTCCGCGATTGAATTTTTTGCCGCCGCTGTCGAACGATTCCTCGACGGCTTCGATGGAAGCGTCATGCAATTTGTAACGCAGCGTGGCGAGCGCCGGCTCGGCGTTGTTGTTGATCGCATAGATGGTGCCTTCGCCACTAACGCCTGCGGGTGCGTGAATTTCTTTTACGAGTTCCATGGGAGCTTCGAGGACCTTTGGATCGGTCACGCGCGTGACTTGCACGCCAAAGAGCTCGCCAAATGTCCAACCCGTGTCGTCATACGGAGTTTTCTGCGGATCGTCCGGGCTCCAATATTGATAGTCGAGCAGTGCGTCGGCGATGCGCGAATAAGGCTGGTCCATGCGGACGATGTAGCTTCCCGCCGGAAATTCCCTGGTAGTTGGAGCCGGAGCCGCTTCCTTTTCCTTCGAGTCTTGGTCTTTCTTCGCTTTCGAGGGCTTTTTTGCCGGAAGCGTGATGGTGAAGGCCGAAGTTGCTCGCGAAATCTCGACGGCCTGCTTCTGCAGGACCTTCAGCAGCTCAGCTTGCGAGCCCAGTCGCGGATCATCGGCGGGCAAGACATACGCGGCAGGCCCTTCCGCTCCGGGCTTGGTGATGGAGCGCTTGGCCTTCAAATAAAAATTCTTCAGAAAAAGCCGCTTGTTCTCATTGAAAAAGTGCAGCGAAGTGAGCAAACCGGTCTGCTCGTAATTGTTGTTGTCGCGCTGCGACCAGAGCGTTTTCGGCAATGGCGGATTTTGCCGCCACCAGGTCCGCGAGTACTCGTCGGCATCGAGCGTGCGCGTGAGCGTGTCCGCTCCACCGTTGCCAAATGTTTCGTACAAGCGGCTGATGCCGTTGTGCATTGCGGCGATGAACATAAGATAGCCGGGCGACCACGTATCGAACACGCCGTGCGTGAAAACGCCGGGCATGCCGAATTTGGTCATGTCCGCCACGTTGCGCCAGCCAATCATTTCCCATTCGTCGGTGAGAATCGGGTCGACCCAGGCGTTGAAGGGGCCGTCGCCCGCGGTGTTGTCGTAAAGATACGGGACGGATTCATGGAGATCGTGGAGGACCTGAGCTTTTTGGCCGACGTATGTGTTGAGAACGTTTTCGGTGAGCTTGAGCGTCACGCCCATGGCGTCGCGGTTGTTGTCGTGCGCCACGTACTTGCCCCAGTAAATCAGCGGGGGATAAAAATCTTTGGGATGAGAGAGATGCCAGCGGTAAATGTCTACCATGCGGTCGCGGCCATCCACTTCGACGACCGGGGTAATCAGCGTAATCATGCCGTCGCGAACTTCGCGGATATAAGGGCTTTCGTCGACCGCAAGACGATAGGCCAGCTCCATCAATGCCGTGGGCGCCCCAGTCTCGGGAGAATGAATCGTTCCGGTGATGTAGTAGACGGGGACGGCTTGCGCGACGATACGGTCGGCTTCGGCGTCATCGAGTTTGATGGTGCGAGGATCGGCAAGCTTTGCAAGCCGCGCGCGATTTTCCTCGAGGTTCTTCAAATTTTCCGGAGAAGAAATAGCCACCGCAATCATTTCGCGGCCTTCTTCCGTCGTGCCAATCGAGAAAACCTTTACGCGAGGGCTGGATTTTTCGAGCAGCCGCATGTACTTGTACACGTCTTCGGCGTAGGGAAGAATTCCCGGCGCACCGGCGACGTCGCCGAGCACCACTTCGGGAGTCGGGACACTCTTCGAAGCCGGTAGATAGTCCACAAGAGGTGAGGTAAAGAACGGCTGTGTCGTGTACTTACGAATTTTCGCAGTGTACGCGTCGTCTACGGCCTGCTTGGGGTCACGAGCGGGCGCGGTTTCTCCGTCGGCAAGCGCAGCCGTCGCCGCCAACGAAAATAAGAACAGCAAGGCAAGCCCACGCAGAATGTGGCCACGAGCCGGTTGGATACGAAACATTTTTTCCCCCGAAAGTGTGAAGCGGAAGGCGAATTGTAACAAAGCCGCTACTGCGCTGCGACAAATGTTATGCACACCGGCGAAGGCACGTCGATCGTCTGCCCTGTCGGCGTCAAGGCGCCGGTTGCGGAATCAATGTGAAAGACCACCACGTTGTTCGACTCTTCGTTTTCCGCCAGAAGGTACCTGCCGGTCGGGTCGATCGCGAAATGGCGAGGCGTTTTGCCCCCGGTCAGGACCTGCCCGAGCGATTTGAGCCGCCCCTTGGAAGGGTCCATCGCGAAAATGGCGATGCTGTCGTGGCCGCGATTCGAGGTGTACAGGAATTTTCCGGAAGGATGCACGGCAATCTCCGCGGCTTCCTTCGGGCCGGAATAATCCGCCGGGAGAGTGGAGATGGTTTGCAGCGAGGAAAACGCGCCGGTCTTTGCCTGATAGGAAAAAACTGTAACCGAGGAATCTATTTCGCTCAGCACAAACGCAAACTTGCCATTGGGATGAAATGCGAGATGGCGCGGACCCGCTCCGGGTTTCACTTTCGCGAAACCGGAAAGCATTGGCGTAAATAATCCTTTGTAGGCGTCGAAGCCATAGACGAGCACCTGGTCGAGCCCAAGATCGACCGCCAGCGCAAAGCGGTTGTCCGGGGAGGTGCCGATCCAGTGCGCGTGCGGGCCTTCCTGGCGCTCTTTGTTCGGGCCGCTGCCGGAATGTTGCACGAATCCGCTGACCGTTCCGAGGCTGCCATCTTCGTGCACAGGAAACGAGGCAATGCTGCCGCCGTCATAGTTCGCGACCAGAACGTACGCGCCGGTCTTGTCGAACGAGATATAACAGGGCCCGGCGCCGCGTGTGGAAACCTGGTTCAGAAATTTGAGCGCACCGGTCTTGGCATCCAAAGCGAAAGCGCTTACTGCGCCGTTGCTGCCTCCGTTAAAATTGCCGATTTCGTTCACGGCGTAGAGAAATTTTCCGTTCGGATGCACAACAAGGAACGAAGGATCTTGCGTCTCGGCCGCAGCGCCAATCGAGGTCAATTGGCCTTTCTCGGCATCAAACTTGTACGCGTAAATTCCCTTGCTGCTGGTTTTTGTAGTGTAGGTGCCGATATACGCGATGTACTTGCTGGTGGAGGCGGGCTTTTCCGGCGTTTGCGCCCGCGAAAACAAGAACAGCGGCGCGGAAAAAAACAAAAGTAGTGCGAATAAACGTCGCGTCATTTGCATAAGGTTGAGGATTCTAACACTAAGTGAGCGTGGTTGTAGGGCGCAATTACACTACGCCCAGTTGAAGCGTCGCCTACTTCTTCTCTTCTTCCTGCTCCTCTTGCAGCACGGCAGCGGCGGCTACGGAATCTTCGTCATCGAGGCGTAGCAAGCGCACGCCCTGCGTCGAGCGGCCTGCTTCGCGAATTTCGTTCGCGTGCACGCGAATCACTTTTCCGTCGTGCGTGATGATCATGACGTCGGACTCTTCCGTAACCTGAAGCGTGGCTATGACCGAGCCGTTGCGGTCGGTCGTCTTCATGTTGACAACGCCCTTGCCGCCGCGCGACGTGATGCGATACTCCGCCAGGGGCGTCCGCTTTCCGTAACCCTTCTCGGAAACCGTGAGCATCAGCGTGACGAGCGAATCCTTAATCTGCTCGTTCTCCAGTTCTTCAAGATTCTGCGAAGTCGTTTTGTGCTCCTTCGCGATGATTTCGAAGTCCGGCTGAACCGCATCCATGCTGACGACATGGTCGCTCTTGTCAAGGTCCATGCCGTTCACGCCGCCGGCATTGCGCCCCATCGGCCGCACTTCCGTCTCGCGGAACAGGATGGCCTGCCCTTCGTGGCTCGCAAGAAAGATCATTTTCTTGCCGTCCGTGAGCTTCGCGCCAATCAGTTCATCGGGCCCGTCCAAATTGATGGCGATGATTCCGGTCGAGCGCGGATTCGAAAATTCCGTCAGCGCCGATTTCTTGACGGTGCCGCTCTTGGTGGCCATGAAGACGAAACGCCCTTCTTCTTCGAGGTTCTGCGCGGCAACCAGCGCCGTCAGCTTTTCGTCTTCCTGGAATTTCACGAGGCTGGAGATCGCCTTGCCTCGCGTGGCTGCGGCCGCTTCCGGAAGCTCGTATACCTTGAGCCAGTACACGCGTCCCTTCGACGTGAACAACAGAATGTAGCTGTGCGCCGAAGCGATAAAGAGATGCTCGACGAAGTCCTCTTCCTTGGTGCGCGCGCCGATGCGTCCCTTCCCGCCGCGCGATTGATGGCGGTAAGTGTCCGCCGCCGTGCGCTTGATATAGCCGGCGTGGCTCACGGTGATGAGCATGTCGGTGTCGGCGATCAGGTCTTCGAGCTTGATCTCGTCCACTTTGTCGACAATTTGCGTGCGCCGGTCGTCGCCATAAGCCTTCTGGACTTCGCGCAATTCCCCGGTAATGACCTGCTTCAGTTTCCTGTCGCTCGAAAGAATTTCCTTCAGCTCGGCAATCGTCTCGCGGATGGACTTCAATTCCTTGAGGATGTCGTCAACGGAAAGCTGCGTGAGGCGATGCAACTGCAATTCGAGGATAGCGTCGACTTGAATGGGCGTCAGTCCGTCGGAAACGGAGCGCGTAATTTCGCCCTCGAGGCCTGCAACACGGTACTTCCTGCCATCGAGCTTGACGCCCTCGATCTTCCGGGACTTCCCGCCTTCGGTGATCGTGACTTCCTGATCCGAAAAATACTTAAGCAGGTTTTCTTTGGCTTCAGCCCGGCTCGAAGACCCGCGGATAATGCGAATCACATTGTCCAGATGATCGAGCGCAACCTGGTAGCCGACGAGAATGTGCTCGCGCTCTTCGGCTTTGCGCAATTCGTAGCGCGTGCGGCGGACGACGACATCGCGCCGGTGTTCCAGAAACAATTTAATGAGCGGAATCAGTCCCAGTTCGCGCGGCTGCCCGGCTACGATCGCAAGCAGGATCATGCCAAACGATTCCTGCATCTGCGTGTGCTTGAAAAGACTGTTGAGGATGAGCTGCGATTCTTCGCCGCGCTTCAGCTCGATGACGATTCGCATTCCCTCTCGCGAGGATTCGTCGCGCACGTCGGAGATCCCGTCGATTTTCTTGGTTTGCGCCAGCTCGGCGATTCGCTCGATCAGCGTTTTCTTGTTGACCTGGTAAGGAATTTCCGTGACGACGATGTTTTCGCGATCTTTGCCGACTTCCTCGATCGCGGCTTTGGCGCGCATGGTGAAGGTGCCGCGGCCCGTGCGGTAGGCAGCCTCGATGCCTTCGCGCCCGGCAATATAAGCAGCCGTCGGAAAATCCGGCCCAGGCACAATCTTCATGATTTCTTTGAGCGGCGTGTCCGGCTTGTCCAGCAAAATAATCGCCGCTTCCACGATTTCGCGCAGATTGTGCGGCGGAATGTTCGTGGCCATGCCGACGGCGATGCCGCTTGCTCCGTTGACGAGCAAATTCGGAATGCGCGACGGCAGAACGAACGGCTCTTCGCGTGTCTGGTCGAAATTCGGAACGAAGTCAACGGTTTCTTTTTCGAGGTCCGCGAGAATGTCTTCGCTGATCTTCGCCAGCCGCGCTTCCGTGTACCGCATGGCCGCCGGCGGATCGCCGTCGACGGAACCGTAATTTCCCTGCCCGTCGATCAGCGGGTAGCGCATGTTGAAATCCTGGGCCAGCCGCACCAGCGCGGGATAAATGACGGCTTCTCCGTGTGGGTGGTAGTTGCCGGAAGTGTCGCCGCAAATCTTCGCGCACTTGCGGTAGCCACGATTGGACGCCAGGCCAAGGTCGTTCATCGCCACAAGAATGCGCCGCTGCACGGGCTTCAATCCGTCGCGCACATCGGGCAGAGCGCGCGCGATGATCACGCTCATCGCATAGTCGAGATACGACTTCTTCATCTCGGCTTCGATATCCACCGGCAGCAGTATCGACTTGTTTGTTTCGTCCGCCATTTCCCCTCGCTGTCGCTTTCAAATTCCGTCGTAAAGGCACGATACATCGTGCCCTTCCCTGCTGATGCTTATCGCTTGGCTGCGTACTCCAAAGCGCACGCCTTCACCGTATCGAACGCGTCGGCTGCGTTTGTAAAACGCCGCGCCCGAAAATATTCCTCCATCCGCCTCAAGAATTCGTCACGTTCCGCATCGCTGGCGAATTCCACAGCCACTCCGCGCTCGTTGTCGGGGGCATCCGTCGGCGTCGCGCGAAACTCGCTGCAACTCAATCCGCGCAGTCCCGGCAAGGTCGCCCATCCCAATTGATAAAGCATGGCTGATGAACTAAATATCCAGGTTCACGACGTCGAGCGCGTTTTCCTCGATGAATTTGCGCCGCGCCTCGACATTTTCGCCCATGAGCGTCGTAAAAATCTCTTCCGCGGCGACCGCGTCCTCGAGCTTCACCTGCAGCAGTGTGCGCAAATCCGCGTTCATCGTCGTTTCCCACAATTGCTCGGCGTTCATTTCGCCCAGGCCTTTGAATCTCGTGATCGTGAAGTCCTTCTTCGCGTCTTCCACGATGTAATTGAGCACGTCCTGCACTCTTTCCTTGGACACTTTGTCGCCATTGCGCGCCACCGTGAACGGCGGCTTGTTGTACTCTTCGATCTGCTTTGCCAGCCCGCGCAACCGCTTGTAATCCGCGGTCGAAGCCAGCGCCCAGTTCACTTTCTGGTTGTGCGGCGGCCCGAATTGAAGTTCGTAGAGGCTGTGTTCTTCGTCGAAAGCCACTTTGCCTTCGAGCTTCAGCTTGGCCTTCTCGATTTCTTTCAACAGTTTCTCGAGCGCTTTTTTGTCCTCAAAGTCGGTCTTTTTCTCAAGGCCGCTCTCCGCAAGCAGCTCGACTAGTCCCTGCTCGCGCAAACGCCGCCCCAGCTTTGCCGATGCTGCCTCGTATTCCTGCACATTCAGCAAAAATTTCGTCAGCCCCGCGCCTTCCAGCGACACGCCCTCTTTCGCCTTCACCACGTGGTCTTCCGTCGCGCGCTTCATCAGCTCGTGCGCGAATTCGCGTTCGTCGCGGATATATTTTTCCGTTTTGCCGCGCTTCACGCGGTAAAGAGGCGGTTGCGCAATGTAAATGTGCCCGCGATCGATCAGTTCCTTCATGTGCCGGAAGAAAAACGTAAGCAGCAGCGTGCGGATGTGCGAACCGTCCACGTCCGCGTCGGTCATCAAAATGATTTTGTGATAACGCAGCTTGCCGGCGTCAAAATCGTCTTTGCCGATGCCGGTGCCCAGCGCCGTGATGATGGCTCGAATTTCCTCGTGTCCCAGCATCTTGTCGTAACGCGCTTTTTCCACGTTCAGGATTTTGCCCTTGAGCGGCAGGATGGCCTGGAATTTGCGGTCGCGGCCCATTTTCGCCGAGCCGCCAGCGGACTCGCCCTCAACGACGAACAATTCGCATCGCGAAGGATCGCGTTCCTGGCAATCCGCCAGCTTCCCGGGCAATCCACTCGAATCCATCGCCGACTTGCGCCGCGTCAATTCGCGGGCCTTGCGCGCCGCTTCCCGCGCGCGCGCCGCATCAATGCACTTGCCGATAATGCGCCGCGCCACCGTCGAATGTTTGTCAAACCATTCGCCCAGCTTTTCGTTCACCAACTGCTCGACATCGCCCTTGATGTCGCTGTTGAGCTTGCCCTTTGTCTGCCCTTCAAACTGCGGCTGCGGCAAACGAACGGAGACGACCGCCACGAGCCCTTCGCGAACGTCGTCGCCCGTGATCGTCACTTCGTCCTTCTGTTCTTTCAACATCCCGGCCGCGGAAGCGAAGTTGTTGATCGTGCGTGTCAGCGCGGAGCGAAAACCGGAAAGGTGTGTCCCGCCGTCCACCGTATTGATCGTATTCGCAAACGCAAAAACATTTTCGCCGTAAGTGTCGTTGTACTGCAGCGCGATTTCTATCTCAACGTTGCCGCGCTTCCCTTCGATGTAGATCGGCGAATCGTGCAGCGCCGACTTGCCGCGGTTCAGGTGCTTGACGAACTCGCTGATTCCGCCCGTGAAGCGGAACTCCGCGGTTTTCTCCGTGCGTTCATCCGTTAGCGTGATTTTCAGGCCCTTGTTCAGGAACGCCAGTTCGCGCAAGCGCTGAGACAACGTGTCAAAACTGAAGACCGTCTTCTCAAAGATGGTCGGATCGGGATGGAAGGTAACTTGCGTTCCGGTCTTCCGCGTCTTGCCGGTCTGCTTCAGCTTGGTGGTGGGTTTGCCCTTTTCGTAGGACTGCTCCCACACCGCGCCATCGCGCGAAATCTCCAATTCCAGCCGGTCCGAAAGCGCGTTGACCACGGAAACACCGACACCGTGCAACCCACCCGAAACTTTGTACGTGTCGCTGTCGAATTTTCCTCCGGCGTGCAGGACCGTCAGCACAACTTCCGCCGCCGGCCGCTTCTCCGTAGCATGCATATCCACCGGAATCCCGCGGCCGTTATCCGTCACCGTCACGGAATCATCCGCATGCACGATGACGTTGATCTCATCGGCGTGGCCGGCCATCGCCTCGTCAACGGAGTTGTCAACCACTTCCCACACGAGATGATGCAAGCCCATCTCTCCCGTCGAGCCGATGTACATCGCGGGGCGCAGGCGCACAGCTTCCAGCCCTGCGAGCACTTTGATTGACTTCGCGTCGTATTGGTGGCCCTGCGCTTTTCCGCCGACCGCTTCTTCCTTGTCGCCCATGTATGCTCCTGGAGAAGTACGCTCCGTGACGAATCTCTTCCGCGCAATGGCGGACTTCGAGCCATGCGTTGAACCTCAGCGCTCGAAAACTTTTCAAAAACCTTGTGAAGCGAGGAAAGGCGTGCTCGCGGAATGCTCCGTACGTCGCCTTACCCTTTGATCCCGGTCGCAAGCGGCCGGAACTCGTAGGGTTCCTGCTCCATCCCGTCTCGCGCAGCGAGACGTGGCGAAGACTTCTTAACTCCAAGCATCCGGCTCAAAAGCTCCTGGCGCGAAGCTAAATGGCTGGGCCGAATTCGCTTGGCCGACGTGCCGATTTTGAGGAAGCTGTACACCGAATCGACAGCCACATCAGTATAGCGGAACGGAGCGACATTCTCAAGGCCCGAAGAGGGAATCGGGAATCCGTAAGGTATTTAGTTTGTGTCGTTTACACTTCAGTTGGCAGGCTTTGCGGACTTCGCAGGCGGCTCCGGCCGGGCGTGAAATCCAATATGTTTTTTCGCTGGATTCGGCGTTTCGAGCATCTGAGGAATCGTGTCAAACACCGCCTGAAATCTGGCGTCGTAGCGCTTATCCATCGCGTCAATTTCCTTGGAGGAAAGCCTGAAAAAATTTTTTCGACGACCGCAAAGCGTCAAGCCTCACCAAAAGTCTGCTTGTACTCTTCCCAGTGGCGCCGAACTTCTTCCATGATGCGCTGGTATTCGGGATCGGCACGAAGCTTATCGTAGTTCTTATCCCGCTGGAACCAGGGATAATTGTGATTTCCAACTTCCTCTGCTCGGCGCAGCCATGCGAGTGCTTCTTCCCGATCTCCCAGTAACGCGTGAATGCCTCCCGTCCAGTAGGCGGCATCCCCATCAGTGACTTCCTGCGGCCGCGCTTTCAAAATCTTTCCGTCTACCTTGTCTCGCTCGCCTTTGGAAGCGTAGAGAAACGCTGCCATGAACTGCGCACTGTTGTCGCCACTGCCGCGGCTTAGTTCTTCGGCGCGCTTCAGCACGGGCTCCGCCTCATCCAATTTCCCCTGGTAGTAAAGGAACTCGCCCAGAAATGCCATTGCCTTGAACTGGTTCGGATTTTCCGCCAGGGCTTGTCTCATCTCTTGCTCAGCTTCGGATGCGCGTCCCACATAAAGGAGCATGCGGCCATGCATCCAGTGAATCCGCGTAGTGGTCGGATTCAGCTCCGCGCTGCGACGGTAAGCTTTCTCGGCCGCGTCGTCCAGACCGGCATAGTGGTAAACGTAGCCGAGGTCGTCCCAGACAGCGTCTGAATTGGGGGCTAAGGTTACCGCCCGCCGCAGTGTGCGGATCGACTCCACGTTCCGGCCGGCCTCGCTCAGAATCGCTCCCAGAGAGTTGAGTCCTTCCAACAGATCCGGTTTCAGTTCGAGCGACCGACGCGCGGCCTTCTCGGCCAAGGCTAGATTTTCGGCGCCATTCTCGGCGAGGTTCGCAGCTTCCAAGAGGTGGAAAAGAGCCAGCAGGGCATAGGCGTCGGCAAACGAAGGGTCCAAAGTGATGGCCTCCTGCAGAGCGTGCACGCCATGCTGCAGACTCTCGTGATTCGTCTGCATGAAGTATTCGTTCTTGTAAAATCGTGCCTGCAGGTACAGGTTGTAGGCTTCCGGAGAAGCAGTGGACCGTTCCCCAAGGAATTTCTGCTCCTTGCCGGAAACCTGCACGCGCATTCCCTCCACGACTTTCTGCGCGATTTCATCTTGGAACCTCAGCATGTCATCGGCTCGCAGGTCGTAATGGTCCGCCCAGAGCATGGCGCGGTTCTGGCGGTCAACCAATTGCACCGAGACCCTCATAACTCCCGCGACGCGTTGGTAGGTGCCATCCAGGACCGAATCTACTCCGAGTTCCTGCGCAGCCTTCGCGGGATCGACAGGCTCTTTGGCATATTTCAAGACCGAACTGGTCGGTCGCACCGCAAGATTTTGCAGTGAAGCCAATTGAGTAATGATCGCATCCGTCATGCCGATGCCCCAGGACTCTTCCGTGGCACGAGAAGAGAGTGCGCGAAATGGCAGCACCGCAACACTCCGCACGGCAGGTTGCGGGGCGGGAGCGCTCGTCTCGGGTGTCGGAGGAGACTTGTGCGAGGAGGAGTTCCTCCAAACCACGAATCCTCCGACTAGAAGGACGGCTGAAACAGCGGCCAGAGCAATCTTCATGCCCACTCCCCGCTTGCGTTGCCCTTCTTTTGAAGTCGTCACAGCGGTCCCGGCAGAGTCCGATTCTCGTTTCAGCCGCTTGAGGTCGGCCCGTATTTCCGCGGCGCTCTGATAGCGCAATTCGCGATCTTTCTCCAGGGCTTTGTTAATAACGTCTTCCAGCTTGGGGGGAAGGCCGGGGTTCAGACGGACTGCAGGGATCGGATCCCGGTCCAAAATTTCATGAAAGATGACTCCCGAGCTCTCTCCACGGAAGGGCAAAGCGCCCGTCGCCATCTCATAGAGCACCGAGCCAAAGGAAAATAGGTCGCTCCGTGCATCCAGTTCTTTCGCTCTTACTTGTTCCGGCGACATATAAGCGACGGTACCGACGGTAGAACCTGGGCTGGTCAGATGCTGATCGTCCACCGTCCCCGTTACTGTGTTTCCCGAGGCAACTTGGCGGGAAGCGTCGGTGGCTGGTGCCATCTTCGCCAATCCAAAATCCAGGATCTTGGCGTGTCCGCGTTCGGTGACGAAGATATTGGCGGGCTTTATATCGCGATGCACGATCCCCTTGGAGTGGGCAGCGTCCAGAGCATCGGCCAACTCGATGGCGAGAGACAAAATCAATTCCGTTTCCATCGGCCGGCCGCCGATGCGGTATTTCAGGGTTACACCTTCAAGAAATTCCATGGCGATGAACGACTGCTCGCCGCTCTTGCCGATGTCGTAGATCGTGCAGATGTTGGGATGGTTGAGAGCGGAGGCTGCGCGAGCTTCGCGGCGGAAACGTTCCAATGCCTGCGGATCTCGAGAGACATCATCGGGCAGGAACTTGAGGGCGACGAAACGGCCCAGCTCGATATCTTCGGCTTTGTAAACCACGCCCATGCCACCGCCGCCGATCTTTTCGACGATGTGGTAACGAGCGATGGTTTGACCGATCATTCCGGAGGAAATGAATTCGTTCCATCTTACGGACGACGTAGTAGACAGTCAACGAATGATGAACTGGCTGGAGGGCATCGGGCGAGGGCAGTCGCCTGCTTCAAGACACCCAAAGATTTCACGGAGTGGGGCCAGGTTGCAGCACGTGACTAGTTCCGGTTTACCTATCACCTGCCTACGTGAGAGTATGAGCCCGGAAGCTAGCTGAATGGGATGATCTCTTGGCTAAAACCACCGCGTCCGTCATTTTGCATTCCTTCCGAGTTGCCCGTAATACAGCGACACCCGCCTCCGTCGCTGGCGAGCAAATGACTCTCATAGCTGTTCACTTGATATGCAGGACCAACCCAGCGGGCGCACTTCAGATCCGCATGGGCATGATGATGTAGCGGTAACGGTAGGATTCATCCGCGAGCGGCCGCATCTGGCCAGCCGATTGTTCGTCCTTCAGCTCGATGCTGATCGGTCCATCCGCTGCTGCCGCCAAAAAATCCAGCATGTAGCTGGAATTGAAACCGATGGCAATGTCATCGCCCTTGTATTCCTTCTCGATGTTTTCCCTGGCTTCGCCGTATTCCGGGCTCGACGCGGAAATTTCAATTCCCTCTCTTGAAACCGCGAGTTTCACCGCGTGCGAGCGTTGATCGGCAAGCTGCGACACGCGCCGCACCGCGTCGCTGAGCTCAGCGCGCTCCAGAACTACGGTCTTGTTGTTGTCGCGCGGCAACACGGCTTCGTAATTCGGAAATTGTCCCGTGAGAATTCGCGAAATCAAAAGCCGGTGGCCAACTTGGAAAAAGAGATGGCTTTCATCCTTCGCAAATTCGATGGACGCATCGGCGCCCGCCGCGCCCGCGAGTTTTTCTACTTCGTCCATCGCTTTTTTCGGAACAAGCACTTTTACTTCGCCATTCAATCCCGCCAGCTTCTGATCCGTTTCCGCCAGTGCCAGGCGGTGGCCATCCGTAGCCACCATCGCCAGCGTGTCCGGCTTTAGGATGAGCAAACCACCGTTCAACGTGTAGCGCGACTCTTCCATCGAAATCGCAAACTTCGTCTTAGCGATCAGGCTTTCCAGCACCGCGGCGGAAATTTTGACGAGCGTATGCGGCATCACAGGCAGCGCCGGAAAATTTTCCTTCGCCATGCCTACCAGCTTGTATTTCTTCTTGTCGCTGACTATTTCCACCCAGTGATTCTCAAGCAGCTTAACTTTGATCTCTCCTTCGGGCAGCAAGCGCACGAGCTCCAATAGTTTCTTTGCGGGAATAGTCCCTGCGCCTTCCTTCTTGATCTTCGCTTCGCAGGACGTACGGATGCTCAGCTCCAGGTCTGTCGCCGTGATGGTCAGGTGGCTGCCGCGCGCCTCGACCAATAGATTCGAGAGGATGGGAATTGTCGTCTTGCGCTCGACCACCCCCTGCGTTGTGCTCAGTTCATTCAACAGCACCGATTTTGTAACACTGAATTCCATCGCTTGATGTTCCTCGCGTGCGGTTCCTGGTGCGCTCATTCGAGTACCTCGTCACACTTCTACCGCTGTCGTACTCTACTCGCTTTTCAGGAAAGTATAAAGCCCACAGCGCACGAAAAGCCTGTGGAAATGCGTGGGAATCCGGACTCCACGTGGCAATTAACAACCTGCCCTGTTTTTCACAGCAACTCTCATCATTACAAGAGCAGTTCCTGGTTCCTAACAAAAATAAGCCTTGTTGTTGTGATGACTGCGGTGGAATTGTGGAAAGCTTGGTAAACACTTTCGTGCTAGCAACGTAGCAACAAGGATGGGAAGTGGCGAATTGTGGGAATCGATGAAAACTCCACGCCTCGCGCACACTGCGCAACCAAAACCAAAATTCCTTGCACAAGGCTCAACAGTTTTTCCCCATTTTCTCCTAGAGCTATTCACAGGCCATTCTGAAATCGGCGACACTTTTTATTTTGGAATTTAACCCGCGCACCGCGCAGTTTATTATGGCAAGGCATGCTCTCCATGAGACCGGAATTCACCAGGCTCGAGCAATCTGTGCTCAAGGCCATTTGCGAAATGTATCCAAAGGATCGCGCGGCGCTGGAAGCCCAACTGGCATCGGCCGCTCTTCTGCGGCGCGAAAATACTGGCGCCGGTTTTTACACTTACTTCGCGATGGAGCCGCATACCGACACTGCGATCCAGGGCAAGCGCATCCGCCCGGGGCCGACGGCAAAAGTTGGCGGTCTCGAATACGGAATGGGATTTATTCTTTGGCTAAAGGAAGGCTGCGTCGAGTGCCTTGAAGGCTACTCTCACGACGAAAGTACAAGAGGGTTCGACTTTGAGCAGTTGTGGTTCGAGTTGGTCCAGGATTAGGCGGCCAACTTACTGCAGCGTATCCATCAACCGGGTAATTGTCCGGTTCAAATCTTTATCCGATCTCCGCATCTCTTCAATTTTGTTGATCGAGTGAAGCACGGTGGTGTGATGCTTGCCGCCGAATTGCCGGCCAATCTCCGGCAAAGATGCGGTCGTAAGTTGCTTCACAATGTACATCGCCACTTGCCGCGGAAAAGCGATTGCGCGCGTGTTGCTGCGCACCTTCAAATCTTGCTCGCGCATGTTGAAATGCTCACTCACTCGCTTCTGAATCAAGTCGATCGTGACGCGCTTTTCCTGCGTGGCGATGATGTTGCGCAAGACCTGCTGCGCAGTAGCCAGGGAAATCGTCGCGCCCGTCAGCGAGGCGTATGCCATCAACCGCGTCAACGCCCCTTCGAGTTCGCGCACGTTGGACTTGATCGCTCGCGCGATGTATTCCGCTACTTCGTCCGGCAATCCAAACCGGTCGTTCTCCGCTTTCTTCTGCAAAATGGCGATTTTCGTCTCGAGATCAGGCGGTTGGATATCCGCAATCAATCCCCATTCGAACCGCGAGCGCAGCCGCTCCTCGATCGAATTAATCTCTTTCGGCAGGCAGTCCGAGGAAATCACAATCTGCTTCTGCTGTTCATACAGCGCATTGAACGTGTGAAAAAATTCCTCCTGTGTTCTTTCCTTCCCGGCGATGAATTGAATGTCGTCGACGAGGAGAACGTCGACGGTGTGGAAACGGTCGCGGAAACTGGTCATGCGGTCGAAGCGTAGTGAGTTAATTACTTCAATGGTGAACTTTTCCGCACTTACGTAACTCAGCCGCATCGCCGGATTGCGCTTCTTGATGGTGTGCCCAATGGCGTGCATCAAGTGCGTCTTACCCATGCCCACGCCGCCATAGAGAAACAGCGGGTTGTAGGCCTTCGAAGGCTGTTCGGCGACGGCGCGCGCCGCGGCGTGCGCAAATTCATTGGACTTGCCGACCACAAACGTATCGAAGCTGTAGCGCACATTCAGCTGGTGATCGCTGCTTTCGAAATCCAGCTTCGCTTGTTTCACGCCTGCCGCTGCCGGCGCGGCCGCCACCGGCTCTTCCTCCGTGCACACGTACTGGACTTTCACATTGGGCGTCCCCAACTCATGGAACACGGCTTTCACAATTTCGCCGTAGGTCCGCGTCAGCACCTGGCGGAACACGGTGCTGGGGATCTGCACAAACAGGTTGTCCCCTTCGGCGCGATTCAGGCGCGTGGGTTGAAACCAGGTGGTGTACGTGTTGATGCTCACCCGGGACTTCACGTGCTCCAAAAAGCGGTCCCAGGAATTCGTCGAAGTAGTCATCGCAAGAGAAAATTTCTCCCGACCATTTCCACAGATGTGCATAACCTGTGGAAACCGGGTTGGTCTAATTCTTTCTTCAGGCTTCGGGATTCATCCCCGCATCGGCGCGTCTTGCTTTCCCCTGGCGCACCGTGCGCGGCCCTTCCAGATTTGTCGGCCCCTCGAACTGCCGTTATCAGTCAGCGCGGGATTGTCGCCGATTGGACCGACCGGAGCAAGCGAAAAGTGTACGAAGACGTGCACCGCGGTGCACATCTACTGCACAGTTTTTCCACAGGCACGATTTTTGTGCAAGCGCGCGTGAAAATTCATTTTTGCACGGCAATTCTTGCTAAGTTTATGGGCACGCGTGCAAATTTGCACAGGCTCAAATTAATTACACCTGAGGATAACTCAATTTATTGTTGAGATTTTTTTCCGGGCCGTTCGAATTCGTAGAGGCCCAGAGGGTCGCTTCCAATCAGTATGCGGTCTGGCTCGATCAGAATCGTGTTAGCTTCGAGCCGCGCGCCTTCCTTTGTATAAATCTTGTAGGTCCCGCGCCGGTTCCCTTCCTTGTCAAAGTGCAGCAGGTTGTTGCCCAGCGCCATCCAGACTTCGCCGGTGCCCGGCTCCACGCCAACGGCCGTCATAATTCGCTTAAATACCGGCGCATCGCCGCGCTTTTCCTGCCTTTCAATCTCTTTGCGTGTAGCCTGCGCCGCCGGCCATGCCTCCAGTCCTGTGTACTGAATATCCTGACCGGCATAGCCAAAGCGATCGTATTGCCTTACGGTTGCCTCCGGCAAATAAGGAAACGAGTAGTAGAGATGCCCGGCGCCGTCCGTCACCATCATTCCAATATTCAGAAAGCGATTTACTTCCGGCCGTTCGGAAATCGTCTCCGGATCACCAAACTCGCGCGCTACGCGCCCGTTCTTGTCGAACACGATCACCAGATGTTCTTCATGCACGGTAGCCACAGCAAACTCGCCATCCGGCAGTGCGGCGACCGACACCGGCCCGTTAATCTTCACCACCAACCTTTGGTTTCCGCTTTTGTCCCAGATCTTGATGGCGTTTGCGCCGCGGTCCGCTACATACACGGTTCCCTGCGCATCCACGTCAAGGTCTTCACCAAACGTGATCCCGGCCGGTAAGGCTGGGGGGTTCGGTGCTTTGCTTTCATCGAATGCGGGAACTCTCTTAACCAGCTTTCCCGCGGAATCAAAAACGGAGGCAGAAGATCCCGGCGCGCTCAAAACATAATAATTTCCGTCCGGCCCGCGCTTCACCGCCCGCAAACCAGGTCCTACCCCTGGGAGGAAGCGCTTCCTGGCCATAAGCTCCCCTTCATCCTGGCCAAAAGCGCACCCCGCAAGGCACGCTAGCAGACACAAACCCGCGAGAATTTTCACGTTGAGCACTACCCCTTTTACCCTGCCCCATTGTTAGAGTCATCAGAGTACGACGGAAGGGTACAGGTTGCCCGTTTCAGAGGATTCGGCGTGCCGATCAGTCAATCCTAAGGCGCGGGCGACCTCCGAGGGGTCGAGCTCCTTCGGGCCACTCGTCCTCTGCCGTCGGCAAGTATTGTATTGACATATGTATTTACGATTGTTAGTGCGAAGCAGCGGGTTCGAGTGGGACGAGAAGAAAAGCCGGCGAATCTTGCCAAGCACGGTATTGACTTCCACACGGCTTCGCTCGCTTTCGACGACCCCTGCGCGCTGACCATGCGCGACGAACCTGCACAACGATGGAGAAGACTGCTTTATTACGCTGGGGGCTATTGATACGGGAGCCATCCTCTTCCTGGTGTTCACGGTGCGCGGCGAAGAAAGCATTCGCTTGATCTCGGCGCGAGCGGCAACCGGGGGAGAGAGGTTAATTTATAAATAAACTAAATAAGAAGAAAAAAAAGCAGATCGCCGTCATTGCCGCAAAAAAAAAAAAACGAGGACATGGATCTGACCGATATGCCCGAGGTTCTCGACTGGTCGAAAGCGGAAATCGGCAAGTTCTATCGGCCAGCCAAGAAACCCGCGACCATTCGTCTGGACACGGACATTATCGATTGGTTAAAGAGCTATGGGCGGGGATACCAGACCAAGACCAACATGCTATTGCGCCACGCCATGAGGAGTTCCGTGCAGGCCAAGGCAAATAAGAGGCAGTCCGGGTAAGGAGAAAGACCGCACCCTTTGCCGTCTGCAACATTTGCATTACTTCCTGTTTGCTCGTCACCTGGGAGCCACCACCGTGTAGACCCGGGGCACATTGCGGCTCGCTCATTGTGGGTCCCCTGGGTTTCGGGTCTCCCTGCGCCCCCTTTGAAATTCAGGTCACGAGAGGGATGACTGGGTCCAGCACGCGCAGCAGGAGCAGACTTTGGTCATCCTGCTGCGGACCATGTCGTCGGACCTCGCGCATGATGAGATCCCAAATCTCCGGCAAGCCTCTGGTAGCGTTGTGTGCCAGCAGCTCTTGCAGGCGGGTCAGGCCAAATTCTTCATCTCTGGCATTGGCCACTTCGGTTATGCCGTCGGTAACCATCAAGAAGAGGTCGCGCGGTGAAAAGCTGACGCGCTTACTCGCATAGGAACCGCCGGGGATCAGTCCTAGAGGAAGCTGTTCCATCGAGAGGCGGGCCGTGTCCCCGCTGCCGTGCCGATGGTGGAGGATTGGCGGATGGCCGGCCAGCGCATATTCGGCTTCCCTGGAGCCATCGAAGCGGAGCAAGGCCAGCGTGGCGTACATCCCAGGTTCCTTGAGATCCGGCAGCACGCGGTCCACACTTTCGAGCGCTGCTACGGGCCTTTGGCGGAATTGCACGGCGAGTCGCATGGCAGTCTTCAACATCCCCATGAGCTGGCCGGCGGGCAGGCCGTGGCCGGAGACATCAGCGACGTAGGCCACCAACCCACCGCCGCTCTCGATGACGTCGATCAAATCGCCGCCCATTTCTGTGCTGGGGATCGACTTGCCGTATAGCTCGAAGCTCGCGTTCTGGAAAGAGATGGTCGGAACCAGGGTCGTCTGAATGCCGTGGGCCAATGAAAGCTCGGTCTGCATACGCACGCTGGCCACGCCCTCGGTACCTGCGAAAATCAGCAGAAATCGAGCCCCGAAACCGGTACCAACCAGGATGCCGATCGCATCAAATAGCACGCGCCGATGTATAGCGACGGGGACCGCGAGAGGCGGCGAAACATGCGAGGCCCAGTAGCCCAGCCAGGCCGTCAAGACAACCAGTAGAAACAGGATAGGGACAAGACGAACTTTTTTGATAGCGGCGGCCCTGGCCGCCATCGCTCCCGTGCCGATTAAGATGGGCCAAAAAAAACCTCCGCCGACGCGCGAAGCATTGAGCTGCAATAGATCGAACGCGAAACCGCCAGCGGCGCCCACGAAGAAATACCCCGCCAGGAACATCTTCATCCGCCCTAACGGCAGCACACGCCAGTAGGGACTGAAGGCGGTGGGAAAGGCCGAACGCACACCAGCCAACCACGTGCGGAGCTTCTTTCTCATCGGTGCTTCCACGCGCGTCCTGGATCGCCGGGAGAACGTCCGCCGTCGGCTAGGAATCCCAGCAAGAGGTCGGAGACGACAACGGAGAGATTCATTGATTGAACTGTTACCAGAAACGCGTGAAGATCACAAGCGGGCGCCGAACTTGGGGGATTTGACCGCGCTGTGGACTAGAAATGCCTCTGGTTGCCTCGGTCCGGATGGTCGGCAAACTTAACCTTGGGATTTGCCCGTCATGCATTCCGAATCTGCCCCGTGCCAAAACCAGTGAAGTACAATTTGACTTCGTGCCTCAAAAGTCCAGTCGCGAGGGCGCGGTTTCAAAACGCGGTAACGACAGCTTAGAATTTGTGCCAATTCCACGGAGCGAAAAACAATGCGCCGGTACCATCACATCGGCATTCCAACTACTGAAGCCAAGCCCGGTGAGACCCACTTAAAACACCTGAAACTCTTTATCGTCAGCCACGAGAAAAGCGAATTTGGCGTGGAGTGGATGCGTTTCGAAGCGGACGCGGCGGTCCCTGATCTCGTCCGGCAAGTTCCGCACGTCGCGTTTGAAGTGGCTGATCTCGCCTCCG